>ENA-UOWK01000097-UOWK01000097.1-bioreactor-metagenome-genome-assembly--contig:-NODE-97-length-119080-cov-25.238437_pt1 | contig 119080 bp, 100 predicted proteins | sample MGYA00238157_ERZ761612 | MGnify/ENA primary metagenome ERZ761612 (study PRJEB28901, sample SAMN06268035) | bioreactor metagenome | isolation source: Joint BioEnergy Institute, California, USA...
CCCCCCCTGTAAACGTGTACCAACAAAAAGAGTTATGTCCTTGCATTTGAAAAAAAAAGTTTTCATTCTTTCTACCTGTCACCATATGAAAAGTCACGCAGATCTTTGCCATGATTAGTTAGACAGTTCACTCTTTGCTGTTGTCTTTCTCTACTTGTCATTTGCAAGCAAGGCGCTGTGTGGAGTGATTGGTCATTTAACATGTGGATTTCTTCTTTTGTTTTCATTCTATTAATAAATTACTCTTGTTAGATCTAGAGCCGATGGTGACATAAAAGCTGTGCAGTCCAGATCCCAAAATAGAATACAAGTCATCTTGATTCACATAGGAGAATATTTAATTATCTCCCTGTGATTTTGGAAAAATTACCTGTAGCTCATTCATTAGATATTATCTATATGCTTTTTAGAATCTCTCTGTAGTGTTCTATCTATTGAGAACGCCAATGCGACATAGCTTTGCGGCAGAAATCTAAATCATCATACCAACATAGACGCCGTCTCCTCTCTCAAATAAATCCCAAATTCAGAATCAGACGGCCCCCATAGGGCGAGCAGAGCATTGTATGTATGTACGTACCGTATGTATGGAGGTCCTAACAAGCCAGATATGCGCTTTATGTTCGTCCAAGGGGGACCAAGATCATAAACAAAATATTCTCTACCCCTCTCGACGCCTCCACGCCCCTTCCTCCTCGAGTCTCACCCACCTCCGATCCCACCCGGTCTCCCGCTCATTCCGCACATCCTCGTCTGTCAGTTCCCAGAAAGGCTTCTGGATTCTCAACTTCGCGCTCCTGTGAATCTCCTCCGGACTCGGCCGCTCGTACCCCGACAGCGGCAGGATCCCTTCGCCGACGGGAGCGGATTCGCTCATGTTCAGACCCAGGGCGAGGTTGGTCTCGTACCAGTCCCTGCGGGGGCCGGTCAGGTCGTCCGTGGAGGCAAAGTCCAGGCGGAAGACGCCGTCCACGATGCCGGCGTAGACGCTTGGGGAGGAAGGGGAGGGCGAGGACAGGGTGTAGATGGGACCGCGGTAGGGCCGGTTGGAAGAACGGGCGTGAGGACGTCTGGAATTGTTACTCGGGGGTCGGTGGGAGAGGAAGATGGACATATCCCTGCGTGGGTAGGAAGGAATGGGATTTCGGACGCCGTTCGTCTGGGGTTCCCCTTTTGTTGTTGCTGAGTTGTTAATCGAAGAAAGCTTCGCGTCGAGGTAGTTGTAGGTACAATTCTTTGGCATGCGGAGGTCGAATATCTTCACAATTGCGTCGGCACCGGCTCCAACTAGGAAGCGGTCGTGTCCAAAAGGAAGAATGCTGTATACCGGGCTACTATCTATGGTGTCTCTGAATGTATTCTCGTATGGTCTGTCTGATCGGAGATCATGAAGCCTAGGTTACATGTCAGTCGGAAGTTAGGTAGGAAGAAGAGCGTAGCATTTCCAACAGAAGATCCGAAAATGAGTCAGCCATACCTCACGACTCCATCGCCCCAACCAGCGAGGAATAAATCTCCCGGGGTGCCGCCCGTTTGCGCTGTCATTTTGAGAGATGCGACCGAACTCACATGCGCTCTCCGGGTCACACCGTCTACCCCATAGAGATCTTCAATGTTCAGTCCAATCTCACGGAATCTTGATACCTCCTGCGGAGTTATATTGTACACAGTCACGGAGTTTGACAGGTCACCTGTTCCTATAGCAATTCGATCAGGAGACAAAAACCTTGAATACTTGTGCCGCGCCAGCTCCTCTGGGACGGTCTTGAGCACCGCGAACGGATCAACCTTGGATTCTCCGGTAGTTGTGCGGAAGAAAGCAATGGAACCATTGTAGAAGTGGGCTGCCAGTATAGGATCTGGACCATCGCTGATATCGATCCTGTGGAGTTCCGTCCGATTCGTGACGAAGCTCTGTTTATATTCATGGGTAGCATCATCTGGCGAAATGGAGACGTGAACCAGGTCGCCGCATAACCGTCCGAAGATGATATGTTCCTTATCAACATCTTTTCTAGGATGTTCGGGCCTCAGTAAATGTACTCCACAAATATCATCGTAGCTGCTAATGTGCTCCAGATCATTGAACACCAGCCACTGCTCGTCTGAGTGTTTGCCGGACTTCCTGACTCGCACCGCCAGTTCATCCGCAGCGCCCCAGGCAAGTACCTCTCTTCTATCCGCCCAGGAGCCACCAGTCCAGACCTCATAGCTGTCTATCGCTGGCCGGTAACCAAGGGTTGGGTTGTCGCGTCTGGTCGCCCGATGAGCCCCGACCTTCTTTGCATCGGGAGACGGAATGACAAAGCGACCGATTATCGCATGCCGGTCCAACGCTCGCGAGCGCGAAGTGAGTGCCTGCGCAGCATCTTTCCAGAATGGTGGTGTCTCTATTGCAGGGAATCGGCTCTGGACAAAAGCACGGAATATGCGTGCGTCTGCAGTGATGATCTTGTAGAGGCGGCGACAGGTCTGCGCCAGGCGAGCCAAGGCGCTGGCGGTCGGCAGGAATATTGCAATATGGTATATTATCTCCGACGGTAATTTAGAGAGCATTTCGGTGACTTTTAAAAAAAAAAAAAAAAAAAAAAAAGGTTGCTCGGAGCTTCTGCAGAAATTGTAGTTGCGGCGGCCTGGTGATCTGCAACAGGTAGCAATTTAAAAAATATCAACAAAACAGCCCCCAGCTATGATCTCATCGGGAATCTGCGCATTGCACACTTAGCTGGGTCTTGCAGGATTCTATCTATCCCGACGATCCGCAAATAGCCGGTTCCTTCAGGGCTTCCTTTTATTTAAGGCTGGTCCTTGTTTCTGCCTGTCTTGCCTAGCTTAAGCATCCAAACTAGGCCTATCTTGCTTAACGATGGTTCATCGTTCTCGGGAGCTCCAGGATGGGGCTGTTCTGCTTGTTCCCAGCCATACTTGAATCATGAAATGTGTCTAGAAGAGAAAAGACGACGATCAAAGCATGTCTAGAGCGGTGCTTGACTCCTTGTACGAGATCCAGGGGCGCAACGAGTTGCCTTCCGCCGGCGGTCAGCGATGACGCTGCGGCGTTGTGCGGCGGTGTCATCGGGGCCCTTGCCGCCCTTATCGATAACGCCGCACATGCGGGGACAGAGCCTGAGCTCAGCTTTACTTCTCGAAACACAGCACGCAACAACTGAGGAGGCTGGAAACAACTCTTGTCAAACACACATGGAGGATTCTAACCTATTTGACTAGCCACAGAGAGCCCATTAGGAACAGGATCTAAGTTACTGTTCGCAGCCGTGCTCGGCATGTCCTATCCTGGAGCGTTAGAGGTCATCAGGTACCAGTCGTATCTTACTATACACAACGCACCGCTTCAAAATACTGCTTTGTTTTTGCATGCCCAAGATTTTCTGTGTCTGGCCCTCTCTTTTCGAGCTTTACTTTCCAGATCATCTGCGGCCGCTTCTGGGAACCAAGACCTAGATAACAAATTGCCCCATCTTGACTTTCCGCGCTTCTTTGCCGGCCAGCAACTATCCCAATGGCTCTCTCTCCGGTCACAGCGTTGTCTATTTGTATTTTACTTGCCATTTTTCTCTATAGAATTATTATATACCCCGCCTTTTTATCGCCACTTTCGCGGATCCCAAATGCGCATCCCACAGCCCCTATATCCTCGGCTTGGATTCTCTGGAAGCGTTTCAGGGGCCAAAATAACAGAACAATCCATGCGGCTCACGAGAAATTTGGTCCAATTGTGAGGCTAGCGCCGTCAGAGATCTCTATAAACTGCGTTGATGGGGGGATAAGGACTGTGTATGCGGGTGGTTTTGAGAAACATGACTGGTACCCCCGAGCCTTCGGATCTTACGGGTAAGGTATCAATGGCACGTATGATCTCAACCGTTTGTTGCTAATAACAGTATTAGAACTGTCAGTATGTTTACAATGACCGGCAGCAAGCCTCACTCGGCCCGAAAACGGATGCTGTCCAATATATACTCCAAGTCCTTCCTGCAGTCCTCGCCCCATTTGAGCGCCATATCTCGAACGATAATATATGACCGCCTACTTCCCATTCTTCAAGAAGCTGAGTCCTCGAAATCCCCGGTCGACGTTTACGAGATCAATCAGGCATTGACCATGGACTTTGTCTCGGCATACCTCTTTGGCCTCCCGAACGCTACCAACTTCCTGCAAGACGTGCCTCGACGGAAGTACATGCTCCACACTTATCAGTGCCGGAAGCCCTTTGAATTCTATAACCAAGAAGTTCCCAATCTCCTGGCCTGGGCTAGGACCTTAAGAATCCCATTGATCCCGAAATGGTGCGACGAGGCGAACGAGGTAATGGAAGCCTGGGGTCTGGAGCTGTGCGACAAGGCAGACAAAAACCTCACGGCGACCGAGCCTGGATCTGAGCCTGCCGTCTATAAGCAGCTGAAACGGTCTATGGAAAAGCAGCTTCCGTCAAAAGAAGCTGATCCAGAAGCACACGCAGAAGCGTTAAAGCAGATGCGGCTGGAAATCGCGTGTGAGATGTTCGATCATCTTACAGCCGGTCATGAGACCAGCGCTGCTGGTCTAACTTGGTTATACTGGGAGCTATCTAAGCACCCTGACATACAAAGAGAGCTCCGCGAAGAGCTCCTGACGCTGTCTCCTACGATTACATATCCTGTGCCATCCTGCTCGTCACTCGACCTCCCCCATCCAAAATCCATCGACGCATTACCGCTCCTCCAGGCGATCGTGATGGAGACATTGCGTCTTCATGCACCGATCCCTGGGATCCAGCCTCGTGTCACACCATATCCTACAACAAGTCTGGCTGGATACGACGACATACCTCCAAACACGAGGGTCAGCGCGCAAGCTTACTCTCTCCATCGAAATGCAGAAGTGTTTCCGGAACCTGAGACGTGGCAGCCCAAGCGGTGGTTGAAACCGCACGACTCGCCGGAAATGGAGGAGATGAGACGATGGTTCTGGGCGTTCGGAAGCGGTGGCAGGATGTGCGTGGGGAGCAATCTAGCCGTGCAAGGTGAGATTCCGATTAAATCAACCTTTTGGAACCTTAATCTGGCAGAGTACCTAGTTTGGGGAAGAGATAACTAACTCGTTACGCACATTTGTAGAGATGAAACTTGCAGTCGCCGCCATATATACAAATTTCACCACCAGTATCGTCGACGACACGGGCATCGAAGCGATCGACGCTTACACGGTGAAACCTAAGGGTGAGAAGCTCATCCTAAAGTTCGAGCATGTTTGAGAAACTAGATATTTTCTTCAGCTTCATACACTGGAAAAGGAGCTACATTTCCCCAGGATTATTCTAGCTAAATCTCGGCATTGTGGAAATCGGCCTGTCTAGTCTCGGTGATAGTAGCTAAACACGAGTCAGGCAATGCGTGCATTCTCAAGGTGCAAGGGAAAGGAGAATAGATTTTGAGATTTGACCGTAGCATCACTGGATAAAGATCAGATGGGCATGGAAAGCGTCTAACATACATCATGTACTGTACATGGATATAAGTTTCCGCATTCAACATAATAGATAGCAGCATCTCGCAGTCCCCTGGAGCGAGAGTGCAAAAAAAAGACCTCTTTCTTTTCTTCCGCTCTCTTCCAAGCCAATCCCGAAACTCCATTTAATAACGAAGAAACTCCGAGCTTTTTTTTTTTTTTTTTTTTCTTGGGCCAGCAGACACACCCTATGCTCGACTCCACATAGAGCGGGCGGGTCTGGTTGAGTAAATATTATCCGGACGATCGTTTGGCCGTTTAGCCCAGAACACCCTCCTTCTTCCTTGGACCAGCGACCTTGGGGAACATTCTCATGAGGTGGTAGTTGATGGTGTTCTTCTTGACGCCCTTTTGTTTCTGCATCGCCGGAGATCTCGTCAGCATATAGGACAACTCCATACATGGACCGGAGTGAACGCTTTGAAGCCAAAAGGAATCATTTCTGAGGTTGAAAATGGAAAACGCACCGGTGCGTCCATGCAGTTCCTCAGCTGCTGTTCCAGGGCCAGGCACCCTTCCGCGCTATATCCAGAGGAAGCCCAGCAGTCTGTAGAAGTCACAGAGATTAGCTTTGTTCCAATGCGGCCCCCCTTCCGGGTATAATAATGGCATATGCCAGCTCAATTCAGAGACGTACTTAGAACAGAAGTCATGACTGTGACGCAGGGATTCTGCTGCTGCTGGTTCGGACGACGCACGCGCAGGTGCGGGATGGTCTGCAGGCGGACTGGGTTGAGACGGGTCGATGAACCCTTAGGAGGCATTGCGACTGTTTCAGCGCAAGGGGACCTCGATCTTTGTCAAGGATGAGGACACCGAGTTGTTTTAAAACACCCTGAGTTATATACCGGGTGAGCGAATTAAGAATGTCAAAGGGTGATAATAATAATGCCGAGTTTCGGTTCGCTCGCGACCAAAGGCTTTCGGAAGTGCCAAGACTCCAATCGCCGCGCCTTTTTCTTTGACTCCGCGGAGGTGGCTGACATAAGCCACGCGCGAGATATCAATCGACGAGCGGCGACGATAATGCGGAGCATTGCGACCTGGACGCCTGAGTTTTCCTTTTGTCTTACATCTAGTTAGGAGCCTGGTCCACAGACTTTAAAGCCGAAATGGGAGGACACAGCGTTCCAATAGTCGCAAACATATGCGCTCCCTGCCTGCGGGCTCAGAGGCAGCGGGTACTAACTTCGCTGATAGCAGGATGCTCCTCCGCGACACATTCAAGACCTAGTAATAGGTCCTTCTCTACAGCATCGCCACTCCTGCAAGATGAAGCGCAGAAAAAGAACGAGGAACAACAACACGAACCATCCCAATCTTCCCGGCAGGCTCCCGAGGAAGAAGAGGGCGCAATGTCGCGGAGACTGGCGGAAATGACAGAGGAAGCAATGTTGTCAGGTGGACGGTCCGCCCTCAGGAACATGCAGGAGGCGGGGTTTTCGGAGGAGCTGAAGAAGCAGCTGGAACAGAGAATAGCGGAAACCTCCTTCAAGAGCGAGAATGCGGCCGCTTTTTCCGTTGCGAATATGCCGGTATGTATTCTTCCTAAATAGGTACTTCATGAGCTTCCGTCTTCGACTCATTTACTAACTTTGATATAGTCCAGCGCAGGTCGCGGGACTCGAGAACATGCCGAAGCAGCGCCTTGGACAGGGACCGAGAGCCTGCAAGACACCGCCCTCCGCATGCTCGATGACTCCAAGAAGCCCATGCGCGTCCCGTACAAGATCCCCCAGCCGACGACGACGACGAGCTCCCAAGCCGCGTCCAGCAAAGCCAAGATGTCCCCCGGCCTCCGCCTGGCTGACGCCCGCCAGCGCACATCCGCCTACGCCATGAGCAAGAGCCCCGGACTGTCGGACGAGGAGCGGGAAGCCGTGCGCAGGGAGATGACGGACCGGTTCCAGCCGGGCGCCAGAGCGCTCCCGACGATGACCATCCAGGGCCTGCAGTCGCTCGCGAACCAGCGCATCGAGGAGGCGATGGCGCGCGGGCAGTTCAAGAACATTCCGCGCGGCAAGGGCCAGTACACCGAGCCGGACCACAACGCCAACAGCGCGTTCATCGACACGACCGAGTACCTCATGAACCGGATCATCCAGAAGCAGGAGGTCGTGCCGCCCTGGATCGAGAAGCAGCAGGAGCTCGCGAGGGAGGTGGACCGGTTCCGCCAGCGCCTGCGAGCCGATTGGAGACAGCACGCGGCGAGACTGATCGCCAGCCAGGGAGGGACGCTGGAGGAGCAGATGCGGCGTGCCCGCGCGTACGCAGCCGCGGAGGCCCGGTTGTCGGCCAGCAACAAGCCCCGCCCATCGTCCCAGGACGAGTCCTTTACACCGATCAACAGTGAGGGCCGATTGACCTCAAAGGGAGCGGCGACAGAGCCCGCATCCTCTGGATCAGAGCCAGAACCATCGCAATCAGAGTCCGACTCGGAACCTCTCCCCAATCTCCCCCCGCTGCGCGATCCTGCCTACCTCTCCATCGAGCGGGGCTTCCACGAGCTATCGATAAAGAAGATCAACGAACTCACCCGCTCATACAACCTGCAAGCTCCCCCCGTCGCGCAGAAGCCGTATCTCAACCTCGAGCGTGAACTGTTGGCGTGCTACGCCGACGTAGCGCCCACGCTCGCGGACGAGATAAAGCGGCGGGCGACCGAGAAGGCAAGAGGGTCGTCGTCGTCCCTGCAAAAGGCGAAGTCGACGGGGTTGTTCGGAGGTGTGCTGGGTAGCAAGGAGCAGGTGCGGGTGTACGAGGAGGACAGCTCGAAGGGCTACGGATTCAAGGAGCTCTGGAGGGATCTGTTCGGAAAGAAACAGGAAGGGCAGACTTGATACCGCGGCCGCTACGATCTCCACATACATGTGTACATTTTGTATCATTCAGCGCTGGCGTTGGTTTTGTGCAACCCTTGTATACCAGCCATATAGTTATGATCAATGATGAAGGTCGAATAGACAGGTACAGACAGGGAAAGAATGCTGTCAGATCGACGATAACAATATCTATTACATTAACTAATGCTAGAGTTACAGCCGGGGAAGCGTCCAATGTGTTCATTGGACTCCCCTTGGAGCCCGGAATCCCTTTGTTATCCAAATGAAGCAAGCCAAACGAAGCACTGGCAACAATGGATCTTAGGATAATTATTTAATTGAAAAGTACCACGAAGAAAGAGAAAACAAAGAAACATAAAAAGCAAAAACAAAAAACCTGTGTTCGCCCTCAAGAATGAAACGAGTGGGTATAGAAAAGAATAGCCAGGATTAGCAACCAAAATGTCCGATCTATAACTTCGTCCAAAAGAATCACCTCATTAACCAAGCAACTCCAGATGGTGCGATCGCAGTTCCTGCTCAGTCGTAGATCGCCGTGTAAAGCAGTGAAACGACTCTTGAAACGAATTTGCTAGGCTGTCCATCTGCGAGACGACCGCAAGCTGAGCTCCTTCAGCGGCGTAATGTCCACTCATATCTTGATATTCACTTCTCAGGAGGTCCTCCTAGCAGATTTGAGTCACTTGCGTTGTGATCAGGAATTCCAGAGCCTTTATTTGTTGTTGTCCGTGACGTGTTCTGTATTGGTGGCGAGAGCTGGTCCAGGGTCCTAATGGTTCCAGAAAATTGTAGTTGGTCGAGCTCATAGGATATAGGTGCGTCATCCGGCATTTGATGTGCTCCTTGAGCAGAACGACTGTCGGGGCCTGGTCCGGAAGCGGTCGAGCTCAAGTTGCCGTTGCCTTTTCCCCAGCGGAGGTCTCTATATTCCTTAAAGAGCAAGAAGACTTGTCTCAAGCAAAGAACCTCCATCAACGCAACGACAATGCCCCATATGAAGTTAAACAACCACCAGCCGGGAAGTGCGCTGATTATCGCAGCGTCATTTGGTTCTCTGCAAAATTGAGCCGCAGCAAGTGCCTCGCAATCAAGCACGGTCAGTATCATGCCAAAAATGAGACAGCCGAAGCTGATCAGCAAACAGTCTCTGCACCATTTTTTCCTTGCCACCACATCTGCCCTGGTACCTCCTGAGGAGCGACGTGTGAGCTCCCCGAGTTTGATTGGAACGCCAAAAGCCAAGACAACGATAAAACATAGACAGAGAGCGACGGTGAACGAAGCTTCTGGAGAGATGCCACTAAAGGCGCCTCCCCATCGTAGGCATGCGCAAGCCTTGTCCTCGCAGAGTTCGACATCGGTGGACCTGGCCTCTACCGTGTTTTGTTTCAGGGGGATAATGAATGGGCGCCAGGGAATTTTAGGCCAGTCGCCTTCTGGCCACGCAGCCTGCGCCATGTCCGAGTCTCCAAACGGTAGCCGGGAAATAATCTCCAAGTTACCTATCCAGATCTCGTTGACGGCGTTTCCAGGCTCGTAGTAGTTCTCAGACCTCACACCATGCACGGCAGAGATTCTCTGACCCATCTAGGTGCACTGAGATAAAGAAGTGGCGGGGATAAGGAATGGAAATAAGCACAAAAATGTCGAAATCAGTAGGACGACGATTCTGAAACGATGGTATAATAAGAAGATGCCATTGAATAGATGAACGACACTCAAAGGGAGCCCATTTCGGCGCAAACGACCCCGGGCAGTTCTCAGTGTCCGCAGGCGACATATCCCGGCAGGTGCGCTCTCCCAGACTGTCGCCTTCCTTGACCCGGGCATACCACACACGGGCTTGGGGACAGAACAAGTAGGTGCATGAAAAAGGCTCACTGGACATTGCGATAACTCCAACACCGTTGGCTCGCGTTGATGAGCAACTGCGAAACGTGTTCTTTGGGCCTCCAAATCTAGGCTGTGTCACGAGACATTAGCTGAACTTGATGTGGTGATTTAGACGAGTCAAAGACCGCATTAGATGATTGAATCTTCAAGGGCAAGCCATCTATCTAGTGGATAGCTGATGGGCTGAGTATGGGTCCGCAAGAGGAATACGCTCAGAGACACATTTCGTTGTTTCACATGTCTCCTGTGCTGTCCGTCTGTAGCGCTCTTCGAAAGATACAAGTCGCGACTTCATAACATTGGAAGCTCCCCCACAACTTCTCCTGTCGTTTGTAGTGAAAAAAAAAAAAAAAAACACATCGGATCCTGGAAAGAGCACCCGGAGAAACTAGAAAGCTGTATACTGGGTTGGGAACATCATATCAAGCACTGCAAGATCTCTGCTAAGTCGGACATTTGGGAAACTCCTTTGTCAGATAGAATTCACCATATGCGCAATCGAAGCGATAAAGATTTTTCCAGGATTTCAAATTTCTGTCTAGACAGATGCCGCGAAAATCGATGTTGGATTTGCAGCAGACTAGCGCCAACTCGTCATAGGGTTCACGAGTAACTGATTCAGATCAGTAATCTGTCTTTTAGAAGCCCCGATATATTAATGGCACATTTTAATGGTGGTCAATTGCTCCGTATGAGATCACGACCCAATTTATGCCTGAACGGCAGTGATACGAATGGAACATCATCCATGCCATCTGAGCACGACCGAGGTGTGATGTGACTGAGGGGTTGCTGCAGAGGTGATCAGTTGATGGCGCCCTGGAGAGCGATCGGCGACGTGACGGACGCCGCTAAAAAGGGCTGGGCGCTTATTCCAGCCCCGACAGCAGCCCTGATTGGCATCTTGTCCTGGTGCTTTTCAACCAGACCAACCAACTAAATTTATCTATTGGGCTGCGAAAAGGTACGCATCACAACCGTCGACCCCTCCAGGGGTCCGGGGCTGGCTGGAGTTTGATGTTCCTGCCGCTTTAACACCATGCTCCTGAAGGACATCGTTAGGAAGTCCGATTCGATGCTAACAGTGTCAGTGTCAAAATGCAATGAGACCACTTCACGCGGTTGATGGGGTCTCCGTCGACAACAGATAGCGGATCTCTGTATGGCACAGAATAGCATTATCTCACAAGGCGCTCCATCAGGAACCCATCAGGTCCATCACCATCGCAGACCGTCCTCTGAGGCAGCACAAAGCGGCAGCAGAGGCGCTGCCCAAATCTCTGCATGCCGCTACACGCCCATCACCGGCGCATCGCAGCGCTGGACGGCGATTCGATGCGTCGAGTTTCCTCCTGCAGACGCCCCGGTCGTCCTTCACATCGCCGTTCCTCGTCTCCACCCAATCATCGCTCCCCCGCCGTCTTCTGCCCAGTCTCTTCGCAGGTGTGCCCAGTCCGAATGGGCCGGGGAGCATATATCTCCAACCGCCCCGGTGTGCCACTCTCCTCTTTCCGTATGAGATTGACAGGAGCGGTTTCGCATCATCAATATGCAGTGATATATTAACTGCCAGGGCTGCAACATGCCGGGCATTTCATGCTCGTTCTCACTTTCAATGCTCATCGCTCCTGCAGCCATCTTCCTCCACACCGCTGCCGCTCGCTCAGTCCCCATCTGGCACGTTGGCACTTACAAAGGGCCAGTTGTCCCTCGTGGTGAGGTTCAACTGCGGTCAGCTTCTGCTCCGCTGGACAGACCACTTCTTGCGATCCAAATAGGCGGCATTGTCGGCGGATACGTGATATTCGTCGCCTTAGTGCTTAGTTTTCTCCTGTTCGTTGGACGACGGCTAAGGAGAGCAGCTCAGACGTCAAATTACACGCTGGAAATGCAGATGCTGAAACCTCCTGCCAAACCAAGCGTCAGTACCGATCCCAGCCCTGCGACTCCAGTCTCAAAGGACTTGCCCAGCCCGGGAAAAAAGAGCGGCTTCAGCATGTCGTGGAGCAGCCTGTCCAAAGCAAACAGGTCTCATGCATCCCCTAACAACAGTGTGTCCGCCTTCGACGAAAGCGTCGTGGCGGCGGATCGGAAAAAAATGCAAGATGAGATGGAAAAGCTCTATGCTGCTGTCATGGAATACGAGGAGCAGAAGGCTTCCGGAATGTATGATGCACAGGCCGGTGATCCTTCGTCTCCATCAAAGTCGCCATTGAATAATGTTCCTCCGGAGTTCCAGAATCTGAGATACCAAAATCCGCCCAGATCTCAGGGAGACGTTTCGCTTCAACAGCAGGAACCCGTATCCAGACAAGGAACGAGCTCTCGTTCAAGCTCGCGGCTATCCAAGATATCCAATCTGTCGATCTTCAATCCTGGTTCCCGCTCCTCCTCGTCAACATCCAACAAACTACGTTCTCCCCGAATCTCTATTCGGAAGCTACCGATATCTCCGCCAATTCGCTCGCCTGATATGGCCAATGCAGCATCCTATGGCGAGGATCAACCATTGACCCCGCGTCATTATAATCCTGGCCCTCCTCCGCCAGCACCAAACGCAGAAGCCACTGCGAAGATGCCCATGTCGGCCACTGTGCCGCGCCAGACTGAGACCACTCATACCAGAGCTCCACCTCCAGCTCCTCTGAAACTCGGCAGCGCCAGCAACGGCTCTTCCTCTCTCCCCTTCCGTCAAGCTTTCGGTCCTCTCCAGAGCGCTCCTGCAACCAAAACAACGATTCTCGAACGCCCCGAGAATCCCGACTATGGACTCCGCACGGGTGTTCCTACTCCTTACAGTCCTTACATGCCCTTCACTCCGGTAACGCCCATTACGCCCAGCAGAATGGTGACCAAGCAGGAAAGGAAACGCAAGGAGAAAGAAAACGGACTGCGGGTTCTTGTTGAGGACGACATGGTCAAGAGTGATGAAGAGATCTGGGGAATTTGAATGCGAAACACCGATTGCTCATGATTTTTCGCTCCATTTATGCCTTACGGCTAACGGATGTTCTTTTCTTTTATCATTTAATATACCCTTTGCTTGAGGCAAATATTGGTAACAGTGTTCATATCTGGGGTCCAATTTAGGCATCAGCAAACACTACGATCTCGCTATTCTAGTGTTGAATGTAGGATTCATCTTTCTCCTCTTTTGTTCTTCTACTACTGTTCATGCTGTTACGATTCTTTCTTCCGAGAATTATGACGATTTTTTATATGCTTTTCTCCGTCTATACCGGGTTGCGGGCTGAATGCCTGTTCCGAGAAGTCACGGCAGGAACCCTGACTATTTTATTCCCCTGTGGAAGGAAGTTGCCGATTGTCCATGCGGCTTAGTACAGAAATTGTCACGTACGACTGCTTATTGGGATCTTTCTCTCGATCAGAATAGAAGATAATTGGCCTGGTGATCAATTTGCCCATCAAGCGCTAGTCCTCTCCAAAAAAAAAAGCCTATGTTGTATTCTTCTCTACGTATTGGATCCTCATACAGTCTTTATTCCTCCGATGAAGTCCAGAGTTAGATTAGAGCAGGAGCGTTCGGCAATGTGGTCGTTCTTAGGTCAGATTGCCAAGCCATCGCCAGGGCATGATGCGCTGTTCTCCGGCCTAAGTCTCTCGAATCCAACAAAGAGAACTACCAGCCCCTAAGACTGTAGCAATCAATTCCGTATTAAACGAGTAATCCTTCACAAATAGACGGGGTTCTCCTGCCTGTAAACGATCAATTGGCCGCTCCAGTCACTCGTAGAGCTTCCCCGCCCCCGCAAGTTATCTATGTCGTCATTCGTCCCCAGAGGTTGCAGGCATCCGCCGTCGGGTCTGCGCATGCCGACGCGTATAACAGTTGCGGCAGTGCGCTCTCCTTTTACGATTGTACTATGTTAATTTTTTTTCCCTTCTATCTCAGCCCTGGAATTTGAACATTGAGCCTGTTTCTTCATTCTTCCCTCGACACTGACGCCCCTACTACATGCCGCTCACCATCCTCACAGGCACACAGCTTCGCTCGCTCCTCCTCTCGCTTACCCGCGACGAGATCCTCGCCCTGCAACGCAGCCTCTCCGAAGCGCTGCGAGAATACTCGACGGGAAACCAGGATCAGGGTTGCTCCTCGACATATCAGCCGCAGAGGACAGCCATCACGAGGAAGGATGGCTCCACGACCATCTTCATGCCCGCGAGCACGGGCAAGACCATGGGGATAAAGATCATCTCGCTGCAGGACGGAGGAAAAGCTGGTGCCGCGGTCGATGAGGAATCTTCTGCCGCCGGCAAGGAGGACACCGAGAAGGTGACTCTCACAACTTCGGGGACATCTGTAGAGTCCTCTGCAGCCTCTGATCGGAGCCAGCTTTCCGTGTCTTCGCAGGAGGACTCTAATTCGAATACTCCGTCTGCGAGCGTCAACGATCAGCCTGTACCACCGGGCCTGTCGGATACCCTGGGGGCGTGGCCAGGGCCGGGAGCGAGGGACACGTCGCCGCGAGGCAGTGTGACTCTGCTCGACTCGTCCAGCATCCCCTTTGCGCTCATCAACGCGCAGGAACTGACCGCCTTCCGGACAGCGCTGGCCGCCACGATGCTCTTCAACAAGCGGGAGCGCATCCGGACGGTGACGGTCTTTGGCGCGGGCAAGCAGGCGTACTGGCACATCCGACTGGCGCTGCTGCTGCGCGGGGCGGAGATCAAGCGCGTCTACATCATCAACCGGTCGTTCGACCGGGTCGCGGGCCTGCTGAAGGACATCTACGCGCCCGAGAACGCCGAGTGGCGGTCCAAGGTCAAGTTCACGGCCGTGAGCAGCGACTTTGTCGAGTACGAGCGGCTGCTCAAGGCGTCGGTGCGCAAGGCGGACGCCATCTTCTGCTGCACTCCGGCCATCGAGCCGCTGTTCCCCGCCGACTACCTGACGTCGAGCGAGGGGAGGAGGAAAGGCCGGCTGGTCAGCGCCATCGGGTCGTACAAGCCGCACATGACGGAGCTGCATCCGGACATCCTGCGCGACGAGGTCGGCATGCTCCATCACCACCACCATCACCACCACAGGCACGCCAAGCGCGGTGGTGTGATCGTCGTCGACAGCCTCGACTCGTGCCTGAAGGAGGCCGGAGAGATCATCCAGGCGGAGCTCAAGCCGCAGCAGCTGGTCGAGATCGGGGAGCTGATCATGGTCCGCGAGGCGTCGCGGCTGGCGATCGAGCAAGGGGAAGAGGAGGAGAAGGGCCTCCGGGAGTGGCTTAGGCGTGGCAATGTGATATACAAGAGCGTGGGCCTGGGGCTGATGGATCTGGTGACGGGAGGCGATCTGGTGCAGCTCGCCCGGGACAGGGGGGTGGGCACCACAGTCGAGGACTTTTAGTTGGACACCGCCTGTACGATGTATGAGGTATGCATGTTGCTCGCGTTAACTATCCTTATAGGGCTCTGAGCCAGATGGCGCCTTGTTTCGAGATTTCCTCTTTTGAGGGCTACGCAGTCGGATCAGATAATAAAACGATCGATCAGATAAGATAATAGACCATGCACGGAGCATGAGGTCATCGACACCCCGCAGCCGCTCCACATGTTTAATTGCAAGACGGGGGCCTGCAAGCAGGTCAACATAACATAATATATTAGTATAATGGTATAATAATGCCCTATTTCTACTCCCATCGCGTGCACTCCGAAAACGACCGGCGCACGGGAAGACCCGCACGGAAACACGCGCAACACAGTCAGCTCACCCTTCCAGGCGAGATCGGGATCCCGAGGATGGGCGAGGGGTCAACATGAGATGGATGTAGGACACGCTCTGCGTAGCACACTGTATACATGAGATACATGCTTCTGCGCGTTCTGGCGTCCAGAATATGTGTATTTCCTGCCCACCTTCGAACAGATGCACGCATCATGTATACCTCAGAATCTTTTTTTCTCCGATGCCCCACCGGCGGGGGTATCTCGCAGCAAGCCCCTCGGGCCCTGCAGTTCTGCGATGTTTCACGATCACTCTTCAAGGACTCCCGCGTGGTCTCTGTTTCTCTTTTGCAACCGGTGTCCTTTTTTCCCTCTGTCAAGCACGCGACCGGCAAAGTATATAAAGAGCGCCCTGCGCGGTTGGCTGGAAAAGTCCCCCGCGCTGCTCGCGGCATTATCGAGCCCCTCCGCCGATCCAGCGTCCACAAACAAAACCGCACCCATACCCTTCCCTCCCCGTTTCCTCTGCCATCTCTCCCAGCGCCGGAACATCTTCATTTTCAACGTCCAAGTCTCCAAGGACTCGGGTCTGAAGGCAATTGACCGCCCGCCATGCCGTCCACAACCTGCCGCCTGCCCAATGGGCAGACCTTCAGCGTCACTCCGGTCTTCGGCGGGTTCACCTTCAAGTCCAACGACATGAACATCCACAACTCGGCCTTCCCCCCAGGCTGGACGATCATCATCGAGACTGAAAAGGAACCGGCGGAGTGTTCAAAGACTCCCGACCATGGCGACAACAGACCCCAGACCGAAACGTCAGCGCGAGAATCGCACGAGGGCCAGGGCCAGGACCCCGAAGCTGGGGATGAGGAAGAAAAGGGAAAGGAAGTGCATACGGTGCGCTTCACCCGACCGACCATGTGCAACGACAGCATGTTCATCTCCTCCATCGTGAGCCCCTCCGAGCGCGACTTCAAGCCGCCCAGCTCCCCGACCCGCCAGATTGCCATGATGCTCTGGGCCAGCCTGTACTGGTACTTCCACGAGCCCGAGCCCGACCTGCACCTCAAGACGGAGGCGTGCGCGAAGACCCCGATCTCCGGCCGCCCCAAGGGCGACTGGCGCATCAAGATCAAGCGCGACGGCATCTTCAAGGGGCGCAACCTGCTGCAGAAGCTGGAGCGCATGGGCCTGATCGCTAGCGAGGATTCGAGCGTGGGCTTCACCCTGGGGGAGTCCCAGGACCCCGCGGGCTGGTCCAACATGTTCGTCAGCCGCAAGGCCTTCTGGCAGATCGACCCGCGCATCTTCCTCTTCACTCTGTCCCCCGCTGCTGGTGCTGGTGCTGGGGATAACCTGCCGTCGTCTAGACCATCATCTCCGAACCGCGACCTGTGGGCCATGCGGGTGATGGACGGGACTCCGTTCTCGCCCAGCGAGGCCCTGTACTACAACGCCTCCGGCGGACCCTTCACCTCGGGCAGCCATCTGCCCACGTACTTCCCCCCTGCGGTGACGCAGTACACGTTCACGAACGGCATCCGCCATCCCATCCGGCAGAAACCTCCCCGCCAGGGCGAGATCTTCTACTCGCGCTACATCCCCAGCGTGGGCCAATACCTCTCCTTCCGCGTCCCCTTACTCGACCTCCCCAAAGCGCCAGAGAGGCACGAGCAAGCCGTCTCCGCCACGGGTCCCACGACCAACATCCCGCCGGACCTGGAGACGCTGCACCGATGGATGAACGACCCCCGGGTGAACGCCGCGTGGGGCGAGGCCGGCCCGATCTCGCACCAGGAGAAGTTCCTGCGCGCGGGGCTCTCAGACCGGCACAGCTTCCCCGTCATCGGATGCTGGGACGGGAAGCCCTTCGGCTACTTCGAGATCTACTGGGTCAAGGAGGACCGGCTGGGCCAGCTCCTGGGCGGGAACGTGGACGACTACGACCGCGGGCTGCACGTTCTGGTCGGGGAGCAGGAGTTCCGAGGACCGCACCGGGTCGCGATCTGGCTCAGCGCGCTGGTGCATTACTGCTGGCTGGCGGACATGCGGACGCGGACGGTCATGTTGGAGCCGAGGGTGGATAATGAAAAGTATGTGTTCCCCCCCCCCCCCCCCTTTTTTTTTTCTTTTCCCCTGTTTCTTCAGCTTACCCTTTTTCCTCCTTTATAACGTATGTACTGACAAAGAAAATTCAGACTCATCAACTACCTCATCAAAGCCGGCTTCTACAAGGAAGGCGAGGTGACCTTCCCGCACAAGCAGTCCGCCGTGATGAAGATCAAGCGCGATTCGTGGGAGGCTCCGGCTCTATAAATTATAATAAGCAGTTAGTTATGTTATATATATAGACCTGCCTCTTTGGTTTTTAGCTTTTTTTTCTTGACAGTGGCCTTTTTTTGCTTAACCTCAACCCTCTGATATACATATATATACGTATATGCATGTTTAGATGTACGTGTACATACATACATAGCATAGCATAGCATAGCATAGATGGATCTCCGATGGTTATGTTGTATCGCCAGGATGACAAAAAGAAAACAAAAGAAAGACATACCCCGTTTCATCTCGTCTCATTATCACTCACAACATAACATGCATGGAATTTTTTCGCGGTTGTTCAGCAGATACAGAGATAAATAGCATCAGGTAGACAGGTACAGTACAAATTTCTTTTATCCCTGGAATGATTAAATACGTTCACTCTACTGTACTCTACTGTATGTATGCACTTCTTTTATTTTTCTTTTTCCCCCTTTCTTGCTTATTCCTAGGGTATCTCTATCCGTGAGCAAAAAAGAAAAAAAAAGCCGGAGGATCGACATGGTCATTACAGAATACGGATATGGAGATGGAGATGGATGGAGACGGAGAGAGAAAGAGATCAACTATTCCGTAGTTGCTGGCTGGAAAGAAAAAGGACGGGGGATCTAGTGATGAATTTAGATAGGTAAATACATACATGCATACATACATAATAAACCACTTACGGTACCAATTGATCTATTTATGTGTGCCCGAAGTGGACCATGACATACATGCATGAACAGAAGAAGCAGAAGCAGAAGAAGAAGAAGAAGAGCGCAAAAAGACGTTACTAAGAAGCGCCGACGGTGGCTGGAATATACCTAGGTAGGGCTTGCTGGCTGCTGCTAGTGATGGTAGGTAAGGTTGCTACCTAACTTGGTAGGTAGTACCTGATTCCATTAGCCTGGCCGGTTACCTAAAACGGTAGGTAGGCTAAAATTGGAATTGGAAGCGATGTTTTTTCTACTTAGGTTGTATTTACTTTCTTTTTTTCGTTTCCTTCCTAGATAATTCTTCTCGCATTCATATCGTCTGCCTATCTGACATTAATTCTCTTTCTCTCTCCTTCCCTGGATATCGCACGCAGTCACACACACACGTTCATCTCATAATTACTGACTGGCATTCCTTCCTGCCCAACACAGCTTATCCTATTCGCCAGACCCTTTCCCAACCAACCAGCAACCAACAAACCAACCAAGTCTCATCAAAAAAAAGGGGAAGGCGAAGAAAAAAAAGTTGCAAGTCAAAATTGAGCCCCATAAGTTGAAGATGAATAAAATAATAATAAAAGCCATCAAGACGATCCTCTCCAGTCGGGCGCTGTCTGTCGGCTATTTTTATTATTAGAGAAACAACAATCATAAAGACGAGATAGCAGAAAGGACAATACTCCAAACCCATACATGGAGAAACATTCCCCGGAACGCCGTGCCCAATGCAATGCTGGCTAGGTAGGCAGGAAGGTATGTGGAATATGCTGTTGTGTGATGGGGTGAACGGAACCAGTAGACGAGGGGGTAAGAAAAAGGTAGAACGAAAGTAGAGGTCGGATAAGTGCGCTGATAGCGTATTAATTGTAGTGGTGATAGGTTTCTTTTGGATTTTCGAGGTGATTCAAGTATTCAACACCAGTAAATGCAAGATATTGGAATGAGAATGTAGAAGCAGCCATAACAGCGATCTTTCAGATTGGATAACGTATGCGGTTGTTCAGAATGTTCATCTCTGGCCGTTTCAAAGTCCGTCGTGCAGCCCCAATCTATTCAAGATATTCGTTGTGTGGCGTATCGACTCCGTCTAATGACCTGAAATCGGAATGCAAACCATGGGCTGAGGCCAGCTCAGCCCAAGCTCGAGAGAGAGGGAAACAAGTGCTTTGGCTCGAATCGTCGTCTAAGCAAGAGGTCGTCCGATCCGTCCGCCCATGTATGATCCGGCAGCTGAGGCAAGAAATCGCGCGACGAAGCCTCCACCGCTGGCACCGGTGCCAGCGGCCATCTTCACCTTCTTGCTTGGCTGCTGCAGATCCTCGTGTAGCTGCTTGGCTTCCGGGGGGACGGCTTGGATGTTGACATAGCTGTAGCTCAGAGCAGAGCCCGCGGGGCTGCTGCTACCATCCGCGACGAGGACCTCATCACCAACGTTCGACGAACACGTGCTGAGACTCGCTGGGGTACCACGGGAGCTTGGTTCCAGGCTCGAGGAACGAGAGCCCAGCGTGTTGTAAGTCTCCGCACGAGACAGGCTTGGCACATCTTTGATGGAAGGCGGAGAGATAGGCCGGTTGCAGCGGTAAGGCGACGTGCGTAGGCGGTGGTAGACATTATAGCGGTCCATGTCATCGGCGGAAGACCGGGGCGAGTCGTGAACGCTGCAATTCGAATAGATATGGCCATGTGGAACACGCTTCGAGACCCCGTATTTCGTCCTCCGGCTCTCACCGCGTATCTCCTGCTTCTGTCTGCGAAGACGGCTAGCCAGCGACTCGGCAGGTTGCAAACGCCACCTAGACAATGTGTGAGATATTTGGATCCAGAGACTCCGAGGGCTCATGGACGAGACATACCATTCACGGTGGTGGTTCAGCTCGTCCTCTTCTTGCCGGACCTCATACTTCTTCCGAATCACAGCGAGGAAGGGCTCGAAGTGCTCAAAAAGATCCTTCTCGGTGATACGAGTATCCCAGTCGAGCAGGAAGAGCAACTGCCTCTCCATCAGGTTCACCTCTGCCAGCGAGAACCCAAAGCCATCGTAGCCCTTGACCAGTGTGTACCTCGCCCAGTGCTTGTTCTTGGGGCTGGAGTCGTTCAGGTTCTTGGCCGCCAGGATGAGAGACGCAAGGAAGATACGGTGGACGGTGCAGCGCATCCCCTTGGCGACAGGCGGAAGACGGGCACGCAGCCGGGCCAGGTAGACCAGGGATGTCATGAGAGTGGGTACCTGGACCTGGGACCGGCTGACGAGAGACGAGATGAAGACCTCCAGAGGGGGAAGCGGCGGCAGGTTGTCGTGTGCGTCCAACGGAGGGGTGCTGGGGGGCGTTGGCTGCCCATGCTGCTGGACAGATGATGCAGTCACATGTGCTTCGCAGTGGATGACCTGGGATGCTTTCTTGGCCAGGTAAGATATCATCTCCCGCGACACCGGAAGCGTCACAAAATCGTTTAGAGCAGCCCTATTCAGGGCCAGCATTGCAGGGTCCATCTGGTCCATGATGCGTGAGTATGTTGCGTTGCTGTGGTGTTGTGGTGCTGGAGTCGACTGATATCGCTGGCGGAAAGAAGGAAGCTTAAATGCGAAAGGTCCAGAGGCTTTCCTTGTTTCCTTTGTGTTTGTGAGTGATATGGAATTGCAGAATTAATCCGCCCGGAGCGGATGCTGCAAAGTGAATGGATAATGCAAAACAATAGCCTTTGTTCTGTGTTGGGATGGGGAGGAAGAAAAGAAGGACGTCAATCTCCAACAAGGTGTGTATTCAAAAATGAGGGTCTGCTGTGAGTTCCCGTCCAGCGGAAAACCCTAATGTCAAAGGAATGCGGTGGGATAGCTGGGGTTGTCGTGTCAACCTGAAAGACGCGCAATGGCAATCTTATCGATAGATCTTCGGCGTAGTCCCGCAGTGGCTGCGCTGCTTCGCTGGCTTGGTGGAGGACTCCGCGTGCCGAGACGGAGACAAGCTGGGGCGAGATAGAACAGCGGGTTTCGCAGAGGGAGGGACACGACGGGATGTCTATGAAATAGAAAAGGGCAGAGCTCGACTCTGTGCGTGTGGACGAGCCTCGTGAAGAGCCATTGGAGGCGTGCTGGGAGGATATATGTGCCGGACACTCCCATCCCAGGGCATCGATCCAGGGCGGCTGGGCGGTGTTGGCCGGCGCTGCAAGGACGGCCGTCGACCACTTGATGGCGGAGGGCAGGGCAGCTCCGAGGCCCAGCGCAGGGGGAGAAAGGGAGAGCCTAGGCGCGCGATTCGAATCCAGGCACTTGACGCGGCGATTCGCCGTCTGGCGGAGGAATGCCATGTTTCATGACGGCTGGCATCTGCGATTCCACGTCGCCCGCCAGCTGGTCGTCCAAGCGTCCGTCGTCCAGGCAGACAGATTCGGACTGACAGCCTGCCCAATAATGGCGTCCACAGGCGATCCTCCTCGAGACGCGGTCATGCGAGGAGATCGTGTGGCTAGGGAGCCATCGCCGGCCCGGTGAGAATTCAACGATCATTTCATCGCAGCCCTGCACAACACGCCCACCGGGGGTTTCTAGGGGCCCTCATGGCCCGGAAGGGATCTCGTAACATTGGACATGCGGACAGCATCGTTGACATGCCGGTCTGCTAGCTCCTGGAGATCGTTTGTGCGCAGAAACAGACCCCGCCCCTCGGACGCGAGCCGCTGGATGGAATTGAAACATGCCGCGGATCTCGAGGCGGGAGAGAAGGCGCACGACCTCCCTCCGCACCGACGGCGCTGCCACGCATCAGCCACGCCCGACGCGCATCCTTCTCGTCGAAACGTTCTCGGTTTGTAGCTACATGCATCCTGTGTGTACGGTCTGCTATCTCTCTACGTACGGTAGAGGTCCTCTAGCCACCGGCCCCAAACGGCCATGCAGAAGCAACGGAAGAGAAACAAAAAGAGCACCGCATCCTGCCGTCGGCACAACAACCTAGAAAGCAACTTTCCCTGCTTGGACTGACAGGATGCATCCCCTGCTGCCTCCCGGCGGTGGGCGAGTCGGCCCCTTTCTTTGATCCTCGCAGGAAGAGTGATAGATGATGATTACGGCAGCATTACCTTTCAAGGCGAGCAAGGATGAGGCGTTTGTGATTGAACACCGACCAAAACGGTCGTTCGGTCTGAGAGGAGCATCTGAATCTTTCAGCTTTGGCCCGTTTCCTTTCACACACCTCGCCTCGGACTTCTTGGACCATCCGATCTGCTTCGCTTCATGGACTGCGACGAGAGCAGTTTCGGAATCTTATCCTGTAAGCGCTACGTTGGAGTCTAATTTCTCCTCACATTTTACGTGTACGCAGTAAGAATACGGACGACGCTATCAATTCACCTTAGTTGCAGCCCTACTCTATGTTTCCATACCGTATCCAAGCTAACGAACAACCTCGTCCTATAAACAGCAACTCGTGGAGTCGTCCATGGATCGGCGCGTCCTGACCCAAAGACGACGAAAAAATGTGGTCCCTTCTCTGACGGTGAGTAACCGATCGGATCCTCAGGCCGCCTGGCGCCAACAGAAACATCCATCTCCCGATCGGATTTCCTTCTCTTTGTTCCTTCTAGCCGGCACCCCTGGCATGCTAAGCGCCCAGGACAAGGGTTCCATCCAGGAACCCACCCAACGTCCCCGCAAGGCGCTTGCGGACTCGATATGAGTCAGGAACAGAGCTTCCTGCAAGCCTGCTTTGCCTTTGACTCTCCGCACTTTTCCGTTTGGGTAACCTTTACGGCTTTACCCCTGGTGTTGTTGGTTGGTACTGTACCTTCCGATGATGTCAAGTCCCCAATCCCCATTATTATTTATTATTAGAAACGCATGAAGAACATGGGCCGGTGGGGCCGTTACTAGCGCTTAAAGTCTAGAGTACATTTAGTATCGGCCGATCACCGGCTCGCCGTGGCCGTGGCATTGACCTCAGTTTGAGATTGGAGCTTTCGAGCAGCATATCACAGTAAATGTGTATCCCTACGCAGTACTACGCAATAAATCAATCTCAAATCAATCACGGCAACAACAGGGCCAGAACACGAGGTCTGCATGACAGGCGCTTCGCCCGAGGTTCGTGCATCATCTCGCAATCTCACGCGAGGAAGCAAGATGCACCCTCGTTGCCGCCCTGCATGCTTGCTCGGCCAGGTATATGATACATCTCGTATCTGCGTTTGCATCTCGCACTTTGGACTGTTGGCTTAGGTCCTTAGGATCACGGTTTCTGCTGCCTTATCTCCATGCAAGGAAAACAGGCTAGATCGTCCTATTGCCCACTTCTCGCTCTCTTTTTTTCATCGTTGGTGCTTCAATTCGATCTGATTCGAGGGATCTCAGATCCTTCCTTCCGCCAAAGGGCGGCGGCCTGGCGATGGGCATTCCTCCTTCCTTCTCACGCCTCGTATCATCATTCCAATGCTCCTTGGCTTAGATCACCCTACCCTAAACTTACACAGTTAATATTAAGCAGAGAGCGCCACATTTCCCTTAAGTGTGTTCTTCTGTCTTGTTCTGTTTCCGCCCTTTCTAATTATTGCCTCTTATTCAGTTCCTCATATTTCTATTAATATGGGAAAAAAAAAGGCAGCGCTGACCCTCGTCTCTCAGATCTGGCACTTATATTCTGCTCAGCAGGATAGTTCAGTGCAATATCTATTGTGAGAAGTGCAGGATAAATCTTTCAGAATGAAGAATGAGCCTCTGGCTTTACCTTTCTGTCTTATCTCTTCCACAGTCCGCCCGATATCTGTCATACATGTACTGCGCGGGCTTAAGTTTGCGTTCCTCTGTTCATCTCTGTTATCTTATTGCTTACATACAAGATATTGTTGACGAGTCCTCACCCGTCCTGAACTCCGCAACCTGTTCTACACGATACCAAATATATATTTCTCGTTGTGTAAGTCAACTGACTTCATCTAATAGCAAGCCAGCAAGCGCCATCAATGGCTCACCGAAGCTCAATACCCTCGTGAAAAAAAGGGAAGAATCTTATCGGTACAAAAAGGATTAAAGGACTTTTTTTTCCAAAGGCCGAGTGCGCACAGCTCGATCAGATTGCATGTGTAACCGTACACAGAGCAGGACCAACCTGGGTCAGGTTTCACAGCCCCTTGTTCCATTTCCAAATCAGACCGTAACAATATGTAGAGAAAAAAATCGTCTTTTTTTCCTTTTCCTTTTCCACCACATCCAATTATTACTGGAATCGCTGAGAAGAGGAAAAAAAGCGAAAGGAGCAAAACAGGGAGTAAAAGGAAATTGCTTCCTCAATGAGCCCGGCAGGATTTGAACCAACAACCTTTCGATGCACCCCAGTAGCTGGAGTCGAACGCGCTACCGTTGCGCCACAGGCCCTTGAGTTGTGGCAAGGAGAAGCGCCAAGAGACTTACAACGCACCTGACTTGTGCGCATAAAGTTACGCTCCGGTTGCCTTCTGTGCACAACAGCCACAACTTTGCTCCAGATTGTTGAGAGCGCCGTGTGGAGCAGGAATACAGAAATGGTCAGCCACGTGTTCATGGGACATATGTACGTATAGTGATGAGCAGAGTCCGGGGCATTCTTTGGAAAGACAGGACTTGCTCCACGTGTTACTGCAGAAAAAGGACGCTGGCTATCCCGCCAACAATGCCCTTTAATGTACTGTACAGGCACAATCAAATTTGGATAGCTGCATCCTGCATATGCCACATACAGAAGGCGAGCTAACATCACGTGATCACACATATATCCATACATCCCCTGGTCTTTTGGCCTTGCCAGAATCAGCCAAGACCTGATTATATAACAGAGAGGTCTACATGTTCTCAGACTCTGTACTCCGTTGAGCACCGCGCTGTTCTGGGGAATTGATGATAAGGCTGGGGTATCCGTAGCAGGAGCTTCCAACGCCCAGAAGGCATGCGTCCTGAAGCCCACTTCCAGCGGCGTCCTCCCACGTCCGGCCCGTCGCTAGCAGCTCAACGACTTGGAGCCAAGCCCGAACTAACACGCGGTTGAGCATCCACGGCTCGCAGTGCTTTTTCCCCCCAGGGTTCCTCGGGGTCCGGTGTGAATCGGGGGCTTCAACAGTACGGAATACTAAATCATCGTCAACCTCCTCCGCTTCCCATTTTCTTTCCTCTTTAGCTGTCTGTCCCTCCTGCATCGGAAACCCAAGCTTGCCAGCCAAGCAATAGCCTCCATGAGTTCCAAAAAGTCCTCGTCGCGTTCGGGCTGCAAATGCCAGTGCTTCTCGTTCCGTAGCCTCACCATTCTCGCGGTCATCCTGGCCCTGGTGTCTGCGTTCTTCGCCTATCTCGACCGGCACCTGGAATCCTTCTACATCTTTGACCCGGCGCACCTGCACGACCTCTCGCAGCGGGCGATCAGTGCGCACGGCAATGACACGCGCGCGGTGGTGAATTATATTGTTGCGGAGCTGGACCAGAAGCTCGATGGCAAGTACTTGAGCAAGCAAGAGGAATGGGTCTTTAACAATGCGGGCGGTGCCATGGGTGCCATGTATATCATCCATGCTAGTGAGTTTTCCTTGTTCCTGTTGTTACTTTTTCTTTCTTTCCTTTCCGCATTGGGACACAGCGGAAGCTATACTATGCCTGTCGCGGGAGTGAAGAAAAGAAATAAATTAAAAAAGTTACAGGATGCTAACTGAAATACTGTACAAAACAGGCATTACTGAATATCTGATCATCTTCGGTCCGTAACCTCTCTTCCACTTCTCCTTTCCTCTCCTTGCACGGCTAACACCAGCCTATATACAGGCACCGCCATCGGTACCGAGGGACACACCGGCCGCCACACCGCTGATGACTATTTCCACATCCTGCAGGGCACGCAGCTGGCCTATACGCCAGGATCGTTTGAGCCGGAGGTGTACCCGCAGGGCAGCGTGCACCACCTGCCTCGCGGCCAGGTCAAGCAGTACAAGATGGAGTCGTCGTGCTTCGCGCTCGAGTACGCCAGGGGATGGATCCCGCCGATGCTGTTCTTCGGCTACGCCGATGGCCTCACGAGCACCCTGGACTTGCCAACTCTGTGGGACACGACGCGGATCACCGCCAGGGAGATGATCTCGAACTTGCTTAGGGGAAAGCTGTAAATTTTGGTCCTTTTTTTTCTGCCGGAATCGGTGCGGATTGGGCTTCAGCTTGATGATAGGATGGTTGCCTGTGCGGTCCTGTGTCCTTTGTCTCTGGCAGAGAGGCCCTTCTTTGGTTTGGTTCAAGGCTCTCGAGACAACAAGGACTCGACAACAGGCGCTGCTTTGATATCATCAAGGCGGCTCCCATATCTGTATTCCGATGGCGGGTACTGTCAGTCATGTTATTATATGACGTACAAAATCTGATCTTCCTCGAGCATACTCGAGTGCTGCTAAAAAAGATATTAAAAAAATAATGGAACGTATATAAAATACTGTGGAACCACGTCTACGGCTTTCGCCCTACTGTATAAAACCGTGCTTGGCTGTCTGCACACCCCGCAAAAAATCTTGATTTATATGGATCTACCTCAGATAAGAACGAATCACGAATCTGACCGTGAAAGAAAACACAAACTGCCGGTGGAACAAAGCCAAATAATGTTCACATTCAGCATGAACCAGGGACCAGCACGGAACTGCTGAGATAAGCACGCACGTGCCACATAGATCCGGGGAACCGACAAAACCTCCGCCGCCGGCGGGACGCAGAAAATGGAAAACCCCTCCATCGCCATAAAGGTCTCAGGCTCTCCCTCCCCTCGCCGGTCGCAGTCATGCCTCCGACCCTGTGCTTCAACTGCAAGACGGCCAGGGCGGTCATTATCAGGCCAAAGAACCGCCACAAGCTCTGCAAGCCCTGTTTTCTGGAGATCTTCGAGACCGAGATCCATGAGACCATCACCTCCTCCAACCTCTTCTACCGTGGCGAGCGCGTCGCCATCGGCGCCAGCGGCGGCAAGGACAGCACCGTCCTTGCGTCCGTCCTGAAGACCCTGAACGAGCGCTACGACTACGGCCTCGAGCTGGTCCTGCTGTCCATCGACGAGGGGATCAAAGGGTACCGGGACGACAGTCTAGAGACCGTGAAGCGGAACGCGGTGCAGTACAACATGCCGCTGGAGATCGTCGGATACGACGAGCTGTACGGCTGGACGATGGACCAGGTCGTCGCGCAGGTGGGGAAGAAGGGCAACTGCACGTACTGCGGGGTGTTCCGCCGCCAGGCCCTCGACCGCGGCGCGGCCAGACTCGGCATCAAGCACGTCGTCACGGGCCACAACGCGGACGACGTCGCGGAGACGGTCATGATGAACCTGCTGCGCGGCGACCTGCCCCGTCTGTCGCGGGGGACGAGCATCGTGACCGACTCGGCCGCGTCGGAGATCAAGCGGAGCAAGCCCCTCAAGTACGCCTACGAGAAGGAGATCGTGCTCTACGCGCATCACAAGAAGCTGGACTACTTCAGCACGGAGTGCATCTACTCACCCGAAGCGTTCCGGGGCAGCGCCCGTGCCCTGATCAAGGATTTGGAGAAGATCCGGCCCAGCTCCATCCTCGACATCGTCAAGAGCGGCGAGGACCTGGCGGCCCTCGTCCCGCCGGAGATCAGCGGGAGCGGAAGAGTCCTACCAGCGTCCGCGGCGTCTGCAGCAGAGGCAGATGCAGACGACTACTCGACCGGAGGCTGCGGAAGCCAAAACGGCAGAGCCAGCGGCGGAGAGATGGCTGAGATGGAGAAGAAACTGGCCGAGGATGAGGCGGCGCAGTCGAGGGAGGTGGAAATCACTCTTCCAGCCACGGGTCAGCCAGCTGTAACCTCTGTTCCTCTTACCAAGAAGAGGCAGAAGAACCAGAAGCCGCTGAAGGTGCAGACCATTGGCAAGTGCGAGCGGTGCGGGTATATCTCCAGCCAGAAGATCTGCAAGGCGTGCGCGCTCCTGGAGGGTCTGAACAAGAACCGACCAAAGACCGCGATCGAAGTGGGCGTCGGCATTGAGGAGGAGGAGAGCAGCACGACGCTCATGAGGCAGATGGAAAGCATGCGGCTGACTAGCGGATGAGATTTGTTGGTCTCGTGGGTTCTCTCGAGAACTATCACATCATCTGTTGATCGTTGTCATGAACCTACCATGAGCATGGAAGCCTTGGCGCCCTGGCCGCGAAGTCGTCCATTACGGGTTTTAATCTGCGAGGTTCAGGCAACGATCGTTGCCCGGGAACAAGCTCACGCGCTTCAGATTGGAACCAGGCCCTGCACCCCATCCCTAACCGGTGCAGCTCAGATATTAACAGGCCTTCCCGCCGCGGGGGCGAATCCGAGCTAAGAGGCTCGACATCAGACGCGTGTGTCGACCTCATATTCACCCCCCTCCCCCCCCCCCCCCCCCACCGGGAGCACCATTGAGGGTCCTCCTGTGACGGGACGCGGTACGGACAAGACGCTGGACGGGATGGCATATCTATAGCGGTAGGCTTCGCACTTCATCGAAGCCAAAATCAAGAGCCCCGAGTCCAGCCGGATCCATCTGTCTTGTACAGTACATATTCCTGTTTTTCATTTAGCTAGAGATCCGAAATAACTAAGCGGACGGTCATGGTGTCCAAACAAATCGGATCTCATGAGTGCCTTGGAAGTCGCCTGTGCCTGTAATGTTATCATATAGAAAGGAAAGAAGAAGAGAATCTAGCTAGAAACGTCCGGGTTATTATGATAGACGGACAGACGGACGCACGGACGCACGGACGAATAGATAGATGGATAGATAGATCCTTTACGTGATAAAAAAAGAGAAAGAGCAAATTTCAAGACCTTCTTTTTCCCCCTGAACATTCGGGGAGTTTTATTATAATAGTACTGTACCTACGTACAAGTAAAATGAACCTGCCACTTATGACACTGCACGCACTGCATGCTCAGTAGTGGTAGCTAAAACTCCATCTTTCAGAACGGAGTCAAGCCTGCTGCAGACCGAGGGTTCTATTAATTCCGTGTGCTGGATACAATGTTGGAACTAATAATGCATTGTACAGTACAGTACCTAACTACCTAGGCGGAGTCAAACCGCCAAACTTGTTGCTCCCTCTTTTGCCGCTTATCATTATCATGGCGAGTAAGCGAGCTTGAGAGTTGAGATACAAGATCGTCATCTGCGGGCGGGCAACAGATGTTGCAGCCGGGTTCCAGACAAAATGCTGCTGTTTCTCTACACGTTCTGATTCAACGTTCAGTTCAGTTTGGGCTAGTACCATCTTGACGACGGACGATATACCGCCTCGAAAATCTCTATATCATTTAAAACTAACCTATCGCCTTGTTTCTTGACCTCGTAGACATCCAACGTTCGAAGGGACAGAGTAGATGCCCTTCTTGCCGGTCAGCAGCAGCAGTGGTAGCAGTAAAGACGACAACGACCCAAAGAAGTCATCTATTGCCTGAGACCGCGGAAACCTCTCGATCTCACCCCGGGAGCCCTCCCTGCTTCACTGACCACGGCGCGTCTCCCAAAACAAGAGGCCGTCAGTGAATCCGACTCGGTTAGCCGAAAACGCGAGGTCCTTTCTCATAAATAAACATTCCCTTTCCTGACCTTTTCCCAATCCTCCCCATACTGTCGCGTCTTCCTCTCTCAGACCTTCAAGCTTTTCAAATAAGGCGAGCTAAGTCAATTCTTTGATTGTCTATGAGCATTTGGATCTGCCTAGCCACTGTCCTTCATTTCCCTCCATTCGCCTGATCTGTTGAACCCGGCCCGAGTCGGGAACGTGCATGGACCTCACTCTCGGCTTCCCGTCGGCTTGCCGATCTCATCCCGGGGGACACAGCCAGCAAACAACGTAGATCTATCCGGTATCCTTTGCTCTTGAGGTATGTCCCTTATTTAGTCACGTCCTTGGAACGGGTGTGTTTGTCTGTGTTCTTTTCAGCCTGCTTTCAACATGCCGGTCTGATATCAGGAACACAGCCAACAATAGCCGCGTGAACCACTACCGTTTCCTGAACAAAGAAAAGCTAACATGTCATTCATGTAGAATCCACCATGGTTGACCAAGGATCTTGTGGCGGTCGCGGCAAAGCTGCGGGCAAAAAGCGAGTATCATTCAACCTTGGCCCTGCTTTGGGAGGTGGGGATGAGAATCCTTTGTCGAGAGACAACGCCTCCAGAGCTCCAGGGGGTCGTGTGACGGGAGCTCTAATTCCTTCCCATCTGCTCCCTATCCAAAGCTCTGGCCAGAATCTCGGCTCCATTCTGACTACACCAGCCCACGAAAGTGCCGCAGCGAAGCAGGGTTACACCTGCGACGACCCAAGCGAACAGGCGAGATGCCGTGCCGTAGCCGATAATCCTCTGCTGCCGTTGCAGATCGCCGCGATTTTTTGGGACAAGAGCACCGATGAGCTCCGGTCCTTGGACCTGAATGACATCGCAGAGAGATGCGTGAGCCGATACTTGAGCAGAAACCTCCTGAGGAAAGTCGGGGCCGATCTGAAGAGGAATTTTCCCGGCGAGAGACCTCTGATAATCAAGGAAACGTCGGCTCAAGAAAGGACGCCGTCGCCCGCGACTGGAGGTCCTGAGAGGAGCGGCACCGCTGCGAAACAAGCGCTGCAGGAAAGCGCTGCGATCCCGTCTCCCGTGCAGAAAGCTCCCGCGCCCGCGCAGGTGACCGCCAACACGACTCGACGGCACCGGCGAATCCCGATCAGCCACCAGGACTGGAAGCAGCGGCAGCCCCCCGCGTTCAGAAACCTCCAGCCTAGGCCGGGCAGGCACGACTCCCCGTACACGCCGACCGGCTACTCCGTCCTGGCGATCTCTTACTTCGCCGAGCTTCTCCGTCCCCCGCCTCTCGCATTAGATTTGCCGTGGATGACCCCAGCACCGCCCACTGAAAATCCCAAACAGCGGCAGCTGGAGGACATCCAGGAAAGCAAACCTAAACGGGTCAAGAGATGCTGAACGACCGCAAAGGATAGCAGAACAAATTTTCACAACAAAATTTGAAAAAAAAACTTCAAATTTAAACGAAAAAGGATCATCTTCATTTAGCAGCAGCGCCACAAACCGGCACCACCCCTTCGGTTTGTCAAGGTGCAATCGAGCGATCCAAACCCTTTGCTTTTTTCGCCCCTTTCCATTCGAATTTGTTTCTTGTACCCTCGTGAAGAGATTTTGTCGTCGCTGTGACGTCCTCTGTTCTATTCTATTCCTCCTTTGGCCGGTGCTCGATCGGCATATCCAAGCCGACTCTCCTAGCCGTCAACCTCACTCTCTCCTGCTGATCCATCTCCATGCCCGGGTTGTATCGCTCCAGCAACATGGCGTACGTCCGCTGCGCTTTCGCGTACTGAACGAACTGCTCCGCCTCCTCGAGGCGTCTCAGAAGAACATCCCCGTCTTGCGCGGCGTCTGACGAAAAGGAGTTGCGGATGTGGGCCTGCAGTGGCGAGGGTTTCGAGAGAGGGCGACGGGGCAGCTCGCGCAGAATGGCTCTGTACAGAGAACGGGCTCGGGGTGCCAGAGATTCGGCCATGATTGTTGGAAATTTGGTAGGGTAGGTTGTTCTCAATGATTGCAGTCGATTGAAGTGATGCAGGGCTTTGGAAGGTTAAGAGCAGACTTGAATGTTTCTACCTTAGTAGGAAGTTTGGCGGACGAGACCTCGGAAGTGTGACCGCGTTTATCTGGACACGCTATCACGTGATACGTCTCTACCTGGTGATCGTGGACCGATGTGTCTGCAGTTGGGCTGAAATAATGTCATTTTTCTGTCTCTAGAAGAGTAGCCCAATGCATTTGGAATTCTTGCTTGTTATTATTATTTGTGGCATATCCATTTGTTGTCCTCAGAGATTGTGATCAGACTAGGACTTCAGTGAGTAGAATTCAGAGCACGACTCCTATTCAAAAAAAAAAAAAAAAAATCGCTTGCCAGATGATTATATAGTCCTACCAATGTTGTAATTACACATGAGCTCCGGTCTATGTCACAATCCTCCTATCATATCCCCACAAAATCTTGGCAGCAGAATACATCGCAGACCTAGCAGGAATACTTCTCTCAGAACACCCACTTAGTCTGTTACACAAGTAACATTTGGAAAGGATTTCGGCTGATCTTCCTGAGCAAGTTAATAGAGCTCGGAAGTGAATACTTGGAATGATTTATGTCTGCTGGCTCGACAACAAGTACAGTACAGCGAAGCGCGCTTTATATACATGCTTCAAAATTAGGCAGAGGCATATATAATTGATTACTCCTTAACTGCATAAGGAACACAAAATGGCGGAGCCAAATCGTTAATAGATCATGGAAAGGCGTATCTGCGTGAAGGGGTATGAGGTTGCGTACAAATGGACAAGCGAGTGAAGCAATATCTTCTTCGCGTCGTAAAAAGAAGAAATACCGGGAACATGAGGATGAGAGACATCCAATAGAGCTTCCTAAGAGCGCATGGAGCCGACCAAAGGAAGGCTAGTGAGAGGTCATGACCGCAGCCACCCAAACTTTCTGCGTCCTGTTTCGCCGCCGGCAGCAGAGGGCTCGACCTGCAGACTGCGTGCATACAGATCCTAGAGGATAATGTCAGAGGGAATTCCAAACTGAAAAAATGTGGATAAATTCATAAACTTTGGAGAGGCGGTATTACTCACATCTTCATCGTTCGAAAGCTTGGTGTCTAGGATCAGTCGCTGCACCTCCTCGTTCTTTTGCAGAGGAGGGTATGGAGTTCTTTGGCTCCGTTGAATTCCCAGTACCACCTCTCCCATTATTTCAAACTTCTTCCAATTGATGCGGTTTTTGTTATCACCAACAAACGTTTTGTTACCTTCCTCCGCCGATACCAAGTCGCGACGGTGGAGCGGAAGGAAAGGGATTCTCTCTCCAAAGGAATTATCCCAAGCCAAACGGTAGGCAAAATGACTTTTCTGGGTACCCATGAGGATAACCAGCCTCATGAACTCCTTTTGCACGTGGGGAGGGACGAGCTCTCGAGTTTGTGCTAGCCGATGTACCGGTGTGCCGTTGATTCCCGCCATAACGGCGCCAAGGGAATTATAATTGTTCTGTCGACGCAGTTTCTGCACAAGTGACCACTGCATTAGCTGTGTCACCGGAAGGAAAAGTAAACCAAAAAATTCGAATGGCGTGACTCACCTGGGCTATGTTCATGAATTTCTCCAAAGCTTTGGCCCGGTGTTTTGGCTTGTCCCGGAGTAGAATCATACTGGCCACCCAAAAGGCCAAATGATTAAAACTCTTGATCATTCGATTCACGTGTTCCAGGCTTTTAATCTTGTCCTTGTCTCCAGATATACTCACATGACGGACAAGGTCCCGAGGCCGAAAGGAGCTGTACATTATCCAGTCCATTCTCGTCAATTCACGAGCAAAATCCTCATCTGGAATTTCCATAAACTGCCTCCACTGCAGCTTCGTCAACACATGCTTTGGTGTAATTTCAAGAGTTCGCGCTTCCCGTTGCGCATTTTCAACGGTCATAAGTGTCGAAATCGACTGGTTAAAGGCAATACCGGATCTACCAGCACTTGAAGCGCTCGATAAAGTCGTAGAGTGTCGGGAGGAGGTATCAGGTATCTCCTCACTACGATCTAAAGTGCTGATGTTGTAGAGTGGGTCTTCTGAGATAGAGCTCTGAGAGAGAAACATTAACGGCGAGTTTTGTGGAGAAGAATTGAGGAACGTCTCGACGTTGTTGGATTCGTCATTATCGCCATCACGGAACGGCCAGCCGACGTCGTCATCCTCCACAGTCACCTCGAGATAGGAACCGATCTCTTTGGCAGCGAACATGTAGACGGGACTTTTCTCCAGTGAAGCGACAAAGTCGGCCAGTCTCTTCCGAGTTTTTGGGTAAGCGAAGTCTCCGGGATACTCGGACACCCATTGCGCCACAACGTTGAGCAGCCTGAGTTGGTCTGCAATTCGCGTTAGCTGGGCCGTTGGGCTTTTCTCAGTCGTTTCAAAGCGACTGATCAGAGCATTAAGGAGAGTCGCTGGAGCGGCGAATTTGCGATAAAGGCACAGGAAAATTGCCGCGAACTTCGAGTCCTGTTTCGACACCGGTAACGAGACAAGGCGGTCAACGAGTTCATCAAAAGTAAATCCAGTCTCATTAGAAGAGTTTTCGCCTGTCTTTTCCTTGTTGATATCTGGACTTGAGAGAGTGCTCCGTGGCTCGTCCCCCTCGTCCTCCATATCCAAATAGGTGCTAAAAGAGTCGGACCCGGCGCTGTGGCGCCAGGCTGTATGGCGTCGGTGTCTACTTCGGTCCCGACTCGGGGAGAGATCCGCGACGCCGGATACGGATGGTCTGCGTGGATTCAACCGTCCCCCGGAGGGAGGTGTCTGCGGTCGCACGGGGTGTGAGTTGCTCCGGCCATACCTAGAGTTTGGGACATTGGGAGCCAGGTTGGAGTCGTTAGCTTTGTCGTGGGGACGATGGTATCCACCGTTCCCATCGACTCTTCGATCAGATGCGATAGCTTCGATGGCAGTTGTTGTTTCAGTGGGTGTGGATCTGGGAGTTTCAGAACTCGCTTGGTTGTAATGCCAATCTTGCGTTACAGGAGGTTGAGACGAAATCTCCGTCTGAAATAAGGGACCCGAGGGATTGGAATTACTCCTGCTCTGGTATGCGCGAGCGACATCTAACAACTAGTAGTCAGCACTGGATGCAAATTTTATCGCCCTTTGTCAAAGTGCGGCTATCGCAAATTTAATGCCTCGTGTTGCGGCTGCACACTGTGATCGGCGGTGATGACAGACAGGGGCACGCGAGCGCTAGCACGACCGAGGCGCAAGCCGCGCGAGAAATAGCGCAGACGCAGTGGACCACCAAAGGGGCTGGCCGTCTCAAATTATGGCATCCATGTCAACTGCACAGGGACTGCTTGCCGGGGAAGGCGACTCAAGGGGAGTAAGGGGTATAACAAGAACAAAAATTCCAAATGGTCTGAAATTCGACCGATCAAACGACGACTTCCGAGGACGGGGCATAGGCTGGAATTTCATGCTTACCTGATGTCCTCGCAATGATAGATCGTAAGACTATAGAGATGCATCTCTTTTGCGTTCTCGGCGAATCTGAAGATGTCTTCTGCAATTCATACCCATTAAAAACTTGATTTGCTTGTTCGATAGCCGAGGGGTGCGGAAGATCGCATTTGCAGGAGACGCACACGAATGGCAGAGCAGACTTAGCCAAGGCATCTGTCCGGAAGATAAATCAGCAGCTGAACAAAGGAAACTGAACTGAAGCATTGCGAGTTATGGGAATATGTGACAGCTCTATATAGTAGGGATGCACCGGAGTAAGTAGAGGCTGAAAATGACACCATTAAAGACTACAACGCAGGATCCAAGGATCGGGTAGCACTCACTCAGTATCCGGGAGCATTCCGTGATGCTGCTTGGATTAGTCACGTCGTGAAGAACTATCACTCCATCGATGATCGGTAACGCCTGATCATCCAAAGATTGCGGCCAAACAAGATGTTCGCTTCCGTCGAAGGTTATTTCCTGTAGCGATATTTCTAGCAAGCGTACTACGTAGACAACCCCTTCTAGGGACATCTTCTTTGTGCACGAGCGCGAAAGAGGCGGATGCTTCATATCTAGAGCACACTGTATGAACGTCGATTTTCCTACTCCTCGTGCGCCAACGACAGCAAGGTTAACATGCGGGAGATTTATCTTTGAGGATGCGGCCTGCACAGACACCGGTCAGCAACTTAGTCCCTGGTACAGTGTAGACCTTCCACCCCTTCTCTTCGAGGGATCATTGCCCTGGAACGTACTTCATCGTTTCCCTTGGCAATATGGCCAGGCTTGACAGCGTTGCCGCTCGGACTAGGCGGGTGACTCTCATTTTCCTCGATGACCGTTTTCTCCACATTTGGAGGTACTCTCTGGAGATTCAGCGTGTAAATATCCCCGGCCGGCGCCGAGATTGTACGGTTCTGGAGGCTAGGTCTCTGTGGAGGCGCAACTGGGGGCGGACCCTGGGCTTTGTCACTGGATGACCGCGCCCGCCTGGATTGTTGAGACGCCATGGTGAAGGAATTTCTCTCGAATTGTCAGTTCTGTAAACGGAAGATCAAGGGAGATAGCGCGACGTCGGATAGCGCCTGCTTTGGCCCCTAGGTGAGCAATTGTGACAGGCACAGCAATTCATCCATTGTCGCTCGGGACGAGGAGGAAGGGTCGAAGGGAAGAGCTCGTTGGTATCCTCCCCTCCCGGAAAAACCGCGCGACGAAAAAGACTGGAGGGAGGTGTATATGGCGAATTGGCAACGTGATGTACCCGTCAGCGTTGTCGCTCGTCAAGGGAGGTGGTCTCTTGCAGAGTAGATCGCGGACGAGTTCAGATTAGGCCATATGAGAGGGAAAGCTGCATTTCCGGAACGACGAGAATAAAGAGCAGCAAACGCCGGTGAGGCGGCGTCGATCTGGGGTAAATCCGCAGTAGTCGACTCCGCGTAGGAGATATCTGAACCAAAGGGGGTCAGGGCGGCCTTTTCAGGGTGTTTCGACCTCCGCGATTTACGTGTGCGCCACTCCATCCATGAGTTAGGGCCTCTCGACTCGTCGCCGCGCGGTGTGGAGTCGCGAAGTGGGCTGTACGGAGCCACCCGGTACGGACAGCTGTAGATCCCGGTAAGCTGTAGCTAACACCTCCCATCGACAGAAGCTCAGCTGCAACCGTAGATTGGACGATGCAGTGCCCTGGATGAGCTACTAGTACGCAGTAGACACTGTCCAACGGTCATGTCCTTGCGCCTGTTCCTCGCAGGGCCAGCCCATCCCAGGACGCGCCGCACCGTACGGAGTAAAACCACCATCACCAGGAATCATCGTTTAGCAAGTGCCAGTGGGCCATCTCGCTGTATGTAGATCGAGCTGCCATGCAAAACAAGTGGACAATGTGCGTCCTGCGCAACACCCAATACCTAACCGGAACTGGGCACAGCTTCTACTATTCGCTGGTTGCATGCTATCTGTTCACATCATCCTCATGCGAACTATCAACTGCGCTCCAAGGTTGTGATCTACCGCTACAGGTCCGTATGGAGTACGCAGTGCAGCAACTGCATTCTCTCTTGTGACCGCAAACTGGTACACCATTCGGATTACATGTTACGACGTTTATCTCCACCGCGCAGTCTCCTACTGGAGGCGGCGGACCGCCATATCCAGGTTCCCGTCCTCCACTCGGTCCCCTTCTTCGAGGGCAGTGACGAGTCATTATTAACGGCTCTACTCGGTCAGCCAACAGGTCACAAGATATGCAAGCTCATGGGCCATTGCTGCCTTTCAACAGGCTCGTCTCCTGTCATTATGAATCCATGCAGTAGATCCTTCTTTCCCTAACACTCGCATGGGAAGAATACCGGGCTGCGGCCTGTCAGTGTAGGAATCACGCGTCGCACCCCGACCACGAGTCAATTTTCATCACCTGCGCCCCTTCAGGACAGCTGAGCAAACCGAGAGCTCAACAGCTTGCGATCAACGACAGTTACTCTCCAAAGAAGGTGTTTAGTCTCATACGCATTGGAAAACTTCCGAGATCAATCCCTTGAACTATCTAATGGAGATTCTTTGTTGCGGCGGCTACTTATGGTCGAAATAGACACAGTGTCCTTAAAAGTAATGTAGGAATTGATGAGATACTAGAAAGGTCGGAAGGCAACCCAAAGAGCTTCAGATAGATTGATAGTATAAAATGGCAGTATACTAAGACCTTCTAATGGTTTCAGAGACCATCGAACATATTCCGTGGCATCAAGGCAGAATGGCGCAGGGTAACCTGTAAAGATCTTTAAAACTTTGAAACCCAAGCTACGCGGAGGAAAACAAAACTGGCCATTTGACTGCCACATGCGCGTTCTGCAGGGACCATCACTCTGCTTACCCTCGTGTTTTTCATGAGAGCTTGGTCTTGATCGACCCGGTTTGTCAAGCAAGAAGCCTCTTTGTCATGTGCGTCTCAGTGCAACTGGAGGACTTTAAACAAGCCGCGCAACGTTCTAAAACTCCGCTGCCTTGCTTCAGATAGTCCTAGGAGCATTTCTGACTTTGTCGCAGGCCCGCTCAGCTGGTCCAGTACGTATCTCATCTGGGTGACTCTCTCTGCGCCTGTATGGAAAACTCAATATAAGGCCAGCCTCTAGCTCGAGAACCGGAAACCATGGAGGAAACCGCGGCCGGAATATATTCACCCTTCGGCCTTTGTTTTCCCTTTGTTCATCCATTTAAGAGCTTAGGACTCGGGCAGAGGTTCGCCGTTAACCAAGGCGACAAATCTCATGAACGCCTCTGCGTCAACTCCAGTGCTCTCTCCTTCTTCACAACTTTCCCTCCATTTTCTCACCCTTCCCAGTCCTCTATTGAATCCCTTTTCGGCGGTCCAAGGTCCTCTGTTTCCCGCAGTGTTTCGGTGGCGGCCTCCTTTCCTGCGTCCGCGACCGGAAGGATCCTGTGACTCTATCCACTCTTCCTCCAGTGTGAGCCTATAGATATCTCGTAGCTGGCCACGAAGGCGGGGGTAACGAGCGAAGAGGTCCTTGAGCTCCTGTGATGACAACAGCGCTTCAAGAGAGTCATTGTTCCTACCGGTCGCCGGCTCTGGTACATGTCCGTTGGTAGTAGCCTGTGCGGACTCCGTGTCGGTCACGGCGGGGAGTGGCTTCTGTTCAGATGCTGGGGGGGCTTTAGGTGCGCAGTAAATCTTATGCGATTGCGTGCAGGCAAGGGAGCAGCTGTGTCGAGTCACGATGAACAATGAGTATGCGCTTTCGGACGAAAGAAACTTGGTAAGCTCACCTCACAGTTCCACAAGTGGGACATCGATATTTCGATGGCTGAGAGGAGCAGACCTCGCATGTGGTGGGCATGCTGATTTGCGTACCTGGGTGTACGCTTCAAAAGCTGCTTGCAACCAAGTAGTTCGGCTCTTCTGATCAGAACGTATCCTGCATGGTTGATCAGCAGCCTCTGCTGCCAAATGTAGGTCTTCTATCCAGAAATACTCCCTCACTTATTGTATCCAAGATAAAATGCGTGATTCTGGTATCAAACACGCAAAGTTGGAAGGGGAGTCAAGTTTGACGACTGGAGCGGCAGAGATTCTCATGATCCCGTCATAGCTCCCCACAGGGTAAAAATGCATCAACGAGCTTGGGCCACTCCGCAGGCTACACTGGTGGACCGTGCAGAGCTTCCCTATTACCAGCCACAAATCAGGGCACATACAGAGCTTTGTTATGCAGCACACCATGCATGTATCGCGTGGTGCTATTCTGAATATCCGAGAGATAATAGTTGCTTCTATTCTTGCTCAGAGTTTCGTGCGACCTTGTTAACCATGCATGCAAAATCATAAATGCCCCATTTGGGTCCCAAGCCATATCAACTTCATTATGAATAATCAATGGAATTCTTTTTACGGACTACAGGTCTCCTCCCACTGTCCACTATCCAGAACCTGCCTGATTTTCTGGGGGTTGGATCAAGATTCAAGGACTGCTTAACGCCTGAACGTCCTATCTAGCATCATTTTGCTTGGCCGGTTATGCAACATACAAAATGAGTAAACAGAAGTGTAGCTACTACATGCGCATAATAATAATAAGAACAATAGCTTCTTAATCCCTTGGGAGTCGATTTCAAAACTATGGTGGATGATCCACATGTTCTGAAACAAATTTGCAAACTACGTGCATAGTTTGGATGAAACAACGCTGTGACCATAGGATGCAAGGGGAAATCACGGGCACTGATAACACCATAGCCTACTGTACAGTGAGAAATTGTGAATTAGAGCTGAATGATCAGGTTTCACTTTTTTTGAGCTGTGAAAAATCCCTGTTCCCTGTAGAAATGGCATAAAACAAGAGTTTGCTGGACGTTTGACAGAGCACTTTCCTCCGACATCCGGAAAGAGGTAGGCTGAGCTGGACTCCATCCAGCGTTTCCAATGGAAAGGTTAAAGGGAGAATGCCAACCAAAAAAAGGCCGGGCAAACCGGTAATATGGATACGTTCTGGGCTGATACTATGCCCACAACATGGAGGTAAACTCTTTCAAGAAAGATTCTCAGAAAGTAGGGGCGCCATGTGCATATCCATTTTCTCTACAATTAATAGTGGCTTTGGTGAGCATCCAGATGTATTTATTCGATCGCGCCCTATTCGCTCATGGTCGTCTGCACGTGATTTAATTACGTCAGTTCTCGGGCCGTCGGGGCGCCCATAACCTTGGGGCGAATTCTTGCGGCCGAGCATCGGTTTTGTCATCAACCAAGCAATGTCATCAAGACCACCTGTTTTCGCAAGCGCATAGAGATCAATTCACACGATGTCGGTACAGTCAGCGTCAAGGAATGTCCTTACGCGGACGATTTTCAGCCCCAGGTTCGGGGCTCGAATTTCGTCCGCTGTGGAATTCTCCCCTCTCTGGACAATTACCGCAGTTGCGTCGAAAGCATCGAGGAATGTGCATAATACGGCAAGACTTCCCACTATCACACCCTCGGAGGCTCGTCGCAGACCGACTCTGCGACCACGCCACCAGCCGGTCGCCCAGTCTAAGGTGAATGGGCCGTCTACGGGGAACAAGCGGACAATATTCATCCAGACTGAGACTACACCGAACCCGGATGTGAGTTGCCCGGATATCTCCCTCTAGGCGAGTTAGCAGGTGGATATCTTGCTGACTGTCATGAAATGGAATTGTAGGCTCTCAAGTTTCTCCCAAACCACCGGGTGCTCCCTGAGAACTTCCCGACTACATTCATAGAGTACCTATCTCCGCGGTCGACAGTCGCTCCGCCCCATCCGTCTCCTTTGGCTTCGAAACTGCTCAACGTGGACGGGGTTTCGTCGGTTTTCTTCGGCCCAGATTTCATCACAGTCACCAAAGCGAGCGATGCGAACTGGGCGCATATCAAGCCGGAGGTATTCAGTCTGATTACGGAGGCGGTCACGTCTGGGGAGAACATCGTCAACACAGTTGAACGGACATCCGCGGAACACACGCAGGAAGGCGGGGAGGAGGACTCGCTAAGCTACAGCGAGGATGACGACGAAGTCGTTGCGATGATCAAAGAGCTGCTGGAGACCAGAATCCGACCTGCCATCCAGGAGGATGGTGGCGATATCGAATACCGCGGTTTCAAAGACGGCATGGTGTATTTGAAGCTGCGGGGAGCTTGCCGGACATGCGACTCGAGCACTGTGACCCTGAAGAACGGCATTGAGTCGATGCTGATGCACTATGTACGTCTTACGCCTTCTCTATTCCCCCCAATCCTACGATTCTACGTTGATGTATAAAGGACTTGTGCTGACGGACTGTGAATAGATCGAAGAGGTCAAGGGGGTGACGCAAGTCATGGACCAGGAAGAAGAGATCGCGATGCAGGAGTTCGCTAAGTTTGAAGAGAAACTCCGACAGCAGAAGGGAGCCGGTGCCACCGCATCATCACCCTTGGATACTGCGGAGGCATAAAGGGATTTACGGGTCAATATTTCGTTCGCATTCCCTGCAAGCTTTTCTTCCTTTGTCCCTACGAAATTTTGGTATTCTAGCGATTAGAGATGGTGGGTAGAGGGGCATGTAACGATACACATCTACGGTTTCTTCCTCAGCCCTGTCAGAGCAGCTTCAGGCATTTCCATCACATCAAGCTCAATTTCTTGTTGTACTAGTAGTAGGAGAAGAAGCCGGGCTCACATTGCCATGCCGGTTGAGTTCTCGGTCTTGCGGATTTTTCTTAGAAGTCTAGCGATTTTAGACGATAGACTAGGTGTCGAGACGTTGCGATGTATCAATATGATTTTTTCAGCCATCTCCCCTTGTCCTATCAAAAAGTGAACATTACGTTGTCTTTTTCCTCTTCAAGACACTTTGTACAACCCACCTTGGGAAAGGCATGGTGGTCACGAGGAGCGGGTCTTACGAGTCATCACATCATGATGAAGGGGAACCCAGCAATCAGGATCGAACACCGTGATCCACAACGCGAAGATCGGACCAGGAAAGAAAAGAAAGCCACGGTTAGGTAGGTTAGGCGGGTAACCACCAAAGATAGAGTTAGTAGTGATTTACCTTTTTACAGTAGGGTCACCTGCTGCTTGCATCCATTCCAACTATGCTCAGGGTGCATTGCATGCTGCTGCAAGTAGTCGCTCATTCAATAATAGTAGCTCCGCAGCAAACCTAACTGTATGTTAAGGTGGAGCCGTAACGTCTTCCCTATCGGATTGTTCCAGGAGATTTCTGGTTATCTGTAAGCAATTGTCTCATTCCTATTTTCGAATGGATTGAGAAGACGATTGTTGATTTTTTTTTCTTTTATTATGGTTGTTATTGTTATCTCTCTCTCTCTCTTTCTTTTTTTTAAACTCGTTCGTGTTTCGAATCAGCTTGTAATATTTCTAAACGTCTCTCCTTAGAGAAATAGTGTTTCTTGGGGAAAGATAACCAATCCACATGATGCACACTCTGAGCAGCCATGGTATGATCCAGTGGAATGTTAAACATTCTTTTTACAGGCCCAGTGATGAACGGAAAAACGATCGCGGGGGTCTGGATGACGATGCGTGTACTGTACTGTACTCCGTACGACTACTCTATTATTATTCTTGATATCTTGGCCACAATGGGAAAAATCAGCCGTATATCCCTATGGGGACAAGAGAGGGACTCCGACTGGCACTACTACGCCGGGCCGGGTACTCCGTACTCCATCCTAGGCATGGTCCTGAGGACTAAAAAGGAGGGGCTGATGAGGGACCTAGCGAGGCAACCCCTCCATCGGTCCATCCCCTATTGGCATGAGCCCCTCCGTCCACTCTCAGCAGAGCAAAAACTCCACCAGCCCTGGCGTCCGCTTACTTAGTATTACGCCACCAGAGGACCAGGATCCCCACATCAGGCTGGACCTGTGGGGTACATCTGCCGCTTGCATTTCATGAAAGAAACTACTAGCAGTGCCGTTTTATGTACGGCGTATGCTACCGGGGTTATTGTTATTATTATTGACAATGTGTTTGCAGGGATCTCTAAACGGCCCAACCTGCGGGTCGGTCAAAAAGAGGATGGCGTCACGAGCATTGACTGACAAGCTGAGGCATATGCCACAGTACATACCCAGCATTTGATCGTGTCTCCGTCTGGATTGTCGACATGAAGAAAGCCAGGCAGTCCTGAGCCGATATGGAGGCTGGAATTTGTGAACAGGGCGGATTGCTCGGGATAAGGCCCATTCGTCCTAGGAGCTCGACGGCATGGATTGCTGTTCCGCCATGTGTGGATTAGGTTTATCGCCACATGCAACGGTTGGTGGAATGATCGCTCTCCAGCTGCTTCTTTGAGGCGCTTGCTGACTGCAAAACTCCCGCCCAAGCAAGTCCTGTCAGCCTGAGATGCGAGCTCTGTCCGGTCCCACAATCTCGACCGTTATTATATATTTCCGTGGATCTTGATCCTGTGGAATTTCGCTGGGTGTTGCAGCAATAACAGCAGGATGTATGTATGTATATTACATACAGGAGCCCTTCGTCGGACCCCGTTCCATGGAACTGCAAGCGGGAGTACTATGTTGTACAGACATACATACATAGCACGCGGAAGAATCTGTTCGGCCTCGTCTGGCGGGCGAGGGGGCGATAGGACTGATGCTGCAGACTAGCGCTAACTAATCCAGCCGGGAAAGCACGCCGTCACCTGCGCGAAGCCATGGCTTTCCTTTCTTTCAAGGGGGGCGAAATCGAGCTGACCCTGACACAGCCGTGGGAGGAGGATTCGCGCTGTTTCCAATCGACTGCGGTCAACGGTGGATGCTTTCCCCAGACCTCGGCCGGAGCGTTAACCTGGGCGATTTTTAGTTCGCCTGTGCCGTACTCCGTCCTCCAGGCCAACCGTGGGTGGTCCCGTCCCGGCCAGCTCTTGTCGAATGACGATCCTTAGGCAGCTCTTCCGGCGGGGCCCAACTGCGCTCAAGGAGGGGCTCGCGCTCGCTTCCTGCGCTTCTGAGCTCTCTCCGCAAGCTGGACGATCGCACCTTTGCGAAGCTTGCCCCTTGGAAGCAGATGGGCTCAAGACGCGCTGCTCCACATGGACCGCACGGTGCATGGCTGCGCTGCGTGGTCGACCTGCGTGGTCAACCCGACCGCTCGAACGTTCGAAGCATGGCGCGCCGGGCCCAAGGGTCGAGGGGTTCGGGCATGGTTGAAGAGCTACAGTAGCATGCGCGAGGTGGGCTGGACGAAGACTCCGCCACCGGGTCACTGAATAGGCGTTTGCAGCGGAGGATGTTTGTTGAATTAAAGATTATTGACGAGACAGGATGACGTGAACCGCTTGGCAGTCCCATCTGGCCGTTCCCACATCGAGAAAGCCTCCAATCTGCCCGTTGGCCCCGTCCTCACTGCTGAACTCCGTACAGTAGAGTAGACACTCCCGAGTTCTGGTCACGAAGCTTCTGTGCCACGGATGATGGACGCTGTAGGTACGTACAGAGTAAGCAGCTTGGGACACCCCACAATGGAACGCATCGTCTGCGTGGTGCAGAGTCGGATGCTCTGGCATCTCGGTATCCTTGGATCGGTACTGCTGCTTTCTTAACAGCAGCATCTACGACCGTTCCGCGAGGCATCGCGGCCGGCGGTTGGTCCGGACAGGGAACGAGCGCTGCGAGAGAGAGGAGCGAACGGTCCTTCTCTCCGCATTATCAGCATGCGCAGCCCTTGATCCCTGGAGCAGAGCTGTCCCAGACCCAAACCGGCCGGTCCATGGGCGTCCTGGCTGGCCGCCCCAACGCTGAAGCCAAAAAAGGGCCTGCGCCCGCCAGTCACATCCCCGGAGATCGTCGACCTTAGCAGGACCCGCTGGACCACGGCGTTGCAGCTGCTGCTCGCTGTCATAAACCAGGAGCACGGGTCTCCTGTCGCCTCATCCACTCCATCTCCAGGTGGTTGACCCTCGCGCCACTCCTCCCAGTCCCTACCCGCGGCTCGTCCGTCTCCGTCTCCTCCTCCCACCTGCTCGAGGACTCTCTGTCTTGTACGACCTCTCCCTCCGACGTCCCATCATAGAGATCCTCATCTGCATTCCCTCCCTGCCCTTCGTTGCCTGATCTTCTTCGAGACACCACCCCTCTCCGCATTCTTAGACGGCGCATAGGCTTGGCAAGCCGGGCGCTCTTTCGACATCAGCCCGGCTGCCGTCCCGCAACAGTCGCGTGCTGCCACCGGGCCCTTTTATGTAACAACCCACTTCCCAACGGCATCGACGTCGATCGCAACTAATCCTTTGTCCTCTCCTGCCAGACTTGCTTGAAGATGCGTTGCTCGTAGGGACCTGCGCAGCTTTCGTTGGCGCCAGTCCGCTTGCAACGCAATCCGCGGTCACGCAACCACCATCGCGCTTCATTCCCAACCGAGAGCCCTGCAATTTGTCGAGAAATCATCTCGCGAGTCGAGTACGAGTATCCTGAGTCCTTATAGACCGATATATTCTGCGACGCCGAATCCAAACGACGGGAACGATAAAAAAACTCCCAAAGACTGGGCAGCTGGGACACGACTGCCAACGTAGTTCTGCGCAGTCGTTCTCTGCTCTTTCGTTTGACGATCGCCTTATAAAGCTGGAAGCCTGGTCGCTTCTTTGACGCTGGATTGTATTTGCCTGGGAGATAAAGGGTATAGTGCACGGTTGTTGGATAGAATACAAAAGAAATCACTCTAGACTGGTGAGTTGCGATGCCTCGCGGCGCAATGCTTCTCGGAGTGGAAGCAGACATTTGTAACGCGGGTCTCATGGCAGATCACGATTACGACCGCATCACTCTTATTCCTTTAAATACCTCTCTGTTCTGCCTCACAAGACTTTCTGTTTTCGTTTAGAATTCGTCATACACACGATAGGTAAGCTGCACAATTTCCTTTATCATCGTATGACGTGACAATCTCTTTCTCTTCTGTCTGAAATCCACCAGCTGTTGTCTTCAAATCACACCCGGAATTTGTGTTCAGGCGGATTGGAGGGGCGACTTTAGCACCTTGGTTCCCCAAAGGAGTCCCTCCGCTCATGAGGATGTCGCTCTACTGCTCTTTTGTTATCTTGTAGTGTTCATTCTCAATGTCTTTCTTTCCTTGATTACTCCTTAACTGCCAGCCATCTATGCCTTGGGCCGTTGTTGTGGCGTCGAGCTATTTGGTCTAGAGGGCCAGGGTCCGTGGGGGCGAACGGCTGTTCGTCACATGGCTGCCCGTTGCTGGCTGACTAGGCTCAGATATCTTCGGAAACAATTTGACAGCTGGGCCAGTACATGTCAGAACTCCGTGGTGAGCATCGGCTTGGTGTTGAGATCTAAGGACATTTTCCACTGTGACTGTTCAGTTTCTCACATCGCCACACGTACATATGCGCGGAACCTATTCATTTGCCTAACCTGAACACTGTTCTGGGGTAGTTAAATGCTCGCTGTGTTATATCTCGGCGTTTCTCGGCGTTGTCTGACATGTTATGGCATTCATTCCCGCATTCTTTCTTCTATCATCACTGCATAACACCATTCCAGTCAAGCTAACTTCGATCCTTGTCAAACCTCGAAACAGGCTAGAACTTTTTGCTGAAGTACCTCCGAATCTTTCAGAAAAATACTAATTATCTCGCTCTCCGATCTTCAAAGACACGTTGCATCATCTACAGCTTCTGCCTTTCGATACGATACATTCACCTTCTCACTTCGTCTCGCGACGTCTGCAACCTAGGCGGAACTGAAGACCAGAACTATTCTCGCTGCGTGGTAACACATCTCGAGACACTTTCCCAGCGGTCCTCTGGATAGATGTAACCTATCAAAAGGTATGTGTTCTCATGGGTGATCTTTGAACTAGCCGGCTCTCCACTATGTCCCTCCCTTTTTTGCCCGGAAAAGAAATGCATTTCTCTTCTGTATTTATTAATGGCTTCGATGAACATTACCGCTTCATTAGAAGCTAACATGCACTGTTTTCGATCATTTTCAGTAGGGCCGCTACGTGTCCATTTGTCGATTAGACGCGCTTGGTTCTGTCGGCGTCATTTACGGGCGTCTTCTAGCTTAGTGGTTTTGATCGATTTCCGAGTGTTCAGTGTCTTGGTCGATACTGCCAGAGAGCTCAGTGACCTGCATATTCTCGCCGATATCTCTTAAACAAAGTTGATAACGGTTTTTATAATCTCGAATTCACCATGGCAGCACCGTCCAGCAAGTCTACTCAGGCTCCGAAGCCTGCTGCTGTTCCTGCCTCCACCAGCAATGCATCGATTAGACTGGAGAAGAGCCACCCTGGTATTCGTCGCTCTACTCCTGACTCAGAAGCGCTCGCGTCTTCTGACGATGAGGTAGAGCAACATCAGCAGACCCAGGCAGTGTCAAGTGCACCAGCGCCAAAGGCAGCAAGACGCACATCGTGGCTCAACGAAGTGCCTCCGAATATTCCCAGAAAGGCTTCCCTTCCTGCCGGAAGCTCATTGTCTTCCGCTGGTTCCAACCCGGCCACTCCAGCCATTGATCAGAGCACTTGGGCTGCAAGTACCAGCCCTGGGCTGGGTGGTTCGGTTTCCTGGACTCACACTGGCACTAGCTCCTTTCCCTGGAGCACTGGGATTTGGAATGCGGAGACTAGGAAAGAACCGCCTCCACGACTGACAGAGATAGTCCAATCCAGCAGTATTGTTACGGATGAGGTGGTCAGTCCGACTACCCGCACACTTTCGGGCGATTCTTCTTTTCCCTTTACCATCCCTCTCTATCCCACTCCAAAGACATATCGTTCTCAGTCGTACTCTGTGGGCCAATTGGATCCCGAGTCAGTCAATTTGACGACTGATAGGGCCGCTGCTCTTTATTCAAACACTCGCGGCAGGGGCAGTGGCCAATATTCTGCCTTGCAGCATCGTTCTTCTCGACCGAGCTTACTCGGGGAGTTGGGACACGATCCCGTCATGTTGGGCCGGGTTCGTGAAGACGACGGCGACGAAGGCAGTGCAAACGGCTCCGACGGCAGCTACAATTTGGGCTCGAATGCAGCTCGTACTATAGAACAGCTTTCCAGGGAAAATGCGCTCTTACGCCAAGCAGCCGGTCAACTGGACAATTCACGATTAAGAGACCGCGCTGTGTCCTCCGCTTCTGCCAACAGTGGATACTCCGTTGCAAGCAGTGTTCATAACTTGCATCGTATACGAGGCAGTGTTCCTGAAGAGTCCGATCTTGCCGTGGAGGATTTGGATGAGCTAGGCGATATTCCCGGCTATAACAACATCCGCAGCAGCACGAGGAGAAGATTCTCCGAGTATTCAGCTAATCTTGAGAAGCAGTTCCCGACATTCTCCTTACTGGAGAACCGTGCCCTCGAGAACGTCAAGAGGGCTCATTGGCAGACCTCTCTCGGATTCGGCAGTATCGCAGACCTTCCCCAGAGTCGTCGACACTCCTTTGCGGACTTACCCTTACGGCACTCATCGATTAGTTCGGCAGGCGACTCGCAGGCTAATATTTCTGGCATCAACACTCGATCTGGCCTGGGCGATCGAGATGAAGGATATACGAATTTCGCCGAGGGTACCCTTACAAATTCCCCAGGAGAGAATCGTGAGTATCATCATTTTCGTATGACCCATCACCTTGCAGAGCGTGAAATGGAACTGGAGCATTTACGAGCCCGAGAATTCGCAGCCTCCTACTTCTCCGGTCGAGAACACGCCCTTCGTGCCGCGGAAAGCCTTCCTTCCTCCGGGATACCCCCGTCGCTCCACCCGGCGTACCCTATGCCGACCACCTACGGTCGTCAACAGCAATCGAACCTGACACACCCTCATCAGAACCAACTCCTGTACATAGTCACCTTCAAATGTCACCGTGCTGATGTCTTCTATATCCAAGAAGACACCGGCCTTCAGGTGAAGCCGGGAGACCTCGTGATTGTCGAAGCGGACAGAGGCACAGATCTCGGAACGATCCAGCATGCGAACGTCACGTTGCAGAAAGCGCGCGAGCTGAAGGAGAAGTACGCCGAGGAACATTACAAATGGCTCATGCTCTTCTCCAGACAAGCCCAAAACGGGGCATCGAACGGTGTCAATCCTAACGGAGGCTTGCCTGGCAGAAGCGCCATGGGGGGCATGGGGCATCATGGTCTGCACGGCCCGCAGGAATCTCAGGCCACAGAAATTAAACCTAAGCTTATCAAGAGACTCGCTCAAAACCATGAGATTCTCACCCTTCGCGACAAGGAGGGTAATGAAGCTAAGGCGAAGCGTGTCTGCCAGCAGAAGGTCGCCGAGCACAGGCTGAATATGGAGATTCTCGATGCTGAGTTTCAAATGTAAGTTCGCCTGACTTCATCTTCCTGTCGACATCGTTACTGAGTTTGCATATAGGGACTGGAAGAAACTCACCTTTTATTACTTTGCCGACACATATATCAACTTCAATGCTCTCGTCACAGATCTGTTCAAAATCTACAAGACTAGGATTTGGATGTCCGCTATCAATCCAGCATCCTTTGCATCGCCTACGGCTGGCCTGCAGCCGCCCAGCTTAGGGTACGGTCAAGAGACATCGTCCGATCGTCGTCACCATCATGACCATAGGACATACGGCCTCGCTCAGTCTCAGGTGTCATCCAGCAACGCTCGGGATCCGTTGGACGCTAGCAGGGACGCGGTAACGAACCCAGTAGGTATCCTTCGAAGCGCCTACATGGACTCTTACCAACCGTTCGGCCAGGCTCCCCGCCAGCCTGAACTAGGATTGACCGGCTTCGCCCCCATGTTGCAGCCGCAAATTGATCCCTTTTCACCATGTCCGTCGAATGGCTATGGCATGTTAGATTCTGGGGTTGCCGACTATACGACCGCAAACAGTGCTGGCCCAGGCAGCGCGCAGCGTACCAATCCAGTCCAAAGCGATTGGATCAACAGATTCCAAGGGTTATCCCTCGGTTCTTGAAGGGACTCTACGTGATTTTACTTCTACTAGGTCGCTGTATGGCGACCCCATGAGGCTTACTTCTCTTTCGACCCTATCCAGTGCTTGCTCACGAACTTACACTATCCCAACTTCAGCAGCGAGAATCCATCTTCATTTGTTGCCCGCGTTCTGCATACAATAAGCTAGATTACTGTTCTTGTGTTGGCGAAGTAATTCAACAGAATCTATGACCAGTCTTTTCGATGGATACCTGATAGACTACCACAACTCACGAGTTAATGGATTAGTTTGTCTTCTTGTCCTTCCCCCCTCCTGTTGTTGTGATTTCAGTCGCAGTGACTGAATCAGCAAAAAGACTCGCTCATCTGCTTTCTCTCTTTGTGCATCCTTGCCATATTCATGTGTCTACAAATCCACGTTTTGTTAGTCGGTTTCTCGCAGCTGCAGCTACTGTGAGGCCATGACTATCAGTGCTGGAAAGGGCTTAAATCCAGAAAAAAAAAACCAAAGACATCTTTGAAAATTTCTTTTCTTGCCGTCGGGAGAAAACATTTTTGGGAATGGTATGAGGCAAAGAGAAAATGTCATCATTTCAGGCCGAACCGGCAGAGGGTTTCGAGTTCCGATCTGGCCTCCTGGTCTCTTTCTCAATGTGGGTTAAGGGACCCATCATGGGGTTAGATACGGACGGACAAAGTTCTGCAGCTTTTAGTTATGTTCTCCTGTATGTAACTTTACTCTTCTCTTCCACTCCTAGTTAAAAACGGATTTAATTTCTATGTTGGATTTTATAGCTACCTTTTATCCAGTCTCGGCTCTCTTTCGACTAGTGCTTAAATTCGTAGGGCCTTTCTCCGCTTTCACAGACTGCAATAGATTTGGCATGATGAATTCCAAGGTCGACAGACGCTTGTAGTCCGAAAATTGGGACTCATTTTCGTCTCAGATGATTACGATGCCTGTAGCTCATGTTGTACAGTACATTTTGCAGCGTATGGCGGAACCTTCTTGCCTTCGAAAATAGCCGTCAGGTGACTCTACTTGACCAGGGAATCAGCTACGAATCCATTCCAGCCTTGGATTCCCCGGCCTCGCGTCATTTCAATATCGACGAATACACAACTGGCGCAAGCGTTTGGAATAATGCCTCGTCGTGCTATGAAGCGCACCGGTAAGTTTTGAGCACTGCTGCAAGTGGGTGACTTGTCTCCGTTCTAACGAGTGAGACCCTGGATAGCTGGGAAAGCGGGTAAATCCCAACCAAAGTCGAAGAGAGCCAAGACTCAGGCTCCGTCCCCGAAAGTTCAGGCATCCGATGACGTTGAGGATGGTTCCGGCTCTGATGGAAGCTCCTTGGATACAACGGAGGAGGCGAGGTATGGATGCTTTGCTCAGGAATCCTCTGTGGTAAATGAACTAGCAATTTCTCTAACGAAAACTGAGGCAGGGAGGCAATCAAGGAACTGCAATCATTAATCGAATCAACTGGCAAGAAGAAAAAGGAAAAGGAAAAGGGCGAATCCTCAAAGGCGTTCGAAAAGAGGGTCAAGGAAGATGAGAAGAGGTTGCTTGGAATGCTGGAAGACTTCGAGAAAGAGATGTCAGATTTCCTTGACCTTTTAACTTCACTTTTGCATTCTAAATTTCTGTAACATGGACAGGAAATCCGAAGAGGAGAAGTTCGAAGCCGAGTTCGCTGAACTCGTGGCCGCCGCCCTCTGTCCAACAGGTCTGAAGCCTTCACCGACCACGGAGCCTCTGCCGCTCGATCCCACCCCGGACGATCATCCGCTCTATATCCTTTCCAAAACGCTCCTCGATAACCTACAGGCGTTGGTGGAGGAGTACGAAGCGCTCCAGGAACACATCGTCAAGGTGAGAGCACCGGAGAACCCGGCCAGTGCCATGGAAAAGGACTACGAAGAAGCGCGCCGCATCATCTCCGTCGGGAAAGAAGCTTCAGCTGCGGAGATCGCGAAGCTCCTGGGATTTGAAAAGGAGAAGAAGGAGAAGAAAAAGAAGAAGCGGCATCGGCAGAAGCTGTCTAATAAAAAATCTGTTGGAGATGATGAGCACAAGAACGATGACGATGGCATGGAAGCATTTGACAATGATCCCCATCTTCAGGCGACACTGAAGATGGGCCGCGAGGAGATCGTCGGGAAAGCTGGGGATGATAGAAAGAAAGTCTATGGATGGGGTAAGGTCGCATCTGGGGCTAAGAAGGCAATGAAAGCTATTATCAAGGCTCTTCCGGATGAGTAGACCTAAGGGACCCTATTATTATTGTGAGTTGGCGGTAAAATGTGCAGACCCTGATAATTGGAGCGCGATCGGTGTGCTCCTTGTTTTTCTCTCGGGATATGTTGACTGTGCCATTTTATGAATTATACAGAGGTCCTCACTATGTGAGAATGCTGTTCTTCGTTCTTCGAAAGACCTTGCACCTCTTCTGCAGTCCATGTGTAGATATCCTCGCGAGGTCGCCAAGCCCCGCTCGCGCGGCTGTGGTTGGCTGCGGATGCGAATTGTGCGCAGCTCGCCTAACCCTTAGCGTCCCACACACAACCACTTCAAGAGAGAATCTCGCAACTTTCAGTTTTCTGCGACAACGACGACAGCCGACAACCAGCCCACGCCGTCAAGGTATGTCTTCTGCCATCCATTCGAGTCGAATTCGGTCCCTGGAGTCCTTAGAAGGGGAATTGGTCTTTGATCCTGCGGACTGACATTTGAGCCGCTCCAGATGGGTGCCCTCAAGTACGTGGAAGAGCTTCAGAAGAAGAAGCAGTCCGACGTGATCCGCTTCCTGCTGCGCGTCCGATGCTGGGAGGTGAGACCCCTCGAATATCCGACATGAACACTCGCCGGAAAGCTCGTGTGCTTTGCCGTAGGATGCCTTTAGTGGTGTTGCTGGGCGGGCTCGATTTCCTGCCGGCGGGTGGACGTGTGGCACACAATTCTTGTGTGTCTTGCTATACACTCGTTGAACTTTGCTGAGAGTGCATTAATATAGCTCCGTCAACTGAATGCCATCCACCGTGCTTCCCGTCCTTCGCGCCCCGACAAGGCTCGTCGTCTCGGCTACAAGGCCAAGCAGGGCTATGTCATCTACCGTGCTCGTGTGAGACGCGGTGGACGCAAGAGGCCCGTCCCTAAGGGTGCCACCTACGGTACGGAAACCCCGTGCATTTTTATTCTCCTCGAGATAGTTTGGAGAATTGCCGTGACATGTGGACGGAGTTGCTGATGCGAGCAAATTCTAGGCAAACCCACCAACATGGGTGTCAACCAGCTGAAGTACCAGCGTTCCCTGAGGGCCACTGCTGAGGAGCGTGTTGGCCGCCGTTGCACCAATCTGCGCGTCCTCAACTCGTACTGGATCAACCAGGACTCGACCTACAAGTACTACGAGGTCATCCTTGTCGACCCGCAGCACAAGGCCATCCGCCGCGACCCGCGCATCAACTGGATCTGCAAGCCTGTCCACAAGGTCCGTTATGCCAACAAAGGAGGGAATACGTACGCTATGTGGATTACTGACATGCTTCTCACAAACAGCACCGCGAGGCTCGTGGCCTCACTTCGATCGGCAAGAAGAACCGCGGTATCAAGCGTGGCCACCTGTACAACAAGACTCGTGCCGGAAGACGGAAGACCTGGAAGCGCCACAACACTCAGAGCTACTGGAGATACCGTTAAAGCTAGGGAGTCTTTTTTCTTCTGTGGGCTGTGGCTACGGCGCCTGTGTCTCGTGGTTGAGGCGCTTGGTCTTGACAAAATTCTCTACGACTTTGTCATTGAAGTTTTCCAGCATGTGCTTTATGCAAAAGCTCTTTCGGATCTGATATGTCCGCAAGGAATGCTATTACCTTTGCTCATGGAGTACAATTGTGCCTGGGACCAGCCAGAACTGCAGCGTTTCGCGACCTTCGCATGTAGGGTATTACGTCACGATCGACTCGAAGAAACAACCTAGCCATTGTGCGTCGGTTTGAAACGGGCATCGCCTTGTAGTGTAGTTCATACTCCGTACCACTGCTATGGACCGATGTACACGTACGCGCCGAACGTCAGCCACCAGCTGGTTGGCGAATGGCCACACTAAAAATAGGCATTACTCAGGCCCCCGAACGGCGGGACGGAGGACGGAATACGGAGCGCCTGGCGGTTATCCAGCATCCGCCACAGACTGCAGCGACGACTCGGCGAGCGCGGGCCCAAGCTCCAGGTCTGGCGGCCGGTCGGCGCCGTCATTGAGTAGGCCCGGCACCGTGCCCCGGATATGATCGTCGTAGGGCAACGCACGCGTAGGCCTCGCCCTCGATTCTGTTCCATCTCCATTCCTTTCATCACCTGCCAGTCTCCAGCGGCCTGCTATGCGCGGGCAGGTGCCTGTGTATGCTCTGCAGTGGCAAAGGTTTTGCTCCTCGGTGTCTCGAGTGATATCTTGGAAGAGCAGCTGAGCTCTTGCTCCTCCCCGGCCCCCAAACATTCCCCCCTTAGCTCGCCTTGTTACTTGGCAGGCGCAGGTGGGACGTGAGACACTCCCCATCTGCTAATGGGAAGATAACGCGGCGTTTTCATTCCTTTCTTCTACGTGATCTCCAGAATAAATGAATTTCGGGAGTCAAAGACCTCGTCTCCGTCCTCCTCGAGAGAAATCACGAACTTGACATCGTCTCAGTTTCTCTTTTTTCCTTGTACGAGTAATAAATGCGTCCATATGCCGTCGTGGTCAGCGCGCCTGCATTCGAGCACTTCGACATCGAGCTCGAATGCTACTCATTCAAACACCTCCGCCGCTGTCAATTCAGATAGGAATGTGCCATTGTCCTTTAATCACGATGTCCCGGTCTTGCTACCCTTAGATACTCCGGCCCGCAAACCCCCGACTCGCCGTACGCATTCGCGTTCACTCAGCCATCCTTTCCCCTCTCTCTTCAGCAGCAGCAGCAAGAAGAGTGACAAGAAAGTTAGCAAGCGGGATTTCCTCGGTTCATCGGATGACGATGATGTGACCTATGCGCCGGACCCCAGGTCTAGCAGCCCGCGAAGGCCGTCGCACCATGCGACTCCCGCGGAGGACTTTCTCACTGGCAAATGCATGACGTGCGATTCCACAGTGCGGTGGCCACGGGGTCTCAAGGTGTTCAGGTGTACCGTATGTCTGACAATCAATGATCTGGAGCCGTGTCGAGAGTCGAATGACCTTCCAGCTCATGGCCATCCTGCCTCGCATGATGCGCCCCACTCGCACGAGATTCATAGAAAAGGTAAGCCCGTGAAAAGGTGATTTTGTGCACGAATCTCACAAGTATCGCGTAGCTGTGCCATTATCGGTCGAGCGAACTCGGAGCATTATCGACCGATGCGTCACTACTTACCTCCGGAGCCGTATCGACAGCATCAACAAGCCTCTGCCGCCTCCCCCTCCTGGCCTTTCCGTAGAGCACTTTGATGATGCTCGTGTCAGTGAACAGAACAGGAGACCCCACGCCGCCCAACGGCGCGTAGAACGGACGCCATCTCCGGTTTCAAGACCCCCATCGTCGCCCAGGCAAGCTTTAAACGTCGATGGTCGCAGCTTGTCACCAAAACAGCCGGTGGGGGCCTATGCGAAAGGAGACAACGGACTTCTCGCACCGTCTCCTTCGGATGCAGACAGGAGATATTCTCGAAGGAGAGGCCTCTCCGGTTCTGATATCCCAACCACGCCCGAGAGAGATCGCTCACCTCGAGGAAGAGGCCAATCGCCCAACGTCACTGAGAGTAAGAGCCAGTCAGACAGCCGTCCTTCTATATTTAGACCGCTAGAGGACTATATCATATCGTCGTTTAGAGGCTGCGACTGCCTTAATAACTCATTTGTGACTCCACGACCCCGCCCTCGGGCTGCCAGTGAGAGCAACCCATCAAGAACAAATCTCGATCCAAGCTCACTGCCTAATCCTTTACACGCACCCCCCGCGTTCGAGCCTTTCGAACCTGATGCCAAGACTCTACGTCTGGGGGACATCGGAGAAAACTCTTCGTGGTGGATAGGGGGTCGGCCGCAGCACCATGATACTAAAGACGCGCAAGCAAGAGACCGGTCTCCCGATCCATCCAGAGCGACTGTTACTCCAAGAAGCCCTCGAATAGATTGGGCGGCGCTCGCGGAATGGTACAGGTTGATTATGGTTGCAGGTGAATCGTGGTTTGAAAAGTGGTCAGAGATGATGCCAGACAATGGGCGTGGTGAAGGGAAATCTTCAGGAAGCAAGAGATGGGATTCAGTTGAGTTGTCTATCATAGAGAAAGAGATCACTGAATCACGTATACATGCTCAGAGGACCCTTCTCAAAGCTACGGAGAATCTCCTTAAGCGGCCGCGACGACCCCTGAAGAAGCCGGAGGATACCAGATTCCTTCTGATATTACTCGCAAATCCCTTGTTATATTCTCCAAGTTCGTCTCGAAGACAGCAATCAGCACCTTCCTCATCATTGAAGGATGAAAGGGATAGGTCGAGATCGAAGGACAGCAACCCATTCACGACAGGCAACGCCAAGTCATCTCGCAGAGACGCACTAATTCCCCCCGGACAAAATGCGGGCGGGCCAGGACACCACTCTGGCATCATAAAGAGGTTACTGGGATTGATTTCAAACCTGCCGAACGAGTGCCACCACTTCTTTGTCTCCTGGTTTTCCCGTTTCTCGGAAGGACAGTTCCAGAGGACTGTGGACCTCGTCGGCAGCTTTGTCACATATCGACTGAGCCGTCAGCAAGGACGGCGGCGTAGTGAGTCCTCGAAAAATGATAACGGCTTGGTCCCAAGTCTCTCGGGCACAGCCAGAGACACCCATGCTCAATTACACGCCGCAATCAGCGGAAGAACTCCCTCTAAATCTCCAAAAGACGGTAGTCATCAGCCTATTGTCTACAGCGAGGATTGGCAAATCAGGGCTGCTGCGCGTGTAATGTCACTGCTCTTTGCAGCAAACAATGCCAATGTTCCCCGAAAGCGCGATGGTATCCTGTCCGATCAGAGATCTCCCGGCAACGGTGTGACGACAAAACACAACTCATATAGCCACGGTCAGATGATTCCCATAAGCGCGTTCTACAACACGTTGCTCGACTATTCCGATTTGGTGGCAGATTTTGAAGCATGGGAATCAAGGAGTGCAAAGTTCTCTTTTTGCCAGTATCCTTTCTTCCTTAGTATTTGGGCCAAGATTCATATTCTGGAGTATGATGCCCGCCGACAGATGGAGGTCAAAGCCCGCGAGGCCTTCTTCAACAGCATACTCACTCGCAAGGCGGAGAGCCAGTACCTGGTTCTAAAAGTCCGGCGAGATTGTCTGGTTGAGGACAGTCTGCGTGGCGTTAGCGAAGTGGTTGGTTCCGGCCGAGAGGAGATTAAAAAGGGTCTGCGCATCGAATTCCTCGGCGAAGAGGGCGTCGACGCTGGAGGCCTCCGAAAAGAGTGGTTTTTGCTTCTCGTTCGAGAGGTCTTTGACCCTAATCATGGTATGTCAACAGCCCCCCATGTTTGGATCGCGAGGAATTTAGCTCACTTTGTACCTGTTTTTAGGACTTTTCATCTACGACGAAGATTCTCGGTTCTGTTATTTCAACCCCTTTTGCTTTGAGTCGTCGGAGCAGTTCTTCTTGGTCGGAGTGCTCCTGGGTCTGGCGATCTACAATTCCACTATTCTAGACATCGCTCTGCCGCCATTTGCATTCAAGAAACTTCTAGCTTCCGCCCCACAGTCGAGCGCCCCGGCGGCCTCGACATCTCGATCGAACTTCACATTGACACTCGATGACCTGGCAGAATATCGACCGGCCTTGGCCAAGGGTCTCCGGGCCCTTCTTGAATATGATGGTGACGTCCAGGAGACGTTTTGTCATGATTTTGTTGCCCAGGTGGACCGCTATGGCGAAATCATTGAGGTCCCTCTGTGCCCTGGAGGCGAGAAGAGAGCTGTGACCAATGCCAACCGACGAGAATTTGTTGATCTCTACGTCCACTATCTGCTGGACACAGCCGTGTCTAGACAGTTCGAGCCATTCAAACGAGGATTCTTCACCGTCTGCGGCGGGAATGCTTTGTCGCTCTTCCGACCAGAGGAGATAGAGCTGCTGGTCCGCGGTTCCGACGAACCTCTGGACGTCGCGTCTCTCCGTGCTGTTGCTACCTATGAAAATTGGTCCACCCCTCATCCTGAGGCTGAGCCGGCGGTGAGGTGGTTTTGGGAGCTCTTTGAAAGTGCATCCGCTCAGGACCAGAGAAAGCTCCTTTCGTTCATAACGGGCAGCGACCGGATCCCGGCGATGGGGGCGACGAACCTCATCATCCGTCTTGCATGCCTTGGAGGCGACTCGCCCAGGTATCCCATCGCGCGAACATGCTTCAACATCCTGGGCCTGTACCGATATGCTACCAAAGAAAAGCTGGCGAAGATGCTCTGGGGCGCCGTGGCTAACAGCGAAGGATTCGGATTGAGGTGATTTATCATCAGCAGCAGTAGGGGCAGGATCAACCTGGCTGCTAATAATGTCGTGAAGCAAAATTATACCCTGGACGGAAAGATATCGTTAGTGGAAGACTGGAAATCATGAATGACCCGATTGACTTTTGGTTAGAAGGCCGTGAGCTTTCGAGAATGCAGTAGTCCCCTAAACAATATAACCCGAAGTGGGTCATGCCATCAACTAAAATTCAGTCCAGAATAATCGAGAGCGTTCTGAAGGTTGGCCAGGTACAGGGTACGCCGTAGAAAATAGCCGCCGGCCATAGCCCCGGGCCCGGAGATCGTCCAAAACCATCTCCCGCGCTGCGTCTCAAGGTTCTTGATAATCTGTCCATGTGACAGCTTTGCCGCAACCTTATTTTCAGGCTTTTTTTTCCCCGCCGTCCCACTGCCAATCTTCGAGGGGACCTGCATCGTTGCAACCATTGTCGCTCACCGGGGCATGCTGGCGAGCGCCTCACCGCTGATACGTGATGGATGAGTCAGGTCTAAGCCAAAGGAAAAGATCGGTCATCTAGGTACGTACAGTACTTGCGCGGGGGTCCGAGGGCAAGAATAATGGGGGAGGAACTTGTGTCGGGATACGTCAGCTATTCCCGTAAGCGAAGTGGGAAAAAAATTCAAATAAACCCGTTTCATTGCTCCTTAATTAAGTCCATAAGTAGTATTACTGCGGTTACTGCGTATACAGTGTTTTTCTTTATCATCTTGCGTGTTTTGTGCGTGTGCGTGTGTGTGTGTGTAGGTAGTTGTGCGTGTACTACTGTACTGTACATTATGAGGGAGAAAGAAAGAGGAATAATTCAGATTACTAGTGCGCTGTTGAGAGAGAGAGGGGAGAAGGGGGGGGGAGAGACGCGAAGGACCAAAACTTCCAGAAGGCATAAAAAAATCTAGCGTGATAATAATAATATTCTAAACAATATTATTAAATGTCTAATCTTTAATGCCCAACCCCAAAATCAATAATAAATAATACTCCATAACCAATCTATCAACCTTAACAATCAAATAGTAATAAATAACAATAATAGTAGCAATTAGATTACCCCGTCCCGTAGGACCATGGATACCTGATCAATGATCCATCATCCTCAGGTGCCGTGTACCTGAACTTTTAAAATTAATGCCTCATTAGTCACGAGTCACGAGACTCGCAAGCACGGGAGCGTCCCGCCGTTCCGTACGGAGTAGTAGCAGGGAATTTCGAGAAATCCGTGAGGATCTTCTCTTGTCCATGTCTTGTCTCAGTAGTCTCGCCCTGGCGGTCCCATGGCAATGATAGCATAGCAATAGACTTTTTGAATTTTTACAGGGACGGGATCCCGGGAGTCCGAACCGGCCTGGACTGGACCTGGACCAGAACCGGCGCCGCCGGAGAACTTGGTGCGGTTCCGCGGGGGCCCCGGAAGAGCCCCAACACATGCCCGTACAGTACAAAAGTCTCTCCATGGACCTGGGATCCGTGGTTCTGCTAGCTGGCTTTTTTCCTTTTTTTTTTTCCCTATCTGTCTCCCTTTTCCTTGATCAACACAGGAGTTATGCTGGAGATGTGCCTATGTTCTGAAATATCCACAGGTATCCAAGTGGTCCAAGTCATGGTAGAAGTAGCTAGCAGATAGCGGGATCAAAGGCTGCATCTCCCCGCGTCCCATGTGTCGTATGGTAAAACCGCCAATGCACTACTGCACATAATGTACACGTCTCCAGTACATTCCCCATTCTTTACCCCGTGTTCGACGATTAAGAATGATCGGAATCACCGAATTTCATCCTAAAAAAGACCCGGCAGCAAGGCATCGTTAGTTTAGTGTCCACCGTCTCCCTCCCCCAACCAACGCCTCCCACGTCGAAAGGGAAGAAGAACAACAGGAAAAGGTGCGCACTGGGGCCTCTTCCCGCGGCGATCCCCGCTCCGTCCCTCACTATGGAGATGAATGTGGGAAAGCTCAGGGGAACTGGGGAATAAAAAAAAATTCTCCTGTTCCCATGACTTGCGACCCGACGGGATGTGTGGCTTGTGCGCAGGGCATAGCGGGGAGTTCGTCCAAGGCTTGACCGCTCTCTCCCGCGTTCCTCCTACACCTTCCACTTACGCACCTACAGTAAGCACTTAAAAGTAGTCGTCGTTAGCAACCAGAGGAAAATATGCCGCGCGGGCTGGCTCCCAATCACAAAACCAGCCCTAATCTCATGTTGTACAGCGCTATCTGGCACAAGCTTCTCGTGCCCAGGGGTCATCGATGATGATGGATCGCTTTCCCGCAGGTCATGCCTGAGCGGAGTTGTTGATGCCAGATGGTATCAAACAGTGCAGGTCCTCGATTACTTTGTATAGCAACTTGGGTCGCAACCTGACCGGCACGCCGCCCGCGCAGCTGGAGAACCCGGCCCCGGTGCCGCAGGCATGCTAGGTTCCCGTTGGTGACTGATCCTGCCGCCCGCGGCATGGACGACGTTCTCCGTGGCCGGTCATGCCGGATGAGCTGTCCTGTTGTCGGGCACTAGCGATCTGCACTGCTGAAGCAAGGTTGGAGACATCCGCCGGTGGCGAGTTGTGACGATACGAGTCCATCCGGGACCTGACCTCATCGGCGTGTGCCTTGGCGCCTCCCCCACCGCAAGCGTCGTGCCCTTCCCCTCACCCCTCTGCGCAGTACTTCTACTTCACTGCTCCCCGTCCTCCCTTCTTTTCCCTATCCATCTTTCAGTCGGAGTGAGTCCTGGGTAGCGCGCTCACCTTGTCTCAGCTCAATCTCTGCTCCTTCACGGTGAGTGCCCGTCTGGTCGTCAATCCCTTGTGCTTATCTCTCCTCCCAGAGCTCTCCAACTCTCGACACGGGGAACCTCAGGCGCTGACCCTGCTCTCCCAGACAAGCAGAACTCTCTCTTCCTATCGTCTTTCTGGCCTCCTCCAAACATAATGGCTGCCGATATCCCCAAGACCATGAGGGCTCTCAGGTACGTTCACTTTCCCATTTGCTCTGTTTGTTACCGGCTGCGTCGTTCCGAGATAGCATGCTATCTGGTCAATGTCACCGGTAGAGAGGAGACTACACTCGTTTCCCATATTTCCAGCCTCTTCCAGGCCTCTTGCACTGTTCTTTTGCGTATTTGGGCCGGTGGAGCCACTTATCGGTGGCATGTCCCGTTCGAGGCTATTCCGATGGTTTTCAATTGGGTCCAATGTCAACATTCCTGCTGGCCCTCCAGTATTCTTGCTAACATTGATGTTTCCTCATTGTAGATATGAGAAGCCCGAGACGTACAGCGTCGCCGAAGTTCCTGTCCCAACTCTACGTGACAACGATGTCCTGGTAATGCTCCCTGGGAGTCCTCCGGCTCTTCGTAGGCCAATCACTCGAAGAGACAGCATAGCTGACATGAGATGGCTGGACGGGTCTAGATCAAAGTCAAAGCCTGCGGTGTCTGCGGTACCGACCTGCATATTCACGAAGGAGAGTTCATTGCCAAGGCATGTAGACCCTGTTTGGTTCTCAATCTCGACCGTTGAACTGACAGTTGTCTCTAGTTCCCCTTGATTCCTGGTATGTCGAATATTCACCAGCTCTGGCAGCAGATTGCTGCGACCAACGATCGAGATTAGGTTCTGATGTTTTTCCTGCAGGCCATGAGACTGTCGGTGTCGTCGCGGCCGTGGGCCCTAAGGTCAAGGGCTTCAACATTGGCGACCGTGTCGTTGCAGACAACTCGGAGCTTTGCGGCGAGTGTTTCTACTGCCGTCGTGGCGAGGAGCTGCTCTGCGAGCACTTCGAAGCCCACGGTGTCACCATGAACGGAGGCTTCGCTGAATACTGCGCATACCCTGGTAAGCACTGATAATTGCCGGCTAGAAAGGTTGGGGCTCATAATCCAAAAAAACAGCTGGCAGGGTTTTCAAGATCAAGAACCTCTCCGACGTCGATGCCACTCTCCTCGAGCCTGCGTCCTGCGCGGCCCACGGTCTTGACAAGATCGCTCCCAAGATGGGCTCTTCGGTGCTCCTGTTCGGCGCTGGCCCTACTGGTCTTGTATGCACCTCACACTCATCCTCTCAAGGCTCAATTGCTCACAAGAGATGTAGATCCTTGCTCAGATGCTCCGACTGAACGGCGGATGCCGCGTCGTTATTGCTGCCCCTGAGGGTCTCAAGATGGACCTTGCCAAGTCCCTCGACGCAGCTGACGAATATATCGAACTGTCCCGCAAGGACCCCAGCGCTCAGTTCGCCAAACTCAAGGCCGACAACCCATACGGCTTTGACATTGTCGTTGAGGCCACTGGAAGCGTCAAGATCCTGGAGGATGCCATCAACTATGTCCGCCGCGGTGGTAAGCTGGTTGTGTACGGCGTCTATGCCAACAAGGACCGCGTCACGTGGCCTCCAAGCAAGATCTGTGAGTATCCCTGCTCATTATTTCTGTCATCGCTCGCTTTTGCTCACACGGTGTTCGCAGTCGGTGACGAGATCACGATTCTCGGCAGCTTTTCCGAAGTGTACAAGTTCCCCGCCGCCATCGACTACCTTGACTCTGGCAAGGTGAAGGTCAAGGGCATTGTCAACAAGGTCTTCAAGATCGACGAGTGGGACCAGTGCCTGGAAGCGCTGAGGAACAAGAGTGCGATCAAGGCCGCCATCACCTTTGATTAGATAGATAGATAGATCAGGTTGGGTTAGGGAGGTTTACTTTTTCTGGGACTGGATTGGGTAAATGATGTTAGAGGACGGTGTTTCATGTTAATACATAAGTATGAATCTGAATGCATGAATAATGTGTCGAAAGATCACAGTAGTCTTTTTTCAAGTTGATTCTTGAGCCCAGAGACTGGGGGAAGTGTAACCATTTATTTACCACGGGGGAATTGAGTACCTTGACGAACGTGGCGGACTATTTTAGCCACCTCGTCCCGTGACGCCCTTCGTCTGCAGATCGCTTTCCACCAAGGTATCAACGACCAGAGGGCTGCTGGAGCGTGTATCCTGCGGTGTGTGTATGGCCAGTCGTGCGGGCAGAGCAGGAGCATTTATCGCAAACACCGCCGGGGCGGTCCAGCGGAGATGCGTACTAGCCGGAAAGAGCAGCCCTGGAAGACCCTGGCAGCTCCCGGCGGGCGGACCTTGGAACCTTCCAACTTTAAGTAGCACAAGAAGACAGTTAAGTCCAGCAAGGTCACTCCTTCCTCTGGAGAAGTTTATCTGGCAAATTTAGGTAGGTACCTATCTGGAGGAGTTCATTTTGGCAACGGCCCTTTTGACGCAACACACCGATTGTGTGAGGAAGATCTATGACAAGCAGCGACAATGTGATACAGATAATACTTGGCAATAATAATGGATCCCCACCCCCGCAAGTACAGTACAGTAGGACCTGTGAGACTCCATTGACTCTCCGGAATATGTAAGCTACAATAATGTTTTCCTACCTAAGGCAAGAAATACATTTTCATATTTAGCATCTTGAGAAAAAATTATATTTATTGCGTATGTACATATCAATTTGTTTACCCATCGATTTGCAGACAAAAAAAATACAAGGATGCCAGCGTGCTGGGTCAACTTTGGTGTAAAATACGGGTAAATCGGTCCGTAATTTACGTTTCCGCAAACTTGATGCCTAAGGCTGCAAACTACATCACGCCGGCCCATCCCATCCCAATTAAGTATGGAGCTAGTGCTGAGGTGTGTCCGGACCTAGCATGAAGTACCTAATCGCTGCTGAGATCGAGCATCCATATGCGCCCTTACCGCCTCACTTGATTTTCATTCAATACCGTTATTTCCCCTCTCCTTCATCCTCACCAGCTAGCTAGTCTAGCTGGCCAAATTCCAATGGTCAAGCCCCTCACATTCAAGGGCGAGAAGCCCAAGAAGCGCAAGCGCCGCGAACGCGAAGACGACGTCAAGTCCGAGCCATCAGCAGCAGCGGCGGCGGCAGCGGCAGCGGAAGAGGAAACTCCAGAGGACCAGAGCTGGGTCTCCGCGGACGTCCCCGGGGACGTCAACGGGCCCGTAATAATTGTCTTGCCTTCGTCCCCGCCGACCTGCATCGCGTGCGACGCCAACGGCAAGGTCTTTGCCAGCGAGCTGGAGAACCTGATCGATGGGAACCCATCGACGGCGGAGCCGCATGATGTGAGGCAGGTCTGGGTCGCGACGAGGGTGGCGGGGAGCGAGTCGATCAGTTTCAAGGGGCATCATGGGAAGTGAGTAGGAGTTCTTTTCCCTTTTGTGAAGTCTTCGAAAGGACAGCTGCTGATTTTGAATAAAAAAACAGATACCTCAGCTGCGACAAATACGGCATCCTCAGCGCAACCGCCTCCGCCATCTCGCACTTCGAGTCCTTCCGCGTCCTCCCCGCCCCCGACACCCCCGGCATGTTCTCCCTCCAGATTTGCGGCGGGGAGGTGGAGAAATTCATCGCCGTCAAGGAGCCGCCAGAGTCGTCGTCGTCGTCGAAGAGGTCCGCCGCCGCCGCCGTCGAGATCCGCGGCGACGCGACGAGCCTCTCGTTCGAGACGTCGCTGCGGATCCGGATGCAGGCGCGCTTTAAGCCTCGCGTCAAGGCGTCTAAGGAGAGCAAGGCCCGCGAGAAGATCACCCGCAGGGAGCTGGAGGCTGCGGTGGGCCGGCGCCTCGAGGAGCACGAGGTGAAGAGGCTGAAGAAGGCGAGAAGGGAAGGGAATTTCCACGAAGAGGTCCTGGATGTGAGGGTCAAGGGGAAGCATGATAAATTTGCGTGGTGATTTGAGGCCTATCTTTTTTTTTCTTGCCCCGCGTCTCTGCCTCGTCTGCGTGGCTGCATGCTGAGTCTCGAAGGAGGATGCTGATTGCGATTCGAGCTCGTTCCTCAATCACTTCCGTGCCGGGACGGAGGCTTTTGTCCTTGAGATCCTGGTGAAGGGCTCTGAGCTCTTAAGCCTGAATGGGACGTCCTAACGATGACGACGAATGGCAGCACTAGCAAGAAAGATGCAAGGAATCGCTTCATACGACGAGGCATGTGGCCCTTCGCCGATCGGTAAACGATACCAGAGGCGAAGATCGAGGGTTACGTGATAGCCTGATTGAAGGCAGAGCCACAGGCGTTGTACGCGTTCGCAGAGGATATAGTACCGGGCAACGAGTCGGCTGTCGTTCAGCGAACGTCTTGTCCTCATATCCTCGGAGACTATCACTTTCGGATCGCCTTTTATCCTCGTTAACCTGGCCTTCCCACTTATGCCACTCACGGAAAAGTGAGATATAGCGGGGAAGAATAAAGGTAGCTTTTGTGATTTAGAGACCAGACGGCTGTGACCTCCTAGGCTCGGTGCGACCAAGAAATCTGGAAAAGTTCTGCGTATCTATTCTCGCTGTAATATTCCAATGACCCTCAAAGGAGATGTGGGCCGAATGTAGAGATTATTGATTGATTGCATTAGATTTCACCTAGGCCTGTGCATCTTTGTGGATCCTGCTTATTAGTCTCGAAAGGATTTTAGAAGACAACTGGTAATAACACATGCTCGTACATCCATACCCGAGATAGTTCAAGAAAGTGACAGGCTCCAGAGAGGAAAGAAGCCGAAAGACAATAGGAGATTAAAAAGTTAACAAAATTCCAATAAAATTGGAATACAAAAGGAAACAAAGTCAACTGCTGAAATAAACATAAATATTAAACCAAGTCAAGGGGCTATCTCCAGCCACATAATGCACATTTTATACAAAAGGTAAGATTCCGGAACTTCCATACGTGTCCAGCCGAACGTAAATCCAACTCCCATAGTTCGTTCGCCTCGTTGCGTAACCGTTCTTTGATGGAAATCGTCGCAGCTCGATCGATGCTGGAGGAGTTATATTTAAAGTGTCAAGAACTTTGCAAAGAATTTACGGAGAACTCTCTTCCCTGTGAGATTCCGAGTTGGCAAAGCATATTTTCGATAACATGGGAGTGTACGGCTGGACTAGGACCTGAGCCAGGGAGTTTCAGGCCAGAAACAATGCCAGCCTGCAATTAAGGCTAGGTAAAGATGCCTACATTTCGGCATAGTCTCTGAGCGTTCCCTCTCGTATTCAACTGTCCGGTGCCGGCCAAGCATCGTCACGGCCCTTCCCCGCATTCTCTCATGCTGGCTTTGAACGACAGCCGTGTTATCGTCATCTTGGTCGGCGAAGGGATTTAGACCATCTGATAGAACGGATTGCTGGACAAGTAGTGATGTTGCTATCGCCTGGTTCCTGGCACTGAGGTGGTTTAGGTCGACCCACTGTCAGAGAAAGACATAAGGTAACCCGCCGCTGGCGGAGGCACCTGGGCCCTTCGCAGCTGCATGGAGTTGACGGCAGGGAAACGATGCTCTCCAGCTGTCACATTACTGTTGTGTTGATGGTGTCTTCTCATCAGCTGCTCTTGGCGAACCATGAGATTGGTCACCCTGTCAGGACAGAAACCTGGTGGAAGAACGCTCTTCTTGCACAGAGGACAAAGACTACTGTTCTGTAAGAGGAAATTGTCTATACATTCGGGGTGGAATATATGAGCGCATGGCAGTTCACGGACCGTAGAAGAACCGGGAACAAAGTTGTCGAGGCAGATGGCGCAGGTAGTTTGGGAATACGTAAGCCGCTTTTCTTGGTTAGTGTTCTTTGCAAGAGCAGGGATCTCTCTGACGTTCCTGTCTTCCTTGATCGCGAAAGACCTCAAGTCGGAACTGCAGCTACTTTGCGAGGCCTGTTCAACAGGAGATTCAACATCATTATCTTCGACAAAAGCACAGGGCGGCTTCTTGTCCTCTCGTAAAACAGCTCTAGACGGAGTGGCAAGAGAAGGATAAGTATAGAGTGGAATCTTATCTAGGACCTCTGGAGGCACATTCGTCCGTTTTATGCCGAGAGATTCGAGGTCAACTTCTCCGGCCAAGATCCGTCTTCGTAGGTTCTCGCGGCGTCTCCTCTGCAAAATTCGCATGGTAACAGCTGATGACATAATGAGGAAGAGGAGGATTCCCAAAATTGCTAGGATGGAAATCCAGAGGCTAGGAAGTCTGCCGTTGTTTTTCTCTATACGACTGTCAGCGAGACTGGCAAACTACAATTTTCAGTTCCTTAGAATCTCACTTAGATTAATAAGAGCATAAACATAAAGCCTTGCATGCTCAGCTTGTTCAACCTCAGCGGAACTAGTAGCATTTTCGACGCTGCTCAGATTCCCCGGGTATTGAGCAAGCTCGTGCATCAACGTGGCACCTGCTGAACCTGGAATGGCATACACTGGATATTTATTGTCCTTTTTCCAAGCGCCTCCATCATCTAGACTCCATGTAGAGTCGCTAGCAGGAGGCGGTTTTCCTGAGTCATAATGACTCGGTTTGTAGAATATAAGAGCTGTAACCGCGGCCTTTCTAGATGCAGCAAGATAAGCCTGTGTGCAATTCACAGAAACCCAGGGCGCCAAGCCAATAATGCTGTAGCCGAGATCTGGAAGATCTGCCTCACGGGTGCAAGGAATAAAGGGTGCCGTGATGTTGTTGCAAGGATCACGAGGGTCGAGACTAGGGACGAATAGTAACCCATCGAAGGAGTGACCGTCGGGAGTTTTATTAGGGGACAAGGTCTGGACCGTGCCATCGAGAACCAAACGAAAAGAGATGCTTTCCTGAATTATACGTCCGCCGTCAGATCTGGGAGTAGGACAGGTGATAGTGAAGAGCGATCTCACATTGACGAACGGAGGTCGGTGTAGAGGTCTGCCCGGTCCCGCAAAGAGAGTAACGGACGAGGTCAATGATTCAGCAGCTAGAGATTCGGGATTACGGAATCAGTCAAATCATAGCCAGTGCTATGGAGGAAAGTCGGTAACACCACGTAAAGCACAAGGGCAGTTTATCTGGCGCGTCCAGCCTCTGGGAGACATACTCATGCTGCAACCGCTTTCTGCGACAAGAGACTCTTGGATGAAGTCAAAGTCAGCAGAATCAGATGTGGCATGTCATTCTGGGATGATCCTCAAGGGACATGAAGGAAATGGTTATAATACGAAGAATGCGACAGACAGCAACAATAGACAAATGGGAAGGACTGGCACTTGCAAGCTGATTGGGCAGAAGACCTATCGATCTTCCACCACGCATAGATACACAAGAAAAGAAGAGAAGCTTTCAGAGAAGGCCAGAAAGCTGGACAAAAGAAAGCAGCAGCGTCATGAAGACGCCGGGGTGGCTGGAGGGGAAAAGCGCCGGCTGCAGACGACAAGACGAGGCTTGCGGGGTTCACAGGCGTCTGACAGAGAGCAGTGCACGACAGACACATCGGCCTCCTCCGTGCAATCGAGAAGTCCTTGGCGGAATGCGACCCATGTTGTCTAGGAGCTAGAGACTTCGGGAGCTCTATTCGATGGGGTTCGCGCGGCCGTGGATCGCCGGTGGAGCACAGCCCTACGGAGAGCGGGCGCGGTCTACTCCTTACTACACAGTAGATGTTCAAGAAGCATACAAAGGCTCACTGCTTTGTGGGCTTTGCAAGAATTGAGCAACTCTACAGAGAGATAAAGAGAAAGAGAAGGAGAAGTGAGAGGGAAGCCTTCAGACATCTCTATCGCTCCCTCGCCAGCAATGTGGGAGCGTATGGTCGCTTACCGTACCATTCCAGTACCGGGCCCCGGACTCCCCGGTGCCGAGACGTGGAGAAGCTATGTGTCACGTGATATTGGTGGGAGCACGTCCGGCAGCGATGGCAACGACATGTCAAGTTGCCGTGCAAATCTCGACGACCACCGCCCGCTCGTTGCTGCATAGATTGTCTTCATTGTCGCATTATCAGACACCTCTCGGTCCATCTCCTGCCTAACGGGAGATGCCTGGACTTATGTGTGTTGTGGCACCTCCTGTTTGTTGAGCTGGAATCAACCGAAACGCGCCTTCTGCGCTCCTCCTGTACGGCAATATGCGTTGTTGAGCCCCAACGGTCTGATTCAGGATTGCATTGCATTTTCCTCTATTGATTCTCCAGGGATCCGCAGACGTCTGCCGTTGAGCCCCCTGATAACGCCGTCAGAGACACCTCCCGCCCGCCACAGTACGGCCGCCATCTGCTTCCTCCACCCAGGATGCCTCTCGCCAACAAGGGGAAGGGCAAGGGCCGCGAGGTCAGGCAATCTCGTAGTCGCAATACCACACCTAGCTCCGGTCTCAGCGCCAGCACCGCAACGGGTGCTTCCTCCGTCCCGGGCTACCTCGATAGCGACGTCTCCCAGCTTCTCGTACCCTCGACCGTACAATATTCTGACATCCTGGAACGATTTGGTGGAGGCATAATCCCAGACTCCAAGTCGCTGGAAGTGCTGGTTGAACAGCTCAAGACACTCAGTCAACTTGCAGAGGCCCGCAGCGATGCTTGCAATGCGGGGATGCGAGAGCTATCGCAGAGAAGGAAGGAGGTAGTGGAGGATCAAAGGGAGCAGGAACTCCTTGATCGGGATGCTGAAGATAGAGTGAAAATGAAGCGAGAGGCGGAGGATGACGAAGAGGGTGGCCGGGCATCTAAGGGTGGGAAACTGAAGAAGCGTAAAGAACGCGGAACTCTCAGGGAAGAGCGTCCATTATCACACGGTGCTCACGAGGTAACCAGGCAGGATGGAGGAATTGAAGGTAAGTCACGGCAATTTCAGCATTCATTCACCTCGTCTTCAACGTGGCATGGATCTCGTCGAGAATCAACTTTCCTGCAACAACCCCACTTCATGTCAATTCATTCGCTCCTATACCCGTATCCTATCCAGGCGACGACAACAATGGAAAATGTGAAACCGTTGGAGAAGGCTGACTTTACTGACTGCTTATGCTCAGGCGAGCGCAAACGCAGCCGCGAAACTGTTTCCCCGTCGTCGAAAAGGACCAAGAACCTTGCGTCGGGCAGCACGTCCTCACTCTCTCCCCCCTCATTGGCGTCCCCTCCACCTGCTGGTGCTGGTGAGGTACCGGCGGCATGTTCACCGTTGTCAGAAGACAGCTCGGACTCGCACCAACCGGAACCAGCGCCAACGGTTCCTCAATATCAAGTCTTTGGGCCCAATCCGCTGACGTTCGACGATCCGACCATATACCATATTCGTGAAGTGACACCGGGGATGACAGATGAAGAAAAGAAAGAAATCTACTGTGTCGCTTCGTTTCCTAAAAGTGATTTAAGCCATCTGATGGCTGGTACGCCGCCAGATAAGGATTTCAGCAACTCGAGGCCTACAAACCAAGTCAGCGCCAACACGTTCGCTTCGTACATTGATCCCTATGTCCGTCCCCTAACTGAGGAGGACATTGCTTTCTTAAAAGAAAGGGTTAGTCTTTCCATTTTCCTCGATCATATCCCATTCACACTGACGTCGACTAGGGAGATCGTACCACACCTTTTATCATGCCTCGACGTGGAAAGAAGCACTACACTGAGATATGGGCGGAAGAGGATGGTGCGCTTGGCGTTGATCAGTCGAATCCTGAGAGGGAACGCCTTCCATTGAACCAGGGCCGTGGTAATATCGATCAGATTACCGATGAGACAGCGGAAACGGATAAGGTTTCCGTCGGGCCCCTGGTTAGCCGTCTCTATTCTCTCCTCCGTTACGAGCACCGTGCTCCTCCAGAGGAGAACACCGCGAACGGGACTGCCAACGGAGAATCTTCGGCGAACGGCGTGCTAAATGGCGACTCGGCTATGGACATTGACCACCCAGCCAGTGAACCAGACAACAAACCTCTACCTTCTGCTACATCCTTTCCTGACGCTTCTCCAAGTAGCTTCAAAGTCCCTGCCGCTAAACTGGAACACGCTCAGCTTGATGAGCGTCTGAAGGCAGAACTCCGATATGTGGGCTTCCTTGGCCCGGACGACAACCCGGATTACGATGCACATTATGACGATGACATCGCACAACGTTTGCGTCTCCTCCAGAGCGAGCTGAAGAAACAGATGATTATCAACGGGGCGCGGAAGGCGCGACTCCTCGAGATCGCCCGCGAGCGCATGGCGTATCAGGAGTACATGACCATCCACGATGACCTCGACGCCCAGGTGCAGCAGGCGTATCTGAGACGTACGCGCACGCTGGGGAAGAGCAAGAAGGGCTCGCAAGCCAAGCACCGTCCCGGTGGAGCTGGTGGTGGAAGCCACGTCGTCAGCGCTGCGGGTGTCGGTCGCCCAGGCATCGGTGATGTTGCACGAACGCTCATGGACCGCCGTAAGCGCTGGCGGGAATGCATCGGACCTGTCTTTAAAGACTGCAAGCTCAGCGTGCCCAAAAAGGGCGAGACGATCTTTGATCCAGTCATTATGGCGGAGTATGAGAAGGCGGAACTAGAGGGCTGGGAGGAGGAGCAGGAATGACGGATTGGTCGAGTTCCCCTGTACCGGAGTAGACCGGTCAAGCTTTTGTTTTCTTCTAGGCTGTACATATTTGTCTAAGTGTGCATGTTTAATGGGTTAATGGGTCGTCATCATCCGTGCGCCTGCTCGGACTGAGCTGAGAGCCGAGTAGCGAGACGATGATGATGGTCATATATCTGGCGTCAGGAGGGCTATTGGGAAGGGGTAGGCTCTATCAATTACATTGAACACGTGTTTTTCTGCGACAAATTTCAAAGGATCATCGGGGTCTTCACAACATAACAATGACTTTTCATCTGGACATCATATATATATCAAAAGAGTTCGGTGAGGATTTCTTCGTGGTTTTGAATCAAACAGCAATGCACAATCCATCATCTATGTGTGTACTCCTGAATACCAATGATAACGTAACCGCTATCTCTTACGCTGAGGTATCATAAAACATCACAAAGAAATCAAAAGACTAAGATAATAGATAGATACATGGGTGGCTTGGCTCATCGATGAATGATCAGCACCTCACCGGGATACCGCTTCAACCGCGCCGTCAGCTCTTTCTCGCTAATCTCCAACTCCGTACAGATCTGGTCGAAGCAGTGCTGCCCATCGAGATACTTGGACAGCGTCTTGTCGTCAATGAAATCTTCGTCTTCGTCCTCGTTCTCCTTCTCCAGGTGCACCACGGACCCGGCACCAGAGCCAGGACGGCCCCGAAGTGGTACGGACCGCGAAGACGAGAGCATGCTTTCGTATCTGCTATCGTCGTGGTCGTGGTCATCGTCATTGTCGTGCTCGCGGATGCTCCTGGGGCTTCTGAGCCCTTCTCCCCCCGCGCTCGAGGCGTGGGAGAAGCCGAGCCTGCTGACGCCGTGGAAGGAGGAGGTTGCGGGGGTCGTGGCACGCGTGGCCGGTGGTGTAGGTGCGGGCTGGCCTGTGGCAATCGCGTACTTGTGCACGCGGTACAGGAAACCCTTGATGATGCCGAAGGTGATGAAGCGGCGGATGTCGATGTTTGCTAGCTCGCGGCTGTGCTTCAAGTACCATTGCTTGACGCTCTGACCCTGTTTCAGGCTTGCGTAAAGTTCGACGATTCCGACGCCGTCGACGATCTCCCGGCCTTTGCCGTTCTCGTTGCCGGTGCCGCCAACGAGCGGCCAGATGTCGTCGCTGTCGTACCGGTGGCCACCAAGGTTGCTACTGCTGGTCGCGGCTTCACTGCGGGAGCTGGATGCTCGGGCACCTGCATTGGGTGTGGACGGCGGTGCCATATTGATTGGAACAGGGGCGAAGCGGGTGTTGACGTAGCGGGCGCATTCTCTCTGCATCTCTTCGTCGGATGCGATTGTGGAGCTGAACTGCGCCGTGGGCGCGTAGATGGCGGAGAAGGAGAAGATGTCCAGGAGAAAGATGCATCCGTAGTAGAGGAGATGTCTGATAGCGCGGCAGGTGAGAGAGAAGTCCGCATCGGCGAGGACCGAGATGATGCGCACGCTGTTCACGCCGTTGATATATGGGACGATCTAGGTAGGAATCAAGCTCGTAAGACCTCAGTTTTCAAAGTCACGCAACAATTGGTCTGCAAACTAAACAGGTAAATAGCCAAGGAGAATTATTTACCCTTTGCATTGTGAGATCCCAGTTCTCGTCCATAAAAGCCTCGTAGCGAACTGTAAACAGCGGGACGTGCCACGCCTTGACAGGCGGAGGAGCCGGATAGATTGGAAAGAGCTTGATGTTCAACGTATTCAGTTCATCTGGGAGATAGGATGGTCAGTCGGCTAATCGCTTCATCCACTGAAATATGGAAACAATACCGATCGGAATCATGCACTCGCAGTAATTATTCAAATCCTCCATCAACGTCTCGCACAGACTGTATACCTTCCCTTCCCCGCTCTTCGAATGGTCCCGCGACAGGAACCCGCTCTGCTCCTCCAAGCCATGCATCAAATGCGCCAGCTTCTGCACGACACTCTTGTATGTGCTGAAGTCCTCCTCCTCGGCCAAGACGATGCAAAAGTTGAAGATGAACTCGTTGCGGTCATAGCGCGGCGACTTCATACAGATCGGGTACCCGAGGATGCGATACCCGCCCGTGCAAACCTGCAGCAGGTTCCCGCAGAGCTCCTGCCGGGGGATCACGAAGAAGGAGATGTCGGAGAAGGTGAGGATAGGTTGCTGTTGCGGGGCCGTCGCAGAGGGAACGATGGCGCCATCGGGGACTTGATGGACGACCTTGGGACCTGAGGTTGGTGTTGTCAGCTGCTGGTTATGAGAAGAGAATTGGAGGTTCTCTACTTGCCCTCCTGGGTATCGAATTTACTGTAAAAGATAGCCTTTATCATGGTCGGTCGGAGCGACTGCTGTCGAGCGAAGAGGTCGCTGAGCGCGGCATTCCAGCCTCACGACAGTTTTTCAACTCGCAATAATATCCAAGGCATAATTCCAAATAAAAGTTTCAGGTCAATTGACGAAAACATCACGCGTCTACCGGTTGCGCATTGAAGGCCATCATTGGTTGCTATGAATGGTGCGAGTCGCGACTTGGGTGGGAGACGCGGGGAGGCTCTAGCCTGGGGAACTGGAGTCGGCTAGTCGGCTTCGGAGGGCCGATCTAGAGCGCTACAAGACAGCGTCGACAGCAATAACACCAATCGTGTCGAGCCTAAAACTGCATGACAATGGTCCATCGGTGAATTATTGGTTGGGCTGATTATAAGCTATTTCATTGTTGATCAGGATGCTAAAGCTGCAGAGTACAAGCCTTCCGTGCCTTCGGTCTCTGGGGTACCTAGGCGCTTACTGTTGGATCGATCAACTATTCGCTATTATACGGCTTAACTTATTAAGACGTACTGATATAGGAAAAGATATGATTCTCCTTGACTGGCTTCCTACAGAGACTCACTGGTAGCTCCTGTGTCCCCGTTTGCACAGTATTATCAAAGTTAGCACTGCAATCATTGTATATTCCTCGAGTATGATACTGTGCACTGCAGTGTTACTAGCTAGTTTGTAATTCGTTTATCCGAAGAATCGCTAGGGTATTTGATAAAAAATCATAAAAAGGGCTGAAAGACAAGGGGAACATCATAAAATCTATGGAACGGCATATCCGCCACAATTTCTGGAAGAGCATACTCTTCGTAAAAGGCATAAAAACCTGGAAATAACGCCATGGGACCGATGAAAGATGACACCAGGAGCCAGAACAGACTGATGCCACAAAAAGCGCCATGAATGCACACCAATAAAATGACCTTCACACCGAATAGCAGAGGAATAGACAGAAGCGATAAGTTCGGAATGTCACTCCCTGAATAGAGATGTAGCTGACTGTACTGCATCCGGTCAAACAGATCTCATCGTGGAGTCCCAGACCGATAATCGGAAGAACGCTGAAGAGCGGAATTCGGGGACATAATTGGAGGCACCATATTGGTCGGTGTGGATAGAAGAAGTTGTTCCGAGATCAACGCCGACGGCGCAGCAATGCCTGTAGTGCTGGGAACTGGCAGTGATGAAGACGGGTGGTTTGACGAGAAACTGAGGGGCTGCCCTGTTCTGATCGCATTGATCATGTCTGTGTAACCCCCCCTCTCCACAGCCTCCTTCAACCACTGCTCCCAATCCTCGTCGAGCGGCACGTCCGCCCCTTGTTCCCGCGCAGCCGTTGCAACGAGGAGACGGTTATTCAACTCAACTCCATAGCTCTCCATCTCTTCATCGCTTGACTCTTCATCTTCATTGTTTTCAGAGTGGTAGCCAATCTCCTCTTCCGGCACATCATCGACTACATCATCATCTGGAGCTTCCATTTCCAGTTCTCGCTCATTGTGTAACTCCGTAAGATTCTCCGAGTGTACAGTAATCGTAGGTGGTGGAGGCGGTGTCGCTGCTCGTATATTGTCGGCAGTTGTGTCTCGGACGATGACACCTTCCTCTTTTTCGTACCTTTCTCGAGCCGACTTGGTGCCCTCCCATCGACATAGAGAGGAAATTTCTGCCTCAGTCAAACCCAGCTCGTCGAACACTTTGAACAACTTGCGATGCCAGTGAAAGCGGCCTAGCCGCATTCGATGAGGTGGATATGAATAATCGAGCCCCGGGTACTGAGCCTCAATACAGTCCAGAGAGCCATAGAAGGTGGAGGTCTCAATACGGACTTCCGGAACTAGATTTCGCGTGATATGTGCCGAGAACGAGGCAGGGTCAGTGGGACGGGGTCGAGGAAACATCGCATTGTAGACGATCTGAGCAATGGAAGGTTTATGCATGGTGAACCGTCAAGAAGCGTAACCCTCTGCCGTAGCCTTTTTTTTTTTTTTTTTTTTTTCAGGCCGGACTGGTTTCAACGCTGGTTTGCAAAGAGTGAATCGCTCAGGTATATTGGGCGCTGAAGTGGGAACGGGAAGCTTTCGTGGTGATGAGGTGGAAAGGACTCGTGGAATAGCAGCGCTCAGATATGGGTCGTCAAGGGATGAAACCGAACCGAGAGTGCAACCACCAGGGTGCCTGGTACTATGAATAGAGCAGCACGTTATCGGATTAGATGATCTTCTCTCTCAGGGATGAGAAGAAGCAGGCAGCAGAGAACTTTATAGCCAGACGGAGCACAGGGGATGGTCCAGCTTTCTGTCACCACGATCTCAATTGACGGGACTTGCTCCGTATCAAGGGATAATATACCCAGAGAAGAGGGCGAGCCCAAACCGTTGTCAACAGTGGGGCGCTGGAAGTGAAGCGTCTGCCTTCGACTGGAGCAATCCACCCGGTGTTTCTGAAAGTTTAGACAGGACCGATCGTGCGACCGGCGCCCTTCATGGAGATGCTTTGTACTGGCAGAGAAAAGCAAGTATGACGGAACGTGGTGCTGGTAGGGCCGTGGGACTATGCCGCCGGAGGGGCCACCAGAGGAGTTATATCCACGTCTTCGAAGACGTGGAGACTCGACTCTTGAGTAGATGACGATCTAAGATTGGCACTCTCTGGGATCTCCCGCCGGTCGAGTGCGCAACGACGAATGGCAGACGAGCAGTCCAGGACAAGGAGGGTAAGGATGTGAGACGGCGAGGCGCCTAGCTTCAGGTACGCGAGCGCTGGGGCCAGGCCAGCTCGCTCGCCTCCGAGATCCCGCACGAGGCCGGCGAGTCGACTGGGAACTTTGAGAGTCTCAACTGCACATCCCGATCGGATCGGATGGAGCTTGTCGTGGAGGGCGTGGATGCTCTGGACGTGGACGTGGACGTGGAAGATGATGGCTTGCAGAGCAGTGAAGCAGAGGAACAGGCTTTTTATGAACAGGCGGCAGATGCCTGCTGACCGGATTCTCCGCGCAAGTGACCAACGCAGCACACCTCCAGTTGTGACAAGTTGAGTCCTGTCTGTATCTTCACAGCACCCGGCTGCAGGGCTGGAGTGGACAATGCAAACATGCGCTGGACTGCGTGGTGGTGAATCGTCCGCTAATCATACTGCGCAGGGCGCTTCCCAGCGGCGCTGGCTGCATGGCCACCGTGGTCGCCGGTGCTCCTGCAACGTCGCCTGCCTATCGTGGCATCGCACGCCAGATATCCACCTTGCAACGCTCCTTGCGCCCATGCTGGATTATCAAGGCTGATCTACAGTGTATGGATATATGTGTGTCATCACCGTGGTGCTTCTCCGGGGCCAGGGATCTCATGGCCACGCCTACCCTTCGTAGACGTCCTGGGCCACAGTACGATCCAGGATTGTGGACGTAAGAATTCTTATCATTATTATTGCCGTATCGCGGAGAAGACCGCCGTGAATCATCACCAGTAGCAGCGGCAGCTTCCAGGTTCTCGGAAAGCCGGACAATCTCGATCGTTCTGGATTCTCCAAAAAATACCTATGGGTCACGTGTCTTCCTGTATCCAGACTTCAGTCCCAAGGCAATCTGGCGAGAACTCTGCCAGGCATCAGCCAGAGTCCACTCGGTAGGAAATAGACTGGTGCTCAGTTATCTCTGTAATACCCGTTGATTCTGTCTCTTCCAGCTACCCTAAAGCCGTCATGGCAGCCAATTTGTAGGCTCCAGCATATCCTCTCAGGATGTCGACCTTTGACGGGATCATCGAAGGTATGCGGTATCAGATATCGCAAGTCATACTTACAAATAGCTAACTATCGACAGAATTTCCTTTCATCAGGAGTAAGTTTGAATCCATTTGAGTTTCTAGCCTGATTGATACTGAAAGCTGCAGTCGACTATTTCCGCAAGAATCCCGACAGGCCATCCCCGTTGGCATGCTTCCTCAGCCATGTTCATAGTGATCACCTCCAAGGTCTGGAGTCCTTGCGGGCTCCCTTCATCTATTGCTCAGCTGCAACGAGAGAGGTGAGTCGAGCTTTTTTTATATTTTAAAACTGGCCATTCCATCACTTCGACTTTGGCGATTCAGTAATATTAAGGAAGAGGGTTTACCCCTTTCCAGTGGGCCAACGCCCGTCAACTCCATTGTGTATATGTAATTATTTTGCTCTAACTGCCAAATCAAAATCAGCTTCTCCTGCGTATCGAAAAATATCCACACCGCATGAATTTCAGCAAAGGAATCCTGGAGTCGAGGAAGCAGCACTATAAGCACTTAGCCAAGTTGCTAGTAAGCTCGCCTTTAAGGTCGAATATACATAAGTGCTGAACCCCTCGCAGCGTCCAATTCCACTGAACACGCCCACGGAGATTGAACTGACTCCTCGATTGCGGATCCGAGTCACCCTTTTCGATGCCAATCACTGCGCGGGCGCTGTGATGTTCCTCATCGAAGGAGATGGCAAGGCAATTCTGTATTCGGGTGATATTCGCGGTAAGTAGTGTGCATGCATATAGATGTTATTTGGTGGGGGATGTCTGTTACATGTCCTCAAATGACAAACATGCAATTCTATTTCTAACGTTAGCAGCTGAGACTTGGTGGGTGAACAGCCTTATCAGGAACCCTGTCCTCATCCCATATACACTTGGACAAAAACGACTCGACAAGATCTATCTTGACACTACTTTCGCCGTCAAACCCGATATCTACCGTGACTTTCCATCGAAAGCTGAAGGTATAAGGGAGCTTCTGGAAAAAGTCCAGGCTTATCCGGATGATACAATCTTCTATTTTCGAGCATGGACCTTTGGTTACGAAGACGTCTGGCAAACTCTGTCTGCGGCTTTGAATTCCAAAGTACGTTCTAGCTTGTATATCCTTGTTGTCGAGTCCTAACACAAATTAGATTCATGTAGATCGGTATCAATTCGAACTCTACCGGTCACTTGGTCCAAGTCCTCGGGACAGAAACAGGGCGAACGAAGCACCTTTTCTCAGCGGGTTCGACCTGGGAAATAAGTTTGTCTCAGGGTGTCTGACTGACGACGAAACTTCCCGCATCCACAGCTGCGAGCCTGGGGTGTTCTGCTCCACGGTCGCTTCTGGAAAGGCTGTCTACATCATACCCATCGTGACACGTACAGAGGATGGTTCAGAGGTGCCTGAGACTGGAGCAGGTGGTGGGTCTGGGGACCTGTACCAAACTCACGAGCTTGAACTGCCAGATGAATCTGCAGTCGAGCAGCTGGAAAAGTTGTGTTTGGAACAGATCCATGATCGCGAGAAGCTTTTACAGACTAGGGAAGCCCTATTTTCAGCCTTCAAATCAAAGAGGAGGGCTCTTTCGCTCAACGAGTACGGTCTGAATGAGGATTCTGACATATCCCTCAGAAAACTGGTCACGATCCTCAGTGACGGCCAGTCTCGGAAAAACATAGAGGACAGTTCATTCACGCGGAGGGTTACGTCGGCCGATAGGCAAGACAAAGACCAATGCCAATTGCCAAATGTGATTGTAAGTGACTTTCTTTCTACCCTGCTCCCTCACCCTCTTTGATGTCAATCATCTCCAGCGCAAGAAGAGTCAAGCTTCTAACAACAGACCAGCATTTCCCATATTCCCGTCATTCCTCATACACAGAACTCTGTGAGTTCGTTTCAGCTTTCAAGCCGAAAGAAGTCTTTCCTTGTACCGTTGACCCAGAGACCTGGAGTGAAGAGATCTCCATGAGCACTCTCTTTGGCCATTTGTGTTCTGGAGACAATTTCACACACGATAACCAAATGCGACACATTATGAACCAGAAACAGTCGAAGGCAAAGGAGAAAGACAACGAGTATGCAAGCTCCAGAAGCTCCTCTCCTGCGCTCTCGCTTCCAAGCATCCATTCTGATGTCGATCTTGATATCGATGAAGCTCGCACAGTCACGGCTAAGGAAGAAGACATCCCGAACATTCAGAAATTTATTAACAGGAACACTATGACAAGACGCAGCGCAGCCAAGAATGAGATGATCAAACGCGGCTTGATCAGGAAGAGAGGCAGGGACGGTCGCCCGATCATCACAAAGTCGCAGCCATCGTGTGAGCCGGAGCCGGAGTTGCACGAGGAAGATTTGCAACCTGGGCAAGATGAATCCATACTCGGCTCAGAGTCTGAGGAGGACGAAGAAGCGTACAAGCTTCGACGCGCTAGAATCCGCACGATATGGAGAATGCTGATGGAGAGGAGACACGAACTGCTCTTCCACGTCCATCCTCTTCCGCCGGACCTGCAGGCAGAAGAGGACGAATACCAGCGTCAACTGCAAGCAGAGCGAGAAAAACAACAACAGCAACAACAACAGCAGCAGCAGCAGCAGCAACAGACCTCTTCAAACAAGCAGTCACATCTCGAGGAGGACAACCCGCACGCCTCTAGCACAAACACAAAGTCCACAAAGCCAGCCGACTTGGACACTGACAGCCTCACCACTACCACCAAAAACAAGGACAGCAACACCAACACCGAGCAAGAGGAGAGCCAACTAACTCTCTCCGATGCCGCCTTCGACTCCCAGAACCATTTCCAAGAAGCAGCAGGAGAAGACTCCGACTTCGACTCCGCTTACATCATGGTCGTCAATCCACTCCAAGACGGCAGCAGCAGTCCAATTCCAATTCCACATGACGTAGACACGGACACGGATACCACCACCACCAAGAAGAACAAAAGGAACACATTCACCCGCACCCTTGCCATCCGCACCCGCAAAGCGGCGTACCGCGCAGCGCGGGCAGGCAGCTACGACGCCTGGAGTGACGTGGCGCTGCTGTCGGCGGGGAACAATCATACGGAGGAGGAGATCGAGCTTTGAGCATTGAGCTTTTTCTCAATGAATGAACGACACATACTACAACTACTATACCATACAATCACACGATAAACGACACTGAGAAACCCAGACCGAGAGATTTCTTTTTTTCCTTTTCAAGGGTCTCCTTACACTAAGAAGAATACAAACACAGTCTGCGAGAAGAATTAGCAGCCTAATACTGTACTCTTAGTCTGAGAAAATGGATATGGACGGAAGGGAAATCCGAATTCAAGGAAGGCATCGGGTTCTGGGATTGAAGGATGGAGGGATGATAACTAACTACCTGCTACTGAATGGGTTGGAAGGGGAGTTTACTCGGCGCCTAACTAGTTACTATGGCGTATGGCGGGCAGATTGACATGGGACGAATTCCCAACTCTGCTGGACATGTATGGATAATAGGTTTTTTTCTTTTTTTTCTCTGTCTCTCTTTAATTTTTTTCCTTTACAAGGAGAGAGCTAGCTAATACTGTGTATGTCTTTATGAGATTGGCGATGGCGGCGTGAACGGGACGGATGGGAACTTGAACTACTGATGACCAACGGAATCGATACTGCAAGAGACAGAAAACCGAAAAAAAAGTCCACGAATATGGGATTGACATGACGGTTTTGATTTCTTTTTTCTTTATTTTATCCTGTACAGTAATTAAACTGAACTAGGAATGCTAAATTGAATTTAACAATAATCCATGGATCATCATCATCATAACTAGCAATAAAAGCAGAAAACTAAGTCAGTCGTAACGGGTAAATACAGTATAAATAAATAGATGAATATACGTAGGAGGGCTGAACAGTTAGATATACTACTATATTCTCCATTTTCAATCCCACCAAACGGTTCCCTAACCAAAAGGAAAAGACCCTTCCTCCATCATCGCTCAGTAGACAAAGTACTGCTGCGTAAGCGGCAACTCGGACGCGGGCTCCGCCTCGCAGAGCATGCCGTTCGCTTCGACAGTCTGAAACAACCGAGCAGTTAGCATCAAGTTTCTATCATGTTCTTCTTTAACGGAGGGTTCTAGATGGAGTATATTCTCTTAAAACAAACCATTCCCCCCAAGAGGACAAAATAGCATAATGGAAAAAGAAAGATTCTGCAATCCACACTTACATAATTCTCCGAATCGACCTTCATCCTGGGCATCGTGTCGTTGTACTTCATGTCCTTCTTCCCAATGTTCCGGCAGTTCTTGACGGCCTCGACGCGTTTCTTGATGCCGTAGGATGCGATGATGCCGAGGTCGATCGACGCCTGGGAGACGAACATGATGGAGGTGTTGGGGAGGAAGGCCTGCGGGTGGAGGATTCAGGTGTTAGAAGAAGTGAAAAAAAAAGGTCCAAAAAGGAAACGACATAGCTGTCGGAGAAATGAAGGTATGTACTTACCCCGAACTGTGGCCGGTTGATAATCGGCTCAACGGTGGGAATCGAGGCGTTTGGATCGCCCTGTTAGAGTTACTGTTCTTAGCAGTGGACCTTTCTTTTATTGAATATTCGAGTTCAGGTGTGCACAAACCATCTGAGCGACTGCTATCATTCCACTCTTCAAGACCATAGCCGGTTTGGTTCCGAAGCTGCTGGGGTTCCACAGGACAAGGTCCGCCACCTTGCCCACCTCCACACTTCCGATAACATGGGACATGCCCTGCGCGATTGCGGGGTTGATGGTGTACTTGCTGATGTAGCGCTTGACGCGGAAGTTGTCCGCGCCGGTTCCCTCGTCCTCCTCCAGCGGTCCCCGCTGCAGCTTGTTCTTGTGCGCCGTGTTCCATGTGCGCAGGATCACCTCACCGCAGCGGCCCATTGCCTGCGAGTCGGACGACATCATGCTGATGGCTCCGAGGTCGTGAAGGACATCTTCTGCCGCGATTGTCTCGGCGCGGATACGGCTTTCCGCGAAAGCAACGTCTTCGGGGATGTTCTTCGACAGATGGTGGCAGACCATCAACATGTCAAGGTGCTCATCAAGGGTATTGAGTGTGAATGGTCTGGTCGGGTTTGTGCTACTTGGAAGCACGTTCCCGTGCTCGACGACGGAGATGATATCGGGGGCATGCCCGCCTCCAGCTCCTTCGGTATGGTAAGTATGGATCGTGCGATTCTTGAAGGCCTTGATCGTCTGCTCCACGAAACCAGACTCGTTGAGTGTGTCTGTGTGGATCATGCACTGGACATCGAATTCGTCGCAGACCTCGAGACAAGTATCGATGGCAGCGGGCGTGGAGCCCCAATCTTCGTGTAACTTCAGCCCGGCTGCACCTGCACGACATTGCTCCTGTAGACTCTGCTTGCCGCTATCATTTCCTTTTCCAGTGATGCCGATATTCACGGGCAAGCTGTCGCATGCCTGGATCATCTGACGGATATGGTTCGGACCTGGTGAGCAGGTGGTGGCATTCGTGCCGGTACTTGGACCGGTGCCACCTCCCAGCATCGTGGTTATACCGGAAGCAAGTGCCTCATCGGCCTGCTGGGGGCAGATAAAATGGATATGGGTGTCGATTCCTCCAGCAGTCACGATCTTGTTTTCTCCAGCGATGACATCCGTAGACGAGCCAATAACCATGTTCGGATGGACGCCGTCCATAACATCGGGGTTTCCAGCTTTGCCGATTCCCACGATGTTTCCGTCTTTGATACCGATATCAGCCTTGTATATTCCGGTCCAGTCGATCACCAACGCATTGGTAATGACGGTATCCAGACATTCGGCTGCGCTTCTGCCGGTGGCCTGACCCATCCCTTCTCGAAGAGTCTTGCCTCCGCCGAATGAACACTCATCGCCATGCACAGTAAGATCTTTCTCAACTTTAACCCAAAGATCAGTAGCCCCAAGCCTCACCAGGTCACCCGTGGTGGGACCGAACATGCGGACGTAAGCTTCTCGTTCCATGGAGTAAGTGTCGATATGCGCCATGTCCCCTGCAGGCTCAGGCACATGCGCGAAGCCCGCTGCTTGCAGCCGCTCCAGTATCTCGTCTGCTCGGTTTAAATCGATTTTTCCAGATGCAATTGAATTGCCTCCACGGATAATCCTGTCCCCTCCAATTTCCACAAGAGTGACAGTTTTGGTGTCTCCCGGCTCGAAACGGATGGATGTCCCGGCCGGTATGTCCAATCGATACCCGTACGCCTTTAACCGGTCGAAATGTAACTGCGGATTGGTCTCTATGAAGTGGTAGTGAGACCCAACCTAGCGAATAGGAGATGTAAGCACGCGAGATCTTCAACATATGGTATTAGTGATTTGGCATTGCAAACCTGGATTGGTCGATCTCCCTTGCTCATGACCTTGAGCCTGATTCTCTTCCTGCCGGCGTTCAGCGCTACCCTCGTGTTCTTCACCGGTATCACAGCGCCAGGCATCTTCTGCGGTTCATAATCTTCCGGGTTCGGGTCCGGAAAGGCGCTCTTGGGCGGCACTGGCAGAAAGCTGCCGTACAGCGCCTTCTCCAAGTCACCGTCATCAGTGCTGATCGGGTTGTGGACCGTTACCAGGTACGTGCCAGTCGGGAATGTGCCCTCAACCTGAAGTTCGACGAGGGTAGAGACGACCGAGGGCAAGACGTGGCGGCGACCCAGCATGGTCTTGCCAATGGACATGAGGTCCGCAACCGTGTGGTTACCATCGCGGATGAGCTGCACCATGCGTTAGCAGATGTGGCTGCTTCAGGTTCGACATATCCGCCATCGATAAGGAACTTATGAGAGAAAAAGGGGGCGTTACCTCTTGGAGAACTGAGGAGATCAAAGCCTACTCCAATAATATTAGCAATTGAAACCTGCTTTTTATCCCAGGCTTGCTTTCGCATGTTGACTAGACGATAGGGAGGATCCTTATCCTTCAAGGAAAATATAGAAGTGGCGATAGAGGGTCACAGGATGGTCTCCCTACAGTAGCTTCAGCATGGTTCAGCCGGACTCCACGCGCGAGACGACGTTGTGCAAGGAATCCCAGCTGGGAGATAGCGAGCTTGTCGAGCTAGATAGAATGGAAGGAAAATCTTTTCGTTAGCTGCAAACCCAGATCCTATATATATAAAACATCACCCCTCGCGCTTTTTGTCGATATCAAACCAGCTCCAGCTCCTTGCGCCAACTCAATTCTCCGGCGACAGCCATTCCACATCTCCATCTTCCACGGCGCCTCTCACATTTATAGTGAGGGAGTACATACCTCCTTCGGAATGAGCTGCATCTTGACGATGTGGCTGATAAAAGAAAAGGGCGATAAGAGATGATGCTTTCGCAGCCGAAGAAGCGAGGAGTCAGACAAGAGGCAAGTTAAGGGGAGAAATCCAGTGAAGTGGAGGCGTTGAGCGGGATCGCCTGGATCTCGAACTCGATCCCCAGCCCGCGCTGGACAGAGCCACTGGAACTGGTTTATCGCTGTTTATGGTGGGGTAATGCTGGGGGAGCTGATAAGACCCGTCCCTATCTCGACGCCAAGCGATGCCGTCCCCAGCGGACCCCTTACTTTTCCCCTCCCGCAGCATTGCTCTAAGACATGTCTACAGACTCCCACAATGAGGGGAAATACTAGGTAGAGAGCGCGACCAGCTCTCCCGCGTCCGTCCGCAGCAAACAGGGGAGTTCGGCCTGTCCTCGAGCCCCCGTGCAGGGTACCGCAGCACGAGTGCTTGAGCAACCCCGCGGCAGCCCCAGTCGAGCTCTTTGGTAGAGAGCTCCAAGCCAGACGGCGCGTTGCTCGGCGTGAGCAGTAAACTCCCAGTTGCTCCACAATTCAAAAGAGCAAAGCCGGGAAACTACGTATTTCAACTTTGACCGGGAATGAATCCATTGGCATTGAGCCTAGTTACAACCCCGCAGACCCTGCATGTGCCAGCCCAGACCTGCTGCACGCATTGAAGTTTTCAAATACAATCATGAAACATTTCAAGGTAAACCGCCGGAGACATATCTCAAGAACAGGTAAATAGAGCAAGGCCATCAACAAGAAAACACAACCTGCCAGCCCATTTCACACCAAATTTTACACAGCCATTTCCAATCAAAGTCACTCAATCGTCCGTCGAAACAGACTCAGCTGACCAACTGCGTTGCAGATCAACATATAGACACATAGGAAGGATGGGTGAAGACAATTATTCCTCTGCGCCCGCCTCGCTCTTACGCTTCTTCTTCGAGCGCTTCTGATCAGGTGCTCCCCCGGTGGACTTTCGAGCCGAGGATGGCTCCGCCTTAGGGTTAGAGTTAGAGGCCTTCTTCTTCTTGTCAGGGGAACCCTTCTTGTTGGAAGGGGATGAGGCTTCCTTAGCCGGCTTGATGTTTTCGCCAGTGCGGCGGCGCTTGCCACTGCGTGGAGGAGTGGGCTCCTTGGTTGGCTCCGGAGAAGACTCCTCCTCTTCTGCTTCCTGTTCTTCTTCCTCCTCAGATTCCTCAGCGGAGGCGGCCTCGGCGGTAGCAGCAGCGTCCTGTTGAAGTTGGTTGGCTGCTTTTATGTTGTCGTCATCGGGAATAGGAAGACCAGCTTTGTATGCCTTCATCTTCTCCTTGTAGACGGCGAGGTTGTCCGCGTAGAGCTTCTTCCAGACCTGAGAATAGTGTTAATATCGGTCAGGCGCTGCAAGGCGATGGATGGCGCATACCTCTTTCTGCGCCTCGGGCATTGCAGCCCAGCGTCTGGTGCCCTCATCGGCCACGTCCTTCGGCTTGGCATTGGCACCGAGTTCTTGCGCGATCTGGGCACGGTTGTGCTGCATGTACAAGAAGTAGGGGGTCAAGGCGCGCTTTGGCGCGTTCGGGTCGTGGGGAGCGCGCTTGCGCTTCTTTTTCTCTCCCGCCTCCGACTTGACCCCAGGGCTCGCGTGGCGGTTACCAAGCAGGCCATTCTCCAGAAGGCTGCTGGTGATGCTGTTGCTAGTAATACCGCCGGCGTCGAGGTTCCCACGGTTCAGCACCGTGTTTGCGTGGTTGATGTACGCGCGCGAGAGATCAGACACTGCAGACTGGAGCGTCGCGAGGCTCATAATGACCTGCGAGTATGTCAGACACAGCTGTTCCTGATCGCGAACGCCAAAAAGAGAGCGAATGCCGGTGCAGGCGGCGTTGGTCAGATGAGCGGCACGTTGGATGGACAAGGCGAAATCTCCCCCGGAGAGGCGCACGCGTCGCGGCGATGCAATGCGACTGCGGGCCATATTGGGGCTGTCAAAGTAGGGTGTAAGGTGCAAAACCGAAGAGCGAGGGGAAGCGCGATCAAGGAGGTCCACAAAAGAAGAGTGGGAAGAAACGAATGTATGGAAGGGATTGTATGATGAATGGGTTGTCGGGTGTTATTGTTTACTCGCGCGCGGGGTGGGAGAACACCGCATAAAAAAAAGGGTTGAAAAGGGACATGAACTTACCGCGTCGCGAGTTCTGGTAAAATCGTCAATGTTGACGGTGATAATGGCGTCTTTCGCCTTGGAATCGTCCTTGCGCGACATGCTGATCAAAGGGGCCGGGTATACGCGCGAGGAATGTCGAGGCTCACCACTGAAGGAAGAACGGGGAGGACCGGGGGAGGGATGGTAGGTAAGGATGAGCGGGCGGAGGGAGGCTGGGTGAAGGGAGGGGAGGGAAGGAAGAAGGAAGGGGAGAAGAAATTTCGGGGGAGGAGGCGCCCACTAAATAGTTAAAGGGCCGGGCTGCGACTTAACTACAGCGGGTCGCTGCTTTAGGCCGAGGGGCACCCTCCCCTTCCGAGCGCTCCCGCGGGCGCTGTTGCACGCCCCGGCGCCCCTATCAGCGGGCTCTCGGGGCGCGTCCGCGACCGTCTGCTGCCCTCCCCCGGCCGCCCTGTAGGCGGGCTTCCGCTCCCTATTGGGCGTCCTGCCCAGCCTACTGCAGGCACTGAGGGAGCCACCCCAAGTCGGGCAACCCTTGTCGCCGCTCCAGTCGTCGCACCTGGGCGCTCTTCTCAGGAGGTCCGGCAGCGTCACGGAGCCCTCGAGCCGTCCACTGCGGGCGCCCCCCGTGCTCCCAGAAGCGACGGACACACATGCCTCCCCAAGCTGCCCGCGTAAGGCCTGCCCGGGAGACTTCGTCTAAGCCCTTCCCCTTCTATACACGACATTCAGCATCCTCGTTCCCGTGCTTAAACACCCCGGGCCATAGCTGGGACGAGCGAGTGCTTCGTAGCCTGCCCCCCGATTCTCGCAGGTTCCCAAATCACGACTGTTCCTGCACCTCTTCCCGCGGGCACGGAATGTTTAGCTAACCAACTGACTGTTGCCGGTGTTCTGCAAGCAGACCCCTCGGTCTCGAAAAGTTCCAAACAATCTCGGCGGCTAACTCTGCTGCCCAGCTGATCACACTGGCCACAAACACAGCAATACAGCGTATTACCGGAAGGCCTTCAAACCCGCCCTTCCAGCCCCGAGATTAGAGGTATACGGCGTTTGCTCTACTCTATGAAGATCGCCCCCAACTCACTTGATCGCCAAGTTTCCTTCCACAGCACTCACAGGACCCAGCACGCAACTTGCGGCACTCTGCACTGCCACCACTCGCCTGCTGTGAATCGCTGGAATCTTTAAATGGAATGGTTCTAAGATGGTTAGATGGCATCTCTCCCCACTACTACAGTGTCTCTCACCATTTTGCCTCGACAGCTCTCGTCTCCACTGCGCTCCGAGACCGTCAGATCTCGTCTGGCCTTGTTAGCTACCAGGTAAGCTTTTTCCTTCTACCTCATCCTCAGACACGTGTTTGTCCTTTCGAAAAAGTCTCTCGCAACAATAATATCTCTCTCAGCAGTACCACCTCCATCTAGAAACTCACAATCGCCCTGGTACAGTACGATTTCGCAGCGCAAGGGAGGTGGATATGACAACGCGCCAAAAGGCGCGCCCGCTAACGTTTCATAGTCGGGCAGCATGCGCTGGCGGCTGGCGGAGCATGACAGAACACCTGCCCCCAGGGCAGGCCGCTCTATACACTTGAAAACAATGTAGAAGTTATGCGGAAAACATGCTCTGCAGAGAGCATAAATCTACGCTATGGACCCCCAGTGAAAGCTTTTCTTTTGCGTTCTGATCTGGCTTGGCCCACGGCTAAGCGGTTTGCCCCTCCTGTTTTCCCAGGGCCCCGCTCGGGCTAGAGCTCTCCCTGCGCAGTGCTCCGGCCAGCACGCCAGCGAAGTCTTCGCCCTCGGCGCCCCGCGCTCGCCGGAGCTTGTGGTGGGCAGACACCGGCCGTCGGCCATCCCACTGGCGGCCGGCTTCTACAACGGCGCCGGGGGTCATCTTTGGCGGCTACTTGCGACAGTCCTCAGTTGCGACTCGCCACTCCTTTTTAGCGCAATACTGAAGCTTCTGCAGAGATAGCGGTGAAGTTTGTCATTTCATGTCAGCCATAATTAGATTGAATGTTAATGATTCCCGTTGATGATTGCTCTGTGCCTCTTACCCAAGCAAGCATGGTCTTCGTCGTGGACTCGACTGTGAAGTTACCGGCTAAGTTCTGCGCTAATATTCTTGAAAGCTGCGGAGCGTATATACAGTAAGCATTTAGGCTATACCTTTGATGTATCTCTTAGACTCTGAGCAAGATATGCGCGGCTATCTTCCCTTACTGTTTTCCTCTGCTTTGGGATCACCATTCCCAAGTTGTGTCACAGGGGTGGGCAGCCCAAGCTTTGCTTCGTAGAGGAGGCGCGTCGGGCACGGCCCGCGCCTCCTCTACCTAATCTACCCTATCTACCCTTCCGCGCCTAGGCCACGCAGGTACCCACGAGCTTCCTGGCTTAAGGAGAGTGCTTTTACCTCGGCAAGCATACCACTAAAACAGCCTGAGTACCTTTTTTTTATCAATCTTTATGGATAGAAGGTGTTCAGCTGCCCAGCGTCTTCAGTGATAAATTTTGATAGGAATTCTGCAAAAGGGAGATACTATGCACTACCTATATTGATACCAGGTGCCTAGGTAGTTCACCTTGAGCTTTAAACAATTATTGCCTAAGCACTCAATATGCGACCCTGTACTTGAGAAGCGACAACAGAGAATCTTAGAGACTGCAAATCCAGTTTAGACGTTAGGATAATGTCAAATGTGATGTTTCTGAAAGTGACAGAGATGGCAGCACTAACTGGGACTCCACTATGGGAGGCATGTAATGACTTGGGGACCTTTTACCTATCTCATACCTAGGGCTAGAGAAGGGAGTGACAAGCAGACCTCAAGACCCAACGGTCAGGTGAACTGCAAACATGTATATCCATTCAGAGCAGTGTCAACTTACCAGAATTTGGATTCTCACTTTGTGTACCTGCCTCTTCATACTTAATAATGCTTGATAAGAATTGGCAGATTTCTACCTGATGCAGATCATCATTTCGGGGTATCAAGGTTGCTCGTCCACTGGGCTGCGGACCCGTCGGGGAGCGGTAACCTACCGAGATTATTAGGTAGGCGAGGTACACTCCAATGCTGTCCGTCGCTTTAAGCTGCCTAAGCTTAACCATGTACCCAGGTGCCAGGACCTATAGTAAGTACTCCGTACCTGGGGGCGGTACTCACTACTACTGTACCCCATGTGGTCCTGCACTGCAGGTGGCGGCGCCCTATAGTGGGTACTGCAGAATAGACAGCACTAATCAAGGTGTCGTCAATCTTATCTCTATTATCCCTCGCAGAGATTTATTGCTACACGTCACTGAATCCTAACCTACAAATGACACCCAAGTTATATGCATATAGGTACTGTACATAGTACCCATGTACTGTACGTTCTACCTAGTAGTTATGTACCTGTTGTATGTACACCATCAAGTACATACATGAGATTGAGAGTTTCTCTTGATCTCTACCTGTCGATGTATCTAACATTATCTACCAATTTCCCAGATCATCTTCGAAGCTTCGTTAACACAGCACATGTGGACTATAATATCCGTGGCAATAGAACTGAACAGACCAGTCCAACACGCAGTTTTTTTTGTATTGGAGATTGTGAAAAACTTGGCACTCTGATGTAGTAGTGCAGGGTTCGGCTAGCATATGCGTTTCGTCCCCGTCCTGTCGGTCCTCCGCTACCTCGGCCCTCGCGCGGTCCAGAGTTATTTTTATCCTGGCGTGCCCGATATACCTGTACCTGCTAGTAATTGACTTTAAACTCTTCGTCTACCTAAGCCACCTAAACTCAGGGTTCTCGCGAGTCACCTTATTTATAACACCTTGAGCCTTGGAACTATCGATGACCACAGTGCGACAGACATGATGATCCCTCCTTAACTTTTCTATGATGCTATACATATAAATATGTTTCTTACAAACCCGCAGCGATCCTTCAAGGTGATTATTACCTCATACACCTAGTTAGAAACAAACCATGCCGTAAGCATTTCCGCAGATGTTCTTCCATGCACATCCCATGAACTGCATCTTCTATTTATCGATACATACGGCTCTGCTTCCCGACAGACTAAACCCCGGTGCATATACTAACTAACTACATAGTATAGCATGCAAAAGCCCTCAGTGTAGATAGAATTAAATCATATTAGAAGAAAGGTGCATTAGGTACGGGGCGCCAGTTGAAGAAGCGCAGTAGCGCAGGTCTCGTTCGGCTTCCTCGGGAGATAATCTGACATCGATGTTTTTCCTGGAGGTTCTTTAGCCGTTGATGATAGTCCTGTCCCTGGATCCGTCGCTAGCAAGGGGAGCGTTTTCGGCCTATAAGGCTCCATGTCTCGTGACGTGATATTATAGCATAATACATAGCAATAAATTATAGCTGGACAATGGACGTGAAGGACACCAAAAAATAGGGATGTACACTTGATTTTCTCTAGATTCAACCTGCAGACCGCTGATAACACTGTCTTACTACTGATGCGGTAAGATACCTAATTATTGAGGAGTAGATTCTAAATTCTGTTTCCATTGGCAGATAAATTACACCAGAAGGATTGGTCAAAACTGCAAGTTGCATACATAGGGCACCTGACTGTACATACTTGCTTACCAAAGCTACCGTTTCTACCTTGCATGCTTTGCTTTACTTACCTGCTTTTACTTTGCGCGCAGTAAGCCAAGCTGAATCCGAGTCTATTAGAGCAGTGCAAGATCCAACGTTAGGGGAAAAAAAAGAAAGAAAGAAATAACCCATCATATTCCATACCCGGTCGAAACCTTTGCCTACTGAGTACCTGAACAGTACCTATTGTCTACTGAGCGATATTATTGTTCTCTTTCTCAGGGCTGACTTTGGCAATGCATTTCTGATCTCCTCTCATAGTTGAAAGAGAAAAGAAAAAAAGATGCGGCATATCCAGCGCATTATTTTTTCCTTTGTCTCTTCTGATGTGAAATATGGGTACTTGAATAGGTCCAATTGAATTGACATGAGACGCGCATCGAATGATACTTTACGGTATGCAAAGCACATAGCCACAGGAGAATTTTGTGTAAATGAAAATAAATAAAAACTCCCAAGACCGGGACTAATGCATGGAAACACTTAAAAGAATGTGAGGTACTTCGTGAATGGTAAAACTCTAGTACAGTACATAGAAGAAAGATTTAACTCGAATACATAGTCACGGAGTTCATAAAGTGCGAGGACCAGAAGAAAATAAGTAGAAGGATAAGGAAGATAAGAAGATTGATCAGGGGAAAAGAAAAAAAAAACATGACGGGAACGATCACGAGTGAAAGATAATAAATAGCTGCTGGAAACCCTTTCTTTCTATAAGGTACAGTGAAGTCCCCACGCACCATGCATTTGATTCGCTTATTAAAAAAGCCCCAATCACTGAAACAGCAGGAAAAAGAATTGCCTTAAAAGATGTCAATTGCTTCTCTGATTCACGAAAGACGTTCTGTTTACAGGATTTATTTCTATGACGTGAAGTCAGGTGGATCTCTTTGTTCATCCGCGAGAGTAGATAAGACTACTTGCGTTGATGATTCCATTACAGGACCAGAAACAAGAACCTTCTGAATGTGCAAAGGCCATTTTTGCTAGTAGATATGTAAAGTGTTCAAGCATCTATTATCAAAGGGTAATTGTGAGTTATAGGAACCATGTTGGTCGAGTCCTGAACTATTCTGAGAATGTATACACCTTCAACAGAACGATGAAGAGCTTAGCTGAGAAACAAGGCTTCGCATAGTTTGAAGATATTAAAACGGTTAAGTGAACAATTTTAAACAATCTCAAATATAAGTCTTTAAATAACAAACATAGAACTTTAGGTATGAGGTAGTTCCTAATTAGAATGATGCGCAGCCGCAAGCTGAGGCCTAACCATATTGAACTGGATACTAATAAGCCCGCTGGATCCAACTATGCCCAGGGGAGCATGCTGCCGCTGGCGACCCCAGTATCCACTAGTACAGTACCTATGAACGCCTCCAAAAATGGATAGCGTTCGGTGGCCGTGTGAACTGCTAGACTCCAGAATATGCTACATATGTGCGTATCAAATTGATTAGACTGGAGGGCTGGATTTGCCATGGTTTACCAACCTAGGTCCCTAATCTCTAGCTCGAAAACGAATTTCGTTTACGCTTGGTGTCGGGAAATTCTCTTCAAGCCCGAGTTTTATAAGTTTGTTTTACTCTAATGGCATGCTGACTTAATAAAGAAAAGGTGGTACAGAAGTGGTACAGTACCGTCGGCATGATATTGACTCACATTCAGCCCTCAGTGAGGGTACATAATATGCCGTCTAAGCGAGATGATACCACAGAATAATAAGGCTTTGATGCTTCTGTCGGCTCATTCAATCAATCTTAAAGATTATTCCATTCCAGTCTCCAGAAAAGCTATCAAGGCAAATGGGTTTGAATCTCGGAAGGAGCACGAGCGAAAGGTAGTTGTTGAGGTGATCTGACGACGGGCAGGCCGCAGAATTAGCCGGAGGACTTCCCGCGTGATGTATACCACGATACCCAAGGTTTAAGTTCAAACAGAAGATCCATTTGAGAAGTTACATTCATACAGCGCCCTGCAGGGTTTCCCAACCGTTCTAGACGTGTGTGAAATGTTCGAGCCATGCTGTTCCCAAAGGCGTGTCTGCTATTCTATGGGAGATTTTCTATTGTGACACTATAATTGTAATTTCTTCCATCACGAAGACAGAGTTAGGGGATCACAGAGCTTCCTGGGGGTAATCTAACATGGAACTGTCGCATGTCGCAGTTCAACCGCTTAGAACTTGTAGACCTGATCCTTGCTGTATCCAAGCTCCTTCAGGTAACCTGACAACTCGCCCTGGTCCTTTGGGCTCACCTTGTTTCCGCTGATCGCCTGGTACATTCCAGGAGGACCGCAGACAAAGATCTTGATGTTCTCCTCCTTTGGCTCGGGAAGAACGGTCTTCAGGAGCTCCTTGGTGATGAAGCCCTTGCCACCAGTCCAGTCCCTTGGTGGCTTGTCCAGGGTGTAGAATGCCTTGAATCGCTGGGGGTAGGTGTTCTCGAGCTCATCCAGTTCCTTCTTCAGCAGAATGTCCTCCTTGGTGACGTTGCCAAACACCAGAGTGACCTTGGTCTTGTCTTCGGGGTTCTTGAAGATGTGCCGGGCAAGCTGGTACATAGGAGTAATTCCAGTGCCTCCCGCAATCAGCACAACGTGCTTGTGCTTGTTAGGCTCCCACGGGTACTTGGGAAGAGGGCCCTTGAAATCGAGAGTGTCTCCGACATTCAAGCTGTGAATGTGCTCGGACATGGGACCGTTGGGGTACCGCTTGACCACAATATCAAGGTAGCCGGGTTCATCTGCGAAGTGTAAGTATCGCGCGGGTAGAAATTAAATGGGACTCGGAGATACCTTCATCGTTCACAGGTGTGTATGGGCGAAGGATGGGCTTGTCCTTTCCAGGCGGCTGGAACTTGGTCAACAGGGCAGCTAATAGTAGCTTTGGTGAGCACATATCTCCGCATGTTTTTCTTGTCCAAGAGACTACTCACAAGTAACCGGCAGACCGGACACAGCCTCCTTGTCTGGGAACTCGAAGCGGAGTCTCTTCGTATTATGGCTGAGGGTCTCGACATCGGCCACCTTCAGGGTAACCCATCCCTGATCACCGCCAGTGAAAACTTTCTCGCGGTTCTTGGGCTCTGCACCCGCAGTCTGCGAGTAACGGTATGCGCCGATGGCAAGACCAGCAGCACCGACAGCAAGGAAGATCGGGGTGAGGGACTTGCCCTTTGGGGCTTCCGAAGAGTAGCTACGGAAGCTCTGCAATTTTTTTAGCTGAATTATAGGGACGCGGAAAACAACGGCATAAGGTTGCATGCGGGGTTCTTACCTGCCTCAGAGGCTGCGAACACCTGAAAACCTGACGCGCAAACATCTTAGCTAAAGAATGGCGACGATGGGGACAACCGATGCGTGGGTTGACAGGAACGAAGGTAAGAAAGCGATGTGGTTCTGAAGATCCCCGCGCAGTAGGACGAATGTCGGCTGTCCTCGCACCTTGTGAGCTTCCGACGCCGATTGCTCATGACGCAATTATACTGGGGCTGCCGCATGCCAATGTTCGCTAAGAACAAACCGCCGCTTTCAGCTGATTCGATTGTGCCTGACTCGGAACGCTGGGCCCGAGCAATTCGATTTTCCACTGTCATTGTTATTAATGTTAGTGCTTGTAAATGCTCTCAATTTCCAATATCTCCCGTCGTGGAGTCGTGGAGAGCCTTTTTATCGACCTCGGAATGAAAACTTCATTGACTTCAATATTTTGGGATCGACTGTTGATGCATGCTTTTCATATGCGTGTACCGACTGCATCTGATTTACCCTGTTAAAGGATATTTTTATGTTAGTGAATTACCTTTCCAATATAATTTTGCACAACTCTCCACATGTTATTTTAAAGGTAGAACTATAGCATTCCTAGGTACTGTATTTATCTCCATCTTCTTATTTGTTCTAATATGGCCAGAACTTGATGTCAACAGCACTTTACAGGATTTTTGTGCTCAATGGCTATTGCTTCCCGTTACTAAATCCTACATCGACCTTTATTTTAGATCAAGTTTCAGTTCCCCTGGTTATCATCTCAGGATACGTCCCAAATATCAGATTCGCCTTTTTTGTAATAGGGAAATTGGAGAATGAACAGCGACTACAGTTGACGGTGACTTGAATATGTGAGGCAGGAAGCTGTATGTGTAGATAGATAGCACTCAAGCTATCTTCGACTTATACTTTACCGAAGAGAAAAGAGACAGAACCGATAAAAGAACAAACCAGGGAACTGAAAAGTGAACCAGGAAAATAAGATCAGATAGCCAGTGTTCCTCTCATAACCTCACCAATAAGTTGGATATAGAATCATGATGACTCCATATGGACAGATTAACCGACACTTTGGCGATCCCATTTCTGCTGATAAGTGAGAAGGCCATGTCTAAGGTAGACGGACTGGCTACACGAGCAACGGGCCATTAAAATGAACAGATTCTAGGCCTACTTTTCCTCACGAAGATACGAAGCCGTATATATTATCCTCGAAAGATGATGCTTTGCAGAATAATCAAACCCGATTTTTTTGACATGGAAATCGAAAGGGTCGCTGCAGAGGACTAAAGTGACATCGAGATCATCCTTTCCCGTATGTTGGGTAGTCGATACATGCTCTTTTCTCCGTCTATCTTTGTCCTGTCTGCATGCCATGGCCATAACATAGTCATTCAACCACACATCCCTTCCCCCGAGACCCAGAACTTCACATTTACGCGAAGGTAGATGGGCGCCTGTAAGCGAAGATCTTCTTTCCAGGCTGCTTGGCAGCACGGTGAGGCAGAGGGAACTTAAGGTTCTTCTGGAGGAGCTGCTTGATGTAAGGGCGGCGGATGGAGTCGGGGTTGTCAATCTCAACAACCTTGAGGATCTGCACATCTGTTAGCGGAAGTCCTCGGCCAAACTCGAGAAAAAAAAAGAACGGAGCTTACGTGGATGGAGCCGAAGCGGGCACGGTGACGAGCAGCCATGTCCTGGTACAGAGCCTCGACGGCGTCGGTCCTGGACATCTCTCGGAACTCCTTGTACATGTTGTGGGTGCCAGAGCGAGAGTCGTAGCGGAGCCAGATACCGAAGTTCTTGACCTTCAGAGGGCGCTTCTCGTGGATCTAAAAAGAACGAGGATGTAAGCCAAATCTGCAATTGACTATGTCCATAAAAGATGATTCCGGCTGCCGTGGACCAATATTCCGGCTCAAGGCAACATACCTCGTTGATGCTGACGATCTCGCCGTTGGCCTTCTTGACCTTCTTGAGCTTGGTCAGGAAGTACCAGAACCGTGACTTGGCAACAACGGGGTTAGGCGCGAAGATGCGCATGCGGTACAGCTTGGGCGTCGGGTTCGCCTCAGTGGGCAGGTGACGCCCGATGACCTGGTACTCGTGGAGACGACCTAAAAGATGCTCCCGTCAGCCATTGTCTAGCGTACTTCTCGCGTATGTTGAGACTGCATTCGGCTTGATCTCGAGGGCAACATGCGCGCGGACCCGAGTCATCGACAGTGTGCGATCGAGATTTCCACCAACTTCCGGGCCAATGCCACAAATTTCACTTCCTCTTGCATAAAGTCCCATCATTATAACAAATTGAACCCAAAATGCCCCATTCCACTATAAGATCTTTCTACCATTCCGTCCCAATCTTTCCGGAGTGTCGAGGCTCAAAAATTCGCGGAATGGCATCGAAATCAAACCGCAGGGAAACGAGGAGACTTTGGGATCTACTCACCCATCTGAGGACAAAGTCATTAAATAGCTCAATAAGGAAAATGGTGGACAGCCGTCACTTACCTTGACTGAAGTTATGGTGGTTGTCTCGAGAGAGGTGTGCCGTTGACTGTCGCCAAAATTGAGGATTTGTGAACTTGTTGTGCTAGGGCTGTGGCCCTCCGGTTAAGCGAGTGGAGGCTCAACGCGACGCTAGCCAATTTTGGCTGCTCAGCCACAACCACCCGTGAGGCGTCGATAATCGCGCCGGTCCCCACAACCACGTCAAATCGAGACCTGGTCTAAAGTCACTTGATATCCAATACTTCTATCAGACTATGATAATAGATTCGTGGAATGGCTGATCGGGACTTGAGTCACCATATATAGGACCTGACCGGCAGGATTGTCAAGGCATCTTGAAACAATAGAAAAGCCTTGACCATGGCTTCAGTATTTGCCGATTTTAGGGAGGCCCAGGTAATTGGGTCTGGCCCTCTTTTGGCAACTGCAATTACTCCAGTTGCGCCTCCAGAACACCCGGACCGGTTGCTTTCTTTCTACTACTCTTCCAATGCCGCAAATGTATCTTCAGACCTCCGTCAGGCCCTTTTTCAGGATCGAAACACTCCAGTGAAAGTGCCAAAACAGGAGCAGAACGCTTGGGTTGACATCTTTACCGCTTTCTGGAGAGCCGTTGGTGAGATTCTAAAGTTTGATGAATCCCCGCCTCGCGGTAGCTGGGTCAAAACCTTTGGAGCCTGGAAGGAAGTAGCAAATCTTCTTATCAGAGGCTACTCAAGCGGCGGGCTTCAGGCGTGGACTGTGCCATGCTTGTACGTCGTCGGAAAATACTTGCGAACATTTGCCATCAAAGCAGACGCAGAGAATTCCTCGCAAGAGTCAGTCGCTTATGATAATGGCTTCCAAGATGATGTTGTTGCGGATTTCGAGAAGAAAGTAAACCTCGAAGAGGCTGCTCGAATCATCAACCGGATGTTCACTATTTGTCTCAGCGACAGGTAAGCAGTCATCCTGTAAAATTCACAATTCAGGCTCTTTTTTACTCTTCCCTGCTAAATAATGGAATCAGAGCACCGATTGAAGAGTCACGGAAATGGGGCATCTATAATACAACAAACCTGTTGTTCAAGACTTACTTTAAGGCATGGTTGACCCACGAAACCTCCCCTGCAGCAATGCTCTAACATCCTTGTCTAGCTCAACTCAGTTGAACTCTCCAGAAATGTGCTTCGTGCTCTGGACGCCTCTTCCGCGGACCTGCCCGACATGGATGCCTTTCCCAAGTCTCACATAGTTACGTTCAAGTATTATGTTGGGGTCATATGCTTCCTGGAAGAGAACTATGCAGAAGTATGTTACATCCAACGGTCCACTTTTTGAGATAGAGCTAATCACTACGACTATCGGCAGGCAGAAGAGCATTTGACGTATGCCTGGAAGATGTGTCACAAGGATGCCCACAGGAACAGAGAGTGAGTGATTATTCGTCCTTTAGAAGACCGTGACTAATGAGGTCAAGACTGATCCTCACCTATCTTGTTCCCTGTCATCTTGTCATGACACATACCTTGCCAAGCAAGGAGCTTCTTGCGCCATTTCCTCGTCTTGAGAAATTATTTCGCCCACTGTGCAACTGTATCAAGAAGGGAGACCTTGTTGGCTTCGACGCAGCAATGTCTGCCGGAGAGGACGAATTTGTCAAGAGGCGTATCTACTTGCCACTTGAGAGGGGACGCGATATCGCCCTGCGAAATCTGTTCCGAAAGGTCTTCATCGCTGGAGGATTCGACGAGCCCAAGGATGGCCAGCCCCCTATTCGACGGACACGTGTCCCCGTTGCTGAGTTTGCGGCAGCCTTGAGAATAGGGACCCATGCAGAGGATAAGTCACGGGTTGACTTCGACGAGGTTGAATGCCTCTTGTCTAATCTGATCTACAAGGTGAGTTGTCTGCCAGTTCATTCTGAGACACATCACCTCAGATAATCTACTTGATAGAGGAGATGCGAGCCATTCTCCCAGAATTTTATTGGCTAATTACCTCGTCGCAGAACCTTATGAAAGGCTACATCGCCCGTGAGCGGGGCATCGTTGTCCTCAGCAAGGGTGGAAATGCTTTCCCAGGGACAGGCGTCTAGACTACACAAACAATGACTGCCTAATCATGAGGCGACAATTTTCAAACAATTGGCCGTCATGCCCTTTGATGGGCTCTGTCCGCCTCTATACACTTTTTCCTAGTCACGAGACCTGTATGCGTCAGTGACTGAATGACTGCGACGTCGAGTCATACTCGTATGCAAGAGCTGCACATACAGGCTACACTGCAAACGTTTAATGTCATATCGCAGCTGCGGTCATGAAAGTATCATTGAAAACTGTCTCGACTCATGTTTTATGCCGGAACTTTTTACGGAATTATACCTGTGCGCCATGCCCGGCAAGGTAGCTCTGATCACTTTTGGAACTTCCAATATACTGCAGGAACGGGCATGACCACAAACCAAGCCGTCTATAGAGCTGGAGTTGGTCTTACCAGGAAGACTGGACAACATGCCTAGGTAACGGCTGAGCTTCCTATTTTCACCCCTGTTCCCCGGTCGCTGGGGCAAAAACCCACAGGCCATCAATCCATGTTAAGCCATCCTGTATCGTACTTTACATATGTAATATGCAAAACATGACAAGAGTTTTAGCTTCTCCCTTCATCCCGTCCTTGCATCTCCTGTGGCTCACAGTCCACGCATGCCCATGTACCCCTCCTCCTTCCTAAAATGGAATATGTCATAAAAGACCTTGAAACCTGATTTTGTACTAGGTAAGTCATGTAACAACAGTAGACGGTAACGTATCTATCCATAGAGGTCATTTACTGAAGTAGATCCTCTTCGGAAACTCTCTACACAGTCGATACTAGAAAGGTAGACAGAAGGATCTACTTCCAGAGAAATCATAATCATTTCCCACATAGAATAGCTAGTTACCTAATAACCCCGTCTGGACGATCGATCATTTTTAGCCCCTCTTTTCTTTTCTCCTTTCCTCCTCCTCATAAGATACCTATACATACATACATCTCAGTTTGCCTAACAATTCCTGTCCTAATTCCGTGGACACATAATGAATGAATAATCACGCATCATCGATATCAGGGACAACAAAACCAGACCAAAAGCAGACAGACAACGGTCTCGATCCTTTCTTGCCATTCCAAGGGGAGACGGAGGGGCGAGGTGGATGGTATTGTACAGTACAGACATACAAGAGGCTATCCCATCGAAAAAATGTAAATAGACATGACAGGGAATCAAAAATTGCAGCCATATCGAAGCGATTTGAATGTGGACAACAGATCAGCTAGGAGCATAATGTAATATAATCGTACAAGAACTTGACGGACAATCTGGGGAATACATAACCGAAAGGGATATTACGCAGGCTGGAGTGAAAAATGCAAGAAAGAAGTTGGAGCGGAAAGGGGTCATAGAATGAGTAGTGCGTCAAGATCTGTCAGGATGAGACTGAGAGTGGCGAACTAAGTACCCGTGACTAGGAATAGGGACTTGGCTTATTATAATATAAGCTTAACGGGAGAATGGAGACTTAGAGGAGGCGGCGATGATATCGTCCTGTTGTCACATAGAAAATCGTAAGCACTAACTGTACGTACAGCAAATATATGTAGGGTTCCCGGGGAAAGAAAGAGGGAAAGGAGACGAAAACGAACCATATGGTTACACATCGCGACGAAGAGGTCGAAGAAGAGCTTCCCTCCCCGCTCCATCTCCATCTGCATCGTACCGCTGCGCTTGAAGGTAGACCTGCTACGGATTATCAAGGCGAGGTAGTACGCACGGAGCTTGGAGTCGGTATCCGGAGTATTGGCGTAGGCGTATCGAGCGCTCGTGAGGATGGTGCTGCATTGGATGCCAGACTGGAGGCCCTGCTTGCGGAGGGCCAGACGTTTGAGCTCGTCGAGACCGTACTTTTCTGCAGCACAGCTTTTTTTTTAAAAAAAAAAAAAAAAGAAAGATCATCAGCAATGAGACAAATACCTAAATGGCTGTAAGATTCTATGGGGAACAACTCACTAGATGGCTGTATCCTTCAGTATTACTGCTCCGACAGCTTGGTGGAAGATCGTCGACTCGCTGCTCTGCCCGCCATTGTCCATCCCCGCATCCTCCAGTTCCCAGGAATTGTGGGGCCTGTTGTAGAGAAGTCTCGGGTAGTAGTCACCCTTGTAGAGGTACTCGAGGATGCAGGAGAGTATTTCGGGTTGCTCATCGGGCAGGTAGATTCGCTTGCTGTGGGATTCGAAGAACTGGCCGCGACAGCAGGCGACAAAGAAGGGAGAGACGCAGAGGACGTCTTCGTGAGCAGCGAAGAGACGTCGCTCGGGGCCAACGCAGATGGTGATTATTGCGGAAGTTAAGGAACTGGTTCAATCTCGCGTTAGAAATGGTCTTCAAATCAAGAGGTTGTCTCTGAAATAGATTTTCCCTGGACTACTAGGAAGGCATAGGAAGGTAGCAGGATATGGGCTTACCTCCCAACCGGAGGACTGTCTGGGGTTTGGGCCTTTTCTGCTCTCCTTGACCCTGAAGAATGTTCTCTCATTGATATCCTCGTCCGAGATGTCGTTAATTTGCCAGCTCCATATTTCGATGAGAAGCTCTCGTAGTGGCCGTGAGATGGTCGCTTCGAGAACATGATTTTACTCCGTATTAAGCGGCCTTTACTGCAAAAGGGGAACTCAGGTAGCAGTATCTCCACGGTAGAGGTAGGAGATAATAATACGGTGCCTCAGGTCTGTCCAGTCTGTGGCCTCAAGACCGGAACAGAAGCAACATCTGAGCATCTTGCGACCGATGACGAGGGAGAAGGCTGCTTTATATTTAAGTTACGTGGATATCGCTCAGCCCCGACAGACTCTACGTGCGATGGCTACCTAAGGGAGTCAGTCTGAGACTTGCTCAGAGAAGACAGTCCCTGCTGGCCTAATATTCGAGGCTGCAGTGAAACGACGCGAGCAGGACGCGTAAAGTGGTTATTGGCAAACGCGATATTGACGCGAGGTCACGGGACGGCGCCGACGAATCGGAGCAGCAGGGCACAAAACCCGCGGACCAGGGCAGCGAAGGGGCTGCCAAAGTGAGAGTTTAACCAGGGCGACCTGGCCGAGCTCCGCGACGGGATGGTCAGGATCATGCGGGAGAAGGTGTGGGAGCTGTGATTCATCCTGTGACGCAGCGGTCGAGGGGTGGATGCTCGGCGGGCGCTACCCGTCCACCCGGGCAGCCTGGGCAGCTTGAACTTTCTTACTTCCAGATGGACATGGAGCTCAGCTCAGGTCCCCGGCTGTCCCTGCATCTGTCGCCATTCTGTGCACAGCGGAATTGAAGAGATGAGATACGGCTCGGTTGGCCCTGATGTAGCCCATCCGTATCAGCCTCCGTTTGCGCTGTCAGTCACGCCATATTCGTCATATCCCTTGCTGACATCCCTGCTGGGGAGCAGTTTTGGAAGCTCGATCCATAGATAGAAAAGGCACCTGTATGGCACATGTCTCACACGGCCAACGGCACGGCGCTGCCGTCTCAAGCTATAGCTATTATGACATCTTTGGCCGATAGACTATGCCAGTCATGGACTGGCAGGATACAGGCAACCGCCAAGCTTGAAACTACCATCCTGATACATCCTTGATTTTTTTTTTTTTTTTTGCACATACGCAATGGTGCGACTGTAACAGGTCTACCTAATCGGGGCCGGGAACAAATCCCGTGCGACCATCCATCAGTCGCTGAGAATGCTGAGTGGTCAGCAGAAGGTAGCCAAGCATATGCGCCACGTAGAAATCCGGCTACCTAATTGCTGACAAAGACTTTGTACTGCGTAGTAATGAGCGATCTGGCTGCAGGCACCGAGATGGCCAAGCGCCCGCACATCAAAGACGGTGATCTCTATCCCAGCCAGCAGAAAAAGACGGTTTTCGATATAAATTCCCATGTAAATTTCATTCTTTGAAATGCTCAACTCGGAGGGGCATATGCTGACTGGAGTAGCTTAAAGATATCATTTAAAAATGTTCCTTATATATGTACCATTCAAAACATGGATATGATCGTTGAATCATAAAATGCCAAATAACCCAGAGTCCGATAACACGCTACCTCAACACGTGTAAATTCCCATACCGTCCATCGGTTCCCTCTCCGAGAAGCGCCCAACCCCAGATCCAAACCCGACGCCAGCAGCGATATTACTTCCGCGTATTTTAGAGTAGTCGTGGTTACAGAATGACCTTTCTCGCCTCGCGAGCGTGACTTTCGTTCGGACAGTAGGGACATTTGAACCTGCTGCCCTTGCTCAGCCGAGTCAGCGATTCTTGAGCAATGACGTGACCACAGGGCATCATCATGGGTGGATTTTGGTCCGTTGTCTGCTCCTTTGAAACGGGGCAGACAAATATAGAGTGGAACAAATATGATGGCGGGAGAGGAATTTCGACCTGGTCAGGAAGCACAATGTTAGCAACGCAGCTTGACAGCAATAGGCACCACACGGGAAGGCTTACAGGTAGCTCGTTTTGTGTGGTCCACTCTGTTCGCTTCGCCTTCATGATCGTCTGTAGCTTGAGAAGAGTAGGTAGAGCGATCGCTCCAGCCGTCGTTGCGATGTACAGAGGCGAATCAGCAGAAAGGCCCAGAAGCGAACAGAACTCGCGCGTGAAGGAATTTGCGACATCAGTCCACGCGGACGGGTTGTTGAATATGGCTCTGTATGGCGAGTCTTCGAGATTCGGGCAGAAAGCCATTGCTCCTATCAACTGCTGGATCTCCCGCAGATATCTGGGAAGGAACCCTTGGAATTCGCGCCTGGCGTACTCCAAGGCTGCCTGTCTACCCTCGGCAGTCGATGCCTGTGGATTTTTTCCGCCATGGAAAAGCCAGACGAACTGCAGCCTACAAAGCTCAAACTCCAGATTACTTCCTCTTGCTTCCAGAGCATCTCTGTTTTGCCTGGCCCAGTTTATAGCGGGTAACAGGTTGCGTTCCTCCTTCAATTCGTGGAGGATATGGTACATAGTGGCGAACTGCCTTCGGAATTCGTCGGACTGTTCAGGGTCGAGGTCAAGAAGTTTATCCGCGTTCTCAGTTGAATCGCCTTTTGCCCGGGCCAAAGCTTGCTTCTCAGCTATCTCTGACAGGAATGTTTCCGCCACAGAGAATTGCCCCTCTCGGAGCAGGTGCATAACGATAGCCCTATTGACGAGATGAGGTTGAGATGCCAAAGCGTCATATTCGGTGCTTGGTAGCGGTCTGTCTTTGAATAGCTGCATGAGGTGTTAACAGCAGTCTGCCTGAACCTCACAAACAACCTGGACCGCGCAGCATACCTTATCTAGAGCCTTGGTGTATTTGTTAAGGGTACTATGAGCTTCCTTGAGGCTCTCGTTGGTGGCGTCAAAGGCGGCTTTGATGGGATTCTGGAGCTTCGCCAAGGTTATGGATGCTTTAGTCGGATCTGTGAATTAGAAAATATTGTCAGCCTCCTGTCATGTAGAACGTCGAGCGTTCGAGGGGCAGGTCTATAGACCAATGGAGGAGCATACCTGCTGCCACGGTGTCGCGGGCTTCTTGCAGCAGATCTATGGTGGCCTGGACATCCTTGAGGGTCTTATTGCTCTTCAGCCTTTTCCAGATGCGTTCGTGCTCCTTGTGAACCAAATCCATTATGGCTTAATTGAAATCGAACGACAGCGGCGGAGTTGAACAGTAACGACACTGAACGCGGCGAGTGCCATATAGAAAAGGACGGACGGAAGTGCCACGGTTCCCGTAGCGGTCAAGCACTCGACGCGAAGGACACGAGAGCAACGGACAAGGTCTTTGCAGTCAGTTGTCATGAGTCTGGAGCAGGTGGCCGAGCGTGGATTGGGGGGCTTGTCTGATTGCGGCGGGTGGGCGGCGGCGGCGCATGCCCGCAGGCCAGCACGGCACCTCCGCGAGCTCTGTCGGGGTCACCGCCCCAGAGTCTCCCGGAGCTGCGTCCCCGAGGCTCCGGGGCTCTGACGTCGTCAGCCGCTCCGTGCGTTGTCCGTCTGCTGGTAGTACAGCGCGGCTCAGGACTCCGGGCAGGAGAGACGCCCTGCATATTCCTGGCATCGAGATGCAATGACGGTCCACGCCTTCGCCTCCTCCCACCATCCGCCGATGTTATAGCGGCCGAGAGATATCGCCTTGTCATCTCTCAGATATGCCCCATTCCTCCTCCATCTGGCAGCTGTCAACGAAGACCCCAGCGGGGTCGACTCGGCCGTTCACACCGTCTTGACCTCGACTTCCGAATGCCCCTTGACGAGGCTTCTTGGGATTGCAGATAGATAGGATACGGAGCTTCTGTTCCTGTCACGGGGTGCCTTGCGCCTACCATGGCTCCGACCCTCGAGCAGACGAGCTCAACAGCTGCTACCGCTAGTTCGGGCCAAAACAGCAAGGTTCTTCAGTCGACAGTCAGTGACAAGGAAAGTAGTGCTCCTCAGACTGACGGATCGAGAGATCAGTCACTTCGGCAAGGGCACCAAAGACTTGTTTTTACGGACCCTGTTGCATTCCGATACCTTGAAGAGGATCCTTCGACAGTAGTACTGAATCGACGCACTACGCTGCAGGGTTACGAGATATACATTGTTGAGCAATGGGCCTGTTCCAGAGTTCATCCAACGTTTATTATTACGACCTATACCGGGGACCCTCTGCACACGGTCGTGGTTGGGGTCCTCAGCGTTCCGACTGATGAGAGCACCTGGTCCCCGCGGTTGAAGCTTTACTTCCACGCGGTAGCACAATACCATGCTCGAAAGAAGGATACGCCACTGGGTACCCTCATGGTGACAAACTTGAGTGCATTTCCGTCAGCTCTTACCGTCATCCCTGTCCCAGACGGTGATGTTGAGAAGCATAGAGAAGACTTTGTCGTCAACGAGAATCTGAAAAGACTCGGTTGTTCAGGTAGAGCAGGGTTGAAGTTACAGCCCCCTACGGCAGCTACGGAGGCGAAATTCCACCAGCTTTATAGAACAAGCGAGCGGGTGCCCATATATAGTGCGGTCATAGAATTGGTGAAGCAATGCCAGATGGCATTGATGATGTTCGACAAACTCGCACCGGAGTATGTCGACGGTTTGCTCTGTGATGTGACGGAAAGGGCGATAAATGACTGGTGGACGGATATCGGAATCGACCTCTACAACATTGAGCCGAGTGATGGTATCCTCGGACCAACAACTGTCGCTGCGCTGTTGGGGACGTTGATGGGTGCTCGAAACAGACTTCATGCGTTTGGTGCCCCGGTAGGGAAAGATGTATTTGACCTTTCCAGCCTCAAGAGAGGAATAGGGAGCTTCCAGAAGTCACAAAAGTTAAATCGAACGCGAAGGCTAGATCGGCAAACTCTCGACAAGCTCCATCGAGCTACCGCCAAAGCAGCGAGTTCGGAAGGCTGGACTGACGCAGTGAAGTCGACTGTCGCTGAACTGAGTGGGAAAGGTGGTGAGATGGTCATGGGCATGGTTGGAGGTCGTGAAAAGGCGGGCATAGCAGACATCGAAACGCTTGATATGGACCGTTTCGTCCAACTCGTCAGCGGCGAAAGATCTAAATGGCTGTGGCTGGGCAAGCCTCGCAAGACCGGTGTCAGTGGTGGTTTTGGAAATATCCCAAGGGCCGAAGCGATGGTATTTATGAGGGACGACCAAGGTGGCTATGTCTGGACGAGTCGGAAACGACATTCAAACGAGGACTTGGCTGCCAATCGTCCTTTACCGGAATCGGAGCGCTCAGGGAAAGCGCTTGAGTCACCAGATATGCTGGATGACAGAGATCAGCAACTGGGCAAAATGGTTCTTAAAGGAGTCAGTGGAAAGGTTTCAGATGCTCGAATAGGATTCGGCAGGTTCAAGGATGCTGTCGGACTGCCTGGTCTTCGCTCGCATCACCACAAACATCCTAAGGATGGTGTCGACCTGGAGAGTGATCTTTCATACATCGCTGTCAGTGACACCGAGGCACCGAATTCGGCCGGCAGTCCAGCTAAACAGGAACCCGGAAACGTTAAAGAGATTCATTATAACGGCATAGAAGAACGGATTGAGCCACAGTCCACTGCTCCTCCGCAAGCTTCTGGTTCTACCGCTCCGGAAATAACCATTGAAACCATGACACCTGACCAGGGCTTAAAATCACAGTCCGACACAGTGTTAGAAAGTCAGAAATCGCTGCCCGTTCAACAAGAAAATGATGACCACGAACTTGAGCTCTCCAAGTCAAGATCAACGGAAGCCCCAACAGATCAGGAGCAATTTGATGGAATGGCAGTAAAGTCTCTACGTCGTCCGCAGAGCTGCGCGGAGTTTCTTGCAGAAGAGCAGCCCGGGCAAAGAGATGCCCGTTGGCCCCGTCATCTATCTTTTAGCACCGTCGAGGAGGTAGTGCTTGTCTGGGAAGGCTTCCGGAGCAGAAAATCCATCCAGGAGAACACGGACGACAGCCTAGAAAATGCAATTCGTCAAGAGGACATGCTGACTTCCGATGGACGGATATTCAATTCTAGGATCCTGGAGCTGAGTGAAGGAACCGTTCCTTGGGTAGAGCGCCAGGTGGGCTCTGTTGACAAACTAAATCAAAGGGCCAACGCTCGCCAAGAAGAGCTTAGCTCAGTCTACCTCGAGCGACTCGAAGAATTCCAGAAACTCCGGGAGCAGTCAAGTGATCTGCTAACGGAAGAACATTCTTGCGTGGTGGCCGGCTTAAAGCAGGTTGAACTGCTTGGGGCGAAGCTGGATTATGAACTTGAAGTTTTGGAGTCCAAAGTCGAAGATGTTGAGGCTGGACTTGAAGAATTTGAACGGCACGTCGTTGAGATTGAGACGAGAATAAAGGACCTCGTTGAAGGGGAGGGAAGAAAGAGCGGCTCATGGTTCTCGTGGTTAGCGAGAATATTCAGTCGCATAGCACCGTGATGTGATACATTAACATGCATCGACTGGAGTTCTTTTTCATTTTCACTGGGACGTTGCATTTCCCATATACCCACTAATGTACAGTACATGCTAGACTTTTCGGAATCTACACGGCGTCACCAGCACTTAACCCTTGGCTTGTAGCCCACCTAGCCAAACCATGTATCATAACAGTGAAATACAAATGGAGGTTGCTACCAACCTTAATCGTTAAGACAACAATAATAATATAATCATTTTCAGAGGTGTGAGCCAGTACTGAAACCCTCCGATGTCCAAAGGGAGTAATCCTGTTCTCAACTCGATGAATAAAGATTGGAGTGAAGTGCGGGAGGGACCCGAACCCCATAAAGAGCCGCAATTAAAGAGTCGCATAACCCTTGTACTTCCGGAAAGCGATCATCCGTCATGAAGATTTCAGTTTTTACATGCCAAGGCCCAAGCCGCCCTGTTTGGCAGCCGCTTCGCCCTGCATCTTCTCGCTGACCTTGATGTTGACCTCAAAGAACTTGGCGACACAGCGGTCCAGACAGACAGACTCGCCCTTGTTAAGATCGCCTTCACGGTAGTCGGGAGGAATGCACTTCTTGGTGCAGGATTCGGTCAGGCTAGAAGATGCGAGCAAAATATGGTCAGTTGAGATCTCGCAAGAAATGGCAGGTCAGGATTGTTGGCGCTGACGTCGCAGCACATTGACGGAACTCACCGGTTGAACATATCCGAGACCATCTCAACCTCCGTTTCTGCAGCAGCGATCTTCTCCGCTGAGGATGGTTGCTTGCGGCCACCGAAGAGGAAAGACATATTGACGGATGAAGAGTCGGAATTGGATCAAGAAAACTGATCACGGGGGCGACGAAACCGTCGAACAAACTAGATCAAGGCTTATCGTCAGCATTAGAAGTCGTGTCTAGACGTTTATGCACGTACTATATGAAATACTAGCAGCGACCCTCTGCGTATTCAGGTTGATATAACTGCGGGACTGACGTCTCAAGTCTTCTCCGATCTCGAGTGGGATCGGGAGCTTGGACCACCTCCGGAGTTACACACTTTTTTTCGTCCCCGACCGCCCGAAAACGCAATTCTTACCTTTTTGACTTACCCCACGCGTCTGAAGTAGTGATGTGCAATCTCGGATTCCTCCGTTGAGCAGATGCTATCAATTTGCCCCAGGTGGGCATCCCAGCAGAGCCTGGGCGGGCTTTTCCATCAAAGGTAAGGCATCTTTGGAAATTTCACGCTCTTTGGCGTCCATGTGATGAGAAGAAATCCCGTTGTATCATCAGAACCGCTGCGGATGATGCTTGTCATTCAAGCGATGATCAGAACGGGACCTACATTGTTCTCTGATAACCAAGCGCTATGTCCTTATTCCTTTAGATGACGTCTTTAATTTGACATGGGCCATCGGCTGACGAAGATTTACGCAGAGCTCGGGTACTATCCCACATTTCTCGTACTCACCTGAGTGAATTCCGTATAGCTTCACGGCCCCCTTTCCTCTCTAGTATCACCAGATATAGCACTGCTACGGCATCTCCAGAAAAGGCATTTAGGGATCGTGTACAAGAGGTCAATAATGCCTGCCCTGAGCCATATCCTCGCCTTGAAAAGGGTGGCCGGTCTATAAGCTGCTCGGAGTTTCGCTCCAAATATGAGCATCTGGCAAATGATGAGACAATAGAAGATGATACTGTTACCATTCATGGTAGGTACCAGTTTTCAGGTCACATCCACACTTTGTACTTAGTCTAGGAGGTAGGATACGTACCTATAGACTGGCCGGGAGCAAATTGATATTCTTTGATATTGTCCAAGATGGCCACAAAGTGCAGGTTATGTGCAACCAGCGCCTCCTGTCTGGAGTAACGCCAGAGAAGTTCAAACAGCTGTATCGCCTCCTCCGTCGTGGAGATGCCTTCTGTATGTACATCGGAAACCTTCCTTCAAAGGTTGAAGCCAGACTGAGACATCGCAGCTGTAACGGGTAGACCGCACCGTACCGGGCGAGGAGAACTCACAGTCAAAGCAATAGAATTGCCTAGATTGCTGTCCCCGTGCTTGCATGATATTCCAGTCGATGCGACGGAACACGAAAACTCTCCCTATGCCCGCCATATCCAATTTCTCGCCGATCCCAGGGCGGCGGACATTCTCAGAGCACGGTCTGCTATCATACAGTATCTGCGCCAGTTCTTCCTGGATCGGTCGTTCATAGAGGTCAATACACCGATAATTGAGGCGCAGTCCGGCGGAGCGGTAGCACAGCCTTTCTACACATCTGCCACCGAATTTCCGGAGAGGAAACTCTCTCTGAGGATTGCGCCGGAGCTCTGGCTTAAGCGCCTGGTGGTTGGTGGATTCGACAAAGTCTTCGAGATCGGGCCATCATTTCGCAATGAAGGTATATAAAGTCCGTGGAATGGCGATGGTTTGTCAAACACAGGTCTAATCGGCAATAGGCCTCGACAAAACCCACAACCCGGAGTTCACTACGTGTGAATTCTACCATGCCTACGCCAACCTGGAGGATCTCATGTCAATGACTGAGAGCCTCCTATCGGGTATGGCAGCACATGTCCGTGAACTCAACGAGAAAGGCACAGGAACCTTGAAACCGACAGAGGTTGACTTCTCAACCCCTTTCCGCCGAATCGACTTTATCCTCGGTATCGAGGAGGCAATTGGTCGCACCTTACCGGACCTTACGTCTCCAGAAGCCCCGGAGAAGCTAAAGCAATTGTTCGAAGACCTTTCCCTGCCTCCTCCCGAAAACCCTACTCTTCCCCGTCTCTTGGACAAGCTCTGTTCTACCTACCTTGAACCTCAATGTCAAAACCCAACCTTTATCATCAACCCACCAGAATGCCTTTCTCCGCTCTCGAAATCCTTCAATCACCCAGCCAATAACCAGCGTGTCGCCGCTCGCGGCGAACTGTTCATCGAAGGCAAAGAAGTCGTCAACACGTATGAGGAGGAGAACTCGCCGTTCGAGCAGAGGCGCAAGTTCCAGGAGCAACTGCTTTACAAGGCCGCGAATGAGCCGGGAGAGATCGACGAGAGCTACCTGCAGGCGCTGGAATGGGGTCTGCCGCCCACGGGAGGATGGGGCTGTGGGATCGACCGGCTCTGCATGCTCCTCACGGGCGCGAAGAAGATCGGGGATGTTTTGTCATTTGGGAACCTGCGGACTGTGACGCGACGACATGAGCCGTCGAGTCATCGGGACCAGGACCAGGAATCGTGAGGGTGTTGATCCATCGCTCTGTGTGCTTCTCAAAGGAGAAGATATCATCATCTTGCAGAGTGGGATAACGATGACCTTCTTGCTGCTCCTCAAGCTTCATAGCCTCAGCTATGGGAATAATGCTGTTCCAGGAGGCCATTCTGTATACTACACTGACCAGAAGATGCTCCGATGCCATATGTATTGTATATTATTTTTCATGACACTAATGAAAACGGAATTAGTCTTCACATTCAGTATTGGATGGTCGCGTTGCTGGACCTTTTCCCGACTCTATTCAGTGACACCAAGGGTTCCGCTCAGTGGCTCAGAAGTACGGCACGCCAAGGAACTCCGCCGGTCTCCGCCTGGGACGAAGCATCGGCTTCCATTTCGATTACTACCGACCGTAAATCTATATCGGTTATGGGCATAGGGCTGCCAAGACAGAGCGTCCCAAGACCAATTACGAGCAATTTCCATAGTGTATCACCAATCCGGATATCTCTTCTCATACTAGCCGCTACCCGTCAACTTCCAAGGCGGGAAGTTGGGGGAGACGCTGCGGATCATTTGGATCCATGTGGAGAGGAAAACTCCAGCCCGGGTACCTTGATCCAACACTCCGTATAGTACGACTGTCATACACGAGACGGAGAGAGAATTTATTTGAGCCATTCTCTGCGCACCTTTATCATCTTTTGACCTTGGTCGACACGGAAGATAGCACGCGAGATAAGTAGATAAAAAAGCGATAAGAGAGTGCCCTCCGCCACTAACCGCACGGAAAATTTGCTGGCGCTCCAGTGCCTTTCCTAGTGGTCGTCGCAGCGAGCCGAGGCTTTCAAGGTCGGAGCGGGCCGCGCCTGGAACAGACCCCTAGCTAAACTGCCAAAGACACACAAGGGCGGGGGAGGGGTCGTGGTTTGTATTATTTATCGCTTGCAGGGATTGTGAGTCTGCATTTTTCTTTTTTACGCTCGTTTCGTTCGTCCAGCAAAGAGACTCACAAAATGAAGCCGAATAGCGTGTCGCCGGCCCAGCCGGTCACCGTGAGCCTTCAGGAGCTTATCGACGGTAAGAGAGGAATTGAGGAAACTTATGCGAGGAGCACACATTGCTGATCTTGTCTCGCGTCAGGTACTGTGTCTTTCGAAACACTGACCGAGGCGTTTGGACCCTCCTCTCTGGGAATTATTGTCGTGAAGGACCTGCCTCCGAAATTCAAAGACCTCCGCGCGCAGGTCCTCTCCAATGCATCATACTTGGCCGCGCTCCCTGAAGAGGAGCTAGGTACGGGGACCTCTGTTTCGACAATTTCGTCGCCCCATTGGGCTTTCTGACGTCCCGTTTGAATTACAGAGGCACTCTCGAGCCCTCAATCGAAATACCTCGTCGGCTGGTCCTGCGGGAAGGAAACCCTACGGTCCGGCCACTTCGACACCCTCAAGGGGTCGTACTACGTCAACTGCGCCTTCTACCAGAATCCAGAGCTGCAGAATGCGCCGGCAGACGGCTTCCCAGACTTCCCGCAGTATACCGCTCCCAACATCTGGCCGCCAGCGGAGCGTCTCCCCACGTTCCGTAAGAGCCTCGAAGAGCTGTGCACCCTGATCATCGACACGGCAGCCCTCGTGGCGAGGGCGTGCGACCGATACGCGCTGGCGAACATTGAAGGCTACAAGCCCGGATACCTGGAACATGTCGTCAAGACGAGCCTGACCACCAAGGCCCGGCTGCTGCACTACTTCCCGGCGCCGGCCAACAACAACGGCGAGAGCGGCGAAGACGGCTCCTCCAAGCCCTCGGAGAGAGAAGAAGACGACGACTGGTGCGCCACACACCTCGATCACGGCTGCCTGACGGGCCTCACGTCCGCCATGTTCATCGACGAGGCCGCGAACCCGCCCTCCGCGGATCCAACGGCCTCCAAACCCCTCCCCGAGCTGCCGCAGTCCCCGGACCCCGAGGCGGGCCTGTACATCCGCTCGCGGACGGGCGAGATCGTCAAGGTCAATATCCCCAAGGACTGTCTGGCCTTCCAGACGGGTGAGGCGCTGCAGCTCATCACGAGGGGCAAGTTCCGCGCCGTGCCGCACTTCGTCAAGGGGGCCAAGACGACGGGGACGGCGAGGATTGCCCGGAACACCCTCGCTGTGTTTACGCAGCCCAACTTGGGTGAGGAGGTGGAGCCGGGGAAGACGTTTGCTGACTTCGCGAGGGAGGTCGTAGACAGGACTTACTGAAGGAGACATTGACGAAATATAGGTCATGGACTTCAGGGGTATTTATTGATGCTGTGACGAATGGTACATGTATATTTTAAACCCTGAATTGTATAAGTCTTCGCTCTACCTACAGTTTTATTCACCTGTATTTAAACTATAAAACAGAGATATAAGTCATTGGTACAGGAATTTTCTCTCTCTGTACGGGATGCCTTTCTAATGATCTCCCCCACCACTCTTTTTTTATGGGCCCTGAATCTAGTTGCTGTCTACATATCCTTTATCAACTGTCAGCAGTATTTAGAGTCATAATTAAACATTTTCATTTCGAAACTGATCCTGGCTATTGTACAGTACATGTAGCGGAAATTAATGATAAGAGAAGGAAAAATGGGGGGAGGGATGAGGAAATACCTCTGATGAGGTTCAAGCTATCCATGTTCGCGACGTTCCACCGATTGCTGCAAGACTTCAGGAAAAAAGAAAAAATGATATTTTCCCCCAGAAGACAGGAAATGTCAAATCAGGCAGCAAGATGCAGATGTGTAAAGGTTCAAGGAGGTTTAATATCTGAAAGCCATCCCGTCCAGTTCAGTGCCGCCAACGCCATCCGACAATGCCAAGGCAAAAAGTATGATTAAAAAAGTATGATTATGAAAACACGTCGAGGGTAAGAGAACCAGGGTATGGAATATCAGTCGCAAGCGTTCAGACCCGTCATAGAATTACCTACTTGCTCTGCTTCTGGCGTTTAGCCTTGCGTTCGTTCGCGGGGACGTAGTCCCCTAATTCAGTCTCTTCGGTTCCACCACGGATGTAAGGTATCTCCTCCAGAAACCCAAGACCATCTGATGAGGTCTCATCCTCATCATCGTCTTCTTCCTCTTCCTCCTCTGAACTTTCATTCCCGGCTGGACCCTCGTCCGCTGAACTGACATTGGTGCTGATATCTGCGGCCCCGAGAGCGCTACTGACAAGCTTGCTTGTCTTGCCAACTTCAGCGAAACTGGAGGTGGCTTTCTTTTCCGCGAGAGGTCGTCCAATGTCGCGCGGGAGCCTGGCATCACGCACGTCGGCCGGGGTCGCTGTTCCGTCAATGACCTTGAGATTGGCCCTCCACATCTTCGGATCACGCGCCTCGCTGTATTTTCCGACCTCTTCGCCGTTGAGGGAGTCCAGCGCGAGGGCCTGGGTGCGGTAGTCACCCCAGAACCAATGCTTTCCCTGTGGGATGCGCTCATCGGCTTGACGGGAGTATTCACGACCACTGAGAACTCCGTTAAGATCCAGGCCAAGTGACGTGTCGTCGAACATAAGTTTCATGGCATCGGGCTCGTAGCAACGACCGATAACCATGTCTTGAGATATCTCCATATCTGCCTCTGGTTGATGTAGATAATACCAGTCACCATAACCGCGCATTCCGACGTATTCAAAGGCGTTGACAATCTCCTCGTGAGTCAAAGGCTTGGGTGGTCCGGTCATGCCAGGTCCGCGATAGGCTCTCTCAGGAGAGAGTGTGTAGACCTTGCCCTCAAGACGCACAACGTGTTTCTCTGCTAGAAGGGGGTTATTTACATCGGCGACACAGTTGATGAGCTCGAATCGAATTTTCTTGATGACCATGACGTCAGTGACCTCCACAGGATTGTCAGGGTCATAACCTGGGGGCTTTATGCGGACGGCATCTCCCTCGATCAAGAGCTCGGCACCGATGAAGATGCCACGAGAATAGATGGTTGCATTTGGCCAGGTGCCCTTGAAGTGGTATTTGTCAAGCAGGCTGAAGGAGGACATGACTGTCAATGCGTATTTGATTGAAGGGTGGAGCTTATCCCCGGGAATACCACGTAGAAAGAGTTGCCAATAATTCAGCGGCCGGATGCAGTTCAAATGAACGTACTTGTAGTGCAAAGAGTAGCTTTTATCGTCGCTGTTCGGATCTGGGAAGGTTTCGACACGGAACCCGGAATAGTTGACAGCCCAAGTCTTCTTCGTAGTCTGAACAAGGTCTTCGAGCACGACGGTCTCCTCTGGAGTCTGTCCCACGGTTCCAGCGCGCCAGTCTGGAGCCCCGAGCCACTTGTTGTCCTTGTGAGAGTACATCTGGAAAGAATCCAGTTCTTCGTTGTAAAGGAGTTCTCCCTCCATAGAAGGAGTCCAGAGAACAAGCTCGCCGGCCCGAGGGATGAAGGAATTCTGCATGTTCAGCTTGACCAGATGTACCTGGAGCTTCTTCCTCTCTGCTCTCCAATCCATACTGGCTGGTTCAGTAATGGCTTCATCTAATGTTCCCTTTTCTTTAAGTTTGAGCACGGCCATCCTAAACACGTCAGGGGTCCCTTCAGAGTCAACGGGGACGCGGGACGTGACATGTGGACGTCCTCGACCTCTAGTACCGCCTGTAAATGGTTAGCTGCCAATTAGAAGGTAATTTTGCGTAACAAATGGGGGGAAAGGGGATATATCACCTTCTCCACCTGCGCTTTCGGTTTTGAACGTAAGCATCCCCTTGGTGTTGTGGGTGCAAAGATCACAGGGACACTGCGTGGTTCCACCAGTCATCAAATAGTAGAAATGAGGGAAGAAACGGTTAGGGGAATTGAAAACAGCTCCAGATGGATGGCCCCAGAGATATTTATCGCGCTGTTTTTGGAACACGTCAGTCACCTCATGAGCAACAACACTGGCTCAGGATATCAACTCACAATTTCTGGATTCTTTGGGCGGGGTCTATCAAAGAGTGCATATCCCTCTGGGAGACTGTCTAGGATATAATTCTCACCTGTTCAGATGTTTATGCGATGTCAGTATGGGGAGAACAGCACGTTGTGTGTTTTGAAAGTGAGAGCTTGATAAAACAGCGCTAGCAGTTCACCAGGCAGAGAGCAGCCCGGACGTATAGACATCCCGATGCCTATTTATCCGAGATTATGGTGTTATTCTTCACCAGTAAGGAGGGCGTAGTAGACGCTCGCAAACATGGACACTCAACAAACATGTCACCTTCCCAAAACCCGCAGCAGTTCATCTTGACCATCAATGAACACTCAAAGAAAAGTCCCACAGCCTGAAATCACTCTCTGGAGAAGTTAAGTATTTAAAGAATATCAAAGAATCCTCCTTGATAAATAATGGCCAGCACAGCTGACAATGCCAGGTTAAGATACAGTCCCACAAAATACCAAATACGCAGACCCAAAGACGCCCAACACGGGCAGGTCAGTTCCCCTAATATCCTACAGAAAGGAAAGAGCACAAGCAGTGAAAGCAACAGAGAAGAAAACAGAATGAATAAGACAGAAACATCAAGATAGAAGGGCACGGAGAAAGGAAACCAACCTGGCTCGTATTCGTCGCGTTTTTGAATCCACATCTTGGCCAGTTTCTCGCGATATAAGCTGTCACTTGGGCGCCCATACTTGGGATCAGTCGGCCAAGTTGATTTATCGCCATCGCTGAAGGATCGATTTATCGGGACCTCGACCCAATTCGCGCCATCGGCGGACGACGGGACTGCGGGCGTCCCATGCAGCGGAGGCATTGGGAGCCTTTGCCGCGCGACAGCTTGCGTATATGAGTCTGGAATATAGACTCAACCACACGACCAGGTGAAGCAGGACAATGATGTCGTCCTCTTAGGGTATATACCTAATGCGCGGCTCTCCGTAGCGTGGAAAGGGTGTTTGGCATGGATGGTTACAGACTTTACCGTATATGAATCGGCGCGACCTTAGTGGATTCAAGTCACATGATATATGGCATGGTGGGTATGGGTAGTGTAACGACAGGCCTAGATAACTAGACCTAATAGGGTCGTTGGGTTTATCTTG
>ENA-UOWK01000098-UOWK01000098.1-bioreactor-metagenome-genome-assembly--contig:-NODE-98-length-117794-cov-24.871343_pt1 | contig 117794 bp, 81 predicted proteins | sample MGYA00238157_ERZ761612 | MGnify/ENA primary metagenome ERZ761612 (study PRJEB28901, sample SAMN06268035) | bioreactor metagenome | isolation source: Joint BioEnergy Institute, California, USA...
CCAAGTAGTCCCGGCAGTATCTCCCACCGCCTACTTGTCCGCCACGCCGTCACAATACCTGATAAAGCCCGGGACCTATATCCCGAGCCCTAAAAATGCTCAGCGGGAAACGCTCCTGAGCAGCCAGGCATGTGACAGCGTGCAGAACCACCAGCTTGTGAGTCCATTACGCCAATCAACTTATGCTTGTTCATGCTCTGATATTCTTTACTAAGTCGACAGTCTTCTTTAATCGTATAGTTCCGCCCAACTGGGATTCTCCAAGCCATGCCTCATCCCTTCCTATCCAGTCAAAAGTCGACACAAAATGGCCCAAAAATTTTCAAAAACAATCATTGATATTGTAACTAACCTAATAAGAATAAAGCCAAAACACCCAAACTTTGGGATCACGGGCTCAAAGGCTGAACCAAGGTAAAGGGCCATCCACACACGACCATTGGTAGTCGAAAAATTGGGGGTATCACTCGTACATTAGTCCATGCCTAGAATCAGACAGGAAACGTGGTTGAAGAACCAAGACGTGCTATTCTTCATCCGCGATCGCAGCTTAAGGGGCAAAAGTCCTAACCGAACCAGCCAAGCCCAGAATCTGAACTTCAAGATGCAGAACCAACGCTGTAGCACCCAAGACACGGAATCAAAAAATCTCCTAGGAATAAGGGTTGAGGGTCTAGCCCGACCTGAACTCCAAAATAAGGTTTCCCGGATAACAAAGATTAATGCAAAAATAAGTAAAAACCAGAGGGGTCAAAAACAAAAGTCCAACCGGGAAAATTGTGGAGAGGAAATATTACAAGAAACTTAGTTCATCCTCGCTCTCGTCATCTTGAGAACAGGGTATAACCAAAGGTCTTCTCGGAGCCAGAGGCGGTGCGATAACTTTCCTAGGAGGATCTGGCTTGAGAGGCTCTGACTTGCGAGGCCGACCACGCTTGCGGACACGCTCGCGGAGTTGTTCGACCTGCTTCGCCGCAATAGTAGGTTCCTTCTTTTTATTGACGACCACGACCTCGAAACCTGGGTTCCTCCGCGGCTTCGCGTTTCCCATGCCCAGGTTCTGCTGATTGGCCGTCGCGACCTCGCGCAGAGCACTGCGTCTGGTACGAACTGTGGTAACCGTCAACGGAAGATCTAAATCGCAAGCACCATCAAAGGGTGACGGTTCTTGAAGATCGTCTTTGTCCGTCGCATCATCATTATACACCTTCGGATAGCTATTTGGCGGTTCAGTTCGAGCGAAGGATGCCGTTCGGGCCTTCTTCTCTACCTTCTCAGGTGGTCCGTCGTCTCTGAGCTTCCTCTTAATGGACACGGATGGAGAAGTTGAGGTTATGCTCGAAACATAGTCTCTAGACGGAGACGATGAATGTACATTACTGCTTGACAGCTGTACAGGAGAAGATTGCCGTTTGGGAATTATAACCAATGGCTTCAAAGGCGCTCTGGCTGTGATCTTAGGAACCGGTGTGCTTGCAACCCATTCGCCAATGCTCTCTTCCCACCGAAATGAGCCCGTAGTACGTTCCGCACAATGCTGCTTGCGATCATTATTCTGGAGCTCAAATTGGCGCTGACAAGCAGCGACTTTCTCCTGGATCTCCGCGGCGAATGCATGATCCTCAGGGTCCTGACTCGATTGTGCAAAGTCCATGGCAACCTCCACAGCTACCTTTCCGAGAAATAAGGAGAGACTTCGCACGTAATCCTTTTCGACGAAGTGCGAGAGGTTGGCGCGGACCTCTTGAGAGGTAGGGCTGCGACTCCGTTCACTAGCACGTTCGCAACAGCGAACAACCTGTCCGACCAAGACAGACAATTCCTTTATCATGTCCTGCTGGTCAGCCAAAGACTGGAAAAAGGCTTCAAGATTGCGTGTCAGGAACGGATCCGACTGCTCCGCCGTCGTTGAGAGAGACGGATTTCCGCATTGCAATAGGTAGTTTCCCAACAGAACACAGCCGCGTCGGAAGGATTGGAATGTTGAAATCTCGCTTTTGCAGAGCAATGGTCGAATTTCGATCTCACGCTGCACCATGAATGCAAGACCCTTGACTATGTCTCGTATTTTTGTGCTAGCGAGATTTTCACCATCGGAAGTGTCGCTTGATCGGACAATGTGCATTCCACAGAGCGCAGTTACGAGGCTCAGTACGAGATTATTGAGAGCGTCTTGTATCGGAAGGGGGCACGGAGATTGAGTCGTCGGTAAGTTATCCCTGTTCACGGCGGAAGAACGAGTGTCTCTCTGACCGATATGACGCAGCGAATTTGAGTTCATCGGAGGCCCTGGTGCGTTTCTAGTCGGATAGATGCCGCTGGCAGAAAGTATGACTGCCTCGATTAGACGCGTTGCCGCAGCAGAGTTGCCATCGTTCCTCGACAATGAGCCGATCGCTTCTTCCATGCATTTCTTCCAAGAAACAGTGACCATCCATTCTGGCGGGAGTGCTCCGCGAAGTAATAGCTTTGCAACCTCATCGAAGACGTAGGACATCCGTCCAGAAGACCACCAAAAATACATATTCAACACTTCGAATGTATCGTTACAAGGAGGATCATGAAGTTTCGACGTATGGAATGCTTTAGGATGATCATAACTCTCAATGGTGAGGAGCTGGTTGGAAAGGATAGTCTCAAGAGCGTCATATTCCCGTCGATATATGCATTCCTCGAGAAGCCGGCACGCGACAGGGGAAATGACCCATTTTTTCCTGAACATCTCAGACACTAAATGGATACCCTGGGCACGGACAGCCTCGCGGAGAGGTGGCCACCCGCCGCTCTCAAAGCCATAAAATGCTTCCAATTCGGTGAAGTAGGCATCGCACATATCCACATCCTCATCTTCGGTCGACTCATCATAAATCCTTTGTTCCTCGGCGATAAATTGCGGAAGGCGCCGCATTACCATCGACAAGAGCGATGGGGTCTTTCCACGTCCTTCCGGTCGACATGAATCCGGGACACGGGTATTCTCCAAGAATTTAAGAAATACCCGATCAAGGCAGTGGGCAATATCGATGAACCCCGGGTCGTTGGACAAGTCCAAAACTTCTCTCCACCATCCTTTATGCCCCGGGCAATTGAAATCCTTCAGTTTCACCGTCTTTCCCGCTTGATTGGCCCCGGACTCTGCAGAAGACATGGGAATCGACCCGTACAACGGCGGCTTTCCACGTGGTAGCGTTTCTGGTAGCTTTCCAGTGATCAACGGCGTGCCGATCTCGATCGCACCGGGCAATGTCTTTTGCACCTCTGGGCTGCGTATGACCAATCGAGAGCGCGGTCTGCCGCGATGTCCTTCGCCTCGTGAAGTGTACCTGTGTTTTATCCGCCGTTTGTCGGTCTTTCCGGGTATCCATGAAGGGTCATCTCTGCCGCTTTCTGAATCGGAATAGTTGTCATCGTCGCCGACCGCCTTGCTCGGGCGAGAAAACTGCGCGCCGTTGGTCTCGGACAGTTCCTTCTGTCGCTGCTGAATGGCAACATGTGATTGGCTTTCCCTGTATTTTTCCAAGCGACGATAGATAGATGTCAAAGGGCGCAACACCCGCTTCCCCCATCTTGCGGTCGGACGAATGTCTTCCATGTTCAAGGGTGTGGATCGTGGAGTACCCTATATTATATAGAGCATCAGCTGCTTGTTTACGACTGTAACAAGATTCCACTGTGTATCTCAATACCTGATGTTGGGAATGCCCCTCCTTTCAGGCCCCCGGTGTCAACAACTGTCCATGATCGAACTTCTTCTCAATTGAGCAACGCGGTCCTTCGCCGGCGCGCGGTCGTCAAGGGATCAGGGCCAGGAACGGTGGGAAGGGTATCTCTGCGACTGGTAAGATGCGCGCTATTCCAATGGCACAAAAATCAATGTAGATATGGAGAAAAGGCTAAAATACGGTATTTTTGATGTACCAGCTGCAGATTAAGAATAGATGAATGAGTGTAAACATGAGAGACAAGGCGGAGTTAAGGTGCGGGACAGGGCGAGCTCTAGCCCGTGCCAGCCCAGGCGTACCATTCCCCTTGTGGCACCGAGTTTTCGGCGCAGCACGTGTGGCTCGGCACAACCCCTGGAGGCTGCAGATCGTGAACAGAAGAGATATTGCACGCTGTAAACAACCCTGTCTAGTGGGCCAGCGAGCAATAATAGAAAGATATCATACAGAGAAGGAGTTTACCAGATGTGTGATGGGAGACAACACACCTTGTACTCTTGGATACAGAATTCCACCACAGAAATACCTGCTCCAGAAGAAATTAGGCTTGCTCTCATGTTTATTTATATCATAGTGGTCTCCAACACTCCCTTGGCCGTTCATTAAATTACAACATCACAGGATCGATGAGCTGGAAGGGGTATACAACACCAACACTGAATATTAGCCGCAATCCTTTTCAATAAAATAACATGTTCCCAGTTGTACCAGTCTATGACTGGGCCCTGGTCCTCTCAACAATTAGGTACTCGAAGTACACCTGCAGGTAAGTCAGCTTAGAACATTATTCCACTCCCCAAGCTCTTCTGAGACCAATACGCTCCAAATATGTTCCACATCTCTTTCGAGATGGAACTACCCTGGGCTACTTTGATTTCAAGGCCAGATGGATTATACAAAAGCAAATGTGTACCATCCTTGATCTACATACAGAACAATATAAGGACTGATCCAATATGATAGAAGCAACCAGCAATGCTGAGGACCAAGGTGCCCGAGTTACCTACTCCTCCCGAGACTGTAGAAGTCAAGGGAAAATATCAATATGTTGAGGAAAAAGACAGTAGAAGCCATTGCAAGACAAAGATTGTGAGAAATATAGTTATTATTATAGTTACAGCCATACTCTCATAACCGACTACCTCGTATACATATGGATTCGAGCTTCGCCGTGAAGACGCACTAGCAACCAGTACCTAGAGCAAACAAAATATGACGTTCTCGCCTAATGCATGAACTACTCAATTGGTATTCAAGCTATGCAGAAAGCGCAAAAAGATCTAATTGTTCAGACCTCCTAAGCTGGACTCGCGGGGAATCGAACCCCGGACCACCCCCATGCTAAGGGGGTATTATACCACTAAACCACGAGCCCCTTTGCTTGAATACACGAGGCCCTTTAAGCTCAGATATTGACATTGGAACTCGACATCGGTAAAAAGTGACATATCCATCCAATTTTCCGCGAGTTCAAAAGAATATTGGAGTTAATTTTTCCTCTTTCGGTGACCTACCTTTTCTGGTTAGACTTTTGACAGTCCTGCCAGTCGGATTTTCACCCAAGTTCCCGAAAAGGAAGGTAAAATGATTTTTCCACCCATAGGCCGGCGGGTCGTAGCAAGAGCACCTACGAAAGCATACAGCAAGAACATCATGGAGCAGACAAGCCCGAGGAGCTTCGTTTCCCAAGAGGACGGCATATATGCTCTAAGCCGACTTTAGGTACAGGAATCTTGGCCGGAAAAAAAGACAGAAAACCCCCCAGTTGCTATGCAGAGCCCATTTTTGAGACAATAGAAACCATAGTACCCAGAGTAGAGATGTCTACAATACAATTCGTCACTCATACATCTAAACACAGTCATCCAGTTGACAAGGTATATAGTCGTATTTTTTTTCTTTAACAAACGTCAGGAGAAAAGAACATCTAGCACTGCATTGCTCCCAACGAAACCACTCAAGGTTCGATTAGGCCTTGGCAGCCGTTTTCTTCGAGCCTCGGAGCTTCGGGTTGTTTGCGGCGGCACGCTTCTTCTGCTTGGACCCTGGAGTACTGGACTCTCCGCCTTCAATGAACTTCAATAGCTCATCGATGCTTCGAGAATCAATCTTTGGCTCTGTGCCGTTCGCTTCCTGCGCGGACTGGCCGACCTGAGGCTGGGGCTTGGTTCCCAGCGAGACACGGGTTGACATGTTGAGCCTGCGCAGTCTGCGAGCCTGAATGTCCTTTGCGTGCTTAGCAATGGAGACCGCGTTCTGCGTGAGCTGCTCAAGCCAGCTCTCAGCCTCCTTGGTGTTTCGGTCATTGGGTCCGAGTTCGTTGAGGAAAATGTTGTAGGAATCACGCATCTTGTTGACAGCGCCCTTCGAGTCCTGGTCGAGAGCCAGCGCTTGAGCAAGCTGGAACAGAATCGTTGCAGTGTTGATGGACTGCTTTCCGAAGAGCTCCTCGCAGACAGTGAGGGAGGCCTCAAACCACTTGCGTGAGTCCGAGTACTGCTTGAGGTGCTGCAGCATGACGGCAGCGTTGTTCATAGTCGTAATGGAATCAGGGTGGTTAGAACCATAGATGATCTTCCAGAGATCCAGAGCATGCTTAACATACACCAAAGCGTTCTTGGTGTTTCCAGTAGCATGCTCAAACAAGCTGAGGTTGAGATAGCTTAGAATGGTGTCCGCCGAGTCGACACCCAATGTTCGCTCAGTCACGATAACCGCTTTGCGGGCTAGCTCAACTGCAGCATCTTTCTCATCGGTCTGATAATAGAGCATCGACAGTTGATGGTACAGTTTGGCAACCTCCGGGTGGAGAATACCATAGATCTGTTCATGCAAGGACAGAGATTCCAAAATGAGCTCCTGGCCCAGCTGTTTCTGGTTCTGCATCAGGGAGATGCGACCAGCTTCCAAAGCCTCCTCGGCCAAAGCGCTCCTGGGAGTGGCATCTTTGACAATAGGTACGATGTTAAGAATGTCATCCGGGACAAAAGTAACGGCAGGCTTCTCATTCGTTGCCGGACGGTTCGGGGAGGCGTTGTCACCACCCTTCTTCTTTTTCTTCTTACCCTCGTCATGTCCGGCACCATTGACGCCGTTGGCAACCGGAGGTTGTTCCTTGGTTTGGAGCTGCGATTTGGTGAAGACAAAGTCACGGGCTCCGAGCTGGAGACCGAGTTTAATGGAGATATCACGCAGCAGTTGCAGACGTCTCAGGGAGTTGAACCATTCTGGGTCCAAAGTAAATCGGTATCTGATCTTCACCTGCTTCTCAATATCCGCTCGGAGGGTCGCGGGGTCAACTTTCTCGAACGAGAAGTCACCCTCAGGATAGATCTCCCGCAGCGATTGGTCGATATCTGGCTGCGGGTTCGGGTTAAGATCTGTTCCGAGCAGACAGTTCAACAGGTGTGTGATGCAAGAGGGTGCAAATGGAGCAGGGAGGTGGCGAAGGTAACGGTTAGCGATGTGCTTGAAAGCACGGGAAATCATCTCCTGGATGACCAAAGAAGTCAGGGCTTGCAGGCGTGGTCCCTTCTCTCGGGCCATCTGCGCCAACTTTCCGAGGTACCGAATGTTGATACCACGCTTGTGCAGAAGTTGGCTCAAGGACTGGCCATCCATCGGGAAGCCCACATCTCCATCATGGAGATCTTGGATCAGCTCGGGCATAACTCTCGATCTCAAGAAGTCGCAGGCATCCCGAACTTCCTTTTCATCATGAGCCCATTCCTCCTTTTCTTCCTCGGTCTGAGGGACCTGGCCGCTGCAGACATCCGGGTTAAGCGCAAATTGGAATCCAGAGATATCTACCCTCTCCTGATCAACGGCCTCCTCACTCTTCTCTGAGGGACCCCGCTCCTTTGAGTCCTCGCCTTCGGGCTTTTCTCCATTTGTGGAGGCCTTCTCCTCCGTCTTCTTGTTCTTTCGGCGCCGCTCAACCTCTTCCTTCACGTAGAGGCTCATCTTGTACCTCCAGTAAGATTCGACCAGCTCTAGCCTAAGAACTGACATGCGGTGAGGGTAGTTTTCATTTCCTTCATCCTCTAGCCACAGGACATCGAGGGGAGTAATGCGGTACAGGTCAAGGACGTATTTCCTCCCGTCGGTACCCAGCAGACCCTTCGTCTCGACACTACCCTCGAGATCGTGGCGCTTGCCTTCTTTGTCCCAGACAGGGTGCTTCTTGACCCTGAGAGCCTTGGACAGCTTTTCAAAGACTGGTACGAAATCAGGATGCTCCGCAACGACCTCCTTGCCTTCCACACCACCGTAGTCGATCTGGTGCTCCCCGGGCTCCCGCTGTTTGAAGATACCGGGCACAATGCTTTGGCCAACGATACGTTTGCCAAGGTAGTCCACAACAACAGTTCCAGGGGTGTATAGGCCGGGAATGTCCAGCTGGTTTACTGCCTTGATTCCCAAGACGTCCTTGCCAACGGCGACCCGTGCAGCTTCATCGCCGCCCTCAGAAGCAAAAGTACCAACACCGTCGGCGCCGAACGAGTAAAAGATATTGTTATACACGAATATTTGAGCATCTCTGCCCTCAGTAGGGTTCAGAGGCGCGACTTCACCCCTGGCGACGAGTACTGCACCGCGAGCAGCAGCATCATTATAATCGGCAAACAGTTTTGAAGTCAGCCGTTCCCTGAATACTCTATCTTGAATAGCTTCGCGGGGCAGCTCTCTTGTGGTCTGGAACTCTTCATTCCAGTCCCGGAGGGTCTCCGCATTGTCAACGCCCGAAATCAAGAAGTTCTCTTGAGATCGAGCAACATCCGGCTGGTGAGTGTTAACAGCGGATGAAGTCGGTGGCACGAGCCACGGGTTATTCGGTATAGCATTCTGGAAGGGGAATGTCGTCAACAGATCTTTCTTGTTGTTGTATTCCTGCAGAGCCTTGAAGGCGTCATTGAAAGAAGGCGACAATTGAGAGATCAAAGTGAGCAGAGAGTGAGCGCTGTAGTTCTTGGGTGGGGGCCGTGGAAACGGGTCGAACTTGCTGTTCGAGCACTTGTTAACATAGAAACCCGAGACATGGGACGTAATCTGGTACTGTTCTCCCTCGTTGGTGGTGACCTGGAGGTACAGGAGATGACCCTTCTGCCGGAGGTGGTACGGAGGAGGGTTCCAAGGGGATAGCGAAATCGACTTGACAGTCTTGGGTGGTGGAGTCTGTGCCCTCGGCAAGATGGTCTCCAGAGAACCGGGAGCATTCAAGTCATAGCCTACGAGAGCATGCTCCTTTGAGGCTTCTCCCTCAGCAGCAATGGAGTCGTGCAGGGACAGACCAGCGCAGATCCCATGCAGATTGTCGACTCGATCTCCCGCGGCGCCTATCAGCTCTCTGATCCTGACCACATGCATACGAGCCTCCTTCTCGGTATATGGATCCTCCACCAGGACGATCTCAGAATCTGCCTTGAGGCCCTTGACCTCGGACAGCTCGATGAAATCATTTATGCGTTCCCCGTTGAACTCCAAGTGGAAGCAGGTGTACTGGAACGTGCCCGGCAGCTCGACAATCGACTGACGGACATCCTGGACCTGCTCCTGGCTGGAAACCTAAAAGCAGGAAAGCAGTCAGAAGGAGTTGTTTTCACAAGTGTCATAATCTGCAAACCCACCATCACTTGGATCTTATACGGCTCATGAGGAAGCTTCACGGAGATCTGGAAGAGACCTGCGTCGAGGAAATGTATTAGTTGACGGCGAGAGCAAGCAAGGGCAGCCTAAGAAGAGGGAGATGTACCTCCGTTCTGGTCTCCATCACGTCCTTCCTCCGGATTGCTCCCGTTCGTGAGCTGTTCCGCCGGCTGAGTTTGGGGAGACTCTGGAAGAGTGAGTGTTAGCTCTACCACCAACTTTTTTTTGGAGTGTGCTGGAAGTATCGCTACTCTGTGCCGTCAGATAAAAAAAGGGCACAAAAAATATGCAATACCTTTTGAGTGCTCCATATCCCCATTAGGTTGTGCCATTAGCGCTAGTGAGGAGTAACTCGAGTCGGTAGCTTGGTGGTGTCGGAGGGGTAGCTGCTACGAGGAACAGCCGTCTAAAGAGCAACGCACGACAGGAGAAGAGAGGGAGGAATATGGTACATACAAGGATGAGGGGCAATTGAAAAGAAAAACAACCCCAGATCCCCAGAACCGACGAAGACGACAAAGGAAAGAAAGAGAGAGTAGTTTATCCAACTTGGTCGTGAGGAGTAGAAGATGGTGACCAGCACATGAGAAAGAAAATTTCGTACGGAATACCCTCGGAAGGCCTCGGGTGGCTACGACTGGTCGGTCGGCGCAAAGGCATTGAGTGTGCCGAGACGAGGACAACACATGCGGGGCAGGCGAGGGGCTACGGCTTTCGGAGTGGCGGGGTGGACGGATCATGGTGGACGCCCGGAGATGGGATCGTGGTGCTCGACGAGAGAGGACGGCTATCCGACCTGGTAAGATTCCGGTTGGCATCTGGAGGAGGGTCTTCGATCCTCCGCGTTCTCCAGAAGCCCGTCGCCGATGGTCGATGCCGCGACATTCTACCCGGATACAGTGGACCACGATGGACTTCCCTCTTTTTCTTCGCCTATTCACCGGAACACGATTGGCTGGGCTCAGAGAATCCTTTTCTTGAGCTTTGCAGAATCACAGACGGGCGGATTGGCTGCTGGAACCTCTGGTCTGGGATCCCCAGGACGGCTTCAGTGATCTCTTCCTAGCGGCCGACGGCTCCCAACTGCTTGGCGCTGCCAAGCAGATCTGTCCGTGCGGACGATACACAGACAGGGGCAGCAGCAGCTGGCCACGTTTCCAACAACTTCCCGTACAATTAAACTGTAGACTTTCATTATTGTTCAACCTTATTTTGTCTACTGCCTTTCTCTTCTTCTGTTTCCTGGTGCAATTTGTCAAGTAGCTCATTACGCGAACCTTCACTTTTCAAGTTTGGATCCTGCATTGCCTCCTCAGCCAAACCAGGCGCTGGTCAAGCTCCTTACCTAACATACAATCTATCACCATCTTTGCCACTAAGGAGCGTGGTCACTATTCTCTACATCTGCTCATCTCTTCGCTCCTTTTTGGGTTGCATTTTCCCTCAGTTCATATGAATTTGCACATCTCGTCTACTGAATAAACCGTACTCAAAAAGAAAGTACTGTGTCGCGTTTGGATTCCCCATGTGCTCGTACCAAATGCTTCAGAAATCCCTTGCGTCTAATGTCCGAAGAAGCCTGATCAGATCGTATCATCCAAAATGGACTTTGTCATCTTACCTGCGACGACTTAATTCTCAAAATGCCGGAGGGATCCCTGCCCCAGGGGTCTCTGTGCTTCCGCTCGGGCAAGATGGCCCAACTGAAGACAAAGGGAAAGGCAAGGGTGAAAATTCCGAAGCAACTTTCAAATCCACATTCTTCAAGATGCTAGAGTCGGTCGCCACGACCTTTGCTTCAATTGCCGTTATAGGGTACGAACAGGCCTAATTTATGTCCCCGATTGGTTATCCAGGTCTTTCTAATTAATGTCTTGCAGTGTTGCCGGATATTCGTACCATAAATATTACAAATATCTGATACTAAAGAAGATGGAAAACGCTTTCAAGCCTGGAGACCCGGCGCTCGAGATGGCGGGTGTAGACAGTCCCGAGGAAGACACAGAGCACTGGATCATGCGAGAAGAACAGGAGAAGATCGACCGCATCGTATCGGGGAAGGCAGGAGGGCATTACTATCTCCTCGTTGGTGAAAAGGGCACTGGGAAGACGTCTATGCTGTTGGATGCCATGCGCAAGATTCATGGAGAAGGAGTCGCCATGTTCGAAGCGCATGCTGATCCGGAGATCTTCCGCATTCGGGTGGGAAAGGCATTGGACTTTGAGTTCCACGAAGAGTACGTAAACCCGTTTTCTTCTAAATTTTTGATGATGAGTGCTCACCTGTATTCGCAGCTACATTGGCAGCCTTTTCAGCATAAAAGGACCTCGTGACACCACAGCTTTGCTCGATATCGAGCGTGCATTTAATAAATTAGAGAAAGTGGCTCTCGCGAGAAGAAAAAAGGGCCGCACGCCTTTGGTTCTCATCATCAACAGTACCCATTTGGTAAGGGATGACGAGGATGGTAGAGACCTGCTTGAAATGATCCAGCAGAGGGCGGAACAGTGGGCAGCCAGTAATCTAGTGACTATAGGTGAGTTCATCACTGAGCTCACTACTCATTTCCAATGACTTCTGGTCCGTATTAACGACCATCAGTATTAAATAGCGATGATTATTGGGTATACGAGCGATTGAAACACAATGCGAGCCGGATGGAGGTGATACCTGTGCCGGATCTGCCTAAAGACAGAGCGTTGACCGCTCTTCGGCGGTATCGCAAGAAGTTTTTTGGGGAGGATCCTCCGCAGGAGATCCTGGAGAAGGTTTACGACCAGGTTGGCGGACGGCTCGCCTTTCTGAGTAGGGTTGCAAAGTCCAACGATATGATGAAGGCTTGTCGCGCGATATGTGAGGCGGAGAAGACATGGTTCCTCAACAAGTGCTGGATCCTGGGAGAGGAGATGGATGATGACGTGATGGATCAGCAGAAATACGCTGTGTGTATTCCACCCTAGAACGTCCCGATGCGTCCTAACTGACACTGTTGCAGTCTGCTGCGATGGTTCTAGCAAAGGCTCTTGTTGACCGCGAGAAAGAAATGGAGAAGACGAACGACCCAGAGGTAGGGCACATTCTGCCAGAGATACCTCTCCACGAAGCGCGGCAGATCATGACGAGAGCCGACTTTATCCAAAGTTACGACCAAGAGAATATCTTCACCATTGACTCCAGGGCTATGGTCCGAGCGGACTCTGTGCCCATGCAGCATGCGTTCCGGGAGGTCTGCTCGCAGCCCGGTTTTGACGAGCATCTCGAGAAGACCTTGGATCGGATCGGAGACATTGAGAGTTTGGGCAGGACCCGCGAACTGACAATCAAGGATCTTTGGGATCAGGGCAAGTATAGAATTGTTGTTCGCGATAAGAAGGGCAGAGAAAGTGGAACTGTGGAATTCTCTGTGGTGGAGAAAGATGACAAAGAAGAGAGTGATTAAACTTGCCGATTAGAAATACCCGATGGCGGAGAGCTGCTTTTTTTTGTACAGTATTTTGTAGACATTGTTTGTGCGAGTTACAGTTGCCTAGCATACAATTGGATATAACATTTAATACAATTGGATATAGCATCCTTCAAAGACCAAGACTAACACATGTCAGCAAAGCAGAGATTTATGTAGAAACGCCACAGGGAGACTTAGATGTGCAGAAGTGATCATGACGAGATATGAGTACACGGTTTGGACTCCTGCGCCCGGTTCAACGTTAAGCTACCTACGGTGACATCACCAAATGGTCAACGAGCGTTGAGCGACCGCGTAACAAAACCACCCGCCAGAATCTCCGCCCCCAAATTAGCGGCAGGCCTTCTGCACCACAAGCTGCAGAACCAAAAAAAACAGGGCTTCCGTGCGATATCCAGAAGAGTCAGAAGGAGTGTCTGCAAGATTCACAGCAGCTGCAAAACAATGTCCCCTCGCAAAACCACCGTCGTCTCACAGACGGAACCGACAGCGCCGAGTCGCGAATCCGCGAACGATGCGACGACCGCGCCGCAACAGCCCCCTTCGCGTCTAACGAGGATCCCCTCGCCCGTGAGATTCGTCCTGGTCGTGTTCAGCAGTCTGGCCTTAAGCTCCGCGCTCTTCACCCTGGCCTCTGATATCACCGCAGGCGATCTCGCGCCCGTGAGCAAGCACCTCGAGACATGGTGGGAAGTGGGCGGGTTGGTGGCATGGAGGGCGGTTGAGCTGGGATTGGCATGGATTTGGGGCTTTGATGGTGAGTTATTACTCTACGGACTTTAGCATCGATTTACGAAAACAAAGACAAAAAAGCGTGGTAGTCATTCATTATTGACAATCGATGCCGTGCAACAACAGGTCGAGATGTAGCATACTTCACTCTCATCACCCACCTCCCGTCCTTCTCCCTCCTCTCCTCTTTCTACGGAATCCGGCCCACGACGACCCTGACCTCGTTCATAATCACCCTCGTCTCGATGACCGTCCCCTTCGTTCTCCTGCGCCAGCCCAGGTCCGTCCACCGCCTCTCGAGCGCGCCGGCGGAATCCGTCCCCAACCGCGCCATCCTCCAGGACCGCCCGACGGCAATCTACACCTCGGTCGCCGCGACCGCGGTCTACGCCGTGGTGCTCTACGTCAGCTTCGCGACATGGCTGCCCGCGCACCTGGTCACGCACTTCGAGGGTATTCCTGACATTCGCACCCTGCACGCGGGAGTCGAGGGTTTCCCCGTCCTGTTCCTCAGTCTCCTACCGGCGGGATATGCCGCGCGCGACTTTCTCTTCGTGAGCTCCGCCGGGTGGTCGGCGGAGTCGGACTGGCGAAAGTCCGAATCCCCAGAGGACCGACAGGATGAATATCTCATCTGCACGGTGTACCGCCACACGTGGGGCGCGCTGTCGAAGAAGGCAAGGATCCTGATTACACGCACTGTTATCCTCGCGGTGATGGTGGTCGCAAACACGGTCGTGCAGGGTGCGGGAACGATCAAGGGTGTCAGCATCGAAGGCGCGGCGGGATGGGGCGCGATCTGGGCTGTTGGGACCCTGATCATTGGGCTGACTTATGGATGGATTGAGGCGGTCGAAGGAGTATGATGACCGTTTTACTTTCTTTTCTTACTTTCTTCCGCTGAATCTCGCGACACAAAAGAAATGAAAACGAGGGAGTTACTTTGTTTAGGTATCATCTCGCGTCCTGCAAGGAAATCATGGCGTCCAAGCTGCCATATTTCATTGGCAAAATTCAGAAATTCTCCGTGTGAAAAGTGTCTGCGTCTTATTTTGCAAGTTCCCCTTGCGTGCCTCTTAGGGGGTGTGTGTAGGGCTGAACTGAACTGGAAACTGCCTCCGGATATTGGTCTTACCTTTGTAAATAAGATCATGCTTTACAAACCGATTCTCTTAATTAATTAATTCGCTGCAATTGGAGCGGCGAGACGTTCTCATATATATATATATGTAACTTTAAATTTCCTGCGGACAGTTTGGCGCGACGGGGAAGTCTGCAACAGATGTCTTTCGTGTAAAGATGTATACGCCTTTGCTGTGCAAGAGAATTTACTGTTGGAGAATTCGAAGAACATGGGCGCGAAAGCAATATAACGATTGATAAAATCCAAGTATCTGGGTTGAACAGGGGTAAAGCAGGGATCATCCTGCAAGTCCTGCCGCTTTACCGAGGCAAATGTGCCTCCTTGATGACTTCAGAACGTTCTAGGACGATTTTTGCCAATCCTCCTACCTGCATTCGAGGTTTTAGTAGCTTCCCGAGACCTTCGAAAGAGCCTAATAAAGAAATGATATTTTCATAAAGAAACTGATCTAGATCCTGGATCAATGCATGCATGGGTCTGCCGCGAAGGCCCGATGAAGATGGATAAAGATTTTTTCGATCGATGGTCTGAGACCGGAAGATTCATTCAGCGCCCTCAACGCTAAGCTTATGTTATGTCTTAGACTAAAGTAGTTAGTAATTTGCCGGGGAGAAACGTATGCCTATGCAGGTAAGGATGATATATCTAAGATTTTAATCTATTTCCAATGAATGAACTTCGAAACTGAAAAACCGCTTCCCGACATGTTTGATAAGCTCTTATATGGTGATCGTTTGATTTCGGTTTTTTATTATTATCCCTCCTTCTCTCTTTCTTCTCATCCATGAATCTATTTCTTCTTGAATACCCTTTTGGAAGACTGTGTGGCATATAAACCGATATAGATCTCCATCATCTCCGGACTGCGTTATTTTGGGTACCTTCTCTACTGCGCTAGCCATCTAAGCAAGCACCATGTCAAATTCAGAGTCATAATTAGGAGTTTTGGAATTGTTGACGGCCTTCGAACTTGGCATCCACCAGCCCGGGTGGATGAAGTTGAAGACTGCAACGGCCAGAACCATCATGGCGCCGTCGAGCGCGATGAAGTACCGCTCCGTGGTGATGAGGTATCCGTCCCAACCCTCCAGCAGCTCGATCGTCCTGTAGATGCTGCGGATATAGATACAGACGATGGAGAAAACCATGGCCCACAGGAGGGGGACCATGGTGTCCCTCATCGTGTGCAGCACGTTGCGTCGCACCGCGCGCCAGACGAAGTCGGCAGCACACACCACAAAGACGGTGATGGACGCCATCTGGAAGATGATACCCGCGACCATGATGTGCGTGCCTGTCGAGGTGTCGCCGTCGATCTTGTTCGACTCGGCGGAGGCTATGCCCCCTCCGATGGCTTGGATCACGAGGGAGAGGATATCGCAGGTACAAAAGATCCACAGGTAGAGGGCGGGACTGAGAAATGATGAGTCGCGCCCCAGGATATTTATGAAGCGGCCGAGAAGGATGTAGATGCCGGCAGTGAAAAAGGTCGGGGCTGACATTGGAGCGTGAGCAGAGGTGTTCCGAAAGTTCCGATGACGATGCGGGTCTCAGGAGGGAAGTATATATATAGGGCACTGTGCATCTGCTCACCTATAATCAATGTCGAGATCTGCATCAGAAATGCAGTCATCATGTACGGACATCGAGAGGACCATGTTCGGCCTGCCCATCCCAAGACCTCGGCTACGCAGAGCAAGTCAGACGGCTCATCAGACTCAACAAGAAAACTGATGTCACATACTGAGGCAGCCAATGGTGAAGACCACACACCACCAGTTTCTCTTCCAAACTAACTGCACGGTATGGGCAATCATCGAGAGACCAAAGAGGACACAGAAGACGATTCCTGCCGCTAGAGATGGCTTATAGCCATATGGAGGATTCACCCCCGGAATCAGCGCATGGCAGCTGTCCCTCAGAGACTCCCTGGTCACAGTGCCCGTCATGGTGAGAGATGTATGTATGTACAGTACTGCGTGACTAAGAGAGAGGGAATCCGGAAGCCCGGACGTTCAATGACACAGGTAGGGAAAGAAGATATAAATACTTCTTTAGGGCTCAAACTAGTAAAGAGAGAGACGAAAGCTGAAGGGCCCCCTCCTTGACAGCAGACAGGTTTAACGGTACGATGAAACCAATGAGAGAAAGGGAGGACGGCCTCGTAAGGCACCCATTGAGGCTGAGCTGGACACAGTGAAACACTTATCAGAATTCACAGAGGGCAAAAGGAAGCAAATTCATGACATGATAAGGCGGGGACCCGGAGTCATGTTTTGCTCCGGTCCGTCTGGAGCCCTCGGGAACGGAGTTGTTCTTGACATCCTGTGAGGCTGTGAAGCGGGTATGCAGCGGCACCGCCGAAGATGCCCAATATCAAACTCCACCTTATGCACGTAAATCACTCTAAGATCTCGGATCCAGGCTCTTCGACAACTTGGCGGGTCCGGCGGCAGAGCAATGAGTGGCCGCGGACATCCGGGCCGTGGGGTTCTTTTTGCTCTGGATGCCTCATGCCGAGAAGGCTTTTTGCGATGCTCGCAAGCGTTGGTCGGTTCGGGTTTAGTCTCGCCTCGGTTGGCTCCGAGAGTCCGACGCCGCTTTTAGGTCCCGTAGGTCCACATGATTAGTAATATAGAATATCAATGACGATGATCTCACAGTCCTGGAATCTATATCATATTGTGAGTGCAGTTCAATTGGCCCCTGGATACGGTGTCTGAGCCTCTGCGCATGAGATACAGCTCTATGGTCATGCAACGGGGAAGGAGATGCGCTCATTGCTACTATTCCTGTCAATGCGACAACCGGGCACAAGGGACTTGTACCGGAACCGCGATTAACACCTCAAAGTTGCAGGAATTGTATGGATAGAAAAGCCAACAAGGTACAGCCTCTTGCGGTGGTTGCATGGACTGCCGTAGAGAAGTTGCGCTGAACAGCCCCATCAACGCCTACACCGTTGCATGGAAGCTCTCCCCACCCTACCCCGCGGTGGAGTCGTACATCAAACGCGGAGGAATCGCCTGCGGCCTTTGTCAACACTCCATCTGGGAAACCTGATGAGACGTTGCAAGATTTTTGAGATTCGTTACCTGAGATGTTTTCATTGAAAGCCGAGGACCTCTTCGAATTGGGGCTACCTGAGACGCTGAGCAAGTCAAAACATGACTTCATTCACAAGCTTCAGATTGCCCAAGGGCTGTCAACACCTTCTTCTAAACCTTGCTATCAGGATTCTTGCCAATACTAATTTAGCCCATGTTTATCCCTAGGCTATATTCCAGTAAAAGATCCTCCAGCAAGACTTGGATTAACTGCAGTGAATTCCGTTGCGATATCCTCTGAAGAAGACGGCACTGCTTTCGCAAGATATCCTGCGCCATCAGGTGCAGACACCGGCGAGCGTTTCCTGCAACGTCTTGTTGGCATCGAGACTACGCATCGGCTGTCTAGCCGTAAAAGGCGCTTCCCCGCGCCTGGCAGCGTAGGACAACAACCAATGTCGTTTGCCGGCCCCCACGTTCGATGTATTTATTAACGCCTCTGGGGACGGTGCGCGAGCGTGGCTAACCTTCCGAGCCTTTCTTCGGGATATCGAGCGGATACTTATCTCTGTGACGAGACTTCCATGCACTTGCCCCATCTTCTGCAGTCCTCAGTTCCCAGCCGATACGTCATTAATTTTGCCTGAACAAGAGTAGAGCAAAATGGATAATAGGGAGACTAAACCCCGCGTCGGTGGTCCGGAGGTTCCCACGCGAGACCTCTTCAGATTAGACGGTCGAACAGTGTTGAGTGAGTCCCGAACGCTCATACGAACGCAGGTGTGCTCCGCATACGTAGACATATAGGCTGACATTGCTGCAGTAACGGGAGGCGCAGGAGCATTAGGGCTCGAGGTTGCGGGCTCAGTGCTAGAAAGCGGCGGAGATGTTATCTGCATTGATCTTCCAGAACTTCCTCCCGAAGCTGGTTGGGGTATGTCTAAAGCTCTAAAGCTCGCCTGCCTAGCCAGACGCAGCAACAACCTGCTTCGAAGTGCATAGTTGACGATTCATCCTCTTGCCTCAGCCAAGGTCCAAGATATTGCGGAGAAACATGGCACGAAGATCACGTATTACAGTTGCGACGTGACCGACGCAGACAAAATTCGCATCCTTTTCGATGAGGCCATGCCCAAGACACGATACCCATTGCGAGGAGTCGTAACTTGTGCCGGCATCTCGGGGAGAGTCCCAGCCGTGGACTATCCTATTGATGATTTTCGTCGAATCGTGGACGTCAACCTGGTGGGCACATTCGTCGTTGCACAGGCTGCTGCTCGAGAAATGAGAAAGCAGAACGTGCCCGGTAGTATGGTGTTTGTGGCTAGCATGAGCGGTTCGGCCACTAACAAGGTATGAATTTCCAAACGTTATTCGCTTGACAGTTGAAGAGACATGCTTGAGGGCCGTATCTCACACGTTGGAACAACCAGGGACTCGACACGGCCGCGTACAACTCCTCCAAGTCTGCCGTCCTCCAACTCGGCCGTTCTCTCGCCGCAGAATGGGGCGGCCGGCCAGGATTTCCTTCAATTAGGGTGAACACGATCAGTCCGGGATATATCAAGACACCACTGACCGCCGAGTCTCTGTCCAAACCGACACAGGAGCAGGAGTGGTCAGCGGAAAACATGCTAAACCGCATATCGGCCACCGACGAATACCGGGCACCAATAATATTTCTTCTGGCTGACGGAAGCAATTTCATGACCGGTGCGGATTTGAAGGTAGATGGCGGCCATACAGCTTGGTAGACATCGTTCTTGTTCGGACTCACGCTCCATACCTAGCTCTGGGGTACCAGAAGTTATCATATGAGAATATAGTATGAACAGTGATTAGAGACCTGCCAATGGATCAGGCATATCATTCTGGAATAAGTGTGGTACATTCGTAATTCATATTCTAGATACTGAACGCTTATACAACAGAGGAAGGGTTCAAGGGCAAACTAACGAAGCAGATCATGACACCGTTATCATGTATCCAGCACATAACTGTCTCATGCATCGTTTCGCAACAGACGACCTATCCTCTAAAAAGGTCCCGCTGCTAAATATAGGATAGTTCATCAGCAAATGCCGTTGTTGCCTCCTGAACTGTTGTATGGAGCGCGAGCCGTGAGTTGACGATAGTGAGGTCAGCCCATGTCATTTCCCTAGAATACAGTTCTTCACATCTGGACTGACCTATTGTCAGAGTCATATGGCTTTCCAAGGATATTTCGATCTCAAATCGCTGGAATTTAGAGAGATCAACGTTCCCCCGATCTGACACGCCGAGATCCGCCAATTCCCTAGATGACCTGTCCGAAGCACTCACATGGGTTAGCTACCTACGTGCTTTTTCAGCATATGTCCATTATTATCTCATTTAGCCCGCTAACTCAATCGAGTTAATTGAGTATTGAAGTCCCCGCCTGCTTTCCCTGAGCCGGTCAAAGCTGTGATTGGACCCTTGAAGCTAATAATCAGGAACAGAAACCAATTATAAAATGCAGTCTCATTTGTTTATATGTTACCATTTACTTATATAGTTCAATAATATACCGCAGACATTGATTTTGCAGAACTCAGGCATGTCCAATTCGGCTCAATGCAGACGAGTGCTATTTTTTCTTCCCATCATTCAGTCAAATTTTGGCATGAGGTACATGTCGTCCGGATCTATACACAGAAATCAGCTACAGCACACATGGTATAGAGAGTATGAAATTGCAAAGTAGGCCCGGCTGAAAGCAACTATGTGGACGAACAGGTCTCAACTTACCTTTCCGATTCTCCATGATGAACTTCCTCGTCTCAACGATATTCTGATCCAACTCCGCGAGCAGCTCCTGCTGACGGAGCCTGACCCTCTCGTTCCGCTTGGCGCCTCCCCTGACCGCTGCCTTAGCGACATGGAACCGCGAGACTTTATTCACCAACATCATGTCGAAGGGCGTCGTCGTGCTCCCTTCCTCCATGTAGCCCGCGATGCTGGCCCGCTCGAGGTTCGGCCGTCCGAACAGCAGGCCCTGCAGCTCCGTCGAGTACCCGTGGTAGTTGAAGTGGATGGGCAGATCGGGCGTGAAGAGCGCGTCGAACGAGTCACTCGTCAGGGCGTGCGGGTGCGACCCTTCCGTCTCCAGGATCATCAGGTCTGTCACGTTGATCACCCGCACGCGGAGCTCCGGGCACCGTCGCCTCAGGATCGCGGCCGCCTGGATGACCTCGAACGTGAGCTCGGTGCCAATCCCGACGAGGACGACGTCCGGGTTGAGTCCATCGTCGGTGCTGGCGAATTTCCAGACGGAGGCCCCTGCGCGGCAGTGGTTTCCGGCCTCTTCGGGCGACAGGAAGACGGGGGTCGGCTGCTTCGCGCCGACCATCAGGTTGATGTAGTTTTTGGATTTGAGGCAGTGAGCAAGCGTCGAGAGGAAGGTGTTGGCGTCCGGGGGAAGGTAGACTCTAGCGGCGGTGGGCTTGAGTTTGAGGACGGCGCCGATGAAGGATGGGTTCTGGTGAGAGAACCCGTTGTGCTCCTGTCGAGTCCAGGTGCTGGTTTCGATGTAGTTGATGCTTGCGATGTCGTGATGCCAGTTCGTTTCTCTTGCCTGTGATGGTCAATTGTCGGGACAATGTTATAAAGGGCAGGTCCGAAAAAGAGATAGAAGCGTACCATCTTATTGAATTTGCTGTATTGCACCATCATGGTGTGAACAATCCCAAGGAAACTCTCATAAGAAGGAAATACTGCCACGCGACCAGTCAGAGTATAGCCTTGCATGAAGCCCTGACACATATGTTCGCTCAGGACCTCGATGACACGACCGTCTTTTGCCTTGGAGTATTGATCCCATTGGAAGTTTCTGTAGGTATGCTCGAGGGAGGTTTCCAGTTTGTTGCTCTCCAGCTCGTCGGGCGAGAATAGTCGCACGGTGTGCGGGTTTTTGACGAAGACCTGATCGAGGAGTTTCCCAGCGATCTTCATTGAGCTCTCCAAAGTGCCTTTCTCGACGCCTAAATCCATCCAGTTCGGCATATCAGGCGGGTAGTACACCCTGTAGGCCTCCTTTCGCTGGCCAAGCTTCTTTTCGTCGTCCGGGGGAATGATTGATTTCACTTCATCAATGACATCTCCTGATTCTTTGAAAAGTTCGTGAGGTTTATACCCTGAGAGCCATTCCTGGAGAGCTTGTAGTTCTTCCTTGTCCTTCTTCGCCTTTGGAAGAGGAACTTGGTGTGAATTGAAGGAACCTTCCACTATTTTTCCATGGATCTCTTTTGGTCCAGACCATCCCTGTGGGCATAGGTTAGTAAACGAGCAGTGATGATCTCCTGTCTAGAGATACAAACCTTCGGCGTTCGTATTATTATAAGTGGCCATCTCGGTTTTATTATTGGGTTCCCAGAGCGGGCCGCGTACTGGATCTTTCGGATCTCTCCAAGAGCCCACACCATGGAACAGTGGAGGTCGGCATCGATTTCGTCCAAGTTGGCCACCATGCGGACTTGGTACCCAAAGCCGGTAAACAGAGAAACGAGTTCTCTATCGTCCATGCACCCGTAAATGGTCCTCTCGCTGATCTTGAAACCATTAAGATGTAAGATTGGCAGCACAGCGCCTGATTCCGCCGGATCGATAAACTTGTATGAATGCCAGGATCTGTAACATGTCAATTTGGTCGTTCTAATGCAGTCACAATTGACTAGAAACCCACGCAGCTGTTGGACCACTTTCTGCTTCGCCGTCTCCAATCACGCAAGCAACAATGAGATCTGGGTTATCCATTACCGCACCGAATGAGACGGCCAAGGCATATCCGAGTTCACCTCCTTCATGGATGGAGCCCGGGGTCTCAGCGTTGATATGGCTGGAGATGTGTCAGTAGATAATGATATCGATGTAAAAGACTAGAGGGAAAGTCTGACCTTGGAAGTCCGGCCGTTGTACTGAACTTCGAGATAAGATTCGTAAGTCCTCTGGTATCGCGGGAATACTGTGGAAAGAATCTCTCCAGAGAGCCTTCTATCCAAAGAGCGGCCAGGATTGCAGGTGCACCATGACCCGGCCCAACGACAAACAGCATATCAAGGTCGTACTGTTTGGTTAGGAAATTCAGATGCGAATAAACGAGGACCAGTCCAGGACATGTTCCCCAGTGGCCTTTAATGTTGTCAGCAACTCGTGGTATTTCATTCGTTTAGGGCACGACTGATGCATATGCTATTTACCAAGTAATCTCGGTTTGATATCTTCGGGCCTGAGTTCTCGTTGCAGATATACATTATCTTGCAAGAAAATCATTGCTGCAGAAGTCCGACGTGAGTTAGTCTCAAACGTTATTTAACAGTATCGAGCAGTTCTCACCAGCTGCGATATAGCATGCTGCCCTTCGGAACTTATATAATGCATCGCAGGCACTCTGATCCAGAGAGATCTTGTCCAATTTCACCCACAGCTGGTCGACAACATCCGGGATGTGTGACGGCAATGGCGGTGGATTTGGCCTGTCGATTTCTTCGCCTGGCATCTTGTCTCGATGGTGAGTTGGGCAGTTTACTTCAATTACCTTTGTGCAAGCGGGATGGTGATCCGGAACAGGAACACCGCAATTGCAGAACAACACGAACAACACATCAAAATAAAAGCGCGAGATGACTCTCGCGATCAATTCAGAAGCTGAAATAGCTTTGCAGCATCATATTCAGGGCATTGACGATAAGTGGCCAGGAAATGAGGCCACCGTTGCTACGTCACCATGAACTGCGCTGACATCACAGGGCATGTATACACAGCATCGCCGTGTTTATTCTGTAGTTTTGGACGTCGCGCAAGAGGAAATCGTGCAATGCGGGGGGTAAATGGTCTTCAGAAAAATAATCATCTCCCTTAGGAGGCATCGATTTTATTCAAGCATGACAAAGACAATCCTCTCCGTAAACGCGGGCTCTTCGTCCGTGAAGATCACCTTCTACACACTGGAACGGCCGCCGAAGATGCTCGCGAACGCGGAGGTCTCGGGGTTAACGGCGCCCCCGCAGACCCTCAAATACGAGCGAGGAGACGTTAAAAATAAGGAGAAGATCCAGGAGAATTTGACAACTCCCCAGGACGGATTCAAGTACCTGCTCCAGCGCTGCTTCACCGATCCAGACCTCGAGGGCGTCGCAAGCACGGAGGATCTCGCCTACGTATGTCACCGCATCGTACATGGAGGGGATCTTGAGGACGCTGTTGAAATCGACAGCGAGAAGTACGGCCACCTTGTGAAGATTGAGAATCTTGCGCCCCTGTATGTCTTGCATTCTCTGTCGTAGGCCACAAAACTGGATGTAAATAAGTAGCTGATTGTCTATTTCCAACAGACACAACTACTCCGCCCTAGAAATCGTCCGCACATGCATGCAGGAACTCCCCAACGTCAGGAGCATCACATACTTCGATTCTGCCTTCCACAAGACCCTGCCCGACTACGTTCGGACGTATCCGATCAACCAGGAGGTCGCGACGGCCAACGGGCTGCGGAAATATGGCTTCCATGGGATCAGCTACTCGTTCATTCTCCGCTCCGTCGCCGAGTTCATCGGCAAGCCGATGGAGCAGACCAACTTGATCACGATGCATCTGGGAAGCGGAGCCTCGATATGTGCCATCAAGGAGGGCAAGTCGATAGATACATCGTAAGGGTTGGCCCCGTTCGCAGAGACAAAGCTCTCCTGGCTGATGTGATTACTGACAATGTCCATGGATCTATCATAGAATGGGACTCACTCCCCTTGCTGGGTTACCGGGTGCGACACGGAGCGGAGATATAGATCCTTGGTAGGGTTCCCTTTCACCATTGTATATGATGACCTTTTTATTACTTTTCTAACATCCATGATCGCACAATAGTCTCGTATTCCACTACACCAACGAAGCAGGAAGCCTTAGCCCTGCAAGCACCAAGGAGATGCACATCAGCACCGTGAGTCTCGATTCAATCCCAACCAGAAAACAACCAATGCACTCCCTAACCAACCAACCCAAAAGGCAGAAGAAATCCTCAACAAAAAGTCCGGCTGGAAAGTCCTCACCGGCACGACCGACTTCTCCCAGATCGCCGTCGAGGACTTCCCCTCCCCGAACCACCGCCTGGCCTTCGACATCTTCGTTGACCGCATCATCGGCTTCGTGGGCAACTACTTCGTCAAGCTGGAAGGGAAGGTCGACGCGCTGGTCTTCTCGGGCGGGATCGGCGAGAGGAGCGCCCTCCTGCGGAAAGCCGTGACCGAGAAGTGTCGGTGCCTCGGGGTCGATCTCGACGTGGAGAAGAACAATAAGGGGCCCGAGAGCGAGGGGCAGACGGTGACGGATATCTCGAAGGAGCCTGGAAGGGCACCGAGGGTGCTTCTCTGTCAGACGAATGAGCAGGTGAGTTTCGATGTATTGTATTATCTATTGCTCTGATCATGGATACGATACATACCCTTTCACTTTATTATTATTATTTACTCTGGTGCATCCATCCAAGACGTTTGCAGATAGACGAAAAGAGAAGAACGGGAAGAACACTGCTAACCGCAACAATTTTCTCATCCTGCAGTTCGAAATGGCATATCACACCATAAACAATAAGCTTTAGATGTTGACTGGTGATAGAGAGAGGGAGAGAGAGGGAGGGAGGAAGGGAGAGGGAGAGAAAGAGAGAACAGTATGAACAGTCCAGTTCTATTCCTACGTACCTAATAACGTCGTGAGCATATTAATCTCAAGCACACGCGCTGATGATCATGATATGATATGTATGCATGTATGTACCTACAGGATTTAGTACAGTCGAGCGAAGAGAAAATGACAACGACTCAACCACCTGCTTTCCTCTCTTCTCTCCTCTTCTCTAGTCTCTACTTGAAATCTATTCCATGGAACACAGCCATCCATCTAATCCCAAAATAAAACGATCAGTCAATTATCCAAGCAAATAAACATACATAGCGCTGAAACTTGGGCCTGGTCTGGTCTTGGTCTAATCTATTTAATTAATAGCCAGTCAATTAATTAACACCAAATAGTATCCGCGCTATGGTCCTCTAGTCAACTACACAGTACACTTATAGTCGACATCATTATAAAAAAAAGGGCACTGAAAACAGGTCCCAACCAACACCTTAGTATAAGTCCCTCACTAAGTGATCAATCAATCTATCTATTCATTCAACGGAGAAAGATAATTTATTCGTTCCAATCAATTAACATCTTGCTCTAGATACTACATTAGGTACACTACATTTCCAGTATTTATAATTGCTGTGCACATAAGCGCCTATCCTACACCTAACAATGCATAGAAAAACGAGACGAATACTCTTCCGCATGCAGCCTAGGCAGCAATGAATGGAACCTGGCCTGTATCCTTTGATCTCACGGACCTGCATCTCAACTTAAAGAAAGAGGAAAAAGAGAAAAAAAAAGGACAGTCTCAGTCGATTCTGCCTTGTTTCCGCCATATAATGCATGCATTGCCATGCTCTGGTCTGGTCCAATAATTATTATTGCCAATATACTATTTACTGTATGCAATGCACATACACAGCCATTATTCGAATTCCAACAACATACACAAAATAAGTTGGATGTTCTTTATATATATATATCATGTGCATGCATATGTATGCATAAATCTCATATCCATGGTTGGTTAATTGATTTTTTGTAAGAAAAAGAATGAAAGAAGTACACATTGACACAATTAATTGGTAGAACAGCAAGATAATAAAATGACAACACAGCCTCGCATTGCAAGTCTGTAAAGCATGTTTCCAAAAATAGATTAAACTAATTATGCACGTGGATAAATAATGGAACAAAAAAATCTCATAGTATTTCATCATTGTCATGTCATATGGTCATTCATTCATTCATGGATGATGGAGGGGTATGCATGCATGCATGCCCGTGCACAGCCGCCTGTTCGAACAATGGCGTGGGGTGTTAATCGCGGGGCTGGACCATTTAACCTACATGCGTTGCAGTAGAGGGATAACAACCCAGAGGGAAGCGATAGGAACCTTTCTTTAGCATTTTTTTTTCGAGGCGCAAGCGGCCCGATCCGTTAGGTCGACATACCTACATATAAAGAAAGAAAAAGATACATATAAGCCCTGTCGACACGTGCAGGATGTTGTACTGTATGTTGTACCGTGCATCGCGTCGCATTGCATGGACATTCCAGAAAAGAAAAGAAAAAAAATAAAAAAAAAAAACAAAGAAATAGGCGCGGACAACTCCCAACGGTTGGAAAATGTCGGGATTTATGCCTCAGATGACCAATCCCAGTGCGCGGACTACCAACATTAATTCAGCAATTGGATGATAATAGCCGCTCCCACAGTACTCCGTACCTGGATCATCTGCACTGAGCCACCCGCGGACAAAGGCTGCGCCGTGTTTTCTGAAAGAATGGAATCAATCGATTAAGCGCCGCGGGTTTATCTCGAGTTCAGACAGAGACGAGGACGAAGGCCTAGAGGAAAGATCGCTCTCTTTGAGCGGTGTAGCTGTAACCTGTAGTCCGGAATTGGGTGAGGTCTCCCCGTGTCCTTTGTTGGTGTGGCTTTGTTTTCTTTTTTTTTTCTCAGGAGACTAATTAACGGACAATGATAATAATCATAATAATTGAACGAGTTATAACCATGACTCGAGAATCGAGTGCGGGAAGGAAAAAGAAAGGAGAAATTCGGGGGTATGGGTGGACCGGCGGATAGCTATCTTCCTGACGCAAGATTAGCTGCGACAATGGCGATAAGAGTGCTGTAGCGTCTTCAAAGTAAGTCAATTTTAAATGAAGAACGCCATATCGCGATACCTGTCCAGTTATCTTCCCGGGCACCTCGAAGTTAAGGCACCGTGTGATTGGCGCAGGAGGAAGATGAATATAAAAACAGACTATCGATTGGACGTGTCTAATTAACGCGCGGGTGGCGGTTATCGCGTCCAGACAGCCTCATCTTCAAGTCTCCTTTCCTGAAATATGCGATAATCTCATCGATGCGAGGCAGGGTTCGCTGCGCAAATTTGAGGCTGGAAGGTCATTTGGTTGTATCTACGAGGTTCTCCGGATGTATCTCTGTAGGCATAACATTACTGCGTTATAGCTCCGGTATCAGATCCATCAGATTAATCAAACTTAACGGAACCGGAGGCTCTCTGCAAGCAGCACCGCCGCTTTCGGTGCAGAACCTGCAGGTGGCTGGGAAGGAAGGTTAATGTTGTTTTATGCATCCATATCTTTGGATCGTGTAGATGCAAGTCATAGAAATCAGAGACTGTCTTTCTTCAGAGCAGTGTTAGGAAGATGCCAAATTGCTCGGCTCGCAAGACTGCAGTGCAAGATACCCCCAACACTCCATGCCCACCTGGCGGTTCTTCTTGTTGGGACATGTGAAAAAATGGGTCAGGCAGTCCTGTGACAAGGGATAGCTACTATTATTTGGAAAGACGGAAAAAAAAATAGCCAGATGACAATACCCTTGTGACTTGTGAGAGACAGCAGACCGTGATACGGAGCACTGCGGACTTTCGGACTTCCGCACCCCTGGCTGCCTGACAGGCTGGCTGGCCGGCCCTGGCAACGCCTCACTGTGCCCTCACACGCTAGGGGTTAAACCTGCTGCTGCGACGACTTGACGAGTCAGCGGCTCCGAAATCGACCAGAGAGCTTCCAGAAGCGACCGTCGGATCCAGCACCGCGGACATGGCGAGTGGGACGGTACAAGTGGGGAGGGTTAGGGATTTAACTTACAGTAGCGCTGCTTCGACTGCTTCTAGCGCATGAACTAAGCCAGCCACCCCGGCAGGGAGTAGTAACGCAACGACTAGCGAGCGATAAAGTCCGATAGTGAAAGATAGGTACTTCAATAATTTAGTAGGTGCTCCGTATTGTTGGTGCCTGGATTGAGACAGCAGGCTAAGTAAGAGGTGCGGAAACGCCCGCCGCGAGGTAAGATCGGGACAGCCTAGGGAAACTCTCATCCCGCACCGCGTCGAGGGCACCTGACAAGCCGCAAAAAATGTATCTAGTACCCTTCTTCCAAATAGCAAGGCATTCTGGAATCGCGAGTAAAATAATAATGTTATATTATTAGTTTGATCTAGTACGGAGGTCCAGGGAAAATTGCAACGCAGTCAGCAGGATCGAGGTTGACCAGATAGAGGTTACTGGACATTCAAAGGCAAGAGGGAAGGGGACGCCGCTTAGAAGCGAGAGAGTCAATACGCTTCGTCTTGTATGCATCATATTATTGTACGGAGTGGATGGATCAGCTGACAGCATCTAACCGTAGCAAGAACGACAACCAATTCGTACCGTGGAGGTTGCTAAGGCAGCTAAGCTCCTTCTCTGGCCATGAAAGCTAGGTCCGTCTCTTTTGCTCTTCTCAATACTATATAGGTGGATAAGGTAAGATTGTCCCATCTCCGGACAACCTCGTGTCGTAAGACTAGCTCTGTCGGATTTTTGGTCAGGAGCAGAGTACAGGAAAGGCTGGAGGTTATTCGTTTGATGTGACCTGTCTCACTGAGAAAAAGTGAGAGTCCGAATCCCTCAAAGATCATCCTATCAAGTTCTACAGGGAAAGGTTTGGTACTGCATCTACAGTAGTAGTATGGAATACGAGAGATATCAACGTTAGTAGTTGCTACCGATGTACTCCGTATCCAGATCGCATCACGTTGCATCCAGACAAGTCAAAAGTCCGAGAGTATCCGACAGGGATGAGCGCTGTACTTAGGAGCTCACTATGGAAATCCTTCGTGTCATCTTTGCCATCTATCGCGTTAGTATATTTGTCAATTGATTAAGACTCTTCGAGGTTGTAACAATGTCGATCTCTCCCACAAGAAGAATGTGGTGGCGTCTAGCGTATGCAGATTGCACACTCTGACGGCTGGAGAGTAGGGCATCGTAGAAAAAATGTCCAGTTCTGCTATGCTGAAGCCTAATCTAGGTGGCACCTGTCGCCCGCAAAGATCGGTTTCGATCTCAATGCAGCTGACCTCCGAAATGGACCAGCTGACTAGCCTCTTGGCAAGCAACTAGAACACAATATTCTCCGATGCCTGATGCCTGCTCCGTACGGAGTACACCCGCCCTGCAGGTGGCTGTGCAGAAAGTGACCTGTAGGGCCTAGGGCTGCGGTAGACCTCCTCAATGATCAACATGTCAAGGAATTCTTTGGGAACGACGGATGTTTACAAATGGCCCGGGACGTTTCCGTACGGATAACTCAAAAAACGCCTCATATGCTCCACTGAGTTTGGGTATCTGCAGCTTAGCTGAAGAGGCTAGCGCCGCTTCCGGATGGTCGGATTCACAGCTTCAATGTTTTGAACCGTGCTCACCCTGCAGCCCTGCCCGTGAGTCGTGAGCCTTTTGCTCATTACAGAGTAGTCCAGGGAACCATGTCCACGGCGGCACGGACCCTGCAGGCTAGACTGCTAGTTGACTGTTAACCAGATTCGGACTGCACATGAAACCAGGATATCGGGATGTGGTCCCTAACGGCCAAGATGCGACTCGCGGGCTCCGAGGGGACGGAAAGCTGCTTGTTCTATCCACTTCTAGCTGCCTGTCTGGTTCTCGACCTGCAGACGGCGATCAACCCCGTACTCTCCGCGTTTGCCGTTGGGCTGTTATTTGAGAGAGGCTGTGAGATCATACGGAGTAGATGATAGGACAGCCAATGATGCAGCACTGCTCAAAGGAGTAGTCCATCTGGAACACGGCACAAAAAGATGCTCTTGCTGTACGGAGTACACAGTTGCTTCTCCCCCGTGGTGTGGAGAGAATCTGTTTCAGGAGAAGCGGACAGTGCTGTGATGTTCTGGAAGAGCTGATAGAAGCAGCTCCACCTGCAATCCTCCATCGTACAGTACTCCGCCGGGAGACATGCTCTGGCCGCGACGGAGCTTCAAACAGGGTTCTACACAGTACTGGGTGGAAATGCTTACTCCGGAGAGGTGATCGATGCGGATCGCGGGAACAGAGACGGGCGACGCGAAGCCTAAGCTGCTCAGGGGATCCCGCACGGCGGGTGGTCGCATCGCAGGGTGCTGCTGCAGGTACAGGAGCCGAGTCCCTGGGAAGGATTTTGGGCCGCGCATCGAGATTCTAGGGGGCTTCGGCCGCGCTTCCGCGGCACTAGTGTCAACTCGACTTGCGATCCATGATCCATCCTCCTGCGACGCAGCGGAGCCGAGCCTGCAGGCTGGCGGAGCGCTCCCGAAACCCTCGCGCCCTTCTGGAATCTAGCACCCCTGTTTCCCTACGGAACCAGCACACGGAAGTATGTGCGGCTTCATGCATCGCACGGCAGGGCTGCAGCTGAAGAATCGAGCCGTCCAAGGCCCTTTGCACTGTTTGCAGAGATCATACCAGTCCGATCCGGGTTCCCGATCTGGCGCTGCTCTTGCGATATATGCCTCGGCGTTGTGCCCGAAAATCAGCCATTGACACTGCACAACCCCAGCGATTGACCTACGATGTCTCTGGTGACGAGGCAGCAATTCCCTTTCCTGACGATTTGATGCAGCTTAGCGGAGTAAAAAGAAAGATCCCTGCGCTGTAATCCGATTCCGACTCACTTAGTTTGGAGCTCTGTTTGGCTCTTGGCAAGCTCTGTTGGTGGCAAGTACCTAAATTTTCGCTTTTTGCGACGCGTACGTGCGCATCTGTAGAAATCTGGTTGGCCGTTGACAGTCACTCGCTGATTGTCCATGCCAAGCTCGTTACGAGGCTTAACTGACTGGGGGGTTTTTCGCGGCTTAGTGTTCCGAGTACGGAGTACTCAGACAAACACAACAGGGACGACTGCATGCTCTGATAGAAAAAGAAAAAAAAACGAAACCGGAGGTCTCAGAGCTATCGGAAATATTTGGTTGTCGTACGGAATAAAGTTGCCTCAATCATGAGAAGCGTCATGGTTGACATAAGAGGATACCGTCCGAGTCATGCAACTATCCTCAAACTCACAACCCTGTGTGGTCGCCAGGGAATATGGAGACTCGGCCTGCAAATCTGGAGACGAAGGCGTTGACCCGCCGGATCATCGCCTAGGAAGCGTCCCGTGAGGTGAGCCATGGATGTGAGTCCCTCTCCCGTCACGGTCCGAGTCCGACGTGCAATACGGGATACTGGACATCCCGACAGGCGGCTCTTTTCCCAAATGGGGCATTCGTGGAATCCTTAGGCTGGTTAGCCCGGTGGGCTACGACAGTGGGAATTCTAACGGTCGATTGTCTGAGCTGCTTCTAGCGCTGTTCTAGCCGCACGGCGGGAGGAGCCAGGACGACCGTGTCGGCATGGGAATGATGGGATGCACTCTGCCGGTTCTCGTGACATTACTCGGCACGGTGAAGGGTCTGGAAGGGAATTTTTCTATTTTCTTCTTCCCCTTTGTTATTTCGAGGCGCGGAGTTGGATCCTCGGTGAACCCAAGCCAACAGACAACTTTTGCCAAACAAAGAGCGTTTGTTGAAGTATTCAAGTTGCGCAACAACCAAATTCGTTGGCTGTCGTTTCGAATATACATCAAATGTTTGTAAGCGCCACAAGAAGCAGTTTTTGGTTTGTCCGCGGCTGCAAGTCAGAGGCAGCGCGTCTACCAGTCACAGGAAGGTATTCGGGCTATTCCTGGAACGAATGTGAGGTGTCTCCAAATAAGCGATAGGCGATGGTTTGGGAGCAGTCGCCACTGGATAGACGCCGTCGCGCCATTGTCCAGGAGCAACCGTACACTCCACCAGGATCCCTGTACCCCGTAGCATTGGGGCAGATTCAGCCTCTACGCGGCATGCAACCCAGAGGGGCTTTGCTGTCTGCTTTGAGTGATAGATAATGAGAATGTTGTTTCTTCCTTTCTTTGACTGGTCGTATGTGCGAATTCTGCCTTGTCAGGATACATGGTCTCCCTTGAGCTGCATGTCGACCACGGACCGCGGAGGGCAATGACCTCCGGTTATTAGCACACAACACTCCTGTACTTTATTTTGGGGCGGCAAGGGATTATGATGGGTAACATGAAACGAACATGCTGCTAATCTGGGGTTTCCCAGGTGCGTGGTGGGCTGCTGGGCAAGGAGTGATGCAGCGGTGGCACAGCAGGATAACGGACAAGCGTCCGGAAAGAAGGACAGGGACGGCTTTTCCGGGAGCGAGAGGACTATGGCTGTTGAGTAGAAAGAGAGCGATGAATAATCAATACGCCGCCGATTGCCGCCCATGGAGATGGATCGATGAGTTAGGATCACGGGTGTGCTGTCGCAGATCCAGTCGGGCTGCAACCGTCTCAGCGTCATCCACCCAGCAGGCCATGTTCCGGGGCAAGACCCAGCGACTAGAGCGAGGCTAGAAAGGCTAGAAGGCCGCGAGAAGGAGTGTGGAAAACGATTAGTGTGCTCCGGCCCTGGATGGCTCGGGCGGGTAGCGGGTGGGCTCCTGCTGACTGATCATAAATAGTCGGCCCACTGGAGGAAACCCTGGAAAGCCGTATGTCTGTAGCCTGGTCCCCAAGCAGAGTTGAACCGCTGATAGTTCGCCATAGTAGGGCACCTTGGGGTTTGCGCTCTTCCCACGCGGTGCGAGAATGCTGGAGGCTGGGCAGCCTACCAGCGCAACGGTGCTCATGGGACTGGGTACATCCGCAGTCGGGACTCTGGTGCAATAGTCCGCCCCGAAAATCAGTTAATTAGCGGGACTACTAGGCCGCGGGGATCGCTAGGAGCAAGACACCACGCGAGAGTCGAGACAGGGCAGGGCGTTTGATTCCTCCGTTCCTGCGACGGCCCCCACCAGCAGCAGCCCGTCCGAGAAGTCGGTTGCGCCATCATGGCGGATGCCGGCCGGAAGGTTGATTCCTGACCACCGCCCGGCGGGTCACCTCCGCAGGGCAACACAACGAGAAGTCCAAGCCATGCCAAACCAGACAAAGAAAGGGGCTGCGTCGCGTTCCTCTCTCCCGGGACGGGCTCGTCGAGCCTGTGCTAAAGAAAGCTCGCTGGGGAAGCGCCGTTCTGCTCAAGTATATCTATGAGCCCTCCCCCGTCCGCCGTCTGGGCTGTAGAACAGTTGCCTTCGTCGCTGGCCTCCATCTCCCGGCGCTCCTGTCCTGCCACATCTCCTCTCTTGCTCTACATCCATTCCATCCACTGGGCCGTACAGCAGCCGTGTCACGTCCTGCCAGCGCCGTGCTCCTCCTTACCATCTGCTGCATTAGCCTCGCCAATCTTCTGACCTCCGCTTGGCGTCAGATCGCGGCCGATAGACGGTGCTGGACATTGCATCCGCTACTGGCGCGATCCGTCTCCACCTCGCGTTTGGCGGTCCAATTTCCGGGGCGTGTCGGCGTCACATTCCTGCCCTACCACCTGGCACCTGGAGTGGCTTCGTTCCCCGGGCTACCCTGCGCGCGTCCTTCATAAGCATCGTCTCTTCCGATCTCACCTGCATCTACCATAGACGCCTGCGTCGTTGCCCTGTCCTTGTCGGGGATCCCTGAGATTTGCCTGTGGCGCCGAGTCAGCTGGTCTTAGAGCTACATCGACAATCGTAGCTCCGTCAGCTATCTCCTTTTAAGACCGCATCGTTTGCGCTCAAGGTGTGTCAGCTAATTTCATTTTTGTTTTCAGCTGTACTCGAGGCAGCTTATATATTCCCCTCGTCGCCCCGTCTCGCCTCCACGGTGTCCGGCTGTTATTTCTAACAATGGCTGTTCTCATAGAGTCCATGATGATGCTGGTTCGGGACCTTGCTGCGGCCAACATGGGACGAGGAGCCTACGACACAACCGGGGTCAAGAAGCCCGGTGCACCACCACCACCACCAACTCCCCGGTAACGGCCTGTCTTGACAGACTGCCTCATAACTGCCACGTCCGTTTATTGCGATGCCTACGATCCACGTCCTTTCAATGGCCAACGATTCCTGCTTCCCATGTTTTCGGAAGGTCGAAGAAACATACGTTTAGTGTCGTGAGACATCGCATTCTGTACGTGTTTCTGGAACTTCTAATAATATACTCGTGTTGTCATTGATACTGACTGGGAGTACAGGATCATGTAACATTGTCGATTACCCTTCGCTCGGTTTCAGCCTCTCGGCTAGCGCCTAATCTTGCGTCCAACACATCTTTTAATAACTAGCGTTAACCACGTCATCTGTACCAACACTACAGTCTTGCTCGCGACCATATACCTTCGTCGGTTTTTGCGGTTCGACAGCACACTACTCTTTTCTAATTCGCGGACATGACCCGTCTCGTTCGATACCGGAAAAGTGGCTTGTTTTTGTTTTTGTTGAGCCGGCGTTTTGACATAGACGGGTGGGTTGCATCATGGCAGATATGGGAGATACCACAAGAGTTAGAATTTTCCGACTTCGCGGTCACCTCTTTGCTTTCTTTGATTAGTTGTGGGATACTCGTGTACAATATGCTGGGAAAGCTTCGATCCCAAGATTCGCCTGGTCTAGCTCTCCGCTCTGGGGAGCGCTTGACTAAAGCAAGACATGTGTCTACGAATCACCTTTGACCATATTGGAGCCTGTGAATCTTGGGCACGCGTCACGAACCTGGTTTGTTGGCACTGTTTATGGGGCGGGCCTCTGTTTTGTTTTAGATAGAAACATCTCGGCAGATCCGGTACGAACCTAATATATCATCGTCATCCTCTTCATCATGTGCTTCCCTTGAGTAACTGTGCCTAAGACCCCTGTTGTGTAACGTGACTCTGCAACTCTGGCGAACACCCTACAGGGGTTGAATCCGTCAGGAGCCCGGGGACGACGCCCTGGAATAATGTCACCTGTGTAAGATTGGTACAGGCTGCAGATGCATTCAGTAGGCACTTTTCCGGCATGAGATCGTGTGCCTGAAGTGATACTCGCCGGTTGAGTCGACGTTGCGCAGGCGTAGGCTGAACTGCATGTGAGAAATGACCGATGTCCTGGACCTTGCTGGCCCTTGTGAGCTCGCGGAGCCTCACAACACGTTTCCAGCCATCCGGCGAGCCAGTCGGGGCGTCCCGTGACTTGCGTGTCCGGCTCCGCGGCGCCCGCCTCCATCATCGAGGTCCGCGACAACCTCCAACATCTTCACCCTCTTTATCGCCTGGTCATCCTGAACCCCGGCGTTCGTCTGCTGTCCCTCGTCACGACAGGCGTTCTATTCTTTTTTGCGCTATCCGTCCTTTTGGTAACACGACCTCTGTCAGGACGAGCCCTGCCTGCGATCCGGCTCCGCATTCGTCCCTGCCCCCCCCCCCCCCCCCCCCCCCCCGTTCTCCACTTGTGCTGGTCTACGTCGCCCGCCGGAGCTGAATCACTACCAGCGCAATCTATCCCTCTTCTGTGACAACGTATCTGCAGAACGCTTAGATCGCAGACGTTCCCGCGGCCATGTCCGACTCAGCCACGACAAACGCCCCGAAGCCAAGCAGCAGCGTGAAGCTCGTGCTTCTGGGAGAGGCGGCCGTTGGCAAGGTATGAGGCGGTCCATCTTGCCCCAGCTTTTAACCCCCCCATCCTGCACCGCCAACATCCCATCGCCTGGATAATGGCCAAACTGACAACTGGCGCTCTTGCAGTCATCGCTGGTCCTCCGGTTTGTTAACAATGACTTCCAAGAGAACAAGGAGCCGACCATAGGAGGTAAGGCTTTCGCTCAGAGCTACCTGATGCCACCGGGCACTCTCATCGCGTTATCATGCGCCCATCCGCGGGCTGCGGCCCGTAGTTACTTTTGCCCATAACGAATCCTATCTGTCTATAATACCAGGAACTGGCTAACTGCTCCGCTGTACAGCCGCCTTCCTGACGCAGAAATGCTCTCTGCCCACACGTACGATCAAGTTCGAGATATGGGACACGGCGGGCCAGGAGCGCTTTGCCTCCCTTGCCCCCATGTACTACCGCAATGCCCAAGCGGCCCTCGTCGTATACGACATTACCAAACCGTCCTCTCTCACAAAGGCTAAGCACTGGGTTGCTGAGCTCCAACGGCAAGCAAGTCCCGGTATCGTTATCGCCCTCGTTGGCAACAAGCTGGACTTGACGAGCGATGGCAGCGGCGCCGACGAGGAGTCCGCCCCTAACGGTGGTGAGAATGCGCCATCCGGTGCTGATGCGGAGGGAGATGAAGGTGCCGGTGAAGAGAACCATGAAGAGCAGGCCGACGCGCCAGGCGATGCCAGGAAGGTCTCCACGCGCGAAGCGAGAAGCTATGCAGAGGAGGAAGGGTTGCTATTCTTCGAGACGAGTGCGAAGACCGGCGTAAACGTCTCAGAGGTCTTCACCGCCATTGCCAACGCGATCCCGGAGTCCAGCCTGAAGGGACCGCGAGGTACCGGCGCTGGAGCGGGCCAGACCGGACTGGGAGGACGGTCAGGAGACGACTCGCGAGTGAACCTGGGAGATCGCTCAGCTGCAGCCGCAAAGGAGAGCTGTGCCTGCTGATCGCCTGTATTCGAACGTTGTATCGCTTGTTTGGATATTGACCCGTGTACGGCCGTTGGGAGATGCCTCCCCTGGTGCGGAATGGCGCGTCTCCAACGGCTTGTTTGAAGAGAAACCCTACTTAATCCGTCTACCCTTATACCGTGTTCGTGTTTGGTCTGCACAACTCTGAGGCATCATCACCAATGTCGATTCTTGATTCTTATCTACCGCATGCTGCTCGCGCTGTCGTGTTTGCACAGACTATTTTTCCAGCTCCTTTTCATTTCGGTGTTGATTACATTATTCAGGCCTTTATGTGTATATTCGTTGGGACCGTGAAACGTGCTGCTTCTGGGGGGATTGTGCTCTGCAGTACTTGGCAACTCGACCACCATGTCTAGGTACTCTGAATGAAACTATCAGCAGTATGAGTAGCGGCGCTGAGTCATACTTACTAATAGATTTGAGGAGTCTAAGATAACTTATTTGAAAGACGCACGACTTTTGTTATTGTTGATGCTGTTGTTGATCTATTTACGAATTTGATTATATTACAGCGCTCTACTGGACTGATGCTTCTTTTCCCACATCACTTTTTTTTTTTTTTTGCTATGCTCAATGCTGGTATGATACGGTTCATCGAAGGCAGCATTTTTATTAAGTGCGGTCTCATGGAACACTTTTAATATTTTAAAGGTTACTACTATCATCTAGGCATGGACGTCACAAGCGAACTCGAAGCGGTCGAGTTCCACAAATTTCAGTACCGGCTTCCTGGAAGTCTCATCCTCCCTCCAATCAAGGCTTAGCGCTGATCACTACTAAGATGGAAGGAAGCCCGTGTATCTAGCAGATCGTGACCTTAACAGGACACTGCCGCAGATCTAATTGTTCGTTGCAGAGATATGTATCGCTTGCTCTCCAACTATCAATCATATCACCCAGCCCAAGAGTGATGCTCGCTGTCATAAGCAGACAAATCGTGCTATTTTGCTCACCGTGCCGCGTTGTTGGCGAATTTTGCATTGTTGTCCGGTGGCACAAGGTCGTCTCCTGGACGGAGTTTCTGCCGCTCCTTCTTTACTACTCGGACGACTTGGTCCGTGGATTGTGATATCAATACTAGATATGGGATATCAGGTAGTACATACCTTCTATTCCTTTGTTTATCATTAACGTCTGATAAACCTCTGGATAGGTAATAATGACGATGATGGGCGCGACTTTCTCTACCGGTACACATCCGGAAGGTAGCTGTGGAACAAAGAGGCGCAACTAGCCGCCCGCTACGTCAAATTCGACATTGACGCTCTCTGCCGTGTTGCAGCTGAGTCGGTGGGCTCTGCGGCATGTACGGATGTCACGAAGCTTACCGAAGGCAACTTCAACAAGGTCTCGCTTCTGACCATAAGCGATGGGAAAGAGGTCATTGCGAAGACCCCAAATCCCAATGCGGGACGTGCTCACTTTCTCACTGCGAGCGAGGTGGCTACAATGGATTTTGTGAGTCCGGCTATATCCACTCCTTAAGTTGAATTGACTTTGATCGCTGTTTCTAGGTGAGAAATGTATTGCATATCCCCGCTCCAAAGGTGTATGCATGGTGCTCCAGGGCCAACGAAACCCCAGTCGGTGCCGAATATATTATCATGGAGAAAGTGCCTGGTATTAAACTCTCCCATGTGTGGGAGGACATGCACATCTTAAAAAAAATAGGAGATTGTGACACAACTTGTCCAGTTTGACAAATGTCTTGCGTCAAATCCATTTCTGGCATACGGTAGCCTGTATTTTGCTCAGGACACTGGTCGGAATGACAAGTATACTGTTGGTCCCACAAATAATCGAAAGTACTTTGATGATGGGAGAGGAGCACTAAATTCGGACCGTGGCCCTTGTGAGTAAATATTCCAACACTTGAAACGGAAGTTTCCAAGCTGACCTTGTTTCAGGGAGCTCAGTTGAAGAATATGTTATTGCCAATGCACAACGTGAAAAGGAGTCTATCACCAAGTTAGGTCATTCGTCGCGGCCACCACAAGACCTCTTCAATGGCCCGGGACAGTATCGATCCTCTAAGGCCGCCAAGCTTAGAGCATTGGACTGTTATATGAAGTTAGCACGCCACTTACTTCCCAAAAACAAAGCAACTCGTAGACCTGTTCTATGGCACTCTGACCTCCACACGGACAATATCTTTGTTGATCCGGAAGAACCGGCAAAGATCACAGGTGTGGTCGATGGCAAGCTGTGCACATCGCCCCTTTATTCCTCCAAGTCCACCGTCCAGCCCTCCTTGACTTTGACGGTCCTATTCCAGAAAGACTCAACCCCTCTCAATTGGCAGAAAATTTTGACGAATTAAGCCCAGAGGAAAAGCTGCGGGCAAAGAAGCTTCACGCAGCTCAGGCAATGTATGTGCTTAAGTATGAAATTGAATTGCTACAGCAATGCAAAGACGCCAGTCGTGTTGCGGGGGCCGGAAACACTGGTGAGCCGGATCACTGGTCTGGCGGGATCTCTTTTTACGAATGGTGAGCCACATGTCCTGGGTCATCTGATGCAAGCCGTGGATAGATGGGCGGAGATAGTTGGACAAGACGCAGAAGGACGACCCTTGGTCCCTTGTCCGATCCAGTTTACGGAGGAGGAGAGAGCGCAAAAGAGGGAAGACCAGTTGAAGTGGGAGGAAGGGGTCGAGGCAATGGACGAGATCCTTCGGGGATGGGTTCGTCAGCCACGAAGACTATAAACGCATGAAGAGGATGGTGATGGATTTCCGAGGTCTTTCTGCAGCGTGTAGCTGCGACCGATGAGGAGCGGGAAGAGTGGATCAAGGTGTGGCCTTTTCCTGTGTCGTCTTAGGTGGTATACATAGTGGTTGAGTAATGGTACAACTATCTGCAATATATTTGAGAAGAATTACCAAATTAGGTAATATACCTAAGTTGAGGGCGCGGCAGGTCACGGGACCCGCCGTCCCCTACGCACCGCGCTAGCCGCATCGGGCCAAGCGGCGCCCTAAGCGAGCGCCGAGCGCCGAGCCCACACCCGCACGACCAGCGCACACTGAGCGCGGTGTATCTGGTGTGGACTTGCTCGCCTGCTCCCAAAAGTTCAATTCAACCTCTCCTCGACGACTGCCCCTCTACCGACAGGACGCAGCACCAGCAGCACAGCCCGACCTCGCTCGTCTGCAATCATGGCTGCTCTCAACAAGATCGCCGCCAACTCCCCGTCGAGGCAGAACCCCTCGGAGCTGGAGACCCAGCTCGCCAACGCCCTCTATGACCTGGAGAACAACACCCAGGACCTGAAGGCGTCTCTCAGGCCCCTGCAGTTCGTCAGCGCCCGTGAGGTAAGCTCCGCCGTGTTCTCTTTTCGATTAATTGAAAATTACGTCTTTTCGCGGGGTTTTGAACGCAACGGAAACCGATTGAAGGAGAGTTCTGTGGGCCAATATAAAAGTGTTATCTGTGCGAAAAAGGAAATATTGCTGGTGTTGGACGATCTGGAAAAATATCTCTTTATTTTATGAGTCGAAAAAAGCACCCACAAATGTGGCCATTGAACAGGTCTGACCGCTGCCAATTTTTGCTATATAGATCGAGGTCGGCCACGGCAAGAAGGCCATCGCCATCTTCGTCCCCGTCCCTCTCCTCCAGGGCTTCCACAAGATCCAGCAGCGGTATGACAGCCGTACCCTCCAACCGGGTCAGTCGCAGTCGGAAAAGAAAATGCTGACATCTCTCTCTCTAAACCAGCCTGACCCGTGAGCTCGAGAAGAAGTTCTCCGACCGCCATGTCTTGATCATCGCCTCGCGCCGCATCCTGCCCCGTCCCAAGCGCTCCGTCCGCGCCCGCAACAACCAGAAGCAGAAGCGTCCTCGCTCGCGCACCCTGACCGCCGTGCACGACGCCATCCTGTCCGACATCGTCTACCCGGTCGAGATCGTCGGCAAGCGCGTCCGCACCAAGGAGGACGGCAGCAAGGTCCTCAAGGTCATCCTGGACGAGAAGGAGCGCGGCGGTGTCGACCACCGCCTGGACGCCTACGCCGAGGTCTACCGCCGGCTGACCGGCCGCGGTGTCGTCTTCGAGTTCCCCACGAGCTCCATCACCGACTACTAAACGTGATTGATATTGATGATCGGGTAGTCGTCGGTGAAAAGTTCGCGCGTTGGTGATGTGTGGCAGTTGGCTGGTGGTTACCCCAAGTGGTCTCTCTCTGGTCTGGTCTGGTCGGGAGTGTGATGAATATGATCTGGTTGTTGGGTTGGGCTGGTTTTTGGTTTGGTTTGGCGCGATAGAGCGGACCTGAAATGAAACCAGCACATCCTTTAAAAAAAAACCGTCCCTCCGCCTCCCTTATCTTTGCCATGTCATGGTCATGTCGTCGTGTCCTCAATCAGATCAAGGTGTACTGGTACTTCTTCGTCCTCTCTGGAGCGAAACAAGAAACCCATAGCCCCTGGAAAAGGAAAAAGCAGGGGAACCCAAAAAAGGAATTTCAATGAACGATTTTTCTCTTCTTATTCTTCTTGAGAAAGGATAGACAAAAGGAATTCCCAGGACATCGAGCCCCGTCCATGCATCATAATGAATGACAGGCGGTCCCGGACCATTGATGGTGCTTCCAAATCATACTGATTCTCGCGTGCTTGATAAGATAAGGATCGTATGAGATGGCCATCTATCGACCCTGAAATGGATTGTATCCCTACCTTACTACCCCACGTAGGTATGTATAGTGCAGTACTGTACACAGAGGATTAAGGTTAGGCAAGGACTTCGTAGTATGCAGACACCTGCCTACAGCACGTGCATGATGTCGAGCTGGAGCGGACCATGTATCTTATATTTCATCTATCGACCAATCGATCTATAGATCTCCATAGGCTAGGTAGGCACCTTCATCCATGCATCGATTGACGAAGAGTTGTCATCATCACATAAAAGAAAGAAAAAAAGTCTATATGGTATCATCAACCAAGCAAATCATCAAACCACACACAAAGACCTAGCATAACATGACCGAAACACAGAAAGGTTTTCGAGAAGACAAACGACAAGACCAAGAAAACGGAGCTGGATTGATCGTAATTCATGACGCTGACGCTGACGCCGACTCCGGCCCCGGCCTGATTCTCCCCACCCCCAGCACCATCCAGTACGCCAGCTCCCGCTTGACCATCTCCGGCTTCTGCCCCTTGGCTACGGGCTGCTCCATCTGGTTCTCCGAGTCCCACTCCAGCCGCACGAAGACGGGGATCTCGAGCACGTCCTCATCCTCGCGGAGCTCTTTGTCCTTGTCGGCATTTTCCCCGTCATCCTTGTCGCTATCATCGTCATCATCGTCGTTGTCATCCTCGTCGTAGCCATCGTTGGTGTGGTTGTCGTCGTTATTGTCGTCGTTTTTGTCGCCTTCTTTCCTCTTCTTCTTATGCCCCGGCAAGTTCCCCGGCACGACCTCCAGCACGATGGTCGTCCAGTTCCGCCCCTTGTCCCAGACTTTGCCAGCCTCAGCGACCTTCTCGTACCCGGGGACGCCGCCGGAGCGTGACGAGCGGTCCGCGGTCGTGGAGCCGCTGCCGCCCTGCAGCGCCTCGTCCCAGACGTCGCTGTTCGCCCCGATCTCGAACTGCGGGCAGAGGATGGTGACTCTCGACGCGATGCGGCCGGGGGTCCGCGACGGCGTGGCCAGCGTGACGCGCACGGGGTCGAACATGTGGTTCTTCAGCGTGAGGAGGTACTGGACGGGTTTCTGGGGCTGGAGGGCGTCGAGGTTGGGCACGGGGAGGGAGCCCGAGGGCTGGCCCGGCTGGGGGCTGAAGGCCAGCGGCCGAAGCGTCGGGAGGGGAATATAGCTGAGGGCGATGAGGCGGATGCGGAAGCGCGTCGACTGCGGCTTGAATTCGGGCTTGACGAGGATGTGCTTGCAGGCCTTGCAGCGCTTGGAGCGCTTTGTGCGCAGGAGCACGGGCAGCGGGCGGAGATCTTCGACGAAGCGGGCGTCCGGGGACTGGAAGGCGCGCTGCTCTATCGAGGCGAGGCCGTCCCAGCCGCAGTCTGGCGAGGACATGCGTTCGATGATGGCGCCTTCAGCGTCGGGTGAGGCGATCTTCAGGCCTTCTGAGGCCGTGAGGGCTTCCCGCATCACCGGCGGCTTCGATTTCGGCTTCTTGCCGGCTGCGTAGATGCCGCCGAGGGTGGATGAGTAGAGCGACATGATGCGGCTCAACGCACTGGGGGAGGCGAACCCGGCTCCAAAGTCGGTTCCCAGAGGGTCTGACGGGGACGTTGATGTCTCCGCGATCTGCGTGCGGTAGAACGATTTCAAAGCAGCGAACCTTGCGTCATGGTCGAGTGCCGGCTGTTGCTCCTCTGTAGACTGGCCGCGTTCGTTTTCCTTGTCATCCAAGGGAGGGAGCTGATCGCTAACAGACGAGAAGCTGGACAGAGGTGACTTCATATCCGAAAACGCCTTGGAAGTCTTCCTCCCTCCAGAACTATCCGTCATCTTCGCAAGCTGGGTACGGATGTTTGTGGGCTTGTCGAACTTTATCCCGATGTCAAGAGTCGTCCACATGCAATAGGCGCAGGCCAATACCCAGGGACCCTGCTGGGTAGCACTGCCTCCAGAGGTATTTTCAAGAGTAGTTACCGCAAGAGGGGCGGTGCATATGGGACAATTGAAACAATTCCTCGCGCATCTGCCAAATCGAACTCAGCCGCTGCTCCATCTGATGGTCTTAGGCAAGAACACCGTAGTGTTGAAAGACAAGAAACAGCAATGTAAAACATACCGATTCCCCTCACTCCGCACCATACTGCTCGGAGTCTCGAACAGACAGTTCGGACAGTACCAGCACACGATCTCCTCCGTTATACATCGCGGACACTTGATCTGGTGGCAGTCTTCGCAGTAGAGCAGTTGTTCCGGGGGAAACAGCGAGAAATTCGCGCGGGGAGATCGCGGGTTAAACGTCTTCTCTTCCTCCTCCTCTCCCGCCTCAGGGACGTGGAACAGCCCCGAAGCTCTCTTGTTGGAAACATCGGGGTCGGGGGTCTCGGAGCACGGGCACGATATGTAGGTGTAGGGGAACGGACGCGCCATGTCGGAACGCACTCAGACAGGATAGATGCTGGCGAAGCGAGTAATATTGCAATAATCCCAGATCACTGCACAGTCTCTAGCATGCTTCGTGGGCCGTGGCTCTTTCTCTCTCTCTCTTTTTCCCTCAGACGACCCGACTGCCCTCGGTCACGATTCCGCAGAACGATCGCAAGTGCGCCGCTGTCCGACGCGAGGACTGGAACTCTCCGACTCCGAAGACACTCCCACAAGAATATGCCAATGGGTTCGCGATCACGATTCCTGCTGCTTTCTTTGTGCTCTCAGGGGCAGTTCGCGCCTGCGCTGGTCGACCTGCGTTGGGCAGGTAGTCTGCGGTGACAACTCGGTTCGAACAGCAACCGTGGAATCGTAAACAGAACATATAATAAGTCCGGATCTGGTTTCAATCAGACGGCCGGGGCGTGCGCAGGCATGTCAGGACTCGGGTAGTGCTCTGTCTGGACCCTGGAGTTCCGTGGAGTCGCGGGACTCGTGGGGTTGAAAGCTGCATGCAGCGCCGCCGCCGCAGTTTTGTTTTGTCCCAAACGAACAATTGCGGAGAAGCAAGAAATCTCCGACGTCAGTCAAGAACCTAGATCTCCGCTTTAGCACCAAACAAACTCCCCGCGTTTCTTTCTTTCTCCTTCTGTCCGAGGGACTCCCTTCCCACTCAAGATGCCCCTCCGTCTCTTACAAATAGATAAATAATTAATCAATTACTCAATTGATACGATCATGTCTCTCCGCGCATTCGTTCCCCGGGCTGCGCTCCCGCGGCGAACGTGCGCCGCAGCGGCCGCGGCCATGACGACGACAAGGAGCTACGCCATGCAAGGGCCAGCGAGCCCGTCGCTGGAGGTCTTCAACCGGAAGACGAAGCACCTGCAGAAGGAACGGGCGGCGCGGAATGTCGAGACGAGCCGCAAGACGGACTACCTCAAGGACGAGGTGGCTACGCGGCTATGCGAGCGGTTACTGGTATGTACGGCAGCATCCGACATTCAATATCATTATCCACACTTGGGATCTATTGCTAATCCTCCGAGTCTGATACCTAACAGGACATCAAACGCACCTTCCCCCACGTCCTCGACCTCGGCGCCAACAGCTGCAACATCGCGCGCGCCCTGACGGCGCCCAACCCGGACCCCCACGACCCGCAGTCCCCGACCCCGATCGCGACGCGCAACGGCGTCACCAGGCTGACCTGCGTCGAGACCTCGCGGGCGCTGCTCTACCGCGACGCCGACCTGCCCTTCAACACCAGCGTCAAGGACCTGACCATCGAGCGGGAGGTGATCCCGGACCTGGAGTCCCTCCCGTACAAACCCGACACGTTCGACGCGGTGCTCTCCTCGCTCTCGATCCACTGGATCAACGACCTCCCCTCGCTGCTGGCGCAGGTGAACTCGGTCCTCAAGCCCGACTGCCCCTTCCTCGCGGCCATGTTCGGCGGGGAGACGCTGTTCGAGCTGCGCGGGTCGCTGCAGCTCGCGGACCTGGAGCGGCGCGGCGGCGTGACGCCGCATGTGTCGCCGCTCGCGGACGTCAGGGACGTTGGCGGGCTGCTGACCCGTGCGGGGTTCAAGATGCTGACGGTCGACGTGGAGGATATCGTGGTGGAGTTTCCCGACACGTTTGCGCTGATGCAGGATCTGCAGGCCATGGGGGAGGGGAATGCTATCCTGCACCGCGAGGCGGGGCCCATCTCGCGGGACGTGCTGCTGGCGAACGAGGCCATCTATCGGGAGTTGCATAAGGAGGAGGGTGCGCGGGGGATACCCGCGACGTTCAGGTTGATCTTCATGATTGGGTGGAAGGAAGGGGAGGGCCAGCCGCAGCCGTTGCCCAGGGGCAGTGGTGAGGTCAATCTCAAGGATATACTTGGGGGTGGTAGCTTTGATGGGACGTGAGGTCCTATCGATAATATAAATCAAGTCACGAAAGATGCCTAGGTGCCTAAGTGTTCCATTTGTATATGTAATATAGAAGCGAAAGGGATATATCCACTGCGGTTCATGTCGGTACGCCATGCCCAGCTCTAATTCAGATAACAGGACCGAAGAAAAACAGTAAGCTTCCTTTTCGCCGCGCCAGCGTGCAGAATCAAGTATCAAGTATCCACTCGTCACTTTGCTCAATCTCTAGAAGCGACATGTTAAACCCTGTCGGAAAGGCCATTTCATCCAATGCACCGAACAAATATGTGACCCGTTCAAACCGTTCTCCGATCCGTCATTACTCGGACGATCGACCCGAGACCGGCGATCTCGACCAGCTTCTCGTGCCAGCTCAGCAGCACGCTCATCTGCTGCCCGGCGCCGGTTTCACCCAGGTTACGGGGCTGGATCTGCGAGAACCCCGACGTGCCCGTAGGCTGCGGGGAGAGGGGCTTGCGCGCTTGGCCGCTCGGGGAGGACCCTTGAGCCATGCCCTTGTAGCTGTAAAAAAAATAAAAACCGTAAGCTAGCTGCCACCATAAAATCATACAAATAGAACGGATATGGAAGCACGTACATATACTTCATCAAGCAGTCCGCCCTCTCGGAGCCCCCTTGCCCGGTACACACGGCCTCTAGGATCCTCGTCATCTCGCCCTGCCGGATGCCCTGCAGCACCTCGATGACGGTCGCCAGATGGACCTCCTTGGCGCGGTCGTCCCCGCCCAGCGGCGCCGTGTCGAGCACGTAACGCAGCGCGCCCTCGGGGTCCCCGCCCCGGAGCATCTGGCGCACCTGCGTCGCGACGCCCGCGGCGGTGTTGGCGTCCGTCGGCGCCGGGAGGGTGCTCGGGAGGAGGGTGTCGAGGGGGAAGTTGACCGACGACTCCGGGTCGAGGACGTCGACGTTGATGGTGCGGTAGTTTACTTGCGCCATGGCTTTCGTTCCCTTCTTATGGGCTGTGTTCGTTGTATTCGGTGTAGAGCTGTATGGGCGGTGGGCGGTTTCAGCCTAGTGATCAGAGCAAGAGAATTGGTCGTCTAGGCGACTGAGAGACAAAGGGATTTTCTTCCGGAATAGGAGATAGGACAGGTGAGAGGGCTCGTATCGTATAAAGCAGCCGTCCACGTGGAGGGAGCGGGGAGATACAAGTGACGTGGTGGGGAGACGGGAGACGGGTACCGGTCGGTCAGTCGAACCGTAGATGATTTCTGCCTTGCAGGGCACAAATGTCCGCCGCAAGGCTCTCAGTCCCCCGTTGCAGAAAGAGAAGAAAGCAATAAAAAAGGTGAGGTGAGAATTGGAGGGTGGAGGAGAAGGTGGCAGACCGAGAGGAACGGAGAGGCAGAAACGGAGGACAGCGCGGAGGCTGAAGCTGCAGTTGCGGGCGGTGATGGTCGCCCGTTCCGGATTACAATTGAGGGTGCCTCAGGCAGCGTGAGTGCCCCTTCCAACAAGACAATCATAAATCATAAGACTGCCTTGCTGTTTTCCCTGGCCAAAGATGTTCGAAGACGCATTAAGTGGTCCATACCTTGTGTGTTTCTATATTGCCCTCCGCGGGGAGTCAACTCAGCCGAGGCTCTCGCAAGGCTACGTCGTTGGCGGAGTTGACAAGGTACGGTACAAGTGACTATCGTCAGGACACTATATTTAACTACTCTAGGCTGCAGAAATATGGATCGTATATTTTCATTTATTATTTGTCCCGCAGATAGATGCATTAATTTTGTGCGTTTTAGCGGATATACCCAATCCCTTGGTCCAGTAACGCCGTCGGAATCTGCCCCAGATGTAGTGTACAGTGTAGACAAACAACAAATTCAAAGAAACAGTCGAACAAGGCCACCCTGTAGACTCTAAGAAGAACCAGCGAAGTAATAAAACCCCAGAACCAGAAGTAAATCCAACCCTATCGTCAACCCGGAAACACAATGATTTCGTAAAAGTACATGAACCCCAGACCCACCACCATACATTTCACTGGGATACCCAAAGATGGAAACGCGACCGTCATCAGCATAGTTGTCGTCAGATCAGTAAAATAAAACAGAGCCATCGGGAATTCGTAGTGTACATGTGAACGAGAACGAACTGAGGGGAACTTCCTTAAAAAGGAATTAAAAAAGCCGAATATCCATCCAAGAAGTTCCTTTCGAACATATACGTAAGTTTCATGTGCAGAGACGTATGACATGTCTTCGTGTTGCGAACAAACAGGATCACTTCTAGTTGGTAGTCGTAATTGTGATGGGAGGCAGATTCGTCGGTGGTGTCGGAGTCGGCTGTCGATTCTGCTCAGTCAACTCCGTAGCCTCCTCATCCTGACTGACAAGGTTCTTGGCCCTGTCCTTTCGGAAGAGACGCATGATGGTACGCTTCAAAGGCATCCACATCCCCCGAATGCTCTTGCCGATCGGGTTGAAGACTAGTTTGAGACCTTTCATAATCGGCCTCAGAACGAGCGTCACGGAGTCAACGACAAAGTTAAAGACGACCGCGAAGTGTCTGTCCGGGATCATCCTCAGGACGACAGCCCATGGCATACAGCATATGGCACATATAATGCAGATGGCCCACTGTACGCCGTTGAGCGGAGTCACCCCGAGCGCAACGCCGCCGACGAATATGATCATGATTTGACCACCAATCATGATGCAATTGATTCCGATAAACCAGTAGTTCTTCAGCATCCCTTCAAAGATGTTGAAGTTGTTGTCAAGCCTGCGGTTGTTGAACTCGTTGAAGATCTGCATCCAGACAAACGTGTTGAAAACGATGGTATCGAGCTCAAGCTGCTTCTGCGAGTCTCGAAGATCGTATCCAAGAATGCGGCCGCCAGCGAAGAAGAGTGTAAAGGTCACAGCAAGCTGATAGACAGCCTGTCCGATGATCATCTTCCACATTGTCATGGTGAACAGTGGAGCACTCTTCGGAGCAGGCTTCCTGTTCAGAATTTTCTCAGTCGGGGGGTCAGTGGCCCTAGAGAAAGAAGAGTCAGTAGAGTTATAGCATGACGATGCGAAATCGTAGACTTACAAGGCCAAGGCGGCAAAGGTGTCCATGATCAAATTGACCCACAGCAGCTGCACTGCGTTCAAGACGCTCTCGTTGGAACTGCTGTAGACGGCAGATACAAACGTCAAAAAGACAGCAGTGATGTTGACAGTGATTTGGAACTATTTTTTTTTGAGGTTAGAACTGATACAAAAAGATATTCCAGAAGACGACTCACCTGCAGAAACTTGGAGACTGCATCATTGACTGCCCTGCCCCACGCGATTGCTGTGACAATTGACTTGAAATTATCGTCAAGAAGGATAATCGAACTGGCCTCCTTTGCAACTTCTGTGCCTGCGATACCCATGGAAAAGCCCACGTCAGCGGTCTTGAGTGCGGGACCGTCGTTTGTTCCATCTCCCGTCACTGCAACCGTTTCGCCAAGGTGCTTGAGTCGCTCCACGAGGATACGCTTGTCTTCAGGGGAGGAGCGAGCGAGGACTTGGAGACGCGGAATAACACGATCCATTTCTTCATCTGAAAGTTGGCGGAATTTAGGTCCTTCCATGACGATACCATCATCGGTCTTGATGCCGCAGGAGGACGCGATTGCGGTAGCTGTTGTCAGATTATCGCCTGAGACAGTCGTTAGCCGTCGAAGGCTATTCGGTGTGATCAATCGGGGAAAGGCATACCCGTAACCATCTTCACCTGGACACCCGCATTATGGCACTTCTTGATGGCAGCAGGGACTTCTGGTCTCAGTGGGTCCTGGATACCGACAACGCCAACCCAAGTCATGTTCTTAAAGACGTCTTCGAACTTGGCTGCAGACGGATCATCCTCCAACGTCTCAACGCCCTTTGGGGGCCAGCTTGGAAAGTCCCTGTAGACCATGCCAATTGTTCGGAGAGATCTCTCTGCGTACGAGTTTATCGTGTCAAGGATGTGTTTGCGAGTCGTCTCAGAGAGCGGCTCGGTCACAATCTGTTGCCCGGACATTTTTGCAAGCAAAGAGGAGGATTGGCCAAGCACCAGTTCAGCAGCTCCCTTGACGAGAAGCCGATAGCCAGCGGAAGGTTCACGGTAGACGACACCCATACACTTGCGCGCAGAATCGAAGGGAATCAACTGTACGATCTCAGCGCTTGCCCTCTCCTCGGTTACATTCAGACCAAGGTGGTCCTTAGCAAGCTGTAGGATTGCGACTTCTGTCTTGCTGCCGACGAATTCTTTGTGACCATCCTTTTCCTCTTCGAAAGCCGTCGAGTTCAGGGCGATGCTTTTGATGATCAAGTCTTTGATAGCGACGGAGGATTGCTTGAAAATCTCCGACACCGTCGTCGTAGGCGTGCGATCGTTTTCATCAAGCGGAAGCTGATTGAAGCTCTCATCAGAGCCCCATGTCCCTGCCACCACTGTCATCTTATTTTGCGTGAGGGTACCTGTCTTGTCTGAGCATATCACGGTGGCGTTACCCATCGTTTCACAGGCTCGGAGCACTCTGACGAGATTGTTCTCCTTCACCATACGCGTCGTAGCAAATGCAAGAGCAAGAGTAACAGCCAACGGAAGGCCCTCTAGAGATCGATCAGTTTTAGGCCTATAGCTATGATGTCTACCGGAGTAAACTCACCAGGGATCGCAACGACGATGACGGTAACGGCAGTAATAAGAATATCCACAAATTCCTTGCCCTTCTCAGCCGAAGAAGCATGATTGCCCGGCAGCTCTGCAAGGAACCTAAAGAGAAGCACGAAGAATAGAAGCGTGGCGGCGCTAGAGCCTGCGTTAGTTGACAACACAGCAATATCCCAAGACAGAGATTTACCTTGTACCAAGCCCACCAATCCAGTCCGCCAGCCTTCCCAGCTTGACCTGAAGGGGGGTTGGGTCATTTGCCGTCTGCAGTGAGAGGAGAATCCTCCCATAAGTCGAGTATGGTCCAACGCTCGTCACCAAGTACGTTCCGACACCTTCGAGGACCTTGCTGCCAGAGATGATGAAGGGGTCGAGTTTCTTCGTAGCGGTCCCGTCCATGATACGCTGCCAGACCTCATGTCCACTGGTCTTTTTCATCTGATCGGATTCTCCAGTGGCCGAAGACTCGTCGCATTTGACACCATGCCCAGAGATGAACACTCCGTCTGCCGGGACGGAGTCACCGGGCTCTAGGTAAAGGACATCGCCAACGGTGATGTCAAAGATAGATATCTTGACGGACTTCCCGGAGCGAATGGCTTTGACTTCACGATCGTTTTTCTGTTCCAGTCAGTTTTCATGTCCATAGTGTCCGCAGGGAGGAACATACCCGTCTGTTCAGCTTCGCAAACTGTCTCTCCTTCTGCCAGTCATTTGCGGCGGTGACGACAGTGACGATCAAGATGGCTACACATATGGCAACCCCTTCAATCCAGTCCACTGAAGATCCTCCGCTGAACGTCTCGTATAAGCCTAGTGAAAGCGACACCACGGCCGCAATGGTCAGTAGAATGATGATTTTATCATTATAGGCGTCCCAAAACAATTTCAGAAAACCGGCGCTCTTCCGTTCCGGTAGTCTATTGCAGCCAAAAATTCGGATTCGATCAACGAATCGAGATTCCGCATCATTCGCGTGTGTCTCTGAGCGGTCCGCGTTCTGCGATCCATCATGGTTGCTCTGTTTTGCACCACGGGCGCGAGTTGCTTCCTCAAAGCTGATAGTACCCTCTAGTCGGCCTTCGTCAACGGACAGGCCGGCAACTAGATCTGTTCTAAGGCCGTACGCGAGACCGTCCAATCCTCCCAGGGCCTGAAAGGCAGCCAGGGACTTGGGGTTCAGCATCTTGTTAAGCTGGCCAGGAGAGAAGGCAAACTTGTTGTCCTCAACGTGAAAGTCTTTCTCATTGCGAGGATCAGGTTTCAACGCTTCGGAGAGAGGAACATCATCATAAGCAGCCTTGATCGACTCGACATTGGGGGTTGAGTTTGCGGTCGAGTTTGCCCTCGATCTCGCAAGCGTGTCCGCAGCTGAATTGAATGAGCCATTAAACGAGCCCGACCTGGAGCGAAGGGTCTCTCCGTCCAGCGAAGAGACGGTTGGAGAGGGCGCATGATGAACCGTCAGCCGACTGCCATCATTACTAGACGGTCGATCCGGAGACGCCTGCTCTGAGGTTGTGGGTCGCGGGGAAAGCTGTGGCTCAGAGGCATCAGCAGGTAATTTCTCCTCGAGATTCGATCCCAGTACCTGTGTGTTCACGAAGACGGCAGGAGGGCCCAACAGCCGACTGTTATTGTTGTTGTTTCTGTCCGCCATGGTCGCGACGGAGTAAAGGATGTAGGATCGACGTGAGAAAAGATCCAGCCACAATCCATAGATTATGGCAAATATGACATGTAGTCAGGGAGACGATGTTCGAGACGCCGGCCGTGCAGGCGGCTGGCGCTCTTCTAAAGTACTCCGTACTATCTGCCCATGGATTATCATTGAGGCTGTGCATGTACCTCCTTAGTCTTAGCCCTTGGCATCCGAACCTGCGCGGATGAAGTACCTAGGAGGTACCTCGGTACCCAACCAGCGTGGGGCGCCAAGTCTGTATGTATACGGGCAAGGGAAAATCTCATAAAAGCGCAGTGTTTCGGAGCGTGCAGAGACGAGCCTCTATTCGCAAGAGTTGTCTGCCTCATCACCAACAGGAAGCTCCAGCACGGAGGAGCTCTCGCGTCTCGGGTCGCCGTCATGATGCCCCGTGTCCCAACGCAGGCCGTTCAGGGGCGTGGGGCGACGGGGTCGAGCAAGCAGAGCGAGTGAGTCGACGGGCTTTGGCGCCGGTCGAGATCTCGATGTTGATTCTTGACCTCTGCAGCGACTGCTTGGCGCCGCGGGCCAATGGGTGCCAAGAGCGGCCGCGATGCTGTTCCGCCTGGCGCTTCCTCTCTTCCCACGTCGCCTGCCTCCCGCCTTGCCGCCGTTACTTGGGCCACATGGTGATGCCGCATCGCTTGTTCTCGTCTGAACCCGCTACACGCGAGGTACATCGTGTCCCGGAAGCGCTGAGGCAGACGTGCTGATACGCCATGGACCGCTGAGCCGCCCCAAGGCTGGGATCCCCCCGGGTCGTCTGATACAGAGCAATCCACGGGTCGGCAGCATCATCCTGGTGCCTGATCCGTTCGACCTTGCCGCTTGATAGGTGAACGCCGCCAGGCTGCTCTGGAGAACACCTTTGCCTCCTTCTGGTCTTCGGAAGACATGCTGCGCCTGTTCAACCTCAACCAGAAGGCTCGAGCTGAAACTACGTCATTCCGGGATCCCGCCACGCGGCTCTGATGGTGATCTCTGAGCAGGAAATACGGGTGCTGCCTTGCACCGCGAGTCGATCGAAGCTGGCCAAGCACCAGGTTGCAGGGAGGGTGGGACCGGCGGATGCGCGCTGCTTGTCCGTATCCCATAGACTCCCTGGACGATGAGCTGCATGTAGCGACTATCAAAAGTCAAGGCGCACGCAGGGACCAGCACGCTGCCAGTGCGGAGGCGGCGCGGAGATCCCACAACGTGCAGCGCGTCTGCCCGCGATGCCGCCTCGCCAGCCACGTGAGCCGCCGCGTCCACCTCCCTTTCCAGCCACACCCGCACCGCCACTGCTGCTCCTCCATGTGGTGGCGGTGCCATTGTAATATCACGTGATGGCAGGCGGTCGCTCACTTCGACCCCAGACGATACTGACATCGCGTTCGCTCTTCCCAACATTCTGTCCTGCCTGTTCGCCTCGTCTGCGATCTCCTGCAGGCTCTACAGGGGCTTCTATCATCCTCCTCCTTCGTGATTCTTGGCTTCTTTCCATTGGTGCAATGTCGGACGCCTGGCCTGTCCGAGCCGTCTGACCTAAACATCATTAAACATCTACAGTTGTACAGGCAATATCAACAGGCTCCGCCCAGGTTTGGCCAATCCTGTCCTACCGCTGCGCCTTCAGGTAGGATCTGTTTCTGCCGATGACTTCATCAACAGCTCCGCGACCGGATAATCCACGCTTGGCAACTTTCACAACAGATTACTGGGGCTCCGCCTCCACTGCTTGAAAATCTCAACATCACAGTGATCACACCTTGGCATAGTCTCTCCCATCCTTCAATATTTGACTTTTGCTCAAGACCATGCAAGGTCTCGTGGTGCTGGGACTGTTAAGGTAGGTTATCGAAAGCTGATTTGTCTGTTGATTTGCACTGCCTCGCTCAGTCTCCACCCCAAGCTCGCGAGTAAACCGCTTTGGGATACATGTCGAACGGGCCAGTGCGGAAGTCCTGACTGCTGCCACCCGTTACATGCGGTTTTTTTTTCTGAGTCAAGTCTTCCTAATGCCACTTTGACCGATCTTTCGAGCCCTGGGACTCTCGGCCGGTGGCCATTTAGGTACTTTGCACTACCTATAGTGCATCCTCTATCAGTTCTGCAGCTCCTGCCGGTTGCTATGGATATTCGACGGACGGACCCTCCCGTTGACACCTTCTGACTTTGGAAAGGATGCCGGTTTCTGTTAACCTTATCAATAGATTCCTCCTGGATGGAACCCTATTATCTCGTTTATTTTGGTATAAAGAATCCCACAGCCACGCTTGGCCTACTGGCCTTGCACCCTTGTTGTGATGACAAGACCACTCGTGATTCTACAATACGACTACTTTTTCAGTTTGGACACGTGCGCTGGTCGACTAGCACACGACAAAACCCGTCCGGGAGAGCGACTTGGAGAAATTCAGAACATTTCTCGGCCGAAGGACCTGCTCATGTCGTCTGCACTGAATCCCGTTGCACCTTGGCATCGTTGCCAATGCTGCTACAGGTTATCTAGCCACGGCTCCCTTGCGGCATTATCCTGGCCTATTAGCTAATGGCCCGTACTCCACGATCGAACGGAATTTGACCTCGCTCGGGCCAGCATCCCCTCTTTTTTTTCGTATGCAGATGCCTTCAAACCCATTGCAGTCGCTACTGTGACCGAGGCTGTGTAGAGGAAACGAAACAGCCTTGTTCTACGGAAGGCAGAAGGGATCGATGAGAAATCAAATCCATCCCAACAATTAGACATGGTACCCAAGTCAAGGCTGTTCTCGAACTTGCTACCTGAGCTCGCTGCCACCCGGTCCGTTTGCCATCCCTCGAGTGGATGACGACCGCGCTCGGTCTGAGCCTCGAACATCCGTCATCGAGTTGCCATCAACACAGCCCGTTTACATCCTGCCACCTGGCATGGCAGAGCAGGCAGTAAGCAATCGGAATCCGAGATCATGTCCGAAATTCGGCCATCGGAGGATCCTCCGTGGATAAAAACAAGGCTTTTATACTACCTCATAGTCGATACGAGCACAGGCACAAGGCGCTCCGCGCGGCTGTCTGTCTATCCGTCCGGAATCTTCTCCCAAATCCGATCCCCATCCCCATTCCGCGTCTGCGTGAGCTGCATGATGACATTATGTAACTCTCTTGACAGATACATCGATACTGTGGGACTGCAGATCATATTACTTACCCCATCCGTCACCGACACTGACATTGTCAGGCTCTGTGCGCACATACACAGCCTCCTTGCTTGCTCATTTCGTTGAGATTCTCTCTCTCTCGACGGCACTGTGTGGCTACCTTGTGTAGAAAAAGATAAATTTTCCATGAAGGGATGAATGGATAGACGAATAGATCAATCCATCAATCGTCCATATCGATATGAAGGAAAAGAGAACTCCTCTTTTTCCCTTCTCCCCGTTCAGGCCACAGCCACCTAGGTAATCGCACACCCCTCTCTCTCTCTCTCTACGTCTACGTCTACATCTACCTACGTTATCCCAGAGGATATGATATATAGAATTTCGGGGATGCATACATGCCTCGAGAGCAGTTCCTTATGTCCGACTGTCTATCTATCTGGCTTAGGCAGCTGTTTGTTTCTTTTCGTGCGTTACATGTATACAGGAAGGAAAGAAGGAAGGACAGAATATCCATTCATTTACTTAATCAGAATCTATCATTCTATCCATGGATCTATCTACAGCACAGTATGTACATACATGGGAAACAAACAAAACATGCAGAAGACAGAACCACCCCTGTGCAGCCTTCGCAAGGCTGGCAATGTCATGATGTAAGCCTTAATTAACTAACTGCTTACCTAGATGCAGTACCTAGGTACTGTATGTACTGTACATTACCTAGGTCTATTTTACTTATCTAGTTGGAGACTACTTAGGTTATCTATTCAGTCATCCCAGGGTAGGTACCGAGTTGACTTGAGTCGACAGGCAGATATATCTACTGTACAGTATAACTCACCGTATGCAGTGGAGACAGAAATAAATCTATAAGTCATCTTGTTTAGAAGATAAGTAAGCAAGTAAATAGATTTCTATGCCCACAACAACAGATAAAGAGTACCATGCTTTTTTTGCCCCCCTTCATTCAGATCAACTATATCAGAACAAAAATACCGGTCAACTATCATAAAAAGGCCATGAGCGCTAATTGCAGTCAGAACTGGGCAGCACAGATACAAAATAAAAAAATAGAAATAAGAATAAAAAAAAAGGCAAGACCATGACCCCAAGTCGAATTCAATTTCAATCCCCAATAGATAGATAGATACCTTCCTGCCCTACTTACAAGTCCATCAACGAGAACAGAGTCACAGAAGAACAAAAGGCAGAGGTCAGTTAAACTTGGAGTGTAGGGAACAATGATATATCCTTACCAGCTGATATATAGTAAGTAATTAAGTAGTAGGTAGCCAGGATCTACTTTAGTAAGTACCCTTCCTCCCCATCCAGAGTTGACGTCATGGCAGGTACGTACAGTTTTACAGCACGCACGAGCGCAGTACATACGTACATAGGTAACATACCACTACCACATTACCATGGGCCCAGATCTTGCTTTCTATGATAAGCAGGTTAGATACATACACAATACCAACTAATCTGACCCTTTTTTTTATCTGCATCTTCATCTTCGTCTTCAAACCTTCCCATCACAGGAAAATCGCATTAAGACGGCGAAAGACAGCAAACACAAGAACAAGATAAGAAATCTTGACATGAGAAGATAGGTCCACATGCTGATGTGATTAACCATGTCCATCCTATCCGAGCTTAGCGGCAAACATTTAGAAAAAAAATTCAAAGATGGTAAAAAAGTAAGGGGAAGAAAATCAGCTGCCTCAACTCAAAACTGCTTTTGAGTGGGTACAACCGTACAAACCGATCAAAACGAAAGTGAAAATAAAAAAACCCCCAACAAGCTAAATACATACTAACACTACATAACTACCTACAATAGATAGATAGATATGGACGAAAAGACAAACAAACACCATGCCTTCCTCTCCTGAGTCCTGCCTGCTCCTTACCCTACCGGCATATTTTCATCCAGCTCTCTATAGCCCCGTGACGAGGGCCTCGAGAGCTATATAAATCATCCTCCCCAGCAACCTTCCTTCCCCCAACAACCAAAACCAGGTGCGTAAGAAGTGAAAGAAAACCCAAACACCCCGATCATTTTTGGAGGGAGGACCCCACGACGTGCAGAACCGTGGGATAAGAAGAAGCCCCAGAGAAACGGTCGTACACAAACATCAACGAAATAAGAAGGGGAAAAAAGGGGTATCCATACAGAAGTAAAAGGTAAATTGGGGCAGCATAAACTAAAAAGGGCAAAGGTACTGAGGGCCCGGGCGAGACTCGGACCTGGCTTGCTTCCCGCCTCCGCCATCCACCTCCTTGTTGACTTGGACTGTATCCTCCGCAGCTGCAGTGCAGGGTACAAGACAGCATGAGTTGCCTTGGAGGTGAGGAGACAAGCGGTGGCGGAAAGCATGTACCAATATCCGATTCCCGACCTTAGTCACCTCAGACAATAGAATGTACCAGACGAAACCGAAACAGAGAGTAAACGACAGCTGGGAGTACCCGTGGACGTAGACATATCGAGAAGAGCGGAAGCAGCAGCCTTGTCGCAACCCGTCAACGAAAACGCCTATACCTCGAAGCAGAACCATGCATATTCACAAGGAGACTTGGCTATGTACCGACAAAGGGCAAAGCGTCAGAGAAAATGTGTGCGCCAAAACTGGACAATCGAGCCAAAGCAGAGGTAGCTGTCAGAGACTCTCTGTGAAGCGACTGCCTCTGCTTCCATCAAAGCTTGGATGGCTTCGGCCCACCAGGTCCGGTCGTCTCGGCGCAGTGAGATTCCCTTGCGTTTGCTGCGTTTGGATCGATTGACCAGTTGCAGGGAGGTTGACGGAACTGGCAACGGGAGTCCTGGCAGGCGACGGGCGCATGACGGCAATGCCCTCGGACTCCTCTTCATTCTCTCTACCGGTACTGACGGCGAAGGACGGACTACGGGGTCCCGTTGGCAGACCCGGAGAAGGCGGAGGTGGGACGATATGTATTGGTGATGATGGGGACAGAGGATGGCTATTCCGATCGGGACCAGCGACAGGTGATTCCTCGATTTCATCATCACCATAACCATCTCCTCCGGTCTCCAATACGGATCGGATTTTCCTCCCCGAAATCTTTTGAAATCCGCTTTCGCTAGGCGCCGTCTCCGTCGTGCTCGTGGTCATCGCGGACTGCCTCCAGCGGTTGATGAAGCCCGTGGGGGACAACGCAGCAGCAGCAGCAAGTGGCGTGACGCTAGAGCGCTGAGACATGATCTCCGCAGGTCGTGACACCGACTCCTGCCCGGCTGGTGCATCTCCCGCACGGTTACTGGACGGAAGTGCTCCACGAGTTTTGCGGGCATGCTGCTTCCTCCAGCGGAGTAACAGGAACGCTAGTAGGCAGAGCACGGCAGTTCCGGCAACACCTCCCACGACACCACCAACGATTGCAGGAGTGTCGACGCCACCAGACGAGCCGGAGCTCTGAGACTGAGATTGGGTCGGAGAGGCTGCTGATCCACCAGCTTGGCTCCCAGGGGAAGAACCTCCACCCGATCCAGCACCCCAACCGTTCTGATCTGGATAAACAGCGGAACTCGTGGAAGACGAGGTCGCCGAGCTGGTAGAACTAGAGGTTATTGTTGAGGAGGGTGAGACGGTGGAAGAGGAGGAGGAGGAGGAGGAGGAGGAGGTAGAGGACGAGGAGGAGGAAGTGGTGGTGGAGAAGGTGGCGGTGGAGGTACTGACGGTGGTCGTGGTGGAATCGCTTGATGTATGGGATACAGAGGAGGTAGAGAAAGAAGAAGAGTAAGAAGAAGAAATTAGAGACGACAGGGAAGCAGTTGTTTGCGACGATGAGGAGACACTAGCTGTGGATTGAGCGGATATCGTCGAGAGTTGGGATGCCGTTGAGATTTGGGATACCGTCGAGAGCTGGGACACTGTCGAAAGTTGACTGCTGTAAGTCAGGGTTGAACTTGCAGAGTCATGGGTAGAAGAATGGCTGGGCAAGGGCGAAATGGAACCTGCAAGAGTAGACAAGCTTGGTGCGATGACAGGGGAATTAGTTTCCGCCGGGATTGTGACGGGACCGAGGATCGAATGCGACACAACAGTAGGCAGCGTTGCAACGGTGAACTCTCCAACTGTATGAGAGCTCCTGTCCACGATGTTGACCACGGTAGTCACCACAGTCGTCACCGCAGGATCCTCCGACTGCGACGTGGGCGACTCGCGACGCGCTACGTCCGGACTGCTCGAGCTATCGCCATCGACTGGGATCCTGCTGGAGCTTCTTGGTCCATGAATCACCTCGCCGTGATTCATGGGGGTGGCGGACGGCACAAGATCACCGCTTCTGCTTTGGATATCCGAGCTATCCCAGGTGCTGTTCGCCATCGCTCTCAATCTGTTCCTCATTGCTCGGCGCATGAGAGCGTCTCTTATTCTTCTCCCGTGCCGGGTCATCTTGGCATCCACAATCCCTGCTTTCGCCTCCTGATGTCTTTCTTTTCTTTTCTTTTCCTTTCCGTCTCAACACTTGGCAGGGTGGACCGATAGCAACAAGCGAATGGCAGAGGTCATCCGCAACAGACTGAACGAAAGTCGGGTCCTAGATCCAGCGAGACAATATCGGCCAGCTAGGGCCTCTTCGAACGAAAGTGCAAAAAGTACGTCTCGCGGTAAATCACCAGCGGGCCGTGGCAAGAAAGGAACGGTGTGTCTGCCTGGACCACACTGCTGAACTGAGAGAAATGGAGATAAAAAAAAAGGGAGCGGATTGGGCAATTGAAGCGCCGGATCTTGCAGAAGAGCCTCAAAAAGAAGGGTGGGTAAGTGAGTGAACGAATCTTCTTGGGTCAGGACGTCTCAATTGGCCGACGTCAAGAACGCTGCAAAGGCTGAGAATCGGGGATTCAATCCACAATGGGGTTTCATAGAGAAGGATTCGAAGGAGCGGACATCAGCCGTCACCGCGCGGCCAACGATAGCGAAAGAACCGAAGGTCGATGAACCTGTGGAGATGGGACGAAAATAATGATCAGCCATGCTTCGTGCGCGCCCATGGGGGCCCGAGTGTCAGGAGCGCAGCGGCAGTCATACCTTGTATAAACGAACGACAGAAAGTGGCTAGTTCATGCTGCCATGGAGGGAGAAGGTGAAGGTGAACCGTCGAGGAGCGAATTGAACGGGCACGAGGACCGGGCGGAACGGGCGACGACGTTCGGTGTTGGGGGCCTTGGACGTTCTCCCTTGCCCTTTGGATCGGGGAACCGCACCACCAAGTTCTAGACCGGCGACAAACCACGCTCGTCGTCTCCAGGAACCGTGGGTTCGCCAGGCACATGGGATGGCAACCCTCGGCACACACGCACACAACTCGACCACGGGGAACGCGCTCGACGTGCTCGCGGGGCGGGATGCTGCTCGTCGCTGTCGTCGAAGCTCCGCCTAGGGTCAGGGCGAGAGGGACGCTGGAGGATACGGGGAGAAAGAGGGCTTTCGTCCGAGCTCGGCAAAGGGCCTGGAGAGGCCACGCGAACGGGCCCGGCGATCGAGGGCACGTCAGGCGCGCGCTCTGACTGGCGGTTGGGCGCTCTGGGGGCCACGGCGGGCTGCGTGGAGGACGCCATGCCCGACGCGGCCTAGCGCGCCGCTTAGCGAGCCGCTAGCGCGCGGGAGCCGGCCGCGCCGTCAGGGCTTAGGGCTTGCATGCGGCCGCGCTAGGCCCGATCGGGACTCATGTTTAATTGCACCGGGCCGCACGATGCATGCTGACGCCAGATAGGAGGAACAGAGACAATGCAAGGGAGAGGAGAAGCTTTCTTTTTGCGCGGTGCAGATAGACGTGGAATAATAATACTGCACCCAGATGGGATCGACAGAGTTCTGCTTCCGACCAGCCATCGGCTCACGCGACTCTCTTCCTGATCCGAGTTCCGCGCGGACATCTCTGTCATGATGGCTTTGGACCTATCGTGCTACCTCGCACGGGTACCTGCATAGTGCTCCGTACTCCGTACTCCGTACCCTTATCATCGTCCGGAGCACATGCTCTATTTTGGTGTCCCGATCAGCGTCACCCCCACCAGCGCCCACGTACGGATGGAGCCCTCGAGTTGGACGTAGCTTCGTTCTGGAAAGGGATGGAAGGTCGAGAGACGCCCAAGCTCGTGCACATCGATGGACTTTGCGACCTCATCGTCCGCTTGCACTTGACTCACTAATGTATGCACCATGCGCATATACTAATCAATCATAATATAGGCCGTGTAACTCGGCCCCTGCAGCTGCACGCAGTCGCTTCCCTGCACGTGGATGTTGGCGTGCCACGCGCCACCCCTTTCTTTGCGTCTCCGCTCCAGCTGCTGCTCCAGACGCAATCTTTGCGAGGCCCTGAGGATATCAGCAAGACAGAGGACGTAATATTCCCATGTGACTTGGAAATGCTCAATTACGTGTCCTCAAGGTCGGTCCTTGGTGTGCAGACGGGAGGAGCTTCGAGGGCTGCGTAGGCAACCCCTTCCTTCGCTTGCAGCATAACATGTTCTACCGTCAAGCGACGGTTGCCTGGGCCGCCCACAGTCTACTATCACAACCGAAAGCAGAGCAGAAACACACGACAGCGTCTCAAAAGGAAAGTTATTATTTCTCTAGCCGACCGGAAAATATCCACACGAGCGACCTCCGCCACGAAAACACAGGGAGTATGCATTTGCATTGCCATTACAGGTGGTGCGCGGTAGTGCAGTCTGTGCTGGTGGTCTTCCCCACCAGACTCTTGTTATGCTGCTGAGGCCAAGAAAGGGGGAAGACAAAAAAGGAGGATGTGCCAGTGAGATGGGTATTAATTGGAAATGACGGCTCTCGCCGGCGGCTCTAGAAGGTCTCAAGCTCTTCAGGGGCTGCTTCGGCTTCGGGGATCTCGAATCCTTCCTGTTGGAAACGTTAGCCATGATTCCCTTGCCACATCGATTCTGTACAGAACGTAGAGCGCGAAACTCGCGACCCGGGATGGAAGGATCGTACCTCGGTCGAGTATAGGATAGCCTGGATTTGGCCGACCAGCGAATTCTCATCCTTCTCCAGCTCCGGATCCTGCTCCACCGCTTGCTGCAGTAGCACTTCGATGTCTCTCAGCTTCGCAAAGTAGAAGTCTCTTTCCTTCTCCAGCCCAGCGATGGCCTCCTTCTGTTGCGCGATCTCCTGCTGCAAAGCAGCCACGTTCGCTCCGCCCGCGCCGGCTCCGGCTTTCGGCCGCGCAGCACCCGTCGTTGGAGTCGTTCCCCGCCGTACTGCACCTGCGGAACCCGCGCCGGAACGGGTGGTGCTTGAGCTCGAGCTGGCTGGAGGAGGAGCACCGGAGCCCTTACGTCGCCCGATCGCATCGTACTCTCCACCGGGGTAGTGCTGATCCCAGTATCTCTTGGTCCACTGAAGGAACTCAAGGTTGTCCTGCATGCGGCATTTCACAAGCTGCTCGACGGGAATAGGCTTGTCGATTCCGTGACGGTTGAAAACATCTGAAGCAGTGTCAGAGCAGCGCGTGCGACAGTGGATCGCTGTTCACCCCTGAGCTGAGAACGTACTCTGGAGGATCTTGAAGTTTTGGAGATAAGCGTACTCGGTATTAACATTGAATTTAACTCGCGACATGGGTACATCCACTGTAGAAGTGAACAAGGACCCATTATTAGCTGTCCCCGGACAAGGAGAATCGGCCCGACTCACTGTATATCGAGTCAAACACCTGACAGAGCGCGGCTCTGTTCAAGTAGACACCGTCAGCTCAGCGAGCCTCGCCCCCTCAGATGCAACAGCCCTCGATGATATGCCCGAAAGTCCATTCCCGGGCTGGAACGCCAGAGGATCGATACGGAAAGGAATTGTGTTTACGGAGGATGGAGAGGTAGGTCGTACCCGGTTCCGCACTGCTCGATCTTGGTCATGTTCAGCTGAAGCAGGTTGTTCAACCATGCTAGCAGCTCTTGCCTTCAGACAGCATCCCATCTGTCAGTAGAGTTTCGGGACACGCCATTGGAACGTGGATTCGACTGGGGTAGTAGCTCAAGGCCGTACCTGGATTCCGTCATGGCGGGGTAGGCGGATGAGGATGTCGGATTCCTGGGTGAAAGCCCCTGTTGCACAACGAGGTCTGCTAAGTGATGTCCAGAATAGAGAGGCAGATGGAGCGAATTGTTCTATCCCAAGGGATTTGTTTATTGTCGGCAGAGTGAGAGTGTGAGTAGACTGGAAGTTTTGTTGTTGCGCCCGACAAAACCACGGCTCTGCCAGACGCTAAAACAGCCAGCCAATCAGAAGCCGCCACTCTACTTCCCCGAATCCCCGACGAGCTGGGTCGAGCATCCCCATTGCTTGAGCGGTCTGGCCCGTATCATGTATGTGTTAAACAAACCCTGAACGGTCCCAGCAAGCAGCCACCGGTCAAGTGCATCAATCCAATTGTCTATGAATTAAGCGGGCAACCGTGATGGTGCCAGGATATGTCATGTACTATACACTCTTGTGCGAGAGGTCAAGACAAAAATATCTATCGTCTTCAAGACAAGATCCAAACCGAGATTTCGACCAATCCAAGCGAGATCCCAATCAAATCCAAAGACGCCATCCACGGATGATGAACAAGCATATCAGAACCGAAATGGTGTCGAGGCGCTAGTGCAACCAATGTGTGGGTATTAAAGATTAGATACGTAAAACGAATCCAAAAAGGACGCTCCAATTCATTCCTCCTCCAGCAACTCAATTCCGTCCAGCCCATACCCAAAATCCATTATGACTGCGCGCGAATCCTGACTCGTAGCGACGATACGTCGATAGTCCGACTTGGCACTCAGCATCCAGCTTGTGGTCCAGCCGGGTAGGTCGATCATGAGCTCCCCGGAAGTTGCGTCAAAGACTTTCACGCTCATGTCGTAACTGCCGCTCACAACGCGATTGTTCAGACAGTCCAAGTGCAATGACCTCACCAGTCCGGTGTGGCCCTTCATTTCGTTGACCAGCTCGCCCGTGTTGGCGTCGAACTGGTAGATAACCTGATCGTTCCCTCCGGCAAGGATCGTTCGGGCATCCTCGCTGAACTCAACACACGCTAGCCCCCGGTCTTTGCTCTGGAATTCCTTGATACAGAGACCAGAGGTTATGTTCCAGAGCTTGGCCACACCGTCTCCGCTGGCGGACACGATCAAGTCACCACGTAACTGTACCGCGTTCACTGGTCCACGGTGACCAATCAGCCTTTTGACCAATTCACCAGTATGCCGGTCCCAAACGCAGATAGTGGTGTCTTTGGAACAAGAAACTATGTATCGGTCGTCGAAGCAGACGTCGAGCACGCCTGCCTTGTGGCCAACAAGGCGACGGATTGGCTTGTAATCATTTCTGACGTCCCATACGATGCAGGTGAAGTCGGAAGAGCCGGTAACCATGATTTCGTCATCATATTGTAGGCAGAGGATCGAGGCACTATGGTAATTAGAGGCATCCTCCAATGGTGCTGCAATTCCTGCCGCAGGTCTGCAAGGAGGGCAGATGGTGAGAAACGGTGATCTTCCAGGCGAAGGAACCGCATGATTCGCGGGCATGTTCGCTCCAAGGCCGGTCATGTCCCCTGGGGGTGGACCGATGATTTTGAGACACGTCCAGGGGTAATGAGCATCCCAGATCCGGATGGTCCGGTCACGAGATCCCGTGATGATCTTGTTCCTGGGATAAAGTTAGGCCTGCACTTCCGCGCGTCATGGAAGGAAAAGGAAACATACTCATCGAATTGAACGCAGTATACGCTGTCTGTGTGCCCGTGTAGATAGATAGCAGCAGCCTTGCCCTCCTTCCATCGACGTTCTAGGGCTTGGCGAACCATGAACATCCTCTTCCAATCCTGGTTGGGGAGCGTCTTCCCCAGTCCTGCAGACTGCTTCTTTCTCTTCGTGGTCGTCCCACTGTGCTGGCGACGTCCAAACTCCCGACGAAAGACATTTCTCCACACGTGGTGAGAGGAAGCAGCTTCGCGCCATGAACGCGAAACAAGCTCCGCACGCATAAGAGACTGGGGGTCCAGATACGAGAGGATCTGAGCCATGAGTTCCGTGGGCAGATAGTGCACAGGATCTACGAAACGTTAGCAGATTATATATTACCACGAGATACCTTTGGGCAATTACCTATGCGGACGACAGCCAATTCGCTCTCAGAGAGCTCGGAGTGATCCCTTATGTCAATTCCAATGCCACTCTCAGAGTCTCTTATGAGCTTCACGTCGAAAATATTCGAGTCTCCTCTGAAGGCAATCCGTTCGGCTTTCGCCATCTCATTCAGGGCCGCAGCTGCGGCTCGTGCCGCCGCACCTCCAGACAGATCAAAAGGCAGGATTGGCGGCTCAGAGCCATTTCCAGGAATGGGAGCAGAGGTATAGCCGGGTGGCGCGTAAAAACTCTGCAAGGCAGTCACACTATGGAGCGATGGTCGACGGTTGATGCTATGGCCCTTGAACCAGGCATTCCTCGATCTTCCCTCCCAGCTTCCTCCCGCTAACTGGTGCCTCGTGGCCGCTTCATCCGGATTGGCTTCTTCGTGTGAAGTACGGAGAGCATGCTTCGATGACTTGGTGCGCAGCGTGACAGAGAGACGACGGCCTAGGGCCCGCAGTCCATCCACGCTATGACGCAGGCTCGAGAAGCTCAAGCTCTTGGGACGACGCCTACCGACGGGTGCAGGGGCCATTGTTGTCTCCTCCAATACCGTATCCTCCACATCTTGATATCCATCAAACGTCCGACGTTCAAGCTCGTTTTCGTGCTCGTGTTCGTGCTCACGCGCGTGGTTGTTATAGCTTCCGTCCTGCTGAGAGCTCCAGACTCCGGTCAGGGGCAATGCGGGAACCTGGGGGACAGTCCCACCAGGGGCTGCCGTCCGGGGGCGAGACCTCAAGTGTAACGAAGACCGTCGCCTAGCTGAAGGGACGGTGCCCGTGTGCGTGGGAGTCATGGAGTTGGAAAACCGACAGATCCTGAAAGGAAGACGACTCGGAAAGAGGGCGTAGACAATCGCACGACGCGGGAAAAGGCGAATTAAAGACTAAAAAAGTTCCTGCGACTGAGACGAACGTGAAGGTTGTTTGTCGAGATCGCAAAGACTGTCGAATAAGATGTAAGGGGCGCTGCGAGGGTGCAGGCCAATAAAGGCTTCCCCGCGAGAGAAATAGAGAACTAGGGAACCGGCAGGCACCATATAACTCCAGATCCAAAGACGGCCCAAAATCCAAGAAAACAAAAAAGAGTGTAGAAGAAAGAGGAGGGGGGAGAGAGCGGACGCAGAAGGCGACGTCGAGCCCCGGTCAGGATAAGCTGTTTACATTTTTTTGGAGGCGAAAGGCCGCTTCAGCGGCGAAGTCCGATCAGGCAAAGTCGCACAGGGGCATCGGCGGCGGTGGCGCTGCCTGAACCTCCAGGATTTTCTGTTCCTGTACCGTAGGACCGTTGAACTTTACACCGCCCTGTGAGCCACAGGCAGCCATGGTCCTCGCGAGGGATCTCTGGGTGTTCTGTCTTTGCCATGAGGTCAGGACCGTCAGGCGTGGTCAGTGCTTGGAGTTTAAATGGACATTGTAGAAGGGAATGTGAACTCGGCGTATATATTCGAATCTATACTGTCCGATTCCAGTAAACTCCTGAAGTAATCAGGACCTTTCCCCCGGCAATCTGATGTGCTTAGTAATCTAGATCTCTCCCTTCGTCGTGGAGCTGAGATCCGATGGACATCCAGATTCTCTCGATCCAACCCGGTCCCCTTCTCCACTTCTCCCCTTTGGTTCCACAGCACAAGCCGGACTCGTGCTTATCTACCGAGCCCGCATCTAACGATAGGCCTTGTGGCTCTACAGAAGCAGCGTTCTTTGCATTTTGTCCAGTTCTTTGCATTTTCTGGACAAAATGCATACGCGCAAGGTCAAGGTCAATTCCCTTGAAGTCTAAGGAGACCTTTTGTATACTTTCCCTGTAGCATACCTTGCGTGGTTCGAGTTCCCTTGCGGGCCACCGATAAAAAGATTTTCTCTTGTACGGAAGGATAACTGCGGACCTGTACCAAGGTTGCGTTACGGAATTTTTGTGACCACATTCGGTTTATACTATTTATCTACCGCAACGAGTTTCATTCTATAACAGTGCCGTAGCAGAGACTGCTACTATACCCAGATGCCAAATAGTGACTATGACCAGCCTATGACCGTTCAAGGCCATTTGCGGATCCGGCAGCGATTACCTGGCGACATCCACGGATAATCCAACATCTGTATACTCCGTATTCACTCACTTATATTTCCAGTTACTGAGAAATGCACAGTGATAGGTGACAGATGGACGTTATGTGGTCAACGCCTCTCCTTTGATATATATATCTGCACAGGATCGGATCAGCGAGGGGCGCGAGAACCTCCAGATTGAGAGAGAGGAATCAAGCGTTCTGGACGGACCGAAGGGAGACCTGACAATGTGGGCAGCATGTGGAGATCCCATTATATGCCACTCTGGGGAATCAGGTCACATTCCGATTTCTGTGCTGTGCTACAGTTGCAGCTACCGCAGTTGCTAGAGTATCACTTCGGTATCTTCTCCCATTTGATATCATTGGACCTTACCTATTGACCTATCACTTGATCTGCCATTTGACCTACTTTTATTCGACCTGTCATTACCACGTATAAACCTACCATTATTTGACCTATCATTTGGCTCGTAATTCAATCTACTATGTATGCATAATAGCGCTGTACTCCGTATATTGGAACGGTAACCTAGTATCCATCTGGGATCTAGATGAGTCTGCATTCACACTGACCGCTCCTGCTATTGCTACAGCATACTAACAGTGAGCTCACATTTGCCAGCGCAATTACAGACAGAATTGAAGATCTGCAGGTACAGTACAATGAAAACTATAATGAGCAATAGGCTGAGCGAGCGCCAAATGCTATGCAAGTGCTTACAGTAGTCTAGACATTCGTGGAGAAAGTGAACACTTCTGCCTATTTCATCAAGTTAGCCAAGTGCGGTGGTTATCAACGGCCTGTCTTTAGTCAAGTCTGGCATATAGATCTACGATGGAGTACTACTATATAGCAGGTAGTCCTCCTATACTTCCCGGCTTAAAAGGATCACAAAACTGTTCAATACCAGACCATTCTATATCTTTTCGCTATCTATCGCCCTGCCCCTATCCCAGTTCCAGGAGAACTTCTCTTTACTTACCCCAGGATCTTTAAGAATTTAGAGCACGAAAGCAATCGAGTAACCCCGGGAGCAACTGAGCAGTTGATTTGATCTGTCTACTTAAGCTATGCAACTAAGTTGAACAGTAGCGAAGAGGGAAATAAGTATGCAAGGGGGTCCTGCCATCCTTTATCGGTCGAAGAATACACCTACTTCTCCGTGATGGCTTCAGAATATTATGAGACTCTTTGACTGATTTCTCATCACCCGCATATAGGGTCTAGGGCGTCCTGTCGGGAGACCCTCAAAGAAGCCCAATAAGAAAAGGGAGTATTTCCTTTCACGACGAACCTGATCTGAATCCTGGAATCTAGCATAATTTTCTAACCGGATCAGAACTATGCAGATAAAGGTCTTCCAGCGGCCTGAAATCGCCGGAATCAACAGGTCTCCACTGCATACAACCCAACGGCCTATTTGCGCAATGAAGGTAACCAAACAGCAGCAGTTGTTAACTGCCTACCTTCGCATCTTCTTCTCTACTACATATGAAGCCATCCTGCGTCTTTCTGACTTCTGGCTGGTTTCTGTGCATTCCTCAAACCGAAGGGCGTACCTTGAATTGCTAGATCTCGCGATCCCCCGCCCTCATCAGAAATCGATACGGCCACAGAGATAGCCTTGAGACAGCTGGAAGACGTATACATCTTCGTTGGCATGATGCAGGCTGTACTTCTGCGGTGCACGGGTACGGACGATATCCGCATCCTGCGCGGGCTGGTGCTGTGTATTACTGCGTTGCGGATGCTTTACATCTGTACGGTTTATGATTACTTCTGGGAATATGAACCGCTGGACGGTGTTTACCTGGGTAAATGTCGTTTTTGTCTATTTAGAGACAGCTTGGAGGACCGCGTCTTTCAAGATTGTTGGCTTCGGTTGGCCTAACAGCAGGAGAGCGAGACTGATGTCGAAACAACTACTCCGTTCTTTCCTGGACATGACACTGAAGCGCGGGCAATGGGGACGAATTCCGGACCAGAATCTGCTGCAGTGGCCTCCTCTCTCCGTCAGTGGAGTTCATCGAACAGACAATATTAAATTATGATTCAATGAGACAAATTAGGTCAAGCATATGTCATGGCATTCATTGTGCTCCAGCAGCTTGAGGACCTTGTGGGCTAGGAGGTATTCCACGGAGGATACTAAGTTCGGTGTTCTCCCACCAGAATTGGCACTTTTTTTAACTTCTATCAAGAGAAACTATTTTAATTTCTATCACTGTCTTTCCGGAGATCATCCCAGGTTCAAACCATCATGCGCATCTCACATATTTCTTTTTTTCTAGTTCCCAAACACCTTGTCGTATCCAGTCAGCGTGAAGCGGTAGCGAACATCACCCTTCTTCATCCGCGTCACAGCTTGCTTCAGACCCTCCTCTCCGATCTGAACCTCTTCCACCCAGGGCTTCAAGTCCTTGTCAGCTGCCAGCTGCAACATCTGCAGCATTTCACGGCGGCTTCCCAAGTGGGTCGCGCCGATCAAGACTCCGTTACTGATCAGGTTCTGCGCCTTGATGACCTGACCTTCCTCCTCAGGAAGACCGACGCTAATAAAGTGGCCGTGGACATCCATCATGGAAAGGTACTTGGCGAGGTCAAAGTTCTTGGACGAGTTGGCGCAGTTGACGATCAGATCGAAAGAGCAGAGATGGGGCTTCTCCCAGCCCTCCTCGGAGGTTGCAATGAAGCCATCTGCGCCTAGCTTCTTCGCGTCCTCCTCCTTGGCCCGGGTACGCGAGATCGCCCAGGTTTCAGCACCGAGCGCCTTCGCAAACATAATACCAAAATGACCGAGACCACCTAGACCGACAATGCCGACCTTCTTACCAGGACCGCACCCGTTGCGGACCAGTGGAGAGTATACAGTTATACCGGCGCAAAGCATAGGGGCCGCAAGCTTGGTTTCCAACTTCTCCGGGATAGGGAACACCCAGTGTTCATGCACACGAATGTGCGAAGCATAACCACCTTGGCTGACAATTCCAGTGTCGGGCCACTTGGAACCATAGGTGTTGATCAGGTTGTACTGGCAATATGTCTCGTTGTCGTTTTTGCACTGCTTGCAGGTGCCGCAGGAGTAGACCTGTGCGCCAACACCAACACGCTGACCTTCCTTGATGAGAGTCACCTTCGGACCAACGCGAATGGCCTTCCCAATGATTTCTGGATGCATCGAGGTGAGCGGCTGGCTAATGCCCAGGCCAATGCGGCTTTCCCTTAATGGGAGTACTTACCATGGCCGACGCAAAGAGGGAAGTGCTGCTCTCCCCACCCACCTACAGTCCACCACATCAGCTCTGGATTCTTATGGTCTGTGCCGGTATCGGTTCCTACCGCTAATGGTGTGGACGTCACTGCCGCAGATACCACATGCCTCGATCTTGATATCGACATCTATGAGTGGGAGATACGTCAACGCTGAATTCCTTCAGGACAGGAGTATATCCTCGGTTTCGACAACCTACCATAGTCTCCAAATGGTTTCAGGGGGAACTACACAGTGCAAAATCCAGTCAGCACTTCCATCTCTCGGAATATGAAGAAAAGCAAAGCGGAAAGAACCCACATAACGCTTGTGGAAGGTGGTCCAGGTTTCAGGGCCGTCAACTTGAAAGCCCTCTGCTTCCTCTGGGTAAGGCATCCTTGCTCTATTTCGTCCTTGGTGAACTTAAAATCGGGATTCTATTCAATTTGTCTGTCAGTTATTGAAGATCGAATACACTCCCTTGACCTCGAATGAGGGCGGGGACTCACAGCCTTTTAAATATTTGTTTGCTGCTGATGTGATATGGAATCGCGGGAGCGTAACAGTGAAAGGCGATAGAAGAAAGAGAAAGTTCTAATCGAGGGGCAGAGGCCAGAAGAGAGCAGGTCGCCAAACCTAACACTCGGACATTAAACGGTCTTGCTGCGGAGCAATCGAGCCGACACGACGCGATGGCTGCTCGTTTGGAACGCCCCACAGGATAGATCCAAAAGCTTTTGCAACAGAATTTCTAACCAAGATGGAGCGACCCTTCTCTGCATACGACGATAAAGCCTCGAGAGGACAGTATGCCGATTCGGATCTCGGACTCTCCATCATGGGCCCCTGGCTGCATTATTTCGCCCTACTTATGGAGGTGCGATATCTCGTTTCCATCCTTGTTCTGGATCCCGAGCCGATAACAGATGATGCCGGGTGGCTCTCTGCGCCGAGTAAGACTTGAGATTTCGGACGGAGTGGATCCGCCTATCCCCGTCTTCTGTCTGGCTTCTACCCCTCATGGCTCAACATCATTGTCACCCACGCATTGGCCTGCCCTTTTTCCCGGAAATAATTATTAAGCAGCTGCTCGACGTACCTGAAACGGTGTTATCTCGGCCGTGTTTGGGACGCAGGCAGACTGATTCCAACGAAGAGTCCGGGACATGTAATCTCTAGCATTAGTCCTCGATGGCAAGCAAGCATTTAGGCCTCGCATATTATCTTTCGAGAAACCCTCATTGCATTCAAAGACCTCCCCGGTCTTCAGGGAGAACATGTTACCGGCAAGTTGGCAACGACGTTCCTCCATCCGCCAGTGAATGGGTGGAGTAAGTCCACCTATGAGCATCCAGTCTGCTCCGACACATACTGTGAGTAGTACAGAGTAGTACGACGGCCATAAGCGATCAGTGGAGGTGCTTCCTGCGGTGAGCGCAGTCTAAAGACACGATGGTAGCATTTCCGCGACATCGTGAAGAAGATGCCAGATGTCGGTGGGCCGGACTCGGGCGAGAGAGTCCCACGTTCTCTGTGCTCCGAGTCTCCGACTCCGTACACGTCAAAGGCATCATTGCCGTGGCGGGGCTCTTGGAGAAAAAGGGCAGGTTCTCTTTGCGCCGGTGAGGGGTAACTTAGGGCTTAGGGCTTGAGCGGAGGGCTGTCTCCCGGCTGAAGGTAACTATTCCGAGTTCAGGGTTGACATACTCCGTAAGCACGGGTTCTACCCGACAGATCTACAGCGTATATCTTTCGGTGAATCTAAGGAGGATCCGATAATAAGGACTGGATTCGTGGTTTCTTCAGACAACTGTGCTCAAGAACAGGGATAATTAAGCTTGCGCCGGAACAGAGCCAACGCGCTCGTCCTGGGGCCATTCTTCAGAAGACCAGGGCGATATGAACACGCATTCGCTCTGCAACGTCGTTCTACTTGCATATGCAGGCTTCGCAAAAAGGGATCTCACTTGCTGATACCTGGGTAACTGATATGCAAGAGCAGCCTGCGCCATTTGCAGAGCAGGAATGATACCCAGACTTGTAGGGCTTCTCAGTAGCACGTAGAGGTTTGAAGGGTGCTGTTATTCTGTTCATGCGAAATCCGGCAGCTTCAGCTCCACCTCCATCGCTTCCTTGATTCCATCCGCAACGGACTTGACCTCCGCCTCGCTGAGCCTTCGCAGCGGCCGCCGTGGATATCCGCCGTAGCCGTAGTAGCTCTGTATTGCACTCTTCGTGCCCGGGATGGCGGTTTTGCTGAGCACCCAGTCTCCCGCACTGAGCAGCTTCTGAAGTTCTACTGCCTCTGCGATGCGCCCACTGCTCCAGAGGTTAAATATCTGAACGCAGGTGCGAGGGAGCACATTAGCGCCTCCTGCAATGATGGCAGAGCCGCCGGAGATGAGCGTCTGAAGTGTAAAGTCCGCCATGCCGCCAAAAGCGACGTAAGGGTGGTTCTCGTAGGGTTTCGAAGTTGAAGCTGTTTTGCTGGCGGGCTCAAACGGGGACGGTGGTGTGATAGCGTTGAGGGCCCTCGCAACACGGGTCAGCTTGCCCGTGTTGGCGCAGGTGAACTTGGTGCCGACAACGTTGGGGTGCTGGGAGATGCGGATGATCAGATCCGAGTCCATATCAATGCCAGCAACGGCGCCGGGGTAGTTGTACAGGATCACAGGCAGCGGAGATCCGTCCGCCACCCCCGTGAAATACTCGTACAGCGTGTCATCGTTGCCCACCGCGTAACGGTAATAGCTGGGGGGCACCACGAGAACGTACTCTCCGCCCGCCTCAGCGGCTTCCTTGCACAGCTCTATTGTACCCCGGACGCTCTGCTCGCTGGCGCCAACGATGACCGGGACGTTTTGGAAGCCGGCTTCATCAAGCGCAGAACGAGTCTCCCGTGTCACGACCTTGCGCTCCTCCCGGGTCAAGTGCACTGCTTCTCCGTTGGATCCCATCGTCACCAGTCCGACTAGACCGGCCTTAGCGAGCCGAACCGCATGTTTGCGGATTGCAGGAATGTCCAGATCTTCGGTTACAGGGTCGAAGAAAGTAGGGGTCGGCGCGTACACTCCCGGGCGAAGAGGAGTCCGTGTCTTGGTGGTCGACATACTTAAGGTAAGTATGCAATTGTGCTTGTGTTGCGATGACGGAGCTTTTCCCTTTTCAACAGGATTGCCTCCAAGCTCTTTTGTCTTGCTGTCGAGTTGTCTTCACCTTCTTGATCCACCCTGAGGATGTTCTCTCCCAATTCTAAATCAAAGGAATTATCAATTGACATGTAAAAGAGAGTAAAATAGCATCTTTAAATCAAAATATAGCCAAGACTGCTCGGATAGAGAGATTTCCATAGTGTATATAGCTGTCCAGGGGTCTTCTAGCCGGCCCCGCTCTCTCCAAGACAGTGTTAGTAAGAGCGTGTTTGAGAAGAGCTTGTCCAGAGAGGACGTCGGGTATCTATCCGCCTTTCCGCGACATGGACGGCCTTTCAGGATCGCGGGCCTTTGGAGATGAATTATTCCACCAATAGAGAAGCTCACGGGGACGGCCTCAGTTGCCGTTAATCGTCCCAATCAGCCTTATCTCAACGAGGGTTGCGGGGCTGAGGGGCAACCCGCGCTAAATTGCCTGGAGCTTTCGAGAGCAGTTGATCATCAAAAGCCGACAGATGCCACGAGGGCGAGATCGAGGATGGTTTTCAAGCAGAGAAGATGTAGACAACACTATGTACTCTGGTATTAGTGTGTCAGCGCCGGTTGTTCCTCGTTGAAATGTATGATCGCGACAAGCCTGGCGACGGCGGGGTAGTTTGTGATGGTTGTGCCCCTGCCATCCCCATAGCCGCAATCCAACCACGCCATACTTCTTTGCTGGGCCTGTTCGGCTATTGATGAGACGGACAAATTGCGATGAGGCGGTTCCTCCGTACAGTCCCATTCGAACTCCATAATTATTACTTGCATTAGGTGCAGCACACATATAGGCTATCAGACACATCGTCACGAGCTCCAAGCTCAGCTCCGTCTCAACATCCCCGCATATCTGGGTTCAACCTCTTCGCTCGCTGATATACCCACCTAGCCTGTAGGCTAACTGATTATCAGTAACCGGCCATTATCGCAGAAGCAATAACGAAGCGATAACAATGGCTCCTCCAGACGTTCTTATGGTGAGCTTCGAACGAGGATACGTGCTCATTTTCTTCTTGGAATTGGAGCTGACAATGTACAGGTGGGCACGGGAGAGTACACCACCGGCTTTGTGGGCGGTGGTGCATCGGGCTCCGACAAGAAGATCGGAGTAGTCGGTCTGACAATGTTCGACCTTCGAAGGAGAGGCAAGGTTGGGAAGCTGAGCATGGTCGGAGTCTCAGGCTCCAAGTTCCCAGGGATCAGTCAGTTCGCGATCTCCTTGTTTCCGGATGATAATAAGAAACTCCAGTCCTGACCAACGCGGGATGCGGTGCATACTACAGGACAACACTTTCAAAAGAACATCTCGGAGGTCTACAACGGTCTTGACGTCTCGTTCGAGTCCTTCCCCGCAGACGACAAGACCGACCCCGAAGCCTACAAGACGGCCATCGACGCCCTCAAGCCAGGCTCCGCCATCACCATATTCACGCCCGACACGACCCACTACCCAATCGCCCTGTACGCTATCCAGCGCAAGATCCACGTCCTGATCACCAAGCCGGCGACGAAGCTCCTCTCCGACCACCTCAACCTGCTGGAGGAGGCGAGGAAACATGGTGTCTTCGTCTACGTCGAGCACCACAAGCGCTTCGATCCCGCGTACGCTGACGCCCGCGCGAAGGCGCGCACCCTGGGCGACTTCAACTACTTCTACAGCTACATGAGCCAGCCCAAGAACCAGCTGGAGACGTTCAAGGCGTGGGCGGGCAAGGACAGTGACATCTCGTACTATCTCAACTCCCACCATATCGATATCTGCGATACCATGGTCCCCGATTACACTCCCGTGAAGGTCACGGCCTCCGCGTCCAAGGGCACGGCAGTCGGCCTGGGGTGCGTCCCCGAGACGGAGGACACGATCACTCTGCTCGTCGAATGGAGGAAGAAGAATGACCCGTCGAAGATCGCGACGGCGGTGTATACGGCCAGCTGGACCGCGCCGCAGAAGGCGGGCGTGCACTCGAATCAATACTTCCACTGTACGTATACCATCCAGCATAATACTCTTCCTGACACCAGACATGACTAACCAAGAGATCAGGGATGGGCTCCAAAGGCGAAATCCGCATCAACCAAGCCAAGCGAGGCTACGACCTGACAGACGACGACCAGGGCCAGCTCGTCTGGCTGAACCCGTACGTCACCATCTCCCTCTTTTCATCCATTCACCCCACAACCACACCAGTACAGACGTATCTAACATCTCTACCCAATCTGCAGCTTCTACATGCGCTACTCCCCCGACGAGGAAGGCAACTTCGGCGGCCAGAACGGCTACGGCTACATCAGCTTCGAGAAGTTCATCGACGCCGTCACAGCGCTCAACGAGGGCCGCGTGACGCTCGAGCAGCTCGACGCCCGGGGGCTCCCCACGCTCAAGAACACGATCGCCACCACGGCCATTCTGCACGCGGGCCGGATCTCGCTGGACGAGAAGAGGCCGGTGGAGATTGTGCACGAGGGCGGGGAAAAGTGGTCTTTGAGGTAGGACCCATATAGTGCATAGGTGGTATCTTGGGTTAGTAGTTACTAGTACATAGGAGATACCTGGGAAGGCAGTATGCATGTATCAATGAACGATGTATTAAGACACATAGTGGCAGCTTTCCAATCGTAAGGAAGGAAAATGGATTAGTCCTTCACGAATAAATTGGGCATAAATTAGGTATACTACTCACTCGCCTGTGCTCGGTCCTTGAAATGAACGGAAGTTGTCTACAGTACTCTGTCCATAGTAAAACTTTACCGAGCATCAGATTAGATCCGTTCTGATTGGGTCTTATCTTTTATGATTTAAGCTTACGGTATATAGCTGTGTGTGGTATGCATGTGCACCTAACACCTAACCTAGTAGAGCACACAGTTTTGCTCGTTCATCACCGGCTTCTCCGGGTCACAGAACTGTTGATGCAAGCAGCGCTTATGTTCCATAGCTATGTGTTATAGAGAGAGAGAGAAAGAAAGAAAAAAGAAAGCCTCAGTTAATTACACTCCGTTCGGTTTTCTACCTAATACTTCGTGTATGACAACCTGCCTCGAGCTTTGTCAGCACTTTGAACGTTGGAGGACCAGTTAAAACGATAGATCTGGGACCGCTTACTTTCCTGAGTTATGCCACCTCAGAGGAGGAGAGAGCGCGTGTATCATGGTGCCAGTGGCAATCTATCCGCAGGTTCGCTACGTCCTCTGTCCAGAACTGCCACCGCAGCCTGGTCCCTCTTCTTGCAACTTCTAGAGGAGAAAGTAGAACAGCGACGCCTGCTTCCAAGGCATCAGCGTACTTTTCAAGAGTTATCTCTTGCAAAAGACGCTGGTTCACATAGGAAACCCGTTGCAAGTTCTGAAGCTCTGGATATTTCAATTCCTCGCTACCTATGCCCTAAGCTACGGAATCCGGGCTCCCCAGATTCAGACCCCATATATTCCATTCACAACGCAACCCCTCAACAGAACCAAGGGCCTCTGGCTCAGTGGTTAGTTGCCTGGCAACTAACTGCATATTGCTAGAGCCCTGGGTTCGAATCAGACCCCGGGAGGCGGAGATGGCAAAGGACCCTTACCTCCAGGAGAGCAAAACCCTGCCCACCAAAAGCAAGGCGGGGTTTTCGTAGCATCCCTCCCCCACCACTAAGTGGTGGGCTGGGGGTGTGAGCTTTTTTGTCAATTTTACCTAGTGATTGATGTCGTTCTACCTTTCTAGGAAACCCTATTGAGTATCCATTTGGATGTGACACTTGGACTATCCAATGAACATCCAATATGCATAGTGAATCATATCAAAACCAGAGCATGTTTATTATTGGAGCTCTGTACTCCCGGGCCGTGCAGAATGCCGCGAATACGCAGTCTCGGGCGTCGGAGGATTGTTCGGGCGCCATACTTCCGGTCTGTATCTCGTCCATGCGCTGCTTGATGAGACAGCTTATCATTTGGACAGGCATTTAATCCAGTTGTTAAATGTTGTGAGAGTATTCTTGGTCAGTTACATATCGCATCTCATATAGCAAACCCGCTTCAGTTCACTGACGAAGTCTTCTTTTCTAGAGAACCACCAAGAAAGGATCCCCAATAGACGATCGCTGCGAGCTGCAACCATGTCTGACTTCACATCTCAATCTCCCCGTGTTCCTCCACACCTCTTAGCCTCGGACTCAGAAAGATCATCGGAAGACCCGGTCTTAGAAAGCGACACAACGGTTTCAGAAGAATTTCATAGATCCGATCAGACCGGGTGTTTTGTAAACCGTATAGAGGCAACTACCTTGCAGGACGAACTGCGCGAAATATTCTCTGAAAATGTGACAGCAAAAGTGTGGAGAGTGGCTGTTCGTGAACTTGAGCAGAACGTAATAACTGTGAATCTCCCTACCAAGTTCCTGATGCTAACCACGGTTTATGCAGAATCCGCCAACTAAGTTTCCTGAATTTGTACCCAAACCGGTCCTGATTCAGGCAGATATGTCCTTCGCGAGGCGGAATTCTGGACGTGCAGTTTCTTCCCAGGTCTCTTGTACTCTCTGTTAGAAAGAGCAGTGAAATATCCTCAGGTATTTCTCGATTTGGGGGAAGATGAGAACCAGAGCGTCTCTTGGCGAAGTCCGCATTACGACAGCAACTCCTGTCTCTATGCCGCGCTTGGGCTGAACCGATCCATGCAATGGCGACAAGAACAGATACCCACGATATGAGTTTTATGACGATTTTCTCGTCATCATCGACAGCCTTTGCAATCTCGACCTCTTGTATTATGCCTCAGCCCATCTATCGGATCCCACTCTTGCTGAAATTGCGACTCAGCACGCTCGAACCCTTCTGAGTACACATCTACGTCCTGAACCAGCATCAAATCCTGGAGAAGCTGGCCATAAATATAAAGGACGAATGTATTCCACGTGCCACGTCGCGAATTTCTCTCCGGTGACAGGCGCTTTGAAGCGACGACTCACTGGTCAAGGCTACAGTGCCACCTCGACTTGGGCACGCGGCCAAGCCTTGGGAATCCTTGGCTACGCGCAGGTGTTTTGCTTGGACCAAGGATGATGTTTTTCTCTCTGCTGCGTGCGGACTGGCGGAGTACTTTCTATGGAGACTTGAGACATCGCCAGCGTGTGTCGAGGTTCCTGTCACAGAGGATGACAGAGATAAAGGGTCACCATCCAAGAAAAGAACTATTGGACGCTACGTTCCGTTGTGGGATTTTGACATACCAATCGAGGATGAGCAAAACCCGCTGCGAGATTCATCGGCAGGTATAATTGCCGCCAATGGAATGCTTGAGCTTTCGCAGGCTCTTGCAGGAATGGGAGATCAGGACCTTTCGGAACGATATCGACGCGCTGCCATTACAATTGTCCGCGACACTCTATCATTTTCGCTGTCTAGAGAGAAAGCAAGATTAATTCTCTGCCCCGATGCCACTGCCGGCGTGCGTGTTGCAGTTGAGGATGTTGAGGTTGGAAAGTCCTTTGACGCGCTACTGAAAAATGCAACAGCTAACAACAACGCTCGGGATTATCGGCGGTATTGGGATCACGGACTCGTGTACGGTGACTACTATCTTGTTCAATTTGGTAGCAGACTCCTGAAGATGGGCCTTGTGTAAATGAGCAGAGACAAATCCATTCAAATCCACATTACCTAGCCAATGATGATTGAGCTTTTCTTTTGGGGGGGGGGGGGCCGGTTTGCGTCAAATGGTTTTTATATACACATGCCCCAGATCCTTAAGCTTTACTTTTCATTTTCTCCTATACCATACCAGGAGGTTGTCATCAGGGGTTCCCTGTAACGTCTGCCGTGAAGTAGGCGTTATCCAAACTGATGATCCGGTCCATCCCCGAGAACTGCTGGTCAAGCAAAATGTGCGAGATAGCTGTCAGCTCATCAGGAGTGCCAGTGTCAGAGGCTATTTGGACCGGGAGATTATTGGTGATCATAGAATGCTGCTCCGATGGTATGTTAGGTCTCGTTGGCTGCATTGGAGTTTGAGGCTTCATGCACAGTGTTTGTACCGCATCGAAAGCTGAGAAGCGCCGCTGCAGCGTTGATGAATTGGAAGATGTCAATTGTCGGTCTGCAGGCGAGGCCACTAGGTTTGCATGCGCTCCTAACGACCTCATGTCTGGTTCGTTCAAAGATTGCATATCCCCATGGCGTCTTTGGGGGCTCGATGTTGGATTAACATGTGAATATTGTGCTTCTTCGTTCCCCGCTCCCTTATCATTCCTATTAAAGTCAAAAGCTTCTCCGTTGTGTTTTCTTTCGCAAGAATCGAAGGACCCGATATCACTGGAGAAAAGTGATCACAGCCAGCGTGACATGGTATCCCTGGGGAGATCGCATCTGTGTGGATTGACACTGTTCTAATTCCTCCAACGGACCGCTGGCCGGACTGGCATCTTCGTATACATCGGATCCGAGCTCACGCACCTCTGACTACGCTTCATACAGTTGAGGGCGGCTTTGCCATCTCCGGACGACGAAAAATGGATGGAAAGCCACTCCCGTTATTCAACCTCACTGAGTGGCAAGAGAACCGTGGTCTAGCTAGGTCTTCCAGTCCTCCCATTGATCTGACAGAGGGTGTTTACCAGACATCAGAATCCTGCCTTGTTACCTCGGCTGCTGAGGCGAGTGGAGTTTGTGTTCTGGGTTCATCCCCGCCCTCAGCCACTTCATGCTCCGCGATGAAGCCTGACGCGAATACAAATCTCATGTGCCAGAGTACCCTGATTCCCGTTGTGATGGGTAACGCGAAGCAACTTGACTCTGGCAACGAGTTTACTCTTGTCATAGGAATATTTGCTGTCTCGGCAGCGGGAGCAAAGAAGCCTAGAGATGATAGGAAGGGGAAGAGCATATTGGACCGCTGGCTTGATGTTCCGGTGATTCATATTCCGAACAAGATCAAAACTCCTTCCCCTTTCGGAAGCTCCGAGACAGATGCAATTACTTTTCTGTAGTCACAAAACGCTGACCGATTGTCAAATGGAGGTGATTTGAATGGAATTTTCTCAAAGAGGCTATTTAATGACACATGTGCAATATGAGTATACTTTATGTGAGCCTAGCGCAAAGTGACTGAGGAGCGGTCTCCCATGTCGTTTTCAAAGAAGAACCTGAGTCAGGAGCTTGCTAGGCGAGGTAACGTAGCCTGGTCAACTCAAAGCATCTATCATTTTCTGAAGACTGTTTTCCACAGTTACTGGAGATCGCACGGCATTCCATTCATGATTCAATAAACCTGTTGTTATTACCTAGTCAGTACCAACAAACCTTGTTCAGTTGCTATTTAAGTAGTAGATGTTTTTGCTTACCCCATGTTTCATCTTCATCCTGGATCGACACACCGCTCCTCGTCCGCACATAAAAGCTTCCAGAGAGCTCCCATTGGAACCAACCCACCTTCCAATAGTCCACAAACTCAATTAAGCACCGGTTATATGTCGTTCTGTTCCAGTACACTCCGTCTTGTGCAAATCCCCATTCAGTGAGGACTACCGGAAAGAGAAATTTGGTCTCTGGATTCCGGTCATCCACGGCCAGAAATCCTACCTGGGATAGGCTGTTGCCAAAAGAGGAACAGCTAAGTTGAGTGTGCTCGAAGTCGTATTTATGGAGCTCCAGCACAATCTTCTCTGCGTAATCGAAGGTTGTGGGGTCAAAATATGCCGTCTTTCCCCCCGTTGCCGTTCTATCTGTCCCGTTGAGAGCCTGTCCGAGCGGGATCGGCTGGACTGTAGTGTCAAAATTGAGACCGGAAAAGAAAATGAGTGCATTCGGAGCAGCTTTATGAACTGCTTCCGCCGCTGCAGTCATATGTTGATACCATGTGTACCAATCATAGGGCTCTCCGCTTGTAGCAGACCGAAGTTCGTTACGTAGGCCAACTGATGCAAAGGACGGCCAGTTCTCAGATGCCTGTGTCGTGTATCATTGTTATTTCTCAGAGAAAGGTAAAGGAGTTAGTTATCCAGAGAAGAACTTCATCATACGTGATTTGCCATAAACCCCCATCCACGGATCCATCTATCCACGTCGAAGTAGATTTCTCCAAACCAGCCATTCCCGTCATTATTTCCGCAGCACCATATCGCCTTGGAGACATGGTTATCCAGGTGCAAGATGATGCCCTGCCTCGCCAACTCCCGTGCCACAGCGTCGAATACCTGCGATTCTCATCTCAGTGCTCTCCGTTCACTCCACAAAAGAAAGAAAAACGCGAAGGCACTGACCTCCAACCGAGTAGTATTGGCAGTGAACTCCTTGTTCTTCTCTAAAACCTGAGCCAGAACTTTCGTCCCATTTGTCTCCCCCAGCGCCCTCACCAAGGACTCGCCAATACCAACATCGCCACCCTGATCCAGGATCTCATCCACCATCTGCGTTGCGTATGTCAAACGAACCGAGTTCAGCCCCAGTTTGACGATCCAGGACACAATGTCCTGAACAGAAGAATATTGCAGCCCTTCGGGGATCATGACCTCCTGATGTCCGGGCCAGTTGGTCCCAGCATAGTAGAACTTGCTGCCGTCTGCCGTGACGATGTCGCGGCCTGATGTACTGAAGGGAAGTGAGACAACAGGAGATAGTTGCCTCGCAGGGAAGCCATATGCAAGTGGGAGAAACAACGAACACAGCACAGAGAGGACGTTCATGATGAATTGGGGTTGCTCAAGCTCCTAGGCCCTTAATCTCTGTATCCGTCATTACTATTATTGTATTATCATCATCATTCGAATATCGCAACAGTCCTTGACATACGATACTAATATACTTCTGTCCGGAGACAATCTGATAAAAGTTCAGCAGCAGGGATAGTTTCAACCCCGCCAAGTACATACTACGTCGGGTGATTTGCGGACAAGATCACTCCGAGACATTATCCGTTGTCAACCCCGCATTCTTCTCTGCTTGGCATGAACCAAGCAGGACTCGGAGTTGATTGTCTTGGTGGGAAACTTCTTGTCAGCAGATACAGCAGTGACGTAGTACCTGTGTAGAAACTGAACTGCGCCCTCAATATGTACAGTATATGACTTGTCGGTCGGAGCCCTTCCAACTCCCTAATTTCTATGAATAATATGGAATAAAACTGCAAATTAACGATTAGATAGAAATATGAATTCTAGACTGTCCATGTTTTAGCAAATAAATCAGGTAGATAAACGAGATATTTGACGGTATGATTTACTCATTGATCACTATGAGTGAGGCACTCCCTACAACAAACTGCTTTCCTAAGTTAACTGGTATGATCCCTGAAAGGTGGAAAGTCAAAAATCTCGTCGTCAGACCTCGGGAGGTCGAGGATCCGGCTTCGGTGCAGATGACAATCCCATGCATGTGCCAACCTACAGAGCCACGTCAGGCTGCGTCTACAGGCACTTATATCGATACCAGATCATGCCTATTGGACTGCTATCTTTCCGGGAGCGCTCAGAAGGCCGCGAATAGGTGGTAGAGCCGAGGCTGGACGGGATGTATGTACAGTACATATATGTACATTGTTGGGTTCGAGGCAGAAAAAAAGCCTTGCTGTACACTGAACTTCGTACCTAAACAATAGTTAAGCATGACTCGACTAACTAAGGCTTAGGTACCTATAGAGTAATCATCTCAAGTCTGCCGGGCAGGGCAGACTACTTAATCTTTGCTGCCCAAACTATGACACCTTTTTAATTAACCATTTGACTTGTAGGTGAACTATGAACAGTTTTGTTAAGCTCTAGTTAAGAAATGCCCGCAAATCTCGCCTACGATTTATTGAAGTTGCCCCTAAGACCAAAGGCCGCTCTACGTGAAAATATTAAATCACAACGAGGGATAACCACTAAATAATGTGTTTAACTTGAGCTTGCTATTTCCAAAACACAAGGCGTCAAGATATCCACAAATGGGCAGCAGGGGGAGTAAAAAGGCAAAAGAGAAAAGGCCACCCAAGTGGGCGGTCTTGCCAACCGTCAGCGACAGGATTCGAACCTGTGCGGCCGAAGCCAACAGATTTCTAATCTGTCTCCTTAACCACTCGGACACACTGACGTGATTGGTTGAGGGATGTGAGCGCAGAATGTCTGAAGAAGAAAAAAGTGGAGAAGGAGTATTTTAGCGAGGCTAGACTGCCAAGGCGGTTGGTTTGCGTCCGTCGTCGGGCCCGTGCTCATGTCTACACAGTACACTGCGTAGAAAGCTTCATTGTCAAGTGATTGCTTGTTATGAGCTTTTTCCAACTACAGAAATGTCTCTAAAGAATGGAAAGCTGTGTCAATACTGACAACAACGACAGACCTAATAAGAGCGAGAAAGAAAACCCTGCCAGTCCGGATTTGACGAGGAAAAAGGATCGAAAAAGACTAAAAGAAAACTCAACGACACCAGACGGATTCGAACCGTCGCCCCCGAAGGGAATTGATTTCTAATCAATCGCCTTAGACCACTCGGCCATAGTGTCGTAACTCATCAAAGCTAGGCTATTAAAAATTCTTAACCCGCGCCTCGCTAAACAATTGGCTCCGCGGGCGAACCCAAGAGATTCCTACAGTAGTCTCTTCTTTGACAACCACTCGGGATCACATGCGAGCTCGAAGCTGCCCAGGCACTAAGAATCCTAGGTCTACCGGTCAATCGGCATCCGATGATGCTGTGGTCGGGGTGGTATATGTAATAATTTGCCTAGTTGTTATTGTTAATCATTATTTTGCTGCCCAAACTATTAAATATTGTGACCCTCTGTCGATCAAATATATGGATAAATAACCATTCTCTTCTTTCCTGCCCTTCCATAAGCCCTAGGGGCCTACCTGCCTAGGACTGTCAGAACCCACGCAGACCATACTCCGTCTCATAGATCTGTTATGTATTATCCATCTTCGTTATGTGATAAGATGATTAGAACGTTATATGTATGGCGAGTGTTATGGCTTTGAGACGTTGACTACTAGAAGTTTGTAGAACCTTAATATATAAGTACCTAGGTAATATGAACCCCTGAAACGCCCAGCAAGGGCCATTGAGCCATTAAGAAAATCAATTAATGGTTGCTAGAACGGTCATATGACAGCTCAAAAACTCCGTAGACTCCGGCTATGACCTAAGTACCTGTAATTTGACCCCTCGATATGTGAGACATTTACTTGTCTACGGAGTACATTTATTATTGTTATTATTTCTTTGCGCTGGACATCGCTCGTCTTCTACTCCCATAAATCATGGCGGAGTGGTACCGGAGATGCTCTCAGGTCAGCCCCTCGTGCCCCGTCGAGGCCACCACCCTGGGCTACTCTCCCAACCTGGGCGCCAATGTCTTCTTCTGCGTCACGTTTGGCGTCTGCGCTGTGGGGACGCTCGCCGTCGGGGTGTGGAAACGGACCTGGACCTTTGCCCTTGCGGTCACGGCGGGGTGTTTGATGGAAGTGATTGGTAAGATATATAACCCTTTACCATATAAATACCTGACTTCGTAAATTACTTTATACTACAAAGTCCACGGACTATCAGTGACGAAAAGATAAAGGCTACGTCGGCCGCCTCCTGCTGCACCGCAACCCGTGGTCCCTGGACGGCTTCAAGGTCCAGATCGTCTGCCTCATCCTGGCGCCCACCCTCATCTGCGCCGGCATCTACCTCACCCTCAAGCACGTCGCCCTGGCCGTCGGCCCCAGGCTGTCCCGCCTGCAGCCCCGCCTGTACACCTGGATCTTCATCCCCCTCGACGTCTTCTGCCTCGTCCTGCAGGGCGTCGGCGGCAGCGTCGACGCCTCCGCGGAGACGGACCCGGAGAGACTGAGGATCGGGAACAATATCATCATCGCGGGCATCGTTCTGCAGGTGGCGGTCCTCTCCGGGTTTGGACTGCTGTCGCTCGACTTCTTCTGGAGGGTGCGTCGTCATCATCATCAGCAGCAGCAGCAGCAGCAGCAGTGTCACTCGCCAGTTGATAATGATACCGAGAGCACGACGACGAAGAGAAGGGTCTGGAAAGACCCGCGATTCCGGATCTTCTGCACGTCCGTTGCGGCTGCGTATCTGGGGATCCTGACCAGGTGTATATACCGGTACGTTGCATCTGCATTCAACCGTCGGAAGCCCCGTTACATACTGGGGCCTGGACTGACTGGATCGTGACCATGATGGCTAACTGCATCGTATTTACTATGCTACATTATACAGGATTGTCGAAATGGCCGGTGGCTGGGCGTACGTTCCTCATAACCCCCGGACACATATAGTTTTATATACACTACCCACCCAATTGGATGCCATATATCTGTTAATTAATTAATTAATCCACTCCTCCTAGCTGACTGTCTGTCCTTCGCAGGAACCCGATCATGCAGAACGAGGTGGATTTTATAGTACTGGAAGGAGTGTACGTGAGATTTCCCTTTTCACTGTTCTGTTCCAATCACCTGCAAATTAGCGAATCCCAGAACAGAACCCTAGCCACTAATGCTACATATTCTATACACAGAATGATCCTCTACCCCGCCATCCTCCTCACGGTCGTCCCGCCCGGCATCTACTTCCCCCAGATGGCGATGAACAGCAGCACAACGCGATCCGACCACGAGGATGGTTCTCCTCCGGCGTTGGAGGAGGAGGAGCAGCAGCAGCAGCAGCAGCAAGGTAGTAGCTCTGTTGGGGCGGTTTCGGGAGACGGGAAGATGGGCCTCGTGATGAAGGAAGCATGAATATATTAAAAAAGATGGGGTTGGTGCGACCTCGATTGAGCCTTCTTTTTTGTATGTATGCGTGTCACGAAGTATGTATGTACATGTACATGACCAGGTCTATGTATGTATGTGGAACGAACATATAATGCATTATTGCCTCTATGTATATCTTGGCTGGAGAGAGATGGATTAAAAAAAGGCTAGACGAAGCATAAATCCTCTGCAATATATTATAATCCATATTCTATTCCCTTTTTCTTTCTTCAGACCAAAGAAAAGCGTAATCGTCCGTTAACCATCCATTCCGGTGGAAGAGCTTGATCAAGGATTTCGACACACGACACCGGCTCACATCTATCATTACAATAACTCAAATAAATATAACACAATGGCGATCAATCAAATGAGCTAGAGGCCTCCCACCTCCGGCCAGAACCTCTCCTCCGCCCAGAGCACCTGCTTCCACCAGCCCAGGCACTTGCCCCTCTCCCTCTCGCCCTCCTCCGCACCCTTGATCTTCCCGCCCATCTCGTCCACGACATCGTGCAGGCGCGTCACAAAGTCCTCAAACTCGGGACTTGTCCAGTTGGGGATGAACCGCAGCCGCAGCGCGCCGCCGTCCGCGTCCTCCTTGCCGCTGGGGTCCCCGCCATGCCGCTCCATCTGCTCCTTGGCGTACCGCCACGCGCGGAGGTAGCAGTACTCGGTGGCCCACAGCACGCACATGCCCTCGAGCAGGTTAGCCCCGGGGCTGCCCGCGGACATGAACAGGTCGATGTAGGCGCGCGTGACGCTGTTGGGGCCGAAAACGGTCCAGCCTTCCTCCTCGCGCGGCAGCGCCGTCAGGTCGAGCCCGAACTCGACCGCCACGGCCTCGAAGAAGCGCAGCTCGCGCTGGATGTTGGTCAGCGCGTCGACGAGCACGTCGAAGATGCGCTCCTCGGTCTGCGGCTCGCGCAGCTTCGCGCAGTCCGGGTTCCGCGGCGGGATGACGATCTTGGACAGCAGCAGCCCGATGAAGCGCAGGTAGGCCTGCGCGTAGAGCCGGTCCTGCGAGAGCCATTCCGACAGGATCTGTTTGGAGATGCGGCCCTGGCCGGCGAGTTTGAGGAAGGGGTGCGTGATCACGCGCTCGAAGACTGGCGTGAAGGTCGAGAGGAGGAGGGACGTCAAGGGTTGGCAGGACATGATTCTTTTGTCGTTTTCGCCTTTACTTTCTTTGTCTTTGCCGTCCAGTCTGGCCCGGTCCGATTCGGAGGGTTTGTGTTCCCAGTTCCTGCTGCTGTACCTGTTCGCGTCGTGCGGGGTTCTGCGGTATGGAGCTCTTGATTTTCCTTCTTCCCTTTGCTCCTCACTCGTATCTCGTCGGAAGAGGCAATTCGCGGGGCCTAATCCACCAATACCCCTTCCAGCAGGTCTTCAGGTTGTGGGAAGTTCAGTACGTCGGGATCGTATATCAAAGTCGTTTGTTCAGGAGTCCGTCGAGACGCGGCGGGGTGGAGTCTTGGCGCCCCGGAAGATGGACGGGAGACGAACTGCGCTGGGGTGGGCCTGTAGTCGCGTATCAAACCCGATATCGAGATCTGGTCGGGCAGATCACTGTCTGGGGCATCGAAAAGCCTTAAGGATGGCGATCCGCGACCTTCGCGGCGTTCTCGTCTGAGCAGGAGAATTTCGACTGCGGTGTGACGTCAATTCTCCGAGAGGGCAGTTATCGCTTATCTCCACTGAGGTCTAGAATGGATTGGACTTCCACGTGCATCATGCTTGGCAAGTCAAAGAAATGACTGATGACTTGAATCTCGACTTCAATTGATACCTAATGCTACCGAACATAATCATTCTCCCGAAACCTCCACTACCACATCCATCAAGGCCAGTTTGAAAGGGGATACATGCATCATAAAAAAGGACATGAACAGCAACAGCAATTGAACCCCGACAGCAGTCCCCATATCGACCAATCTCATGCAGAACTACTTCGCCTCCGGCCACGCCCTCCCCTGCTCTCCCGGATTCTTCGCTGCCCTCATCATCCGCTTGTTCTGCTTGATCCGATTCTCCTCTTCCTTATTGCTCAGTGAGATCCCTTTACCGTCCCCTCCATCCACATCCTCGTCAGCCCAGTCATCCAACTCCCATCCAGTCGCTTGTTCCCAATTTGCGCAATCGTCGCGGACTTGAGCTTCGCTTTCGGCGACGGCCTCTGCAACGCGTTGCTCAATTTCCGCTTTCCACGCCTTCTCGTGGGTTGCCGAAAGGGCGTTCTCCTGCTCCAGTTTGGTCTTGGTCGGGGGCGTTCCAAGTGGCCAGCTGCTCTGTTGCGTCGCCTCGTCCTGAGTAACCCCGTCGAGCAACAGACGTGACTTCAGCGCAATGCGGATCATGGCCTCCATGGTATAGCGTGCGTCGTTCCCGGCATTGTGCAGAAACCAGCCGGTTATACCAAGGTCAAGAAGAACGTGAGCCAGGGAGCGAGGCGCCGTATCACGCTTGAGGACGCGGAAGAGGGTCGCGGTATCTAAAGCTTCCAGGAAATTTGGCTGCGGCGCCATGGACGACTTATCAGCCGCGGAGGACGAGTATAAAGCCTCCGGAGTGTCACCGAACACGGTGCTGCCCAAGGTTTGCAGGTAGCTGATGTCAGTACGGATGTCATGGCCCAGGAACAGGATGTTTCGAGGCCGCAACTTATACTCGGGAATGGCATTTTCCGTCTGCATATCCTTGGAGGTCTCCTGGATCGATGCTTCAGTGGTCGCCCGCTTTCGACTCCCATCCTTCTCCTCGCCTCCGACCGTGAATGCAACATGCGCCGAATAGGGGGGTTGGAAACATTCATCCACGACTTTGGCAGCGTCTCGGATTGAGACCCACTCGCTTTGTCCGAATTCGAACCTGTCTGGGCACCCTGCGACGTAGTCCTTGTTGACAATATACGAGCGTTCCGTGATTCGGAAATGGCGCGACCTGATGCGAGATATCCAATTCTTCCCGCCCTCCCCCGGAGGGACGCCAACCAGGTCAAGGGTGTCGAGGACAGAAACCCCAATTTCCGTGATCTGATCGTGACGATGCTCGTTGGACTCGACGTCAACGCAGATGAAGATTGGTTCACCGGAGAACGGGAATGGAGCAGGCTTGTTCACATCGAAGGGCAGGAGAATCGTACCGCAGGCAAGACCGTATGCCCGTTCCGCTTCCTGTCTCTCTTCCCAGGTCGTGTCCTCGTTGAATTCGGGAGGAGCGAGGCCACGAGGACGGCGCGGACGGAGACCAAGATAGCATTGTGTCCTTTTAAGAGCACGGGACCACTCTTTCTGTCTCTGGATCTGATCCTGACGCTTCTTAGCCCTAGCAGCTTTCGATTTGTTCTTTGTAGCGTCCAGAGCAGCCTCGATTTTCTTTCGGAATGCAGCAAACGAGCGGTCCACCTCGGGGCTGCAACCGGCAGGGGGGTTATGGTCATTCATATCACCAGATGGTGTGGGGATTGTCCATTCCAGCTTCTCCTTCGTCTCTCGACTGGTGCACTGGCCAAGAAACTTGGGTTGAGGGGTTCCGTCGTCATGAAAAGGCAGAACCAGCCCTAGATGACTGTCAGTCGGAAGAGACAATTTGCACTGAAACGCGTCGTTGATTTCGTTAATTAATTGTTGGACTTGGACAGCTGGTACCAGGAGAAGTGGACGAGAGGCCATGTACGGAGGAGGGTGGATGTAGTATCTGCGGGGAATGTGTTAGCTGAGGTGAATATATACCTAGGAGACTATGAACCAGCCACATGTCTGGATTCGCTTGGCACAGTGACGAAGATTCTCAAACTCAAAGCACCTCGAACTGCGTCCAAGGAGATAGGATCGAAAACACGGCAGCTGAGATACTCACAGATCCCAGCATCTGTTCCAGAATTTCCCTTGATTAAAGAACCGTTCAGCAATCGGCTCGGATGCCTCGGTGCGAATGTATTTGTAGGGCAGCCGAGAGACAGCAAGTAGCGGACAGAAACACGCTGAAAGAGGTGTCTCGGGGGTCTCAAACATCTCTGATGCGCTCCGTCCTTTATAACCCCGGCCTTGTTCTCCGTTACGGGCTTTCTTGCCTGCCTTGCTGCCGGCTGTCAAAGACGCGTTCCTCAGTGCGTTCTGCAGAGCCTCCTCCTCCCGCCGCTTTGCAGTCCGGATGCAGGCGGACAGGTACTCGTCAGATTCCTCATCCGAGTTATTTGCCATGGCCGGTGGTCGATCCGGCCCAAAGGGAATAGGCTGTGAATTTGCCTGGTTAGAATTCACCTCTTTTTCAAACTGGACTGGGGTTGCTGTTCCTGGATCAACCTCGGGAACAGGAGCAGGGGCAGGCAGCATTGGATTTAGACGGGTATCTGAGGATAGAAGGGAAGTATCATCCTCAAAGAGGAGTTTCAGACGATCCAACCTGCCCATTGTAGGACTGGTTCAGAAGAAAACTGACAGGAAATAGTGAGTTAACAGGGAAACTCAGTAGTGCTGATTGAAGAGCGGCGGACCCCGGGTGTCAACGTGACATGCAGAAGCCTGCCACCCCAAAGGACCAAACGGATGAACGGGAAATGACAAAGAATCCAGTTCCAACAGTAGGTGGAACTACGAAGCACTGATTGCAGATTACCATGTCCCATACAATGTGCAGAGAGCTGTTAGCCTGAGCCGTCCTTGGTTGATGTTTTCTGGACTGAGAAGCAGAGTTCGATAGAGCGTGCAGTGGTTTCACTTCGGTCTGAGCAGTTGTCCAGAGCTGGTCGAAACCATTGTCATCTGAATAGTGATTCCTTGAAGAATCGAAGAAGCAGGGAGACTATTGTGGATTGTAAATAGTCAGAGGCATGCACCACATGCACCACTCCAGTGCTTTGAAGGGCAGCGCAATTCGTAGCGAGAGACTTGTCAGGTAGACAGATCTGTACGTTAGGAGCTCCAGGAGATCAGAGTCGTCTCATGCCAGCCATCATCCACGATCTCCGTCCGATGCTGGGTTGTTTCCCTCTTGGGAAGCGAGGAGGCGGAGCGGAGAAACGTTGGGCCGCGGGGCTGGACCGCGCAGGCGAACGGCCGCGTGAGGAGAGCGAGGCGAGCACGGGATGCGCATGCTCGACCTGCTCTGCTCGACGCCCTCGCCCTCGCCCGTCTCGTGTCTCTCTCTAATTGACCTCTGATTCACCTTTTCCCTCTTTGCGCGCACTGCAGGCTGACCCAGCCTGCCACAAGTCTCTTCTTAATGTTTCTGCATTGACTACAGGATCTCGACGGCGGCGCAGATGGTGCCACCCACCACCTAGCACGCTTCAACAGCTATCGCGGACCTTACACCGACCTGCAGTCCATCCCGTTTACTCTGCAGCGTCTTCTCAGGTCCATGATGGGGGATGACACGGAGGATAGCGGCGGGATCATCCTGGAAGGTCCTTACGACCCCGACGCGCAGGCGACCGTCACCGATTTCATCGACTACACCGAACACCTCCCCGCAGACCTCGTCCGCTCCCTGACCCTGATCCGCAAACTGGACGAGACCTATCTCGACGCCTCGCAGAAGGTCCATGAGCTGACCAAGATCTACGGGCGGCTTCCTGACATCCCTCGCGAAGTCCGACCAAACGCGCAGGAGCTGCGCAAGCAGATCTCCAGACAGCTCGACCGTGCCATCAACGCGCGCGAGTGCTCATATGCGGAAGCGTGTCGCCTCTACGATGTAGTCGATCGCCATTTCGATCGCCTGGACTATATCAAAAAGAAGCTTCGTGCACTGCCGAAGCCTCCCTCGCGCGAACCCACACCGGCTCCCGCGCCGCCTTCCCCCGAGAACAAACGTTCCAGAACTGGCAGAAAGGGCGAAGATGGCGCATCCACGACGCGGATCACCCTGCGGGTCGATGGCCAGGAGCAGCCCGCAGCTGCAACGCAGAAGCCAAGGAGCCGACGCTCCATGCTCACTGGCTTCAATCCCGATTCGCCCATTGCCAGTACCGAGCATTCAGACGGAGAAGCAGAGCCCAAGCCGGAGCCCTCAGAACCCGCTGCTGAGCCGGACAAAACTTCCAAGCCGCCGAAACCCAAGAATGAGAAGCAGCCAAAACGAACCCGAGCCCCTCGTGCGGGCAATAAATCCGGTGCTCCAATGTCGACTAGCACTGCTTTGGCGATGCTCAACCCGCCTCCGCCAGACGCAAAGTTGGGCAGCGAAGATCTGCCTTGGCTGCGTTTGACGGAATGGGAAATGACGAAGCTCCGCAAAAAGATGAAGAAGAATGCCGTCTGGCAACCGAGTGAGGTGATGATCCACCGAGAACTCGCCCTTCGCGGCCGCGGATGGGAAGGTTACAGAGCTGCCAAGGCCCGAGCGGAGGCGACTGGCGAGGAGTTCATCGACTGCGACGACATCCAGAACAATTACGTGCCTGGAAAACTCATCCGGAAGAGCGAGCTTACGGAACCTGTGCCGGCGGAGGAGCCGAAGCTGAGCAACCGGGGCATGAAACTGAACGAGGCGAAGAAGCTCAAACGCGAGAACCTGGCGAGGGAGCAGGCAGCTCTGGCGGCGGCGGAGGCAGAGGCGGCCGCGAAGCGTCTTGGAGACATTGGGTCGACCTTCAAAAGCCTGTTCTCGACTCCTGCAGACCATTCCAACAGCGTGCCTGGGCTCGCTGGAACTTCCTTGAAGGCTAACACGGGCCCAGCGAAAGACAGTGAGAAACCCAAGACCCCAAGGAAACGAAAGCTGGAGGAGGGTTCTGCAGCAGAGGCCCCTGCCCCCAACCAGGAAACCGAGGCAGGCACCTCCGCGCCAAAGTCTGCCAAGAGGCAGAAACCCAACAAGTTGCCTCCGCTGAATACGAACGTTGAAGCTGCTGCTGCTGCTGCAACGACGACGACGGCTACTCAGCCTGCTACAGCGGCTCCTTCGACGGAGGCGTCTGGTGCTTCGAAAAAGTCGCCTCCCCTCCCTTCCCCCACAGGGTCAAAACGTTCAGCTGCTTCAGCAGCTCCGTCAGCGCCGGCAGCGGCAACGGAAGCGCCCCCGAAAAGTGCAAACACGCCTACTCCGCCGGCTACGCGACCGCCGTCTCGGCGCCGTTCCGCGGCAGCGTCCGCTGAACCGGCCAGCGCCACTTCCACCGTCTCAACAAGGGAGCACCTACGTCGCAAGAGCGCCACCCCTGCGGCAAGGACCCCTGCGCCCGAGCCTGCTCGAGCCTCGAGTGCAACCGCTCAGACGGCAGCTAGCCGCAGGAGCAAGCGGCCAGCTCCGGGCCCGGTGTCGTCGAGCCAGGACGGCGGCGCGGCAGTCAGCTACGGGCGGCGCAAGGCGAAGCCGGCGAAGAAGAAGGCTGCCCGGGACCAGGGCCACAAGGAGAGCTCCGTGCCCAAGGAGGACATTCGCATCGACGAGGATGGCGTCATCGAGGAGATTGACCCGAACGAGCCACGCTACTGCCTCTGCGGGGATGTGAGCTTCGGCACGATGATCTGCTGCGAGAACAGCGACGTAAGTGTCTTCTTGTTTTCGCACTGCCATGCTCTTCAATTTGTATACGCTAACGTAATCGATACAGTGCGACAAGGAATGGTTCCACCTCGAATGCGTCGGCCTCACCGATGTCCCCAGCCGCACCGCAAAATGGTACTGCCCGGATTGCCGCGTGAAGCTGAACAAGGGTCCCGACGGGATCGTCAAGGTGGGATCGCGTCGGTAAATGTCATTTTTAGGGCATTCTTCGGGATTTGGCTTGATTTTTTACGCGCGTATGATACCAGAGCGTTGATTGATGCGTTTGATGCGTGGGATGAGCATGGTCTGGCTTCTTTTTTTATAGCGGGACGGAGTCGGAGTTCTGGCGGTGTTGTCTGTTCGATTTCCGATTCCCCATTGTTTTGTTTTGCCATCCGCCTAGGCATGTACGAGCATGTTATAGGAGAGGACCAACTGACGTCATGTTTCGGCTTGCTGCGCTCTTGATTCAGAACCCGGTAGCTCTTCGTATGTGTGTACAGCACATATAAGCAGGCCGTACACGTGTCCAGTCAAGTTGACATTGTGACAAAAGTAAATCCTCACAGATGTTCTAACAGAGAGGACATGTGGTTGAAGCACTCCGTACTTTACGGTGGTCTGTTTGTCAGTCCTTGACTTGAGGCCGTGCGAGTTGGAAATCATTTCCCAATTGACCTGACCGCGTTACATTATTTCCCTCCCTTCCCTCCGACTTGGTTTTGGTGCGAAGCACCCACTACACTGTGGACAATTGAGCGCCTATATATTATATAATACACATCATCGACCCAGGTAGCTACATAAAGCTAATAATGTAGAATTGTGTTGCTGGCCTGGACCATGACCCATCAGACATAACCTGTTCCTGCAGAAGTCCGCCATGGACAGGATCCCATATGCCCAAAAAAATCTGGCCTGAGACAGCGTGGATGTGTACATGTTTCTTCACAAACTCTGTTGCAGCGTCAACTCGGGTAGCTAGGCTAGACCTGATACCTACATAATATCTACCAGGTACAGTACCTAGGTAATTATAGTCTTCGGACTAGTCAATCGACATCCACCATCCATCCACTTCGTCCAGCCGCCATTATATACTCTACAGACAGACAGACAGACAGACAGACAGTACACGCATACAATGTATGTACATTTCGAAACCGAACCATTAGGATTATCGATAGATTAGAATTAGAATTAGATAGACAACTCCCCCACTCCCCCCCTCTTCCAACTGCTTACATCTCCATCTACATATACGTATAGTCTACGACGACGACGACGACGTCGTCGTCTACGACGCCCGCCGCAGCTGCTCATATATGAGCACGCCACACGCTCTCCGCGAACCGTCGCCACTCGTCGTCCGTGAAGACGAAGTCTGTTTCCTCCCTCCGGGAGCCTTGCTGACCCTGACCCTGGCCCGCAGGAGCAGCAGCAGGAGGACGGAGGAAGACCTTGTCGAAGGGGAGGATGAGGTTTGGGGGGGGGGGAGGCCGCCGGTGACGGCAGTTTTAGTCTCAGGTGCAGTTGCAGCAGGCTGCTGCTGCTGCTTCTTCGGATTTGGATTCGGATGTGGATGTGGAGGAAGAGGAGATCGTTACCTCCTGGACGCATCTCGGCGTTAGAAGCTGTCGTCGTTGTCGATCCGGATCGGATTCAGATTCTGTTGGCGATTTGTCGATTTGGATGGAGCAACAGGAACGCGCTCCCATCTCTGAATCCGGATCACGATCTCCCTCTTTCCTCCTTCTTTCCCTTCTTTCCCTTCATCCCCATCCTTTTCTCCTTCTTTATCTACCCCCCGTTCAGTACCCCGGCTCACAATAATACCAATGATAATAGCAACCGCAACCCGCACATCCTCCCCCCCGGGACTCCTCCAGCCACCACTTCATGTCCGACTATTCCCGAATTTAGATCCCTAAGGGGAGGGGGGGGGGGGGGCGACGGTCCCAGTTTGGCGGTGTTTGACCGGTCCGTATATATATAGTTAGGTTGTATTGTAAGACATGACGCAAGACGCCGTAATCCATACTACCTTCCCAAGGTATTTTTTTGATAGCGGGATCTGCTGCGAGTTGGTGGTGAAAAAAAGAGTATTGCATATAGTTCTGTACAGACAGTACAACTATATACTACCTCCAAGTGCCAGCGAATGGGGGGAAATTCTATATTGACAACTTCTATACATACATACCATACCTTGAGTTAACTTTACCTACCTACCTACCTATCTACCTGCCTAATCAAAGAAAGAAAGAAGGAAGGAAAGGAAAGGGGGGAAAAATAAAAAAGAAAGAAAAATGGCAGAATCACCAGAACAAGTACTTCCTCCTCCTCCTTCTCCCAACCACAGGGGCAGCTGCGGCCGCCTCCTGCTGGACAATCTCAATCTTCCCCCCGGAACAAGCACCTACAGATACCAGGGCAGGGACTACGCGGAAAGCGCAATGCACGGAGAGACCAGGCTCTTCGAGCAGGACGACACCGGCGCGAGGAGTGAATACGTCGTCTTCACCCACGTCCCGCCGGAGGAGGTGATCTGTGTCCCGCGGCGGCGGCGGCAGCAGCAGCAGCAGCAGAAGGAAGAAGAAAATAAATCCCAACGGGAAGAAGAAGAAGGACCAGACGAAGAACCACCATCGACCACCACCCTATTGAAGAGCCGAAACTTCACCTACCTCGAGGACGGCAGGATACTGATCGTCAGGATGCGGACCCTGTCCCACGAGAGACCCAAGTTCCAGTTCGACCGGCTCCTCATCACGAAGCTCAACAACATGGGGCTCGGCGACAAGATCGACGGCCGGGTCGGGGCAGCCGTACAAGGGACGACGCGGACCAAGGCTCCCGACTGCTCGTACGCGCCGAGGCCTCTTCCAGCGGGCCAGATCCGACAGGTGGCCGAGCATTGTCGTGGAGATCGGATACTCAGAGTCGCCGAGGAAGCTCGAGTCGGACGCCAAGTGGTGGCTGGAGGAATCGGGCGGCGACGTGCAGCTGGCGCTGGCGATCCACATCAAGAGGAGGACCGAGACGATGGTGATGCAGAGGTGGGAGCGCGTGCCGTCGCCCACTCAGTCCGATCCGCAGCGGCCGCTGCCGCGCTGCGTGCAGGAGATCACCATCTCCAAAGGGGCAGCGGGCCAGCCCGCGACTGTCCCCGGCGCTCCTCTCAACCTGCCATTCGAGAAGGTGTTTCTCCGTCCTCGGCGAGGCTCGGATGCCGATTTGACATTCTTCGACAACGAGTTGAGAAGCTTTGCAGACGGGGTGTGGATTGAAGGCCCTTTCTTGGTGTCTTCAAAGGAACGTAAATAATAACATGACCTAAGCACCTAACATACATCCACAGGCTAATAGCCTAATAATAGCATAATAGGCATGAGTAAGGCAGTCTAGCCTAGTAGCCAGACGGTCATAGCATACATACAGTACATAACAGAGGTAAAATAACCTAGATATACACATTTCCCCTATCCCTATCCTCCCATCTCCGATATCCACCGGGGCGGCCCTCCAGGGTTGATGAGTGGATAGTGGATACAGGACAGGACACGACGGGACAGGACAGGATCTCCCAGCTCGAAGCTCTCCCAGTTCTCGAGCGAGGCCCTCAATCGAAAACGCCGAACCTAGCCTGAGCCCGAGCCTCCTAAGCCTGAGAAAGCAGAGCAAGCCTATCGAACCTTGGAAGTAAGTAAGAAGTAAGTAAGAACAGCCCTGAAGCAAAGCAAAAGACCGCCACACCACACCACACCAGCGACGAAACTCCAGGACCAGTGACCAGTGACCACGTTAGAAACAGAGATATACATGCCGCAAGCGGACTGGATTATCGTATCGTATCGTGAAGCAAAGCAAAGCAAAGCAAGCAAGCAAGCAAGCAAGCATGACCTCGTAGCGCTCGCGTGAGCAAGCCGTCATGCTGATATTTCGTTCCGGTTCCATTCTATTGTATACTATCCGAATTACCAATCACTTTGGAGTCATAGACGTAGACGAAGGATGAAAGGGTCGTTAGTAAGTAGGATCTAGTACTTTGCAACGTAACAGGGCTCCGAGGCGCCAGAAGAATCGTCGGGCGATGGAGTGTAATACAGGGATCACCGGCCTACGACGTGGTGGCGCTCGCCCTGGCCGCCTGCAGCTGTCGGTGGTAGGAGCCAATAGGTTGGAAGCCCCTGTTAGACGTCAGCAATTGACCTGATTGCACAGTCGCGACACGAAAAAGAGAGAGAGAGAGAGAGAGAGGACTAACCTCGCAAGATCAAACTCCTGCTCCTCGTCATCGTCATCATCACCCAGCCCAGGAAGAGTATTACTATTATTATTACTGTTCGACTTCTTATCGCCGTTCTCCGCACGGGCTTCCGCATCGTTGTCCTCGGGCTTGAGCTGCTCCAGCCTCCGGATTCCCGCCCCGTTGCCGGACGTGCCCGGCTTGCTCGGGCTGGCAAAGTTGGGCGGCGGCGGGCTGCTGCTCGGGATGAGCCCCGGCGTGCCCTTGAGCGGACTCATGTCCGGCACGGGCCGCGCGGGCGTGCTGCCGAGGTCCGCGAACTTCCAGAACTGCGCCGGCGAGCTCATGGGCATGAACTTGGACGGGATCTGCGCGGTGCTCGGCGGCGGCAGCCGCGGCTGCTGGCGCTGCGGCGCCGGCGTGATCATGGACGAGGGGCCCTCATCGTAGTACGACGACGACAGCACCGGCGGCGAGTTGACCGCGTTGTCCGACAGACCGTACGTGCGGCCGAGGGTGTTGTCCTTCGAGCGACTGGGCAGCGGGGACGTCTCTTCGAAGTCGTTGCGGTTGTTGTTGCCGTTGCCATTGTTCTGGGGCAGGTCGGGGCCGCCGCGACCAGCGCGCGAACCTCTTTCGGGGGTGTACGCCTCGACCGGCGCGACGGAGAACGAGCTGAACCTCGGCGACGGAGCCTGGGGGGACGCTGTGCCTGCCGAAAAGACACTCTCAAAGCTGCTGCTGTTCTGCTGCTGCTGCTGTCGCTGCTGCTGCTGCTGTTGCTGCTGTTGTTGCTGCTGCTGCTGCTGCTGTTGCTGTTGCTGTTGCTGCTGTCGCTGCTGCTGCTGCTGCTGCTGCTGCCCATTGGCTTTGGAATTGCGGGACGAAGCCTCCTTCGCGGCCGGCGAAGACGGCGCGGACGACTGGTTGGTCTTGCGCAGGTGCTTCCTCCAGTACTCCTCGCGGTGCTCGGGCGCGATCTGCCACTTCATGCCCTTGCCGGGCTCGTCGGTGCGGCGCGGAACTTTTTGGAACGCCTTGTTCAGGGACAGGTTATGCCGGATGGAGTTCTTACCTCTGTTAGCTACAAACCCACTGAAACTAGACCAACCATTTCGAGAGGAAAGAAGAGATCCTCACCTGCCAACCGCTGTTGGAATAGCGGTAGAAGGCGTACTTGTCCATGATCCACTGGTAGATGCTGTTCAGCGTGAGCTTCTCCTCCTCGCTGGAGAAGATGGCCTGCGCGATCATGGTCGCGTAGCTGTAGGGCGGCTTCAGGTCCTTGGCCGAGTCCTTGCTGTAGTCGATCTCCTCGGTGCTCTCCATCATCATGCCGCGGTTGTACAGCGGCGACTGCTTCGACGCCGACGCGCCCGCGTTGTCCGGCGACCGCCGCGGCGGCGTGACCTGGCGCTTGTTGAGGAAGTTCGGTGCGGGCGCCAGCCCTGGCTGGCCAGCCGTGGAGGCGGAGGCCGAAGCGGTTTTGCCGGAATTGGCATTATTGTTGGAGGCCGGCGACGTGCGGCGCGCGGATGACTGCTGCGACGGATGCGCATGCTGCGAGCCGTCCCACGGCTCCTCACCGGCCGCCAGACGCTGCGCGCGCTCGACGAAGCTGGGGTGGATGTTGGCCTTGTCGCCGGGCGTGACGAACATCATCTGGGTGTTGGCGATCTCGATGATGTCGCCGCAGCTGAGGACGGCGTCGGCGCCGCGCTTCAGCATCACGTTGTTCAGGCGGACGCCATTGCGGCCGTTGACGCGGATGTGCCAGGCGGCCGTCTGCTCGCCGTCGTAGAAGATCTCCGCGTGCAGCCGGGACACGAACTTGCTGGGGCCCAGGTCGACGTGGATCTCGGGCAACGCGCGGGCCGCGATGGTGACGGGGCTCGACTGCTCGTCCAGCTTCTGCTCGCGGTCCGGGGGACGCCCGATGTTGACGTGGAGCGTCTTGACGTAGTAGGTCCAGTTCCGTCCCGCGATCTTGGCGTACGCGCGGATGCTCCTGTTCTCCGTCTTCGCGTTGGAGTGCTCGCGCGCCACGTTGACCTCCTCGCGGGAGACGTTCAGGCAGGCGATGACAGAGTCGACGAGGTCCTGGTTGGCCTGCAGCTCGTTATCGGGCGACGAGTCGTCCGCCTCGTCCGCGGAGGCGGGCTCGGGCGTCTTGACCTGACGGGGCGGAGGGGTAGGACGACGATGCTCGACCTGGGGATCCCGCGAGCGTCAGCAAAAAGAATCATTAGATCAACGACCCGGAAAGACCACACCGACCTTGCGCTTCTTGGCCGAGGGCCGGCTGGGCGACGAGTCCGGCGCCTCCGCGTCGGACGTCTCCTGCAGCTGGCGGTCCTTGCGGCGCGCGCGACGTCTGCTCGTCGGAGGCATGTTGTGTTTGATGTTGAAGTTGGTGGTGGTGGTGGTGGGTTCGTTATCCCGTTATCGCGTTGATCCCGACCTTTTTTTTCCCTCCAACCGATATAGAAACCTCCCCAACTGACCGTCCAAGCGTTATTCGATGTTCGTCCCGTTCGAGGGCGCGTGGGGACGCGGTCGTTTGCGGCGGACGTGATCTCAATTCAATTCCTGTCGCAGGCGAAGAAACGAAAAAGGTTTCACACGAGACGCGCGATAAGGTGACCGGCAGCGGATGGATGGGATGGGGGACCCGGGGAAAAAGAGGGGAGAGGGGGCAGAGGGGGGAGAGAAAAGAACCCCCCCAAACAAGCCAGCGACAACGGTTTCACTGGATTTGCCTCCGTCGAATCCTCGGGCCAGACAGGGCGTGCGTGGAGCGGATCAGAACCAGTCGATGGGGGGGGGGGGGGGGGGGTTCGCCACCGCGCAGAGGGCGGACGGGGCACCCTGGGATCGCGCGCGGGACCGGGCGGAGCCAAGGCAGCGACCGGACCAGCCAGAGAGGGAAGCAGAGGCAAAGGACCAGCGATTTATCGTCGAGAACACGAAGCAGAGGGCGATGGATGTCGAGGAGGCGCGGTGATGGACGAAGGCTTCCGCTTTGGGCCGGGGGCTCTGGGCGGTCGGGCTGGCCGGGTCGAGGGTGGGCGACGTGCAGGGTCGCTGGATCGAGGCGCTTCCCCCACCGAGCAGCCTCCAGCGGGGGCGGGCGGTGACGCACTGGCGGAGCAGGCCTGCAGAAGAAAGAGATGCAGAGATGAAGAAGGAGACTCGACAGAGAGACGGAGAGAGGCACGTAAACAGAGGGGGGACAGAGACGGCGACGGGCGCGTCTCTCGATCTCTCACTGCTGCTGCAGCGTTCAGGCAGACCCGCGGCCCCACCGTTTGCCCGCGTGTGGAAAGGCCCGACGTGCGGTCGATCCGGGGCGAGATATAGAGATGATAGGGAGATTCTTATAGACAGCACTCGAAGGTCGATACGATGCCTCAGGTGGAAAGATGCAGAGAGAGAGAGACGTCCCGTCAAGCATCGCCTTCACCGGCGGCGGCTCCGTCCAGGCCGTCTGTACAGGTACAGCTACGGATCTCTCCAGACGTCACCCCCGCTTTCGGCCTAGCGCCCCGAGCCCTACGCCTTGCACGCGTCGCGCTTACGGAGACACAGCACAGCTTGGATCGATACGGTACTGGTACATACATACATACATGTCAGGTCCCGGAACGGGAGAGCGAAACCAAACTCGCCCACAGAAAACACATGCTCAGTGAAGCTCGCCCATCAGCGAATCTCAAGGCCTTTCTGGTCTCGTCCAGAGACGGTAAAAAAAAAAAAACAAAACAAAACCACGAACAGCTAAACACAGCACCATTCCAGTCGTCATGTGAGTCGTCGACGTGAAAGATCAGAGGGTAATGGGAAGAGATAACAACCAGGAAGGGAAAAAAAAGGAAAAAAAAATAGCAAAGAAAAAAAAAGAAAAAAAAACAACGCATCATCGCTGAGCAGATAAAAGTGCGGACAGGCCCGCAGACCGCAGAACGAAATTGAAGAATCAAAGTAGTCATCCCATACCACAGCAAGGCCGTCACAACCTACGCACCGGCGTCCGTCATCTTCGAGTCTCCGTCGTCCACGCCGCGCAGCGTCGGGTACAGGCTCCCACCGCTCGGCTCCGTCTTGACCGGCGCGTCCACCGGCTTGGCCTCCTTCTCCCGCTCCACGCCTTCCATGTGGCCGTCGTGCCCCGTCCGCCCCGGGTCCGGCCGCGGGCTCGCCGCGGGACGCTCCTCGTCGTCCTCCTCGTAGTCGCCGTGCTCCAGACGCCAGTGGATGTACTTGCGGAGGTTCTCGATGAGGCGCACGTGCTCGACCCACTGCTCCTCGGCCCGGTCGGCGGCCTCGGTGGCCTCGGTGGCCACCTGCGCCGCACGCAGCGCCGTCTCGGGGTCCGGCGAGGTGCTGCGGTGGAGGGCGGGATCGATGAGGCTGGCCGAGATGCGGCCCGGGGAGTCCGTGGCCCGCTCCTTGGTGTGGGGGGTGCGCGCGCTGTCCTCCGACACGTCCATGTCCTCGGAGAGCTGGCGGTCGTCAGGCCGGGCACGCTGCAACGTGCCACCCGTGTAGCGCCGGCTGCCGTCGTTGTCGAAGATGCCGCTGAGGGTCGAGGGCGGGGCGGCGCTCGAGGTCGTGGGGTAGCCGGCCGACATGCCGTCCTGCACGGTGGTGGACGGCAGCCTTGGGTACATGCCGGTGCTGGTCTCGCTCTGGCTCGGGGAGACGCGGTGCGTGGATGGCAACGAGACAGGCGAGCGGCCGGATGTGTACGACTGGGCACTGGAGGGGGGCGTGAGGGCCGGCGTAGCGCTGGAGGGAGAGTGTGCAGAAGAGGTCGTGGCCATCATCGGCGCGGACGTGGTGGTGGCAGTAGCGTGGCTGGACGGGAGCTGCGTGGGAGGAGAGTTCGTCGTCCGGTAGCTCATTCCGCCGTGAACATAGGTTGCTCCGGGCTGGGCGACACCCGCGGCGGCTACATGGTCGTCGCTTTCGTAGACCGTAGCCTGCATCTGTTCCAGGAACTGATCGATGTTGATCAGATCACTCTTGGTGCGAGCGTTCGACATGGGCGGGAGATGGTATCCTTGAGCAGGGATCGGGCCGCCAGAACTGTAGCCGCCAGGACCACCGACCGCAACCGCCGCGGGGATCTGCTGGTAGTCCGGCACCGGGCTGTTGATCAGAGGAAGTTGGAGACCGTGGAGGCCAAGCAGACGCTGACCGACCGCCGTGTAAGAGGTCGGGTCAAACTGGCGCCGTTTCAGGTCGCCGAAAAACTCGTTCAGAGCGTCGTAGCCGCGCTTCCGGGACTCGTATGACGCCTGCTGGTTCGCATCGCTGCCGTGGTTCAAGGTGTAGTACACATTTCCGTACGACGGATTGGATGGGGGCTGCTGCGGCTGCTGTGACTGGTAGTACTGAGGCGCAGCATGGTAGCCTTGGCCGGGAACGGGGTTCAAGCCAGGCTCGAAGTAGTGACCTGCAGGAGGATAACCTCAAAACGAGATATTCGTCAGCTCGATGGATCGATGGAGGAGGAATCGTAACAACTCTGTTCGACTCCGGCCGGGACGCGTCAACTCACCTTTGGCATTTCCAGGTACGCCAAAGACGACATCGGGGTTCCTGGGCTCGGGGGATCGAACGAGGACAGAGTCATCTGCATGGGTTTTGACATGCTTCTTGAGGTCCTGAGGGCGTTTGAAGGCCTTGCCGCAGAAATCACACTTATGCGGCTTCAGAGGAACGTGGACCCGGATATGAGACGTGATGTGGTCGCGCTTGACCGTCGTCGTCCGGCAGTTCCCCCACTGGCAGGTGAGGTTCAGATTGTTGGTGCTCTTGCGACCGACATGGCGCTCGCAGACGTGTTCCTGGCGGCTGTCAGTCTCTGTCGTAATACCTTAATTTCTCATTAAGAGTTATCATCGAGTCATTTCATGCACAGGTTTTCTTCACAACGCGGGTGCAGATGACGGCAGCGACTCGAGACGCGACCGTAGAGGAAGAATATGACAACAGCAGCAACTGAACAAAGGGGACGTGACAGATGAAATGCAACTTACATAGAGCGCTTCTGGAGTCGGCAATCTCTCCGAGCAGCCCTGCCACATGCAGACAAGGCTCTGATCGCTGGTCTGAGCCTGAGTCTGGGTCTGAGTGGTGTTCCCATTGTGAGCAGTAGTAGTAGGAGCACTGGTGGTAGCCTGAGGCACACCGACCGCGGCCTGAGCCTGAGCCTGAGGGGCTACATTCGACGACTGGTCCGTCGTCTGCTGCTGCGGCTGCGGCTGCGACTGGGCGGGAGCAGACTGCTGCTGCTGCTGCTGCTGCTGTTGAGGCTGCTGCTGCTGCTGGGCGGGCTGCTGTTGTTGCGGCTGGGCGACGGGCGCGGGCGCCGCAGCGCTGCTGGTGGTTGCTGTCGTGTCCTGGGTCTCCGACATGGTCGCCAAGAAAAATTTCTTGTCCTTCTTGGTATCAGCGGAGAGCGGCTTGGGACGGGCTCCTCGGCCACGTGCAGAGACTCGAGGCAACCAAGGAAGACCGAAGACCAGCCCGAGGATGTCAGACGGTAGAGGGGTTACAAAGAGAAGAGAAGCAGCACGGCGTCTGGCGGATGTGTGAAGAAGGACGTGTCCGTCACGGATGTGCGGATCGTTGCCAGAACAGTAGGGAGAGCAACCGTGCCGTTCCCTTGCGCCGGCAAGAGGGTCAGACAGCACGACTCAGGCGGTCAGGCTGTGTTGCACCTCTCTGCAGGCAGTCTGGTGGAGAGAGGGGATGACAAGACAGATGGATGCGATGAAAGCCTGAGATCACGGGACCTCACTACGAAGAGAGGGGTGAAGCCTGCCGGAGCAGAAAGGCGGAGAGGATGGAGAGGGAAACAAGGGAAGGGGGAAGAGCAGGAAAGTGAAGGGAGGGAGAGGGAGGAGAGAGAGGAGGGCAGCGGGGGCTCCTGGGGTTCTTGTCGTGTTGCGGGAGGACAGGAGGAGGGAAGGGGGGCCCAGACGCCCAGAAAAAGCCCAGACGGCCCAAGGGCGGAGGGCTTGTCCCTGTGCGGGCCAAGAGCCCAAGACGCTCTGGGGCGGGCCCAGCGTGTGTGGCGTCTGGCCGGCCGGCATGCACCCGGCGGCCCCCGTGACTGGCTGAGCCATCAGAGGCGGTGCGGCGAGCCAGGTGGGGAGCCGCCTGCACACGACACGCATCCCTCACCAGCCGCTCTGGGCCACCTTGTATGGTCTGGATGCCGAGAGACGACAGCAAGAGATGTGTAAAGGATGCTGTTCCACAGCAGCAGCAGCAGCAGCAGCAGCAGGAGTGTCGAGTACAGAGTGGTCTGGAGGCTGCAGAGTGGGCAGTCTGGAGGTGAGGGTGCACCGGTCTCGGCCCGGCATCTCCCGTCCCCCGTCCATAGGCAGATCCTCCTGCTTCCGGTGCGCACCGCTCCAGCTCGCCCTCTTGGCACCAGCTCTCCTCCGGCCAAGCACTCCCAAGACCCAAGACCAGGCCAGGGGAGCGCGCGCTCTTGGCGACCGCACGGCGGGATCCTGGAGGAGAGCACACGGTGGGACAGCAGCCAAGCATCGCTCCACAACTCCTTCCAGAACACGACAGCGTCAGCAGCCAGACCGGTCTCGAGAAACGAAACGGCTCCAGAGTGGAGGACAAGGCCAAGTCTCGGTCGTCGACGCTCCTGCAGCGTCGCTCCAGGACGCAGTAGCTGCTCTGTACGCTGCACCCTGCCACGGGAGAGCAGCGGCACGCCAGGATTCCCCCGTTGGCCATCTGTCTTACGAAGATGATCTCAGATCTTGCACGGTCGGGTCTGACCTGACGGCATCAGGCTGTCCCACGATTCCCAACATACTCCAGACACCCATCTACTACAACGAGCTTGGCTGGCTCTTCTGTACCCCGTAGTCCTGTTCTCTACAGACCGATGTGCTCCAATGGTAGTGCTAGCCCGGCGTCGACACTCCTCACATGTCTGTCTTCCTCGCAGCTCCCCTCCGGAGAAGCTGATCAGTCAGGCAATCATTCTAAGTAAGCGGTCCATGCCAGCCTTGCAAGGCCATATTGCAGTTCTGCAGTCATGTCTATCCTGGGTAGAAAATCTTCATGTGTATATATATCGTCATTGCATATAGACATAAATAACGGTAAGATAAAAACCCTTTCCATCATTTACCCTGCCGCGGCGACGCCGGCTGGTACCAGCTCCAGATATTCAGCCCGACCTTGGTCCCCGACGTGACCGGCAGCGCGGCATGCCACGTCTCCGGGTACCCCGTGCCATCCGCCCGCAGGTTCTCCCAGAAGATGGCGTTGCCCTTGATGGGCTTGAACGTGACGCCTTCGTGCCCCTGCCTCCCTTCCTCCTCACACTCGATAAACCGACACCACTTCTTCTTCTTGTCCGCCGGCGGCATCCTCAGCCGCGGGAAGTTCGTGCCCCCGCCGGTGCAGTCCGCGCTGAGGTAGACCATGAAGGTGCTGACGCGGTCGCCGCCGCGGCCGTTCTGCAGCGAGCCCGTCCAGTCGTAGTGGTGGCGGTAGTGGCCCGAGACGTTGTAGCGCTGCGCCCACATGCGCTCGATGTACAGGGCGGGCCGCCAGCCCTGGAAGGCGCGCGCGCGCTCCTCGATGCAGCGCACGACGCGGTCGCGGTCGAGCAGGGCGCGGTCGGACAGGCGGGTCGTAGGGTCGACGCGTTCGGAGACGCCGTCGTAGACGGTCGAGGGGGCGTATTTGCCTTCGCTGGAGGGAGCACCATGGGCGTCAGCCGTTGTTGAGGACTGTCATCTCACGGAGAACATATATATATATATATAGATGACATACCTAGCACGAACCAGATGATCCGCCTCCCGGTCGCTCAGAAAGCCCTCGATGTACATGACCAGCGGCGCCCGCGAGAAGATGTGCACCCGGTACCGGTCATCGTCCGCGGGACAGTCGAGCGTCCCGTCGTTGTCCTCGGGGCTGATGAACCGGTCGTCGCTCGCGTTCAGGGCCGGGACCTGCCCGTCGTAGCCGTAGCCGTAATCGGCACCATCGCTGTAGAGCACATCCGCGTGCGCGGGGAAGAGGAAGCGGACGAGCGGGGACAGGACGAAGATGTACAGCGGGACCAGGTAGAAGAACCACGAGACGACGGTCGATGCCTTGGGGACAGACGCCATGGCTTGCTTTGCTTCCTTGCGTTCAGTTCATAGATTTCATGACTACTTCCGGTTTATACTCTCCAGACGCATCCACGACTCAGACTCGCATGGCGGGATGCGTTGCAAGGGCTCGCGCGTGGTCGAAGGGGAAAAAGAGAGCTGAGACTCGAGACAGACCGCCGGACGTGTTCCAGAAGATCCTAAAAGCCATGGCGGACGCCAGCTGCAGGAACGCGTGACGGTGGGTCGAGGCTTCGCTGGCACGGCAAAGGGCTATTTAAGCAACTTAGACAGCACACTTCGGCCCGGCAAACCGGGCCTTCCGCAAATCCTCGCTCATCATCTCCGAAGCTACGACGGAAGACAATGTTGACATTATCATCGAACCTGTGGAATGCATCCAATTACTATGTAGCATTATCTACACACCGCTATATGTTCTAGAATAACATCGGGTTTGCCAAGCTCAACGCCCCAAGTACAAGAACCATGAGCTCCCTTCTCCGAGGTCACCATCAACCGTGTCCTTCTGGCGCCGATAACAGTCCGCAGAAGATAGATAAATCCCTATTTTCTTTTCCACAGAGCAGGTCAAGAAAACCAAGGGGTGTATCTTTTGAAATGTAGCAAAGACGTCGCCAAAGATCGAAAGAAAGCAGCCAAGATATATCAAACAGTCATCGCATATCCCGCATCATCCCATTTACCAGCCGTTTTCCCTATGCCCTAGTCCGTAATAACAAAGAAAAAAAAAATTGAAAACAGCAGTACCGTGCTCACTCCCGCCAGCCCAGGCGGTCTTCTCACGTTCCCATGCTCATCCATTGGCCCCAATCGTCATTTCCAGAGCCGCTGGCGCCAGCTCCCCCGCCGAGATTGAAGAGGTCGTCAAGGCTTACACCCATATCCATGCCCGTTCCCATGGGGCTGAATCCGTCCATGCCCGTACCGACGTTTCGCATGTCATTCGTGCCTGTCATCTGCTGCTGTGATTGCTGCTGGTCGGTTGACAGGCTTGGCTGTTGGAAACTAAAACTCTGCCACATGAAGTTTTGGTTGGGGATGGATACGAGATCGGGACTCTGCACCATGTCGGCGGGGGTCGAGGTATGCGAGGGCGGCGACTGCACCCGGGATGGGGTATGATTCAAATGTTGGAGGTGAGGCGGAAGACCACCGGCCACCCCACCGGGAGGCCCGCTGGGGAAAACGGGGATGTTGGTGTAAGCATCGAAAGTCGGCGTCGAGGCACCGACCGCAGCACTTGTTGGAACGGCAGATGAAGTCGAAGGAGCTGTGGCTCTTTGCGAACCTGGCTCGAAGGTATATTGTGCAGAATTCCCTACACGGTCGTTCTTGAAGTGGTCATCCTCCAGGGTTGACATGGGCTGGGTCGGGTACGCGAACGGGTCGCCGGACGGAAACATGATTGGCATCAAATCGGGGAGATTGCCGGAAGGATCAAACGGTTGAGATACGGACGGTTGCGGTTGCTTCTGTTGCGGCAGCGAAGAAGGCAAAGAGGAAGCCGCGGACGATGGATTGCCTCGATCTGCTGCAAACGACATTGACGAGATCGACCGAGGCCCCGTTGAAACACCAGATGATCCGTTCGTCATCCATGATGACGTACGAGTATACGCGTGGCTATCATCGACACTCATCGGCGCAGAGTTGGTGGAAGGCATCAACTGCCTCGAGGCAGGTTGTGTCGGAAACGTGCTGGCGCGCTGCGGGGCACTGAAGGCAGGCCCCCCAGCCCTGGAGGCACGGTCGGGGGGAGTGAGCGTTCCTGTTACTTTGACAGGTGTGCTCGACGGGGATGGTCGCTTAAGATTGACAGCACCAGCTGCGGTGCTCTTTCGATTCTTTAGCTTTTCGGGGAGGTACTTGAAAAGAGACTATGGTGACTGTCAGCTCGCCGAGATCTATTGACGAGGGGGGGGGGTGAGGGTTTTCTTGGGCAATGGCAACATACATTGAGACTCTGCGAACACCGGTCCGCCGCCATGCTCTTCTTGGCCAGCCCAGCCAATGTGTTTTTGCCTTCGAGGGCGTCTTTGAGGACACCATCCTTGGCTGTCGGCGAATCCGGGTTCTCAAGAACGTAGAAGATGAGGGACAGGATGGCGAAATAGGTAGTGTACATCGTGAACCAAAAGGATCCGTTGAGGAAACGCCTCTTGTACATTCCAGCCGTAATGTGGACGACGTTCCGTGATACGCTCACACAAGCGGCAGCGCAGGCGTATGACCTCTTATCGACGTTCTGGCAGCTACTCGAAACATAGTGCAGAAACGGTCGGTACATGACCATCTGGACATGCGCGTAGCTGATCCGTAGCAGCTGCCGAGTTCTGATGCCAGTCAGGTCGATTCAAAATCCAGCCGCGTGAAAGATGGGGGGGGGGGAAATAAACTCACCGTTCCAGTTCCGGAGGCGCCTCCTCCCCCGGTCGGAGTGCAGGCGGCAGCGCCTCCATCCAGGCCTGCAGATCGCGTTCAATCTCACGGATCTTGGAATGGCTCACCATGTACGTTTGATCGTCTTTGGACCTGTGCTTCGCATTTTTCACAGGATATATATATTTCACCACCTTCACGATGATATCTACAAGGCGCGTGTGGGCGTTCGGGCCGGCCATCCGGGAGGTCCGGCCGGGCGGCATGGGTAGGATGCCTTCGGCAGTGATAAACTCGTCATCGACGTCCAGAGGGTATTCCTGGTCAATGTCTTCGTCGTTTAACATCTGTGGCAACCCCAACAGAGTGCTGACGTATACGTCCATCTTCCTAATCACCCAGAAGACACGTTTTCGCAGCTCTCTCTCGATGGGGTTGAAATTCGCTGTAACCGAACGGTGAAGGCCGAGCCGCAACGCTGCGCGCAGCGCAATGCCAACGTACGAATAGCACGTACTGAGCTTTGCAGATGACTGAAGGAAAAGAACCATAAAACAGATGGCTTGTAGCGAAGTCAGATCACGGCAGTCTGTGATATCGAGTAGCTGTCGTCCCGCTTTGAAATATTGAAACCTGCAACAGGGGGTATCAGCATCCCGCGTGTAAGGGACCGCAGCAAGTCGGGAGCCAACTCACCCTTGGCCGATTGCGCCTTCGTAGCCCGCTATATCAAGAGTGCTGTCCATGTCATTAGAAAATAAGCATCCGACAGAAATGACGATGTACAGGAGCGGTAAGAAAGAATGTTCCTCGTTGGTAAACTGCTCCGGCGGGGTATCATATATGCGATCAAGCATGGCATAAAACGAGGGTTCGTGCACGAAGCGCATCAAAGCGCATGCATCGTCAAACGCATTCTTGCAGAGTTTCCGCGCGACCTCCCTCGACGGCAGATCGTGCGTCGGGGGAAGGTTGGAGTCCTGCGGAGACTCCGACACCGATTTCGGGCTTTCCAGGATCTGCGAGATGGGACGCGACTTGGGCAGCGTGGGCCGGAAGTCGGGAGCCACCGAGCTGCCGAGCTGCTTCCGCAATCGCTGCATGAAGATGATGCCGGACGAATGCCCGTGGTAGTCCCAGTGTCCTTGGTCGTCGAGATCGAGGCATCCCGAGTTCTCCACCATCGTCTCGAGCAGCGACTCGTCTCCCTGGTCATCGGCCCCGTCGGACGGCTTGGCTGCGGCCGGCACGGTCTCCCCCGTCCTCACCGCGGACAGCAGCTGCTCGGCAGCATGCACGTCGAAATTGGGGTCATCGAGATTCAGATTCGGCAGGACGAGTCGAAGCAGAGCTTCCGCCCTGCGCAGACGATTCTCGAGGGCCTCTATGTACTGCGGCGCGGGGTTCCGCCGGCGGTTCGAGGGTTGATCATACGTGCACTCTGCGGACGACCGTTAGGGTCCAGAGACGTCTTCCCAGCGAAGCCGTGGAGCGCTTACCGTAGCTGTACACGGTGCAGTGAGTGCAAGGCTGCTTGCCGTCGCACTTGATCTTCTTGCGACGGCACTCATCGCAGGCCCTTGTCACTCGTCGCCTCTTCTGCATGGGATGAGCCTGCTGCTTGGGCTGCTGGGAGCCGGAGCCAGGCTCGTCCTTCACCGGAGGGTCCTGGCCATCCTGGGTGTCCTGGGCGTCTGCATCATCCTGCGTGTGGTTGCGGGAGTCGGTTACGGCGGTTGGGTCGTCCTCGTTCTCTCCGGGAGAGGAATGCACCGGGCTGGATTGCGAGGTCATTGCGGGTGACGATCGATGGTACGGCGAGCGGGATCATGGAAAGAACAGAGATCCGTTCAGCGCAAGGACCAGGTCAGAACAGCACATGTCATCACGCAGAGCTACAAAGGAGCGCCGTCCACGTGTAAGTCTGTCCAGGGGAAATTCCCGAGTTCCTCTGGCGAGATCAGGGACCAGCGAATGCGGAAGCGTCAGCAGCGTTCCAAATGTCTCGAGTCGGCAAAACACCGCGACAGGGTCAATGCACGAGGGGAAAAAAAAAGCGCGATCCACCGTAAGCACTGGCGGTGTGTCTCTGTCTCCTGCAAAGGAAACAAAAAATAAGAAAAGGGTATAGACAATAAAAATTGTAAGGATATCTACAGAGGCGGAGGAAGCAGGAGGCGGCAGCGAAGTCCGAACCAGTGGGACCCAGATAGGAAAGCTTCACCGTGGATACGGGCGAAAGCGGTGTGACCTGCCGAAACGAGAGGGCGAGGATCGGACGGAAGGTCAGGATCGAGCAAGGATCAGCGCGGCGGCCTTTAGGGCCCGGACGGAGGACCGAACGACCCCAGAGGAGCGGAGAGGGGAGGAGCAACGAAGAGGAGGGGAGAGTGTCCGCAGGAAGGGGAGAGGAGAGATTTGCAGCGGGCAGAGAAGAGGGCGAGGGAAAAGACGAACAAGCTACCAGGTCTCCGGGAGGGGCCCGGAGCACGATGGGGCCGGCGGGCTGCAGCGGTTGGCAGAACGACTCATGGCGCGCCGGAGCTAAGATCGAGGAACCAGATCCGCAAGATGCTTGGCAGGCATGGACAGCATGAACCCGTCGGACGTGCGAAGATTCCCTCTCGACCCAGGAGGTCCGCCGGCAGCGTTCAACGGGCCTGTGTCTGCCAGCGTGCAGCAGGGGTGAGGTCGGAGGCAGAGAAAAAAAGAGACAGCGGTGCGCTCCTCCGCTGGCAGGGGACGAGGGGGAGGGGAAGCTGAAAAGGCGTAGACCGGTGGGTACGCCGCCCCAGGGCCTTGCCGCCTCAGCCTGCCCAGACCGGGGGATTTCCAGCACGCCGCGACCTAGGCTGCTGGGATGATATCGATGTATCGCGGGTCCAGGAACCATCCGTCCAGCACCGACAGCAAGGGAAACAACCCGTACGACGTCGCATACTCGAGTGACTCAACATCCCTGGCATCCTGCTTGCGGACGCGCGCTCCACGCGAGCTGCAGCCGGAGCATCCTGCAGACGCCATCGCGGACAAAGCTCTACAAGAATGCCTCTCTGCACATCAACCATGATATGTGCAGTACACCCATACGTAACAATTACCTCGATGTCGCGGACTCGAGGTCGAACAATCCCTGTCAGCATCCATCCAGAAGTCTGCAATGGTGGAGAGTTCCGCGCTCCCAGGCCAAGAACCCCAGACCGGGTACTGATGTCACCGACCTCGAGCACAGACAGCCACCGACGCAGAGTGCCGTTCTGGGCAATTGGAGAACGGGCGTCCGTTGACCTACACAGTGCATCAGTTACATGAGCTCTTGTCCTGCTGCTCAACGGGCTCAGGGTCGTCCGTTGCTGTCGAGGGTCACTTGACTGCATCCGGCATGACCGTTTCCCTGCACGGACTGGCAGGGTGATAAGATCTTCTGATCCGGGCGGCTTGTTGCGGTCAGACAAAGGCCGGTCCAGGCTCCGTCCACTGCAGGGGGCTGGCCAGCACTCGAGCGGTCAATTTATCTCCGACGCAGGAGACCGTCTGTATGTCCCGCTGTCGCAACGCTGCAGCAGCACCGGGAAGAGCGATCAGTCAGGAAGCCGTAGGACGGGCTCCTCTCCAACTCCAGGCACCCTCGTAGGTACATATGTACCTCCAGAGTAGTGAGTCCCAAGCACTCCGTGCCCCGTACTCGGTCGCGTCCTTCTCGGCGTTGAAGGCGTCGGAGCATCCGACGCTCACGCTGCGCCAGACGCGGGACGGACCAGTCGATGCGTTTCACCTCACGCCCTACTTCGTGCTCGTCGTCTGCGTAACGTCAGGGCAAGGCTCCTGGACCAGGTCTCCCAGGACTCGGTGCGGAGAAAGACAGCAAGGGTCGTCCACGCGCTGCTGCTGGCAGCTGTGCCACGAGGGCCGGTGACACCAGCGACGCGCACGACAGATCCCGCGCCCGCGGCCTGGGGCCTGCCAGCTCTTGGCTTCCAGGCAACGCCTGTCTCATCTGTTCCGGAAACGCTCTACTCCACCTCTGTTGATGGGATACGAAGGACCGAGTACTGTGCTTGCTCCGTAGTCCTGCTGCTGGCTTCGCTTCGAGCGCTGATCCCGGGCGTCTGCAGGGAGCACCCCGCAAGGAAGATTCTGCTGCACCTGTGACCGTCGGGACTCGGGCCTCGGAGGGCCGGTGCGGTTCGACCGTTCGCCAACTACCGAGTCATGATATTCAACCTTTCTTAGCCAGGCGAGAATCCAATCCACGCGGGATTTTTGGACAGCAACCTCCGTCCAGGCAGACTAGGAGTTGTGGCCCGCCGCCCTGCTGGATCCAGGCCTCGTAACTCTTGAAGCTTATCGTCGCTACTGTGGCTCAAAACAAAGCAGCAATACTCCAATTCAACCGGTTTGACGTCTCTACGCGGTACAGTACAAGGCATGGCATGATCTGAATCGCTCGGCGCGTGCTCTCTTCGATCTGTCATGAGTTTTTATGATTCCTTGCTTTACGGCTGACGGTATTAGGAGTTAATAGCTGAGATCGACACATGCAATCTGCGTCACAGCCTGAAACTCATCGAGTTCGTTTCTTCCCGAATCATGGCTACCATATTCAGCTCTCCATTATGGTCTACACAGCCAGAATCAGAGAACCTATCAACTCGTGTTAGTCGAGAGAATAATACTACTAGGTCAGATGAAACGACGCGTTTTGCATAGCTGCTCAAAATGCAGAATCATGGCCAATTGGGTTCAGTTGGGAACACGGATGTGGACCAGCATAGCTGTACGGAGAACGCGTACGCTGAACGAGTCGATCCTCCATGATCGCCCAACGCCGCTTAACAATACTGTATCTACCTTCCTCTCCACAGGGTCTACAGTCTACACTATTCTTCCACCCTACGACCCTACGGGCGGTACCTATGCGGTTGTAGCATGTTCCTTAAAGGACGCAAGGTATACAGAATAACTTAATTAACTATCTTTTAGAAGCAGCTTGAATGATAGCTAACGTCGATCAGATTTTTTTTTTATTTTTAAATAATCACCATTGATAAGGCTGTGTTTGAGACCCTGGGCCTGGCCTGGGTCCGGGGAAGCCCCATCTACACAGGTCCGTACTACTACTAAGTACTGTACTAACCCACTCCCCTGAGACTCTTTCTTAAGTTATGCCAATTACCGCCCATCACATGTCTCGTCTCGTGAGTAAAAGCAGTCGTTATCGTCGAAGTAGACCAGCCATTTAAAGAATTATGCACGCTGTCACGGAACCTCGAACCTCAACCTCAAGAGCCCAAGACTGGAGACCTTTTTTAAAGGGATTGCTGCTTGCTCACTGGCGACCATCTGAGAATAAACAAGCAGAATTGTTCCCCCTTCTCCAGCGGACCCGCTTAGAGCGACTACCCTATACTACGTAAGCTCATGCCCAGTGCCACTGGCAGTGGCGGTACCTACAGTACTACTAGTATTCTACTCCATTAGTAGTAGTAGTAGTAGTAGTAGTAGTAACTTAGTTAGTAGTAGTTAGGCACGAATAAATAGTAAGGATCTCTCAAGTCTTTTTTTTAAAAGGAAAGAATCCTTCCCTAATCCATGAAACATCAATATAACCTATGTATGTATTGTTTACTACAATAATGTTATCTACTTGCTTCCTTTCAGCAAGGAGAGACAGCTTCTTACATGGAAGCCACTCACTTTCACTGTACCCACGGAATCTTCTTTCTCTCGCTCCTGTAGCCAGGCACTTTTGATTGAATCAACATTCTCTGGTCCTGCTGAGGCAATTTCTGAATCTCTCGGCGAAAAGCCTCGCAACGTTGGCGTGGTTTTTCTATCGTGGCTTCATCAAGCATCTGAGCTGTGCCATGGAAGGAGTGCTCGGTGCAGGTGGTCTGGGAATGGTTTCTCTTCGCATCCAGTGACAATTCAAGGACCGAGTCGTAACCTCTCGTCCAACATCCCTGAATCAGCGGACCGCAAAAGAGCCCGTCTGTGTGAGGAAACTGGCCTTCGACGAATAGCCGCTCGACTTCTTCGTCATTGTCGATGTCATGAAAGGGAACGCGCCTGGTCACGACATTGTAGATGGTCGAGCCAAGAGAAAACAGGCCGCTTTGAGGTCCGTCAATCTCTCCATACTGTCTTGCGAAATGAGTACTGTGAGCTTTCAGGCGTTCGCGCGTTCGCCCCGTCGGACTGTGCCGTCAGATCCTGAAAATGGCTTGTTCTTCCTCTGTCGTCTCCTGGCGATACCTGAATGCCTGGTCTGCTCTGGCCTGTCGGACCTTTCCCTCCTCGGCATCAGCGTCGCTGTAGAGAACGACGTGCCGCCTTGCAGATTTCACAGTGATAGATTCATCAATAGAGCGTACGACGCTGGTTGCGCCATATTGGACGACATTATTGCCAAATAGCAACGTTGGGTAGGCGCAGGAGATATATAGTTGAAAGCGCTCCGGAGGCCGCTCGGCCATTATGTCGGAGGAAACTGTATTCTAGGTATGTGTCCACCAGCGCCTCAATTCGGGGAATGGCAACGCAAAATAATATGAAACGCACTAAATCATTCCAGCGGGGTTCGATCTGCAAATACTAGAGACCCCGATATAGTGAACTCTTTGGAATTCGGGAACGCATATCAAAGGAGGAATGGGGTCCAAATGGCAACGCGCGAACAAACACACATCCAGTTGTCATTCACCGTCACGTGCAGGTGTCGTCTGGTTGGTTAAGAATGATACTACTTGGCTACTGGCCGTAGAGGCAGTCTTAACTAAATCTCAGTTAAGATCTAGGGGCCTTCTTAACTAGACTTTAACTAAACTGTTAAAGTGCACTGGCATGTCAGATGATTGATCTACAAGATGTCTCTGTTTTGTCCTCAAGGGGATCATGTAACATAATCTCGAGCGTCAAGAATTAAGAGGAACTTGGCAAGTCACTTGATTAAAGATTTTTTGGTTAATTTTTTTTGTTTCTGGAGACGAGTTACAACTCTTTCTATCCGGTAGTACCGTACACACCTAGCTGATAGGCGCCTCCAGGCAGCAGGTAGCTTTAATGCCAGAAGCTCTTTGCAAACGACTTGATGATTTCGAGCCTAGCATCTCAAGCATCCATCACATGGCTATAAAGAAGTCAAAACATCGTCCGCTCAAATGTCAAGCGCTTGTATTATTTTAAATCTGGGTATTCCAGGGATAATGGATGTCGGTACTCAAGCGCGAACAAATCGAGAACTGATACCAGAACCCAGGCCCACATATGAAATCAAAGGTCGACCGTACTATGCTAGCCGAGGGTGAACCCTGGGAATAGTTAACGTAGTCAACCACCGAGCGGGCCACACCACCGAACGGGCCACCCAACCACTACCAAATAT
>ENA-UOWK01000101-UOWK01000101.1-bioreactor-metagenome-genome-assembly--contig:-NODE-101-length-117184-cov-25.043525_pt1 | contig 117184 bp, 121 predicted proteins | sample MGYA00238157_ERZ761612 | MGnify/ENA primary metagenome ERZ761612 (study PRJEB28901, sample SAMN06268035) | bioreactor metagenome | isolation source: Joint BioEnergy Institute, California, USA...
GGGGGGGGGCAATATGGCTCGCGGTTGGTACTGTGGTACTGTAGGAAAGGGAGAGCATTATTCTGCGGGGTTTTTTTAAGGTCGCTGAGGCTATGGAGGAGCAGATCTACCGGTGAATGGTGAAAAAGGACGATATCCCAAGCTTCTGAATAGGAGTGGAAGTTGGCAGGGTGAGGGACTGCGGTACAAGGAATATATTATAAACTTCAAGAGACGAGAGAAGAGATGGTTGAGGAGAACGGGTTTCACGAAAGAGTCCTTCCTTCGACAAGAACTCAACTATTCATCAACATCCATCCATCTGTCTATTACCATCATGCTTGTTCGACGGCTCCATTTCTCTAATGCCACTGAAAATCTTATTGTTTCTTCTTTCCCTTATGGTAGTCTGTCTTCCATCCTGAGTCGGAGTAATCCACACCCATTCAGGCTCAATATAACAGTCCAGATTGCGGTCCACAGGTACCAAGCTAGCTATGGACGACTAGGTATTCGAATTTATACAAGTGAGAATTTAAATCCTTTAAAAAACTGGTGTATCCACCCCTATAGGTATGTACTTCAGATAGAATAGTATGATAGACTAGATTCTTCCATTATTCGTGAAGGAAACTTGAAAACTCCCGGGATTCGGGATTTATGCCCAGGTGACCCACACCACGCCCACTTCGGTGTTTGGAATCAGATGACATCATTGCTCATCCCTGGGGCGGGATCTGCAATCGCGGCCGTTGCCCGTTTGTGCGTGCGCGGACCCCGCCTTTGCGCGACTCCCTCTATTACTAAGAGGTATTTATATATACCTCCTGTTATTATTATTATATGTAAAGTCAGTCACAGTGCAAGCATAAGTCCTGGTCAACAATTGCCTTGTCACAACTTATTTCCATCCAATTCCATCCAGGCACTGAGACTAAGTCTTTTTGACCTCGGTCCGTTTGCAACGCAGAGTTGTGATCAATTGGATTCCATACCAGTACTGCTTTTACCTTAGTCCTTAAGTCGGGACCTTCTTCTACGTGAACCTAGCTACCTACCTACCTAGCTACTACTTGCCTACTTACCTACCTGAATCAAAGATGCCCGTCAAGGAGGTTACATCGTGAGTTCCTCCCTCCCCCTCCAGACCTGAAGCAACTACTAGCTAACCCATTAACCAACCCGCGCATGCAAACAGCATCCAAGAATTCCACGACATCATCAACTCCTCGCAGCCCTCCGTCTTCGACTTCTGGGCCACCTGGTGCGGGCCCTGCAAGGCCATCTCCCCCGTCCTCGAGAAGTACGCCGACTCGGAGGAGTTCCAGGACGTGGGGTTCTACAAGGTTGACGTGGACGCGGCGCAGGACATCGCGCAGGAGGTGGGCGTGAAAGCCATGCCGACCTTCGTGTGCTGGAAGAACGGGCAGCAGCAGGCGGGGTTCCCCGGCGCGGTGCCGGAGAAGCTGGAGCGGCTGGTGCGGTATGCGAAGCAGCTTGCTAGCCAGGGCTAGAGTTGTGTTTGGGTTTGGGCTGGTATCATGGGCTTGTTGGGGAGGTGGGGAGGACATTGGGTATGTAATGTACAGTACAGTACAATTGTCCGGATGGGTTATGGGCGGCGAGCGGTCAGTGGCCGGCTGAGGCCATGGAGGAGAAGAGGAAGAAATAACGACAAAATCATTCACCTGGGGAGAATGTGTTCCGTTCCACCGAAAGTAAAAGCGGATTTCTTTCGACGAGTTGGGACGTCAGGATGTCGGGTACCACGCAATATTCAGCTAATCTTCCATACCCTATCTATCATAATCTGCTTTATATGATGCCCACAAGATCAATATAAATAAATTTTGTACGGTACATATATAAAACCTAAGTGCACCAAGTAGGCATCAATGCAAGAAAGGGCTTGAGATTAGATAAGCCAACCTAACCTGATGAGACAAGACGAGATGAGGTAAAGAAGGCGCTTTGCTTAATTTTTTTATCCAGAAGGTACAATTGCTGAACACATACATACTCACTACACAAGACATGTATACACAGACGGACTGCACCCATACTTACTACGACAATATGTAGGTAGACGTTCAGCTAACTAACCGCCTTTATCCTATCCTATCTTGCTTTGTTGTTCGAACTGTCCTGTACTATACATACCTACACAAAGTGCCCAAGGTCTCTATCCAATGCATCCAGGCCCCAGAAAAAAGAGGTACCTACCCATTCGCAGAAGGAAAGCAAAGTCGGGCCAATTTCATCTTCCCAGAAATAAGACAAACGCCTTCGAAATGAAAAGAAACCAAAAAAGATGACATGAAATGATGCAATGCAATGCAAGGCAACGTGGGTATAGTTAGGTAGATATCAAACAAAGGCAGATTCAGGTTCATGCACATGATGCTCATGATCATGTTTATGACCACGATCAAGATCACGATCCCGTCGCGGATCCAGATCCAGATCCCGACACCGTGATGTTGGATAAGTTGTTGGCGTGATTCTCATTGACGCCCTCCCGGGGGCGGCTCCAGGTGCGGATGTGGCCTTGTTACAGGACAAGTTAGTTTGAGGCGGAGAAATAGAACAGAGCAAGGTGAGGTGTGGCTCACCTTCCAGTGAAGAAGTCATGATACAGTCCTCCTGGAACCCGAGCCAGCAGATGGGATCGTCACCGACGACCTTGGACTAGAGAGTAGATCTATCAGCCGCTGTTCAGGTATCATGCAACGAGAAGGGGTGCGTGCTACATACCATGATAGGCGGCAATTGCGCCGTTCGCGCCCGAGGCTCGACCGGGTGGATGACCGTGTCTTCAGTGTCATGCTCGGGCTTGTCTGTCCGGTTAGAATCGGACCGTACACGATTGCTTGTGCTGTCCGTTCGGTGACGGGTGAGGTGCTGCGTGCCCGGAACCACGACACTATTCCGTTGGCGGGCGGCGGCTTGGTGCTGTAGAGACAAAGCCACGTTAGCGGCAGGACAATGCGAGCAAGACAGTTGGGGGACAAATGGGAAAGGAGAAGAGCTCAAGTCCTTAAGACGCGACCAGGCTGGATCCGGATTGACATACCGTCTTCGGACGATGCAGCATCCCAACGCTGAAATCCCACAGCAGCAGTCTGCAGTCGTCACCAACGCTCCCGAACCTATAAGTCCGCTCGTCGCACCTCCAGGGATCGAATGCCACAGCAGATACCCAGGAGTTGTGGCCCTGACAGCGCGCGACGATCTTCCGCTCCGCGAGGGACCAGATCGTTACGAGGTCATCCTGTCCGCCGGTCACGATGTACTTGCCGTCAGGAGACCAGCAGACGCAGATCAGGCCGCCGTAGTAGCTTCTAAAGATATCCAATACCCTGACTCAAGTTAGCTGGCGGATCGCTCGTACGTGCTTGTCTCTGTAACATACTCTTCCCTCAAGTAATCCATCACTCGCAATGATCCATCTTCCAGGACCACAGCCAGATGCCTGTGATCTGGCGAAAACGCGAATTGGTTGATCCTCTGGTTTGACAGCCTCCATACCGCTACCGGGTTAGTCTTCTGGTTTCTCGAATTGACCGACTTCAGCACTTGAAGTGCTTTCTGAGCGTTTGGCTTCGTCTTGTCAGGCACTTTGGTTATTTCCGGAGTGAACAACGCATCCTCCTTCTCCTTGTCGTATACGACGAGTTGTCCATTGGCGTGAGCGGCCAGGAATAGGTTCTCCGAACCAGGGATCCATTTGATGTGAGTCACGGGGGAGTTGTTGACAACGCCGTTCTTGTTGATGCGGGCATACTTTTGCGACATTGGCTCGTACCAGATTATGTCGCCGGCCGATGAGCCCATGATGACATCGATGTGGGATGAGGTCTTGGTCAGCTCGTTAACATCGTGGCACAACATATGGGCCTTGGTGAAGAGGATCTTGGTCAGCGGCTCCTCCTTTGTCTTGGAACTCAGGTCGAGCCACTGGAACGCGCGATTGATATTCGCGAATGCGAAGAGGCCATCAGGGTTCCGCTCGCTCAGCCGCTTGGTCGCGGATTCATGCACGATGACCCGCGAGACGAAGGAGGAGCTGCTTTTGATGATATTGTTCTTCGGTTTGCGCCGTTTCAGGCTGTCTTTCCCTGAGGGAGGCGCAAGGGCAGGGTTGCCTTCGCCGAATGCAGGTGTTGAGCCATTGCTTCTCCGGACAGAATCGCTCCCACTATCCCACGGTCTTCCTTCCTTATTACCGTTTTCCTTTATACCTTTCAGATCGCTGCTTCCAGACCCAACATTGTTGTATAGCTGCGGAGTCCTCCTGCGGGGGCCGATGCTGACGAGAGACAGCTTCACGCCGGAGGTTGGAGGGGTAGGTGTTGTCGCGAGGGGGTTCGGATTGGCGACGGGAGCTTCCGACGGGTGCGGAGGAGGGGTCGCAAGGTGAAGGTCATCCTGGAGGTGGTACGTTCCTGCAGTTGCGTCCTCACATCAGCGATGTCGATCCCTTGATATCGCCCTTGGACCTGCGACCCGGGGATCAAGACTCGAACAGAGCCCGACGGCCGGGCTAATGGAAAGCACGTACCTTCTCCCACTTGCAGCGGACAGCCGCCCTCGGGATGGCTGATGATATTGTTGGTCTCTACGACGGGCACCGCCATGCCGTTTGACGCGCCCGCTGCGTAGGCCAGCGGGACGGAGTAGCGAGGCGGGGGTGGTGGGAGGACGCTGCGCGAGCTGGTCAGCAAGAACGCGATGTTGTCCGGGGCAGTGATTTCTGGAGCAGCTATCTTGGCCAGTGAAGCTTTAATACCGCTCTGATACCGTGCGAGCAGTACGCTTCCCTCCCTTTACCCTCTCCTCTCCTTCACTTTCTCCTATTCACTCCATGACCATAGCCGCTCCGTCGACGGGAGGAAAGTACAAAATAAATGGGGAATGGGGTGGGCTACAAATGGGCTACAAAGAGAAGGGTCCTTACAACATGGCTGCGGCTGCGACAGTGAAACGCAGCCCCTGTGCGTGGAGTGCTGCCGGAACGGCAGGCGGCCGATAACAACGGCAACAAGCAGTGGACTGCTTGAGCTGCTCGACCGCGTGGCGTGACCGCAGCAGGAGCAGCAGCAGAGCACCAAAGCGAGCGAACCGGCGCCCGGTGAGTGCGCAGATACGGGCCGGACCGATAACCGATCGTCGGGCGTGCAGGACACAGGTACCACGAGGATATATCCGCTGAGAATGGGAAATATATATATAGGATGAAAGGACTCGAGCGCTCGGACGAAGAACGACGCAGGGAACGGCGACACAGTCGCTGGAAAGCCCGAGGCCGAGCGCTGGCTCAGCTCCGCTGTCTGACAGAGGCTGCGGGCGATCGGTGGTGTGGGGCCCGGACGAACGACCCGAGGTTGATCTGGGGCTCTTGAGAAGCAGTATGATTAAGTGATCCGCCCGATCTCAACGGTCCCGGTCGCTCTGAAGTTGAAGTTCTGCAGGCGTCAAACAGGAGGGGCGGCCGGTTAAAATAGGTAGCAGACATCGTGGAGAACTGCGCGGAGAGCCGGTGCCCGAGGCGTGGTTCTGGGGTAAGGCCAGGGCGCCCGGTTGGACAGCTGGTACGCTTGCGTACGACTGGTTTCTGGAGTCGCGAGCTGAGCGGGCAGGGGAGAACAGGAGAGCGACGAGGAGGAGTCCGTACTAGGTAGAAGAAGTGAAAGGCTGGCCCTTTTTAGGCTGTAAGGTCGTGGACGTAAAGATGGACGATGTCACCGGCGCCGGCGTGCTGGAGGAATCCGGGGAAGGTTAGCGGGCCAGGCAGCGACCCCGCTGTTCCTGCGCCCCGGTGTCCGGCCGGTCGCGTCCTACCCCAGCCTCTTTCAGCACAACTCTCGGTAGTATCAACTGCCATCAACCTACGCATCCAAACCGGGCATGATCCCACTCTCTGGCCTGTAGAATACTTGGTTGTCTTATTTCATAGAACCGAGAACGGTTTCTACTGGTCAGGGAGCAGCCCTGAGTACAGTTACTACTACCGGTATACATCCTGCATACCAAGACTGCAGACAAGGGTGCTTGCGAACAAGCTCCATGTGTGGACTGCACCTCATGGACGCACGGTCGATGCTGTCCATTTGATTCGTTGCTTACATGTCCTACCTGCAAAAGGCTCCGTGGAGATAACAGAACAGTACCCCGGTATGCCCATCAAACGGCGCTATCATTTCACCGACCTTTCAGATAACAGTATACTATATCAATTACGCTATACATTGTAGACCCGTGTATACATGCTCCGTCACATCAACTTCTCAGGGTATCTGCATGTACGCGACCCGCGTGGAAAAGAAAGGCACAACGTGCCGCCAACACAGTGAGTCCCCTCACCACGCGTGAAAAAAAGGTCGACTACAAGTCAACCACCACTCCCAGTCACCCGCCGCCAGATCACCACTGCGGCCGCTCCGGCACAGACCACGGCCCCCAGGGCGATCCCCCAGGCCATCCACTTGCCCTCCACATCCTCCTCCGTCCGCGGAAACGCCGTGCTGGGCTCCATCGCGGCCTCGGCGATGTGCACGAAAAGCTCCTGGATCGAGCTCCACGTCACGCTCACGTGCAGCGGCGGGCTGGGCATCCCCAGCCGCGCCGTGTACTCGTGCGGCTGGCACTCGTACCGCTGTGTCGTCCGGTCCAGGTCCGCCTTGAGCGCGACGAACACGCTTGGGAGCTCCTCCAGGTGCGGGTACTTGGCCCGCAGCGCCGGGATGTACGCGAACGAGTCCGGGTCGGACGAGTCGTATGTATATGCGATCACGTCGCACTGGTCCAGCAGCTTCGTCTGGTTCTCGAGAATGGCCGGCTCCAGCTCACCCAGCTCGTCCAGGATCAAGTAACACTGCTTACCACCGGGCAGCTCCACCGTGTTGACCGCTGTCCGCGGCTGGATTGTGGGGTGGTAGGTCGGGCTGAACCCGCGCTGCAGGAAGGCGTCGAGGAGGCATGACTTCCCAGAGCCCGGAGCCCCAAGCACATGGCAGAGCACGACATTGCGTCCCACGCGACCAGGCCGTCGCCGGCGCTTCCGTGGCCGAGTAACCTTCAGAGCAGCTGTCGTAGACGGATTGCTCCTGTCAGAGGATTCGAATCCCAAGTAGGCCAGATATTCCAGTGTGGTCTTTGGAGATGTGAAGGTCGTCATGCTCCACTGGGCCAGCCAGCCTTGCAACGTGACATGGCCGGCTTCATTCCGTACCGTGGACGATGGAAAAGAGCCATCTGCCCACGAGGGAGGCAAACCAGGGGTCGGGGCGAACAGAGATGCCAATTCGGCATCGTTCAAGCCGCCGTCATTGTCCTTGTCAGAGAGAAGGAAAAGGTCCACAAAGAAGCGATATCCTTCGGGCGACAGCTCAGCTGACGCGAACGGAGGCACTTCGAACTTCGGATGGAGGAAGCTCTCCTGAAGTGACAGGTTGTCCGTATATTGGAACGTCCGCAGGATGATCCACACTGTTTCGTGACGTCCCTTCTCCGCATAAAGCTTATTCAAGTGCAGAAACCCACGGCAATCGATACCCTGCGGTGTCACCGAGTCTGGATGCGCCTTTTGGATGGTCTCCTTGATGTGGATGAGATCATCCTCACTCAAGGGCTTTCCAAAGCACTTCATCTGGAAATCTTTGATCTCCTTGTCCGACAGATACCCATCGCGATCCTTGTCGCTCAGGTAGAATATGCGCTGCAGGGCAGCAGCCGCCGCAGGTTTCAGAACGGACTCCTTGGAGTCGAACAGCGGTGCAATTGGATGGGTGACGGCCTTCTGGCACAGGAAGAAGGCCTCGTTGACATTACGGTGCTCGCGGGCGCTGGTCCGGATGCACGAGTCGATCTCCTTGAATTCCGCCATCAGTGGCAGCATCTCATCCTCGATGACCTGCGTCTCGCTCCCCTCCGCGGCCAGATCCGATTTGTTAGCACACAGCACCACCGGCACGTTGACCCCTAGGGACCGGAAATAGGGCAGCCAGAACAGGGCCACTCTCTCATAGCTGTAGTGATCCGAGTAGACCAGCAGGATCACATTCGACTTTCGGATCTCCCTGGCCAGGTTGCTCCGTTCCTGCGGCAGGGCCGAGGTGTCGACCACGGTCGTCGTGGTTACATTCTCGGGGGTTCCGATGGTGGGAGGGATGGTGATCTGAGGGAGCACCGGCTGGATCTTGTTCGTCACAAAGACGCCCTTGACGAGGGAGGTGATGAGGCTGGACTTGCCCGTTCCCTCGTCCCCGCACACGCAGATTCGCACTGGAGACTATCAGTACGCCAGCTTCCGGAGCGCATGCGTAGCTATCACGAACCCGTAGCCATTTGCGCCGCCAGGCGAGAGAGACGCCTCTGCCGTCAATCTATCGCCAACACATACTCGGAGCTGTCAAGCAGACATTGATCGTCCTCGCGGCTTCAAGAACCGGGGATCGCTGGAATTGCCGGGATGTGCACTGGATCTGACCTCAAGCGCAAGAAGCTGGACGGAACAACATGGGCCCGGACCAGCTCAGCCGTGCGGCCTGGGGAATCCACTTCACGTGCGCGCCGGCAGCAAAGCTCCAGCTGAGTCCATCTGTGAATCCATGTCCACGAAAAGACTCAAGAGCGGCGTCTCTGCGCCTCTACAGCCTTCGCTCTCTTCTTCTGTCTCTGCCGGTGCACTCTGGTCAACCCGAACCCTCGTGGCCTCTGCTCACCCCTCCCCCGATCCCCCGATGACGAACTGCAGCGCAGCACGGCCGTCGCTCAGCCACTCTCGGGCCTGGGCGCCACGCCGCCCGACGCCCGCATGCCCAGCCTAGCGTGCCAGGACGCTTCCGCCCTCTTCCATGATATCCCCCTCCAAGCGTGGTGCAACGCCAGCTCATCTTGGTAGACTTATATTATAGCATCCAGGCCCCCGCGGACAGCGGAAAGGGAAGTCTCCGGACAGTTTCGTGTCTCACGGAGTGATTACGCCGCAGCAGGCATCCTACCGTATTCTCCAGGGCTGGCCCAGAGCCGCGCTCAGCCGTCATAGGCCCACCTCCGGTCGCCTATCTACACTCCATCGCGGCAGCTCTCCTCTCTACCCCATTCGGCTCCCCCAGCCCCTCGACCTTCTCCCCTCGCGCTGCTTGTCCCGGGCCCCGTCAAGCGCAGCAAAGATGCCTCTTGGTATACACAATCCGCTGCCCTCTTCTATGAGGAGTATGTACCGCCCTCGGCTCGTACGCTCCCCCGCGATTTTATGAGCCCTCCAGCTGACAGCCTCCTCAGGCGAATGTAGAAAGGCTGCAAAGATCCTGGCTTCTTTCATCGATCCACGACAAGCCTTTGGCCCGGACAAGATCATTCCTCCAGAGATCCTTGCTGGCGCAAAGGTCAGGGAAACAATGGCCGTTATCGTCTGACCGTGATTCTGACCTTTCTCTGCAGGGTCTCGCCATCCTCACCGTTCTCAAGGCGGGTTTCCTTGGCTCCGCCCGATTCGGGTCGGGCGTCGTTGTCGCTCGGCTCGCAGATGGTTCGTGGTCGGCTCCCTCTGCGATTGCGACCGCAGGCGCTGGGTTTGGAGGGCAGATCGGATTTGAACTGACGGATTTTGTCTTCATCCTTAACGATGCGGCTGCCGTGCGGACTTTCTCGCAAGTCGGGACCCTGACCCTTGGTGGGAACGTGTCGATCGCCGCAGGACCGATCGGACGAAATGCAGAAGCAGCTGGCGCAGCGAGCACAAGAGGCGTCGCGGCTATATTCTCCTACTCCAAGACCAAGGGTCTGTTTGCTGGTGTAAGCTTGGAGGGAAGCATGTTGGTGGAACGCAAGGATGCCAACGAGAAGCTCTACAACAGCAGAGTGACTGCGCGTCAGCTGCTTTCGGGGCAGATCCGACCACCGCCAGCGGCTGAGCCCCTCATGCGCGTTCTCAATTCTCGGGCATTCTCCGGCAATGCGCACATGTATGCAGGAGACTCGATGTACAATGACATTCCGATATACGACGACCACCATGATGATGTCGTTTGGGAAGGTCGCAGAGGCGAGGCGTACGGAGAAGGTGTAAGACGGAACCGCAGCAGTTATTATGATGACTATGAGTATCGCGACCGGCACCGTCCAGCCACAGGTGGTCTAAACCGGTCCTACACGACCCGCGCGAGCCCTAACGAGACGTTTGATACCGTTGGCCGCAACAGGAGCAATACCGCTCCCTACGACGACGACTACGTCTACTCCGACCGGAAACCCAGCCGGCCGACTGCTCCAAAGCCAGTTTTCGGACAGCGGGCTACTGATGTTTCGTCGCTCCGGAAGGATCAGGCGTTGGCGCTCTACACCTTCGAACCGGACCAGGAGGGTGACTTGGGCTTCAAGAAGGGCGAGATCATCACGATTCTGAAGAGGACGGACAAGAAGGACGATTGGTGGACGGGTCAAATAGGCGACAGGGTTGGAATTTTCCCAGCGTAAGTATCCTTTTAAGCAGATTCCGTGAGACGTTCACGCGAAATGCGCATCTGAGACTGACTCGAAATCCAGAAACTATGTCGAAACACCATAAAGCAAGCCTTCCGTCCCCTCTTCCTATGTCAAATGATACCATGAGCAAGAGCCGGAACTATCTAGCTATTGTGGCCCGAGGATGAAACAAAGGAACAAGACCTGGGCGCCTCCTGTGTTCACTCTCAGAGACTGGTTCCTCCTACATATCACCCGCCTCCCTTCGTAACATTCTTATCCCATCCCATCCCTGTTCCGCTTCTGAATTCCCCCGCGCCGGAGGTTCGGCTTGGCTTGGTTTGGCTTGACTTGGATTGTTCCGATGCCAAAATCCCTCTCACGTTCTTTTTTTCTCTGTGTTCCTCCAGCATTGTGGACAGAATTGTTCGTTGCCAGCTCCATTTTTCCGTGCCGAGTTTGGATTTTTCTTTTGCGTCGCTAGCGTCCTGCGGTTCCGGGTTTATTTTTATTTCTTCCACACTGTGCATGCGCAGCAGTCAGTTAGCTCTGGTAGTTAGTCAGTTTTGCTCCCGCTTGTGGCTCTTTGCCTGTCTAGACAAAATCCCCGACGTGTATTAGGAAGAGAAGAGGAGGAAAGAAAAGCACGGCCTTGGATAAAAGGTTTGTGGACGGGGCTGGTTTCCATCCACAGACAATCTCTCCTGATTTCAGTTCAGAGGGTTAGATGCTGCCTGGGATCATCGTCCAGATAATTTCCAGGTGTCTTGCATGTAGTAAAGGATATCGTGGACCAAAGATACCGCTTGACTACAAAAGGAGGCCATGACATCTAATTGCAGTCAGAACTGGTATTTTCTGGTTAACAGATATCCAAGAATGTATGTATGTACCAGGTGCATATATCGACGCCATCTCCGCTCAACACTAGCATCGCACCAAAGTTCTGCCTTGCATGCAAAAACTTGGGCCTCTCCAAAACGGCTTCGTTGACCTTTACTGAAGCAATGTAGGTTTTCAAAAAAAAAAAAAAAAAAAAAAAAAAAAAACATTGACAATGAATTATCCTTTTGCAGCCTTCCATGGGCTGACCTTTGTTGCAGAGTAGAACTGAATGTAACTGGCGAGTGTTTGGAGATGCGATCGATATCTGATATCGCACTTCGTATCGAGCTCCATTAACACGTTAGTTAATTAGTGGAGGTCAGAAACCCAAGTTCGCGAGACATGGCATCGGGTCGCGATGACGGATTATTAGTTAGTCAGACTCCCATTGTATTACTCCATGACTAATTAAATTTGTTTCGCGTCATTTCACTTTCAAACCAAGCGCCGGTTTCGAAATTCGAAGAAAGGGAATGGAAGACCCATAGGGATGTACTCCGTACAGTACATGTAAAGTACATACTGTACTACGTAAGATGAGTATGGGGAGGTATTATTGATGGCGTATGAACTCCTGAGCACGGAAGAGAACGGAGAACAGTGGTCAGCTCAAGAAATGCGCAGAAGGTCGTCCCATTGGGTATTATTATTATTATTATTAATTTATGCATGGTACCACGCCTTACTTACCCCATAAGATCTACATACATACATAACGGGACTACGGCTGCATGCCGTTACTGTAAGCTGCGACCCGGACGGTTCATATGATGGACTGACGGGTCCAGCCCTTCTTCGGGCTCCAGGATCGTGGGTCTTGGCAGGAGCCAAAGATAGAACTTGGCACGGGGCTCTTTTGTTTGGTGGGAGAAGATCGCCGCATCACGGGGGAGAGGGGTTCGTTGACGCGACGTTCCTCCGGGTTCCAAACCGTTAGCCGTTGCGACCTCCTTGCCGCTTTTCTTGGTACGGTATCAACTACTATCCTAAGGGACCTTGAGGGACGCGGCGATGGTCTCGCGACTTTCCAAACGGCTGTCTATTATCATTAACTTCTTTCTGGATCACTTCTTATGGAAATGAAGGAGTTCTCCCGGTTCAGAAGTTTCCAAGGCTTCCTATACATTGGGCGGTACAGTAAAGTAAGCGGCCGATCGGAAATCAGGGAGATATGTGTGGAGTACTCTATTCTAGGGACCCTTGTCTCTTTGTAAGGCTTATATACAGTAAACACTCCGGCTGCATGCGGAATCTATACGCGCCGGCTTAGCTGGTACGCGTCCTGTTGATATTTGCCTACATATGGCGCTGTCTCGCTCCTGAGATTTCCATGATGCACTGTACTCTGTACCTCCGCACTTAGTACTTACCGCAAGGCGCTTATGCAAATATAGATTTTCCCGTTTTGTCCGTCGAAATCTGTATGTGGTCAAGTGTTCTGGTTAGATCTAGTTTCCAACTGTATATGCTTCCCCCGAGCAAGCTATTTGTTGCTATGTATGACTTCGCCTGAGCATGGGATTATCGAAGCATGTCGCTTGCCGACGTCGATTGGTGGGACATCCTGGACCGCGGCTCAGGGTCCCATCTTCCGGGGTTGGCAGTGCAACGTCTAAATGACAAAGACTTCTATGTACTGTAGACGTTTCTGATCGAGAGTTTTTACCCAGTCAAGGGTTAAGGCGTCAGGCCTAGCCTCTCCCGTGGTGAATGGGTACAGCGGAGAGAATCGAATCGTTCTCTTGTGCTATAGAGAGTGCTGGATATCACTACGATGCCTGCTTCATTCTTGGATGTCACTGCGCCCGTTGTTGGAGATCCTGCTCTCCGCTCGCCCGCTGCAATGGGATAGAATCGCGCGTCATGTTAAATATGAAGACCGCCATCAAAGTCTTCTAGCTGGCTGGCGGAGATTCCGCATGCGCCTGCTCTGTTGCCTGCTTGTACTCTATGCGACGCTGTCAGGAGGAGGTTGTCATCCTTTAGTCGTGACCTATTGGTTGTAATTTCGAGCTGGTTCGATGGTGAGTGCCGATAAATCATGGCTCGTGGTCTGCGTCACCTGCCTGGTGTCTGTTGACTACGGATCGGCAACCAGAGTGTATCCGCAAAAAAATCCGCCAGACCTAAGGTAGCGCTTAACTGTTTCGCGTTTCCGCAACTCTAAGTTGATTCCCATCAGCGATTCCGTAGTCGCCGGGCGTTTCAAACTCTATGTGCAGGCGTTCAGGGAGGAGGGGGATGGTGATCGTTCACGGCGTGAATTTAGGGGGACAGTGCCATGATTGTGGGAAATGACTCCTGCCAAAGCGCTTTCAGGGCTCAGGAGCGGCGGAGATAGACGGATGTTGTGCTGTTTGTACAGGACGAGCGCATGGAGGGACGGGGCACAGCTGCGCCTGCACAGCGCCAGCGCCTGACAAGCCCTCAAACTCACCTGGGGATGTGAACCCGAATTCCACCTCCTCATCCTCCCGCTCCCCCCCCCCCCCCCCCCCTCGACCATCCAACCTTCGAGCTCTCTTATTCCTCCTCGCTGTTTTCTCCGGATGCACAACCCCTTCCTCCATCCTGGTTCTGTTTTATCCTCTCTTTGAATGCGCTTGTTCTCATTCCTTCCTTCCTCGCTTCCATGACCTTTCCTCCTTTCTGTCTTCCGGCGCAGGCGGTGCATCAACCCCGTAGCGTTCACCTCCCGCCCTCCTCCTAGGGAGCTTCCCCTGTTCCCCTCTACTCAGGTCGATCCCCATTCCCATGCAGGTGCGTCATCCCTGGAAGATGCTTTGACCATTTTTTCCACGTTCAGCCCTTGGAGGCCAGTACCTTGGGTTCAAGCCCACGCGTTCTCCGGTACCGCCCCGGCCATCAGTAGCGCGGGATGATCACGCTCCAACCCCAACCCGGATCCATCCTTGGTCCGTGAAGCTGGGACTCATTACTGATTACCAAGTCTTAAACAGACCTCAACGAGTCCTCGAGAGGCTAGCGGTGGATACGCGACGAGGAGAGGCCATCATGTCCCGCACATATCGATAAGCGACGACAGCCATCATGTCACCGAGGCCATTGGGTACATGTACGACGATGATTACGATAACAAAAGGGATTCCAGACGCCTAAGCGACACCACTTCGCCGCCGAGCGAATCCATATCGACTTCCTTGCCCGCCATGGGAGGGTCGGAGTCACCGTCCCCTCAGCAGACGCACGAGCCTCCACATGAGACCTCGAACGATGAACAGAACCACCGCAAGACAAACGGACAGGATAAGCGATCGTCCATTGTCGGATCCAACTCGCCCTCCGACGCCGCAACGACCTCCTTCCCTCTCAATGACATCGACTATGAGTCCAATCCCGATGCCGTCGCCCAGGAGCTCAGCAACCTGGCAGCCATCAGGAGGATGTCAATGGATGTCACAGCGACCGGCGATCCCGACCTTCCGTCCTTCGGCTCGAATTGGACGATACCGTCGATAGCGCCCTCTCCCTCAGCGGACCCAAATGATACGTCTCGGTTGTTCTGGGTGCCCGCGCGCCTGCATCCCGAATTGGCTCCGAAAGAATTTAAGTCATTTCTGGAAAGCAAGGCGGAACAAATAAGACGGATGTCAAGGGAGTTCAGTGCCGGTTCGGGTTCCGAGGGCTCTGGTGGTGGCCTACGGCGAAAGAAGTCGATGCTATCGAGACAGATAGACGATTCAAGCGGTTACACCGATGGGGCGGAAAGGCTGGAGAGGAAGAGAACGCAGTCCCAGAGGAGCAAGCAGGACTTCCTGACCCCGAATCTACATGATCTTGTATCCCTGGTGGACGATTCGAAGCAGAATAAGGATGCAGTCTCTCTCCTCCAGGGCCTTCAAAACCTTGATTTGTCCGGAAATGAGGATAAGCCGATCCTCCCACCTGCACCTCCCGGTCACAGTCTAAGGAGATCTACCAGGACGCAGTACAGGAAAGGTAGCTTGAAAAACGGCCAGAGACTACCTTATTCCAAGAGATTCGCCAGAACTTCAGAGTCGACCGACGGATCCGCAGCGACGGCTACTACTTCAGACGACGCCCCTCCCGTTGTGGGACTATCCCGAACACTAACAGATCCCACCCCAAGCTCAAGCAGAACTCAGAATTATTCGAAACTTGCTCGGAGTACAGCTTTGCCTCCAGGGAGCACGCCTGGCTCAAGTTCAGAGTCCACATTAGAACAGACAGACTCTGAGAATAGGGAGAATAGGGCAAGCGCGCCTCCTCAAACACGGCAGTGGCATTCCCGTATCAGTTCCAATGGCCGGTCGACGCTACAGATTCCCCCGTCGGCTCAGAGAGTACCACAGATCCCCGAGGCACCGTCACAGGATGAGAACCAAGCAGTCGCAGGCTCCAGCTTACAGCAGAACTACATTCCAGAGCGTACCTCCTCCCATGACTCCCCACAAACGTCACCGCCCCAGGGTCCCTTACCCAAAGAACCTACCAGCGGAAGAGGGTCTAGGCGGCCGTCGCTTGCGAGGTCATCAGTTAAGGAGAGCGTTCAAACACTCGATGATGTCGCTGCCAATCCGGCACCGCTCCCAGGGCACGTTCAGCGGACTGACAGCTTGTCGATCATTCCTACCTTGACTGAAGATAAGAAATCGACTGAGGAGAAGAAGTCGGAGAGCAAGAAATCCAAAGATAAGAAAGAGACGGATGGGTTCAGAAAGTCCAGCTGGCACTGGTTGCGTGGTAATGAAGATAAGGAGAAAGAAAAGGATAAGAAGAAAGACAAGGAGGGCGATTCCAAGAAGACGAAGTCGAAATCAATCGACAACACCCGTCTCGACGTTCTTCAGACCTCTATCGATGGTGGTCAGCGGGGACGGGAGAGCCTTGTGTTGGACCGGTCAGACGTGAAGTTGGAAGAGGAACGCCGAAAAGAAAGCGCCAGAAAGTCGTCTGGGGAATCGAAAAAAGAAAAGGATTCTAGGATCTTCTCCTCGATATTTGGAAGAGAGAAAAAGAAGAGCGGTGGTGAAGGTCACAAGAAGAGCTCGTCTCGAAACTACTCTCCTGACCCTCCTGTGCGCGAGCTTCGACCGGATATCGACTACAACTGGTCCAGGTTTTCGATCCTGGAGGAGCGGGCCATCTACAGGATGGCACATATCAAGCTTGCGAATCCTAAACGAGCCCTTTATTCCCAGGTCCTTCTCAGCAATTTCATGTATTCGTACCTTGCCAAAGTACAGCAAATGCATCCACATATGATGCTTCCAACGTCTCCTGCACAGAGACAGCAGCAGCTTAAGGCGAGTAATCAGCAGGATACGTACTCGCAATACCAGACGTATCCAGAGGTGAGTTCATAATTCTTGACTTCCTCTGAAGACAAGTTCTGATGTTTGTGAGCGGGTGCAGGAACAGCAGTACGGAGACGTCCCTTACGACGATCCTCAAATGTACGATTACGAACCTGACGACCGAAACGACTACTACAGACCACAGTCAAGGAGCAGCAAGCATGGCTACGAGAATGATAATATGTACGGGCCGGGCCACCAGCAATATGGGCATTCGTCCTTTGGGGACGATGCGCAGCTGGATGATGATGACGATATGTGGTAATGGGGCTGTGACAGATTATTCTGAAATACCGTTGGTTCTTCTACAGGCGTACAGACATACCCTTGCTTTTGGTCGGTCCTGGCCTCACATAGACTTTGTACAATGATGGTGGGATTCTTCTTTTTTGGCTATGAATACATAACGTTACATACTTCATGGGAATGAAATAGCCGGTGCTCTTCTCAGGTCTTTTCACCACTTTTTTTTTTCTCTCGCCCCTCCGCCACCACCGTCTTCCGCGACGATGATTGATGTACTTTGCACAGATCATGGTACGACTTGCTGACTTATTGACTGGCCATTTTGCTTCACACACATGTCTGATTTATTGATGGCATAGCATTTGGGGCGCTTTCTTTTATCTTGGTTCTTTACATCTCCTTTCCATTTATCCTGCTAACATTCTGCGGCCTGTGACGACTGATATGCCCTTATTCATCTGCCGTCCATATTGTTTGTACTTAATCTCCCTTGGCTGCTCCTGTTGGTTCGTGCTTAAGTGCTGGATTGAGCGGTAAGGGAATTCTCAGATGAGTAAATATTACTCTTTTCCTCTTACAGATAGCTGGCTTTGGTTTTGTGGGCTCAAAAGTGCCACTTTTTTTTTTCTACATGTCCCTGTGATACGTAGGTGTACGGGATAGTAGTAGTAGATGCGAATGTTCCCAGGTTTCCGCTCCATTGTAGATCATGTGACTAGCTTCCTCATGTGAGGCGCGGTCCAGACAGCGCCAGCCCGGCGGGCGCTCTGTCTGAAACTCCGGGGTTGCGATATCTGCCGCCGCCGTTCTCGGCCATCCCCCTCCTTGTAGTCGTCTCAACCTCCAGTATCGAAAAGGGTACATTTTGTTCACTGTATTTATTGAGAGAAGCGCTTCATTGTGACAACACGCAGCTCTAAGATAACTAGGCTTAGAGCTGGGAAGGATCCAAGGACATATCATCTAAGATATTCGAAAGACAGGCAGGGGTCGTCATCATCAGTCACAATGAGTGATGCCTACGAGCGCGAGCAGTATGGGCCCCTTTTTCCTCTCATCTCCCCATTTTATATATAATGCGATCGTTTGTCTATTGCAATGTGACCGTTTCATCCATGGCCTGAGTCGGGTTAGATAAAGTCGGCTGCTAACGAGTCCATTTTCTTCGAAACGGAAACAGGCAGAACAACGCCCTGCTCAACTCCCTCTCTCAGAAGACCGCCGCCCTCAAGTCCGTCACGATAAACATCTATGATAATGCCCGCGATCATGGAACGATAGATAATACGGTTCGTCTAGCACCCCAGCACCCCCTTTGCTGGAAGTCCTCTGTCGTCCAGTGCCATCCTCCAATCGCACCATGCATCTAACAGAATTGCGGCCGTAACAGAGTGAAGTCTTCTCCTCCCTCTCGACGAGTCTCAGAGGCAGCGCGAACCGCTTGACCCGCATGGCGCGGCAGGGCGATACGGTCGCCGTATTGAAAGTCGCCGGTATCTGCGTCGGTGCGGGCGTCGGACTGTATGTTGTTCTGGGATGGATCTTCTGAGTGGGACGCTTGCGGAGTCTGATGACAGCGTCTTGGCTGTCCTCCCGACGAGTTCTCTTCCGATCTCCGAAGCAGGAGAAGGCGGATGTAAATACATTTGGCCCTGTAGATCCATATTTCTTCTCACATCGAACGGACGAGCCACAGCTGGAACGGGCGACGTCGCACTCGGAAATTAATCAAATCGACGACTGGGATTCTGGCTTGGTATACCTACCATCGATGACGACCTGACGGCCTTTCTCACTCACCACCTCTTCTATCTTCTACTAGTCTTACTCTCTGCCCTCGCGCGATGATCTCATCGATCGATCTATCGATCGATCAACCACCTATTTCCACACGCGCGCGTCTGACACGCATCAGACATGGCTTTCCAGGGTGAACGAGCAGGCGGGGATCCTGGCAATGTTGAAACTATACATACATACATACATCCATACATGGGGTCCATGACAGCTCGAGCTGGACCTAGCTGTGCCGTCTATTTACTATTTGATCTTCTCTTCTTTAGCGCCACTGCGTGTTGTTGCTTTACTGGTATTCTGTGCCTTTGTTTGGGGCTTAGCTTGATTTGGGGGAATTTGGGATCATGCGGTGTGTATATTCTTGTTCTTCTAGGTTCTCTTTTTTCTTATTTTGTTGAGGAAGATTCGAGGGTTATAGAAGATATACATATGGATGTATGTACTGTACAAACAAACAAACAAACAGGAGAGTGAATTCCCCCCCTCCCCCCCTCCCCCCCCCTTTCTGGCATCGATACTCAACTCGTGTCTGGTTTTGAATTTCTCTTCTCTCCACAGTATATGGAGTTGTGGATCTGTGTCTCCGGCTGGTACTTTTAACAATTTCTATTGCAATCCGGGGCAGGTCTCCTATGCTTCTGGGCGGTGTCGCTTCCACCAAAGACATTAGAAAGGTGGTCCGGAGCAACAGATCAAACAGCCTACTCAGATACTGGCCTTAATGTAATCTCTCCACTCCTGCAAGGAGTTTCTTTGAGGCCATTGGTGCGGTATAAATTTGCACTTGGCCTTGAAAGAGTCTCCAGATACTGAGATTCGAGCCTGGCCGCAATTCAGGAGAAAGCAACTGGAAGCATTCACCATTGTCATGCTCCTCAAAAGACCGTGTGCAACTGTTGGGCAAAAAGGCAATGCTACCTAATTGTCCTTGCAAGTTTCGGACCTTACATTCCAACAGCAACCCATTGCTGAATGCAAAGAATTATCAGGAAGCACTTCAGACAGCAATCAACGCGTGTCCAGATCTTCCAAAACTTAATCCTTTTTCACGTGACAGCTTATCAGCCCATAATCTGACGATACTCCCTCTTTACTACCAAAACATGCATTGGCAATTGAGACGTGGAAGATTAATGCGTATATTCGAGCATCTGTAATGTGCTTGCTTACGTATCTCTATCAATCCGGCATGCGGTTTCTTACTTGATTCCTTGCCTGTACAGTTTACACATATGTTTCACGAGGCGCTGTGGCAAATACTCCTTGGTTATCAATTGCTACCTATTATCACCGCCCCGCCACTACTGGGATTAGGTCGCTTTAAGACTCTTGGCCCATGGCTTAGGGCCGCCCTAGCCACACGCACCTTGCCGGAACCGGACAGGGACGGTCACATGACCAGCGATCTACAGGGCATCCCTGCCCGCTGCTCGGGAAGGAGCCAAGCCCTACGGCGGCCCTCCAGCGGCGCGGACAAAGGAGTGAGGGGGTGGAAACGTGGTCTTTAGGATCTCATCTCTGGGAGAAGATCCAGGATCTTGCATGCAGTTGAAGCTGATCGCCGGACGGTCAGCTCCCACCGCCTCGCACTCACCGTCATCTTTCGAGCTGGGCCGAGTACTCCGTAAAGCTGAGATCCAAGCCGCTGCTCCACGCCGTTTCATGCTATCTTAGTAGCGTGGAGCCTCCGCCAAACAGCATTAAAACCGCGGCGTCCTGCCCTACGGCTTCAGGTACCGGACAGCTGTTATCCGCCAGCTTCACCTCTTTCCCAGGTCGCGTGCTCGTTTTCCAAAAAAGCCGCGCTCATATAGATGCGTAAGCTCCCTCTTCCTGCCAACTCGTCTAACCCAACAAGGCCTGCGACAAACAACTCAATTGCGAGTTGCTGACTCCTGCTCTGTCCAGACCGCATTCGCTCGTGGGCGAGAGCTCACGCATCCAGTCGCAGCCCTTCTGCACTTGCCAATGCTAAACCCCATGATGGCCAGACAACTGAGAAGAGCTCACCCCCTCAACGCGATGCCAACCTGAAAAGCGCGCCAGAAAATGTGGTCGACGCTGGAACCAGCGCGGGGCCTGAAAAGGCAGATGTCAAACAGAACCCGGTCGTACGGTTGAAGAACGCTACAATTCGCTTCGTCCAGCACACCAAGGATGCCATCTGCTACAGTTGGGTCAATGTCCTTCTCGTGTTCGTGCCGGTTGGCATCGCAGTGGAGGCGGTGCATCTGAGCCCGGGGCTCATATTCGCCATGAACGCGCTTGCCATCATCCCTTTGGCTGGACTATTGAGCCATGCCACTGAGAGCGTGGCCAGTCGTCTGGGTGACACAGTTGGGGCCCTCCTCAACGTCACGTTTGGCAACGCTGTCGAGTTGATCATCTTGTAAGTGAGGGTCTCCCTTGCGCTGCTATCGTGCTAACTAACATATTTCGGAACAGCATGTGAGTGCTCTTTTCCGTGGCCGTAATCTGAGTTTGATTTCGCTGTCCCTTGCTTCCTCTGTGTCTGTTCCCTACGCAGGTGTAGCATTTTTTTTTTCGGAGATGAACTGCTGACCGTTATCTTCTTACTTGCAGCATCGCCCTTGTAAAAGTATGTACTGTAGTCCCTTCTGTCTTCAGCGTGGCCAAGCTAACTGAATTACAGAATGAAATCCGAATCGTTCAAGCTTCACTTCTCGGTTCCATACTGGCAAATCTTCTCCTGATATTGGGCATGTCGTTCCTACTAGGAGGTCTTCGCTTCCAGGAGCAGGTGAGCATGTCACTGAGCTCTGTGTAATGATCTGCTAAGAACGGTGTTAGGTGTACAATAATACTGTCACCCAGATGAGTGCATGCCTTCTCAGCCTGAGCGTGACCAGTTTACTTCTACCGGTAAGCGTTCAGCACGCTCCCATTCTCAACAGGATCATTTTCGACGGACACACTGACTGATGGCTTCCAACAGACTGCGTTTCACGCTTCCTGGTCCAATAATGATAATGCTGATAGGTACACACTCAAAGTCAGCCGCGGCACAAGCGTTGTAAGGATCACCAATACCGGGAAGACAAATCATTACATTTTACTGATGATGAGAGGTCCTCCTTCTGGTATACGTCTTGTATATCCTCTTTCAACTCAAATCCCACGCCTATCTCTACGCCAGCGTGCCTCAACAGATTATCGACGAGGAGTCACACCCTGGCATACTTGCGGACGTCATGGGAGGATCGAGTTCTTCAGACTCCAGCAGCAGCTCTGAAGATGACTCCGATGACTCCGACACATCTCGGATTACCGCAAAACGCCTTAAGAAGGCAATAAAGCGACGGACGCGTCGTAGGTCAAGCGGAAGCTCGAAGGCTGCTGCGTCACGATCATCGGTCCTAGCCTCAGCCACGGATGATAATACAGACCATGTCGATGATGCCCCATCCGGGACAAAGATTCATCATGCAACAGCAGGTGACGACGAAGCACGACATGATGCCGACGACGAAGCGCAAGACATCAACGAACCTCGGGTTAGAGATTTCGAACAGCACCCAAGCAGCTCGACTGACCCTCAGCAGCCTTCCAAGGCAACAAAGTCCGGTCGGTCAAGGCGTCACAAAAAGGTGAAGTCCGCCGAAGGGACAAACGGTACCTCCGAAGCAGATGCTGTCCAACCGATCCCACTGAGCACCAGCATCTCCCAGCCTGCCACTAGACCCTCTGAGATGCCCAACGAGGCTGGACGTGCGCCAGATACCCCTAAAAGGAAATCTGCCCTGGGTTTGCGTTCGGCCGTGCCAGCCCTGCTGTCCAACACAGTCTTCTCGAGCTCCAACACTCCTCCTATTGGCTCTTATCCCGGAACAGTCCAGTCAATGTATCCCGGAGAACCCATGCCTGTCAGGCGGACAAATTCGATGCCGGCTCGCATCAACAGAGCAGCGCCTCAGGTCGTGAACGCCGTCCAGTACGCGCGGAGCGCTGCCCGCGTGCCGCGTACCACTGATCCCACGACTGCTGAGGCACCAGCCCCTGAGCTCGAGATGTCCCGTACCGCTGCGGTTGTCATGCTGCTCTTGTCTACGGGGCTTGTGGCTGTCTGCGCGGAGTTCCTCGTGGACAGCATACCTGCGATGGTAGAACACTCGGCCGTGAGCGAGGCGTTCATCGGGTTGATCATCCTGCCGATCGTCGGTAACGCTGCGGAACACGTTACGGCGGTATCGGTGGCCACGAAGAACAAGATGGATCTGTCCATTGGTGTTTCAGTGGGCAGCAGTATTCAAATCGGTAAGATCTCTCCGTTTTTCTCTCCTCCCATCGGAAGAAGCATTTGTCTAACATGACTAAACAGCAATTTTCGTGACACCCTTAGTGGTGATCTTGGGCTGGTGCATGAACAAGGAAATGACTCTGTACTTCACCCTCTTCGAAACGATATCCCTTTTTGTCACCGCTTTCGTGGTCAATTTCCTCGTCTTGGACGGCAGGAGTAATTACCTGGAGGGTGCTTTGCTTATCGCTGCCTATGTAATTATTGCGTGAGTGATCCATCCCATCCCAGTAAAATAAGTCATCTGCTGCATTCTCGAATTAACCCGCTAACTTGTGTGTGACTCAACAGTGTCGCAGCATTCTTCTATCCTGACGGGAGCGAAGCCAACTCCCTTGGGAGTCCGTAAACGGAATGCTGCTGCCATCATAGGTCTCGTGAAGACTTGTCTATGTCATCTCTATCTCTTCAGAATCTGTACGATATATGTCTTCAAAAACTGTACTACACGATATGAATCTCCGTGGCCGCTGCGCTGGCTGCTCAATCAATGACGAGTGATCCGATTTGGGCCCCGGCCGGCCGGCTAAGTCAGAGGCAAGCAAAAGCACGGCATTCACACGACGGCAGATGGTTTTGATTTTATACATATGTTTGTATGTACGGATAATAGACCAGACCACCCGTGCAAGCCACGGCGTCAGTTTCAATGGACAGTTCAGAAATTTTGTACTGTAACTTGTGGATGAAAAGAAAAGCAAGAAAAGAGAGCCAAATATACGAGTTTCTATTTCGGATTGGACGAGACGACTGCGATTTCATCTGCCTACCCTCTTTTGATTAGTTTATTTATGCCGGTCTAATCTAAATTAAACTCAAGTGCTTTTTCGTGGAATGGACCCGTAGACGGTGGACCACGTAAATAATGGATATAATGATACCAATTACCTACATACTTCGAAACCTTAGCACCTGCCCAGAACCCTGAGAGGGTACTGTGCTCAGCCGGCTTGGCCGCGCGCCCTTCAATTGACCGAAGTGACTGTGACTCATCCCGGTCTGATCCTGGAAATAACATTCATCATAATAGTATGTACTGTACGCAGTGGTCCCATTAATCAGTATTTGTTTTCGACGTCCAGATCTCGTTGGCCAAGTGCCTATCTATATACAGTCCATAGCCCCGGTACAACGTACCGCATACTTGGAAAGCAATCAATCAATCAATCCTCTTCTCTCAAGGTCAAACAAACGCCAATCTACTACTCCAATCAGCTACTAAACTCTACAACTACCCTGTAGGTACAGTACACAGTACCAAAGGGAAAAAAAGGAAAACCAACATGGCCATCCGCCGACACCCCCTCACCAACGAACCCTACCTGCGTCTCCCCGCCCCCCACGCCGACATCATCCTGACCCCCCCGCGCCCCGCCGGCTCGGGGGGCGAATCGGACGAATGCGCCTTCGTGACCATCCTCAACGACCCCCGCGTCTACCCGTTCCTCGAGAGCACGCCGGTCCCGTACCTCCCGGAACACGCGGCGTCGTTTCTCCGGGAGAAGCGCGAGGAATGTGATCAGATCTTGAAGGATGTAGAGGCGGGGCGGAAGTTTGTGGACGGGTGTCCGTTTCGGTGTATCCGTCAGATGAAAAAGAAAAATGCAGAAGAGGAAGGGGATGAGGATGGGGAGATAGAGGGGGACGTGTTGATCGGGGATATTGGGATAACACGGTATGCGTTCTACGAGTTGCCGCCGGGGAGTGAGGAGCGGAGGGAGGCGCAGGATAGGAACAAGGCGCTGCCCGTGGGGAGTAGGGATATTGTGTGGGGAATTGGGAGTATGTACTCTTCCCCCGTCCAGGAGCATCATTTTAGTCCTAGAGTCCGGTTCTACATACTAACTCAAACCCCAGATTTCTTGTCCCCGTCGCACCACGGACGCGGAATCATGACTGTCGCCCTGCGCACCCTGATCGAGGAGTGGGCGGTGCCGCGCATGAACGCGCGCGTGATTAAGGCCTCCGCATACGTGGGCAACGTTGGCAGCGTGCGGGTGTTCGAGAAGAACGGGTTCCAGATGGAGCACACTCTGGAGGATTGGGCTATCGTTCCAGAGAACCGTGGAGGCGGACGGAAATCCATCCACGTTCTGAGATGGGAAGCCCCTGAGTGACCTGCGCGATCAAGGTTCTCGATCGAGAAGAGTTCATTGAATGTCACCTGCCTTATTTTCATTATATAACTTCAGTTGAGTCTGGAAGGATGCGCGGGATAATAGACAACTTATTAACTTTCCAAACCGAATCCTAGATTGCAGTAGCTATGAACGCAGCTCTCAGTTAACCGATTGCAGAACAGATTATAATGCTTGAATATGTCTAAAACGGAGATCTTGCATTGATTAAAAAAAAAGGAAGCGTGGTATACAAGATAGCATCATGGACTGATTGCCTGCCAAAATTATAGGAAATCCGTACATTAGATGCCCAATAGATTATTACGTTTCATAAACAGGATAAAAGACGGCACAAGATGCGAACGAGACAAATGAAAAGCAGACTGGCTTTTCCACATATTCTCGATTCGCAATGGCCTGCTCCCATGAGCAAAACTTCTTCCTTGCTTTGAATTGTAAGAAGCCGCTGGCGCAATCTCCCGGGTTTCTAGCCCACAGGAGGCGCATGGTAGTAACTGTCATGACTCACGCTGTAATTAAGGTGAATTTTAAGCAGCCTTCTCTTCGACCGACTGGCCCGTCGTCGTTGTCGTACCCTGAGTCTGCCCCTGGGTTGCAGTCTCGGTGGGCGACTGACCGTTGGCTTGTGCCGGCGGTTGCGCACCACCACTTGGACCGTGATTCTCGAACACAGGGCCCACACTCGCCCTCTTGAGTGCGGTGAACCAGACCTCCGCGAGAGACGGAGATGGCGCCTTGAAGCTCAGCTCCGTCGTGGTGTGGAAAGCATTACCGATGGTGCCACCAGACACATCTTTGCCCTTTATACTAAATTTCACACCATCAATGGCACCGATGATACAGTCTGGAAGATAGAGGGTGAGCTCTGGAGAAGGATCTTTGCGGAAGTCGTCGTTATCCTTAAATTCGTGGAGGTAGCGAGCTGGAGTGACGACATAGTAACCGGAGCTGTAGCCCTTCAAGATAGCACGAGACTTTCTCTCCAAAGTTCCTTCCATCAGGGGTTTAGTGGCACGGTGGTCCATATTCGGGAAGGTAATGCTGGATAGGGACCTCGGCGGTTCATCGGGGTCAACCAGAATGGCATCATTTCGCTTGACAAAAGCATTCCACTCAAAGTCGAGAGGAATTTTCTGGAAGCTGCCAAGGATATCAGCGTACATCGCACGCTGGCGGTCGGCCTGGCCACCCATGAGCTGAAAGAATTGATTGATGGCGTTCTGGAATGTCTGGATAACATGCGCCTCGAATTGCTGGAAGGAGTTCTGCACCGCAATAATCTCGTCACGAGCATTGTTCTCTTCGGTGATCTGCTTGTTTAGACGGTAGTTGATACCCCTTCGGATGATATAGGGATCATTGGATGGTTCAAGCTTATTGCCTGCAGCCGCGTCGAATGCGGCGGTTTGCTGGCCAAGAAGCTCGATATGCTTCTGAGTGGCGGCCCTCGCCCTGTCAACAGCTTTTGCACCTTTAGCGGCCCCAGACTGCACTTCCTTTGTTTTACTCTTGATTTCCTTGTGGAGCTGCTCAAGGATCGGGAGGACGTCTGATTTCAGGTTCTTCTCGGTTTCGAGGTACATATTCATCATTCCCTTGCGCAATCAGTACCCTTCTAACAGACCTTTTCCACATAAAACAGCGCATACCTGAGTGTTTTGCCGCAGGTTCTCATACATCGTCGCTATTCCTCCTGGACTCTGGTCAAAATGGTGTGCCTCCCTCAACGGATCACTGATGGTCTGTAACCCATCACGTCAGCCTGGCTCCGCAAGTTTAGAGTCAATCGGGCAATTGACGATCCGACGCACTTTCAATATCTTTTCATAGTCCTTCGAGTGAGATTTCTGCACCTTTGCTGTCGCTTCGACATAGTCTTCAAGGTATCCACACAAGTGCTTCCATGCCTGAAGGCGCTCAACAAGGAGGGCGGTGGTCTGGGGAAAGGTATAGCGTTAATTGCCAACCCAATGGCCGAGCTCGAAGGCGCGACGCACCTCGCTAGTATCATCGACTGGAATCGCCTCGTCGTCGCTGAAGGAGGTTCTCCCGGCAGTCGTATTGGTCACGGTGCTGGCCAGCGTGCCGGTGCGCTGGGGGAGCTTCGGCTCGACAGGGCTGGTTGGAGAGGCCATCTTGCGTGGACAGGTGCGTGTTCCTAGCTGTGCGACTGCGATGCGATCAATTCGAGTGGGCTTTCAATTGCTGGCGGATTGCGATCACTCCAGCTGCTCGTTGTTCTGTAACCGGGAATGTGGAGAAGTACGCAACCGTGGGACATACACCTGCGTAGCAAGAGGCTCTTGAAGCGCTGTACGGTCCTCCCCAAGGGCGCGGGGAAGAGGTTCACGGATCCGAGGGATAGGAGAGGCTCAGAGTATGTAAACAGGATGCCTCCTGGTGCAACCACGTTCAAGAGCGCCCTTGCTGAGGCCAGGATGGCCAGCGCGCGGCAGGCCGGCATCCTGCTAGTGCGAGCAAGTCGTGGCGAGCGATCCGCGATGAGGTCACCCGCGCCCGACGCAGGGAAACCGACCGTGCGCGCATCTTCGTCCGATCCCCTCGGCATCGGGATGCAGGTAGACGCGGTTTTGCCTTTATGTTTGTCATTCTGGTCAGTCTGCTCTTCCATCTCTGATCTGCTTGGGATCTAAGATAACCATCTTGTGTGACCCTTGCAGATCGTAGCTCCTACTGCGTTAGGCACGTTTTCATGGCGTCTCCACTCCCAGGAGAGTCACCAGCCTGGCCAGGATAGCGAACTCATCAGCGGCAACTTTACCAATCCTTGACCAGTCCAGTGGGAAGATGCCATTGCCATGATCTCGCGTGCCTGGACAGAAAACCAGCCTCGCAGAACCCCAGGCGAGCACGAACCAGCCAGGAACAGCCTAGACCGGGTTCCCTGTCTCCTCCCTGTGACGTTTGCATCTTCGGAGCCACCTAACTGTCGTCATAGCCTCGCTTCCGAGCATCCCTCCTTTCCAATACTGTAGCAGGGCCACGGAGCCTGCCTTTCGCGCCTCAGGTATCTCATCAGCTCAAACGGGATATAATAATCTCAGCCGTCAACGTGCCGGGACACAGATAAGATAGCCCTAAGTTCAAGAAATATCCGGGGGTGGAAGCCCTAGCAAGCAACACAACCATGGGTCTCATTCTCTCCCGGTCAATTGGCTAAGTTAACTCACATTGCTGGATATGAGCATCGCAGGTTGTGACCGATATGATTCGATCTAACCGGTGCCTTCTGTACTCGTAACTTAGAAATGGCCCTTAGAATGGTTAACAATAGTCGTCAGTAAAGCTTACGAAGCAGATCCAGGAACGAATGTGATACAGTCTGGACACGATGTCCTAGCCGCGTTCTAGGGACATGCCTCTTGAGCGTGGAAGGAATGTAATTTTCCAAATGGATGATTGGCCAGAATATACATTCATGGAAGCTGGTTGAAAGGTTATTGCTTTCCAATTCCATTTAGGCAGATGAACAGTCGGACCTTGAAGCTTCATCGATAGCAGGGACAAATAAACGTAGATACACAGCTACAAATTTCTATGCGACAACATTACATGCCTGTCAGGGGAATATCATGAGAGGGAAGCAGATGTGACATCCGTCCGGACAGATTTCCAGCCAGAGTGGATACACCGCATCTGCCTTAACGGGTACCTGCTAGTGCTAGGTCATAGATATCATCAATTGCGATCACAGAGCTGCAACTGAAGTGAAATTCCAGTTTGGATCTACTCAAAACTGCCGCCAAGCACACACTGCAAAGCGTCGTTGAGGCTGTGAGAAGTTCCATAACATCACTTACTTCTTATTTTCCTGATATAGCGACACAAAGCTGCTTCTAATCCTTCCAGAAATCTTTTAACCACTCCGTTCAAAAATACACTAAATAATTTTTTTTCTTCCGTTCTTTACACTGAATCTCAACTCGAGCCTTGCGACCCCGGAGCAGGGGCACACTTTGCATGCTCACCCTTCTGCACGGCTCCAATGACTTTCGCCTGCTCATCGCAGTATCGCGCCATGAACGTGTCCTTGGCAGAAAGACCACGAGGGTGATGTGTGGTCCAGTGCATGTGGACAGATCCGAACTTCTGAAGCAGAAGAATTAATTTAGCATGAATCAAAGAAGACGTTGTCAAAGAAATCACATGGACAAAAAGGAATTATAATCATATATAAAAAAAACTTACAATCGTCATCGTCGGATGATGGTTCTTCGACTTGCATCTTATCCCTACAGTGGTAGCGAAGTCCTATATTATTGTTATACATCTCGGAACCAGAAACGCCCCAAAGAATTCATCCGGGGAAGAGGAAAAGAAGAAAGAAAAAGCGTACCAGCGCCTTGGTGAAGTTCGGAAAATAGAACGTCTTCTCGAGGCCCATCTGATCGCCATCCAACGTCCACTCGTTTTCGAGCAAGGCGGCCGTCTCCGCCTTCAACTGAGCCTCGTCCGCTCCCTCGGAGAACTTGGGCTCCATGGCTGCTGCAAAATTGCCACTGCTTGTGCTCGAGAACTGCCTTGCAGCCTCTACCGACGTCAAGCTCGCCGTACCGGAATTTAACCTCCAGGCTCGGGTGACTAGCACACTCGAAGGCGCTGGCGGGGTAACACGGCGGGGGATATAATAAAACAAACGGGATGATGCACGGGCCACCATGATGTAAGATGCAAGATCCTCGTTCCCGCACTTTAACTGGCAAAAAGGAAGTTTGAGTGGACGTTGGTTTTTAATTATTATTCGCCCAACGTCGCCGTGACGCCTAAGGCCTCAGCTGTGAGGCCTAGCGTTCCCGAGTCGGGTCGGCAGACGGGGCGCTCCGGACCGATCCGTGCCGATCGATCGATTCGCCAATCCCGAACAGAATGAGCGGGTGCGATACCCGATCTCTCTGCAGGAACCTAGCTAGTAGTGCTACTACATTTAAGCAGATCGTTGTCAAACTCCATTTCTACGACTGAAAAACAACTCCCTTCCCCATTCTGGGTACAGTACGTTCCAGGTGCCCTACTACCCTTCTATCTTGCCACTTTCATCTCATATATCCTCTTTCTCCCTCTTTCCGGAAATAGACAAATGAATAGAGGGGGAAAATAATCATAATACGGATCTCAAATCAGCACAACTATTGCCACCTAATGCGGACATCAGAAGCAACTGGACCAAAAGATCGGGCGAATACCCAGGAATTAAATCTATTCTAACAATGATTTTGTTTCTTTTCCCCGTGCTGTACTGTATAAAAAGACAGAGTGTTGATAGATGAGGGTTTTATTGACTGGGTATACATAAGTACCTAATTCACTTACATGGTCGTCATACTTCCTTCGCCAGTTTATTTATTGGATAATGGGGTATATACATAAAATGTGCCGTCAGGTTCTAAACAAAGTATTGTATATCATGCAGGACCGTCACAGAAACAGAAACAGAGGACCGAAAAGAAAAGAGAAAGAAAAAAAGAAAATATTGCCATCTAAGTATTTAGAACGCCATAATTATACCATACTTACTCCTTACTCCTGCCTTCCGGTTTCCACGTGGTCGACTCTGAGCGGAGTTTGAAGGCCACATATGAAACAACAGGACACCAACAACATGGTGGTGGTGGGTGGTGGAGACTTTGGGATGGACTCAACGGGATGAAGAAATAACCTTGGGCCCCCCTCCTTCCAGGACGGGCATCAATAAAAGAAGAGAGACGAGCCCACCACATATACTGTAGGTCCCATCTCAGAGGGAATGAACAACGAAGGACAGACCTGCATTCACATTTCCGCCAGGACGAGGCTCTATCTAAATCGCGTGGTAATTCACGCTGCATCAGGCTGGTATAGTATTGGGTGCTTCTCTCCAGGCCATTATTCCATGCGGGGCTAGCTGGCTGAATGTCACAAGTAGAAGACAAAACAAAAGTAAATGATAGATAAAAAAGGGTATTTGATTACTCGAGACTTTCTTCTGAAATAGGGCCGAGGAATAGATTCCAGTAAGTATGTTACAAACTGCTCTTGTCAGAAACCTCTATCGTCAACTTCAAAAGCGTGCAAGAAGTCGACGCAGGTGGTCCAGTAGCTGAAAGCACAAATTCCTAGAATGGGACAATAAAAATCAAGCATGGATGCATTGCTTGCTAAGTCTTCTCTCTCTCTCTCTTCTTCTGCTGGTGGTCATGATTGTGGAGGACACATCCATCCAAAAGCTCAACTCCAGAATGTCCCGGAGGAGGTCATTAGTATATGAAACCCTGCCACGACTCATGTCGGGGAGGGGGATCATCGGAGATATCTCATATCCCCACAGCTAAATTATTATTAAATAATTAAAATCCATAATATGTAATCAATCCAGTGCATTATGATATCCCATCCATCCACCAATCAGCACCCGTCTCGTCTACAGAGTATTCCTTCCTTCCTTCCTTATGCAGTACATAACCGATGACCCCGTGAACTGAACAGAACAACAAAGACAACAACCGCAGCCAGGTAGGGTAGGCACAGCTGCAGCCTTTCAAAGGGAAATCCAAGGTCCAAGAAAGGGCAATGCCATATGTCCTGTCCAAATCCTGGACTGCGTACGCGGAAGCATAGTGACCCCGGAATATTATCCGATCAACTGATGAACATATCCGAATAATTATTTGTACATGCAAGTCCCCGGATTAAGGATATTAACTTATTCTATTTGTTTCGTAGCTATGTTCGTAGCTATGTTCGCGCTATTCTACTAAATAGCATTAAGTACAGGAGCCGTAAAACCTGTAATCAATGAAATCTAACGTACAGGTGTACAAGCGTAACCTCGTGTTAACAATCCCTTGTCATCAGATTCTCGTCCCATTCGCCGCAGTCGAAGCAAGCCTTCCGTCTATGCGTAAAAATGCCAATAATCGATACGCCTGCGTATTGAAATGTCGAACAAGAATCAAGCATCAGTAACATGACCATGGTCCCGGTACCCGAACGCCAGTGCTGGAGTCGAGATATGAGAATACAGATTCCCGCCCAATAAAAAAAAAGTGTAAATAATTGTTCGCATAGCGCCATCCGAAAAACTCCCGTTTTATCCGTGAAAGGGACCGAACATTTTTAGCTCCTAGGAGTGCACCTCTCAAATCAAGTATTGCAGAATTTCGAACTCCATCTGGAGCTCCGGTATTTAAGCCTTCAAAGAAAATAAGAACAAGGGGATCGGTTCGCCCTGCAGACACGCAACCTCCTGTTCGGTTTGGTAGGAATCATGCATTGTAACGACGGGTCATTCCGTTACTGTCATCAGAGCAATGTCGACAAGGTTCATCAAGGATTGTGGGGAAGAATAGTTGCATCAGAGGTGCGCCGGCGTATCATCAACCTCTGGCTCTGGCTTCGGCACCGTGGCTAGTGCTGCGACTGTGACCGAAGAAGTGAGGCCGATGGTACATATCCGCGAAGGAAAAATGATGAGAACGACCGCCGCCTCTGAGATGAACTTGCTGAGGTGAGCGTGGCGGTGGGGTGACGAAGTCGCCAGCAGTTGCGGACTCGTAGTCCGGCAGATCTGCATTGTTGTAAGGGGTCCTTGGAGCTGTCCGGACAGCAGTCTCATAGCTGGGAACACGACTAAGGCTTTCAATTTCATCGTATTGAGGATAAGGTGTGACCATTCCCGACGGAAGGTGGTCATGATCGACCTCATCGGAAGGTCTACGAGACAACTCCGCACCTCCGGGACTGTGCGAGTTGCTGTTGCGGTTCCCCGCATCCGCTTCCGCAGGATTGTCGCTGTTCATGGAATTCGCATGAAGGCTCGATAGACGGCTATGCAATGCGGACGCCGAAATGTTTGGCCCCATCAAGGCGTTCATCGAGGCAAGGTTCTCAGCAGAGAGATTCCGGCTCAGGGTGCCAAAGGGCGTGCCTGGCCCGCTTCCGTTTCCAGGGGTCCGGTAGCCACTGATATCGAGCTCGCTGTAGAGCTGATCGAATTGATGCTCACCGTAGAGCGGGGGAGCCTGCTGGGCCAGATCTTCTAATGCTCTCAGGGCAGCCTGAGGGTTCCGCTCTATCAGGTTGTTGTTCTCGTCGATGGGAAGGTTCGGCGAGATGAACACCGTAACGGGCAGGGTTGCCCGCAGCTGGAAACAAGTGTCAGTAACCAGATGCAAGTGACAAAGCTTGCTCCTCACTTACCTCACTAGTGTGACCATCCGGGTTGTGTAGCTGAACCCTGAACTTGAGCTTGTGCCTGATCTTGATCCCCTTGGTGTCCGCATCCTGGAGGCACTTGGTCAGGGTCTTTGGTAATTCCAGATAGCGGCAGAACTGGTAGCCCTCCGCCGACTCGTCAATGATCTCCAACTGATTCTCCTCATCCAATTCGTAATTGTCCGTGACGATGATCCTGGTGTTCTTGTAGGTGTTGCGGACGCTGTCAGGATCCTCGGGGTTGAGCGTTAGATCATGAGTTTCGATCAGCTGCGAGGTGATCTGCCCGATCCTCAGACCCTTCAAAAGAGGAATCAACTTGAAATCCACGCGCACGGACGTGCCAAAGATGACGGCCTTGGTTGGCGTACTGATGGAATATTCGATCTTGTTGGGCCAGATGTTTTCGACGGACTGGGAGGAGCGTCCGTCAGCATAGATACTTCCCTGGCATAGAGATGAGTCCAAACTTACCATTGCATGCACGAGCTCAAGAGCACTTGGGTCAAACGTCCGGATGATCCTCAAAGGCTTCCTGACAACGATGTCCTTTGCGTACTTTCTCCCTATCTCCGCCTTGAACCGGTATGTGATCCATGTGTCGCTGAGGCCCTCGATGCTCTCTGGCAGAGAACCATCCAGGATGACGTCGAAGGGGAATTCATAGTTGTCCGCGGGGAGAATCTCTGTTTTGCCCTTGCCGGCATCGCGAAACTTCCAGGTTTTCTCGAAGAACGAGCGTTCTCTCCAGGGTCTCCTGCCTCCTCCGGCCGCGTTTGCCGGGAGATGGTAGCTGGGACCGGAACATCAGCACTGTGGTCCGGGAACAAGGCGCCATCAAAGGTCCTGCTTACCAAACACGAGACATGCCCGTCAGATGGAGTTTCAGATGCTTTATCGTGAGCGGCTCGGACAGGCAGAGCACGACCGTGCCGCGCAAATGGACACTGGCGGCTTCATGCTCACTGCCGCGGAAGACAACATAGTCCTCATCCAGCCTGCGCACAAGTGTCAACCGGTTGCGCCATCATATGCGACTGAGATCTGACCCTGATCCGATGGAACTTACCTGATATCAAAGTACTTGGCGTGACTGGCACTTCCACCGCTGAAGAAGCTGAGCGCCATTGTGAGAGACCGACGCGCTGCGAGAGCGCGGCTGCCAGCGCAAAGGGCGGCGCAGAGAGAGGCGACAGGAGCCAGAGGGACAGTGAGTTTGAGAACAAAGGGGGATGTGGTGGTGGTTGGGAGAGGTTGAAGAGCAGACGACAAAAAGCTGACCGGCGACGAGATGGATCGGCCGGGCAGCACCACAAGGTGCAGGGCGGACCGGCGACGGGTCCCACTGCGCAGTGCCTGGTGGGAGGAGCCGTCTCCGTCGTGCCTGCCGGTTTGGCTTGTCGACCAGAGTGGCAAGGGCGGAGCCCGTGGGAGCAGGTCGGAGCTGCTGCGAGCGGCGGGTGGAACGGGCAGGAGGGACGGTGAGATGGCGATAGGCACCCAGCAGCTGTTGGCTGTCTTATAAGAGAGGAACAGGAGTTCGGATGCTGGAGCGAGCAGCTGTCCACATGGAGAAGAGTCGAAGCTCAGCGGTAGAAATACGTTACGTCAGGACCAGATACGGCACAGGACTCTGGGTGTCAGGGAAGAAGCAGCCTGGCCACGCGGATGCCTGGTCAGGTAAAGTACCAGACGACACAGAGCCTAGAGACAGGCACTATGGGCATGTCGTGATTGCAAGGCCGCCGGCCACTACCTGCAGCACGCGAGCGAGGAGACGGAGAAAACGGCAGCCAGAGCGATGCTTCGGATCGATCGTCCCCCGAAAGCTTGGCAGGGCTGGACCCCCTTCGGTCCACAGCCGCTGCAACCGCTCTGAGCAAGCACCGTACGATCTTGAAGGACAGCAGACTGTGGACTGATACGGAGCCCGGAGGACAGTCGACCGTCGGGTGGGTTGGGAACATGGGTGGCCGTGCTTTTTCCGCCCTGGGCAAACCCGGCAACCTCACGGCAAAACTCCTACGGCACTACTCTAGCACTGCTTGCAGCTACAGATAATAAGGAGCCACAAGGGGCACAGAAAAAGGCTTGCGCGTTGTCCACCGCGAACCAGGTGGAGAGCTCTGAGATCCCCTGCCCCAGCGGACTCTTTCAGCGCAGGACGCGAACGTCTTGTCCACGTCAAAGAAACGCCAGCATCGCATCAGTTCCCTCGACATCCGGAAGTCCAGAACATCACATCAGACTTGGAGGGTGCCAACGTCAGGAATGTGATACGCGCAGTGCATCTGTTCCCTGCAGGCTTTTTTCAGCGTTTTCCCAAAGCATCCGCCCGCTGCTGGCCCTTGCGCTGCACCGTCTCCGCGGACGTTCTAGAAAACCCGGCTCCTGCAGGACTTGATTGATGGATCGACGGCGGACAAAAAAACCCGCGACTTTCGTTCCATCAATAATAAAATAACAGGACCGCCCAAGGTCCTTCCGTTCGATCCGTTCTGGCGCTTTCCTTAAACGTGTGCCCTCGAGGGGACTGACCAGCGTGGTAATTCATATCATGGCATCTTCACCTAACTCAGCCAAGTATGAGGGGATGCATCCCACTACCCACATCTCTCGACGTGAGTCTTACATGGTAATACGGCGTGGAGGTTATTAATAATATCGACACCTTCAGACGGCAGATCCCCTGGAAGCGGTCCTATCTGTCTTCCGTCAGGTGTCTGTAATAATGGAGACTCGACTGCTGTTTGTTAATCATCAGAGGGGTTGGTCGGCCAGGAGGGTGGTGGAAACTGGAAATGCAGCCACGGTCGCGTCGAATGATGGAAAAGCGATAAAAAAAGCGTATTGCCAAGGATGGGAACACGATGACTCAGACCGCCGTGCGCTCCACTTCGATATGCTGGGTCTCGCACAGCCAACGCTTGCTGCATCCACTCGGTTCCATCAGGGTCTCGACACGGCCGACCCGGCCGGAACACTCCGAGCCTGCCATCACCGCACTTCACACCGTCGACTGGGCAGAGCAGAGAAAGCCGGCGGCGTCCATCCCGATATCGACCGAGCAGGTCATCCCGGTCGGGAGACGTCCTCGTGCTTCCGCCGACCGGGATCGCTCCCGTAGCCTCGAGCCATCCGGCGCTCGCGTCACTCATCCGCACCCCTCTTCTCGACACCGGTTGCACCGAGTATGCCTCGTCCTACCTTGCCCATCACCGTCGTGGCAGGGATAAGGCTCTCTCTCTTGCCCGTCTCCATGCTTCAGCACTGCTCCGTCCTCGTCGAAGATGCTTCTCCTCCCATCCAGGGACCACAGTCTAGAGCCAGGTTGGGATGGCAGACGCGCGAGCTTTGATATCGTTATCTGTGAGAAGTTATATTATATGCGCCCCACACCACCCTCCCAGCAGCGATCCACGCACCTACCTGCTTTCAGGTACCGACGGGCATCAACAGACCGAGCGAGAGTTTCGTCTGAGCCTGTGTGCATCCCATTCCCACCCGTGGCGAGAACAGCAGCATCAGAGCTGCGCAAGCTACATACATGGCAGCGATCACATCATCCGAGCCGGCGAAGTCAGTAGGGTGGATCTCTCGATATCACGACTGCTGCGAGGGAGATTATTCTGTGGCCAGTCAGAGACCATCGTTCCTCCATCCTGCCCCAGCGCACAGACACAGTGCAGCTTTCCGCGTCGCCTGCATGGCACGATGCACTCGAAGGGACTCCGTAGGCTTACCCTTGGCATCTCGGGGAGGAGCTTACCATATCCTCAAGGGTAGTTGCTTTTTTTTTCCCCTACATGGCGACATGCAACGGCTTCCTGCATGTGCAACCGCATGGCTAGCATGCAGATGCCAGTTCAGATCGAAACCGACGGTTGCGTCAGTTCTGTAACTGCCAAATCCCATCGCAGCGTGAGGAATCTCGTGCGTTGGGCGTGCCTGGCTCACTTCGAGAGGTGATATCAGCTGTCATCGGATTGGGCGCCAGGCAACCTGATAAGCTGCGGCAAGTTCTGAGGTCCAGGTTGCCTAAGCTCAAGTCTAGCGGAGCCAAGAGCTTCCTCGACCTAGCAATGGCTGTTTTGCAATCGAGCACGGACACCAGTCCTTATCCACCTAGGGCTTTTCCGCGCTCCTTTTTTTGCGACCTGTACGCGCTAGGTGGGCGGATGGTGGTCGCTATCGCAGATCCTGTCCTGGGTTCCCGGGTCTCCTGGCGGAAGACCCACTCCGTCAGATGGAGCTTCTGTCCAAGCGGCAAAGAGGCTACACCGGAGAACCAGATGGGAAAGCATGTAGAAAAACTCTTCATCATGCCGTTCCAGCAGCCAATTTTCAGGGGGGTTGAATTTTGATATCGTCCCTTGTTTCCAAACACCTGTTATCTCATACCACTGCTATGCACGTGCAAGTATGATCGCAGTGTGACTGGCCGAAGAGCTACCATTGGTTCGGACTTGGCCACCGATTTTCTCTCTTTTCCTCCTCCCCTCCTACCCCTCCCCCTGATAGTGGAAGGCTTACTGCACAGTACAGCAATCGTGCAGTCATCTTGAAAATCGCTCAGTTTTATCACTCTTTGTTCCTTTGTCTCTGCATGTGCAGCACAGAATAATGTGTCCCATGGAAATCTCTCGAATACTCCGTCAAAGCCCATGATCCCGGTTAATGTTATCTGTGTGAGATTAGCAGACCAATTATGACTGATGCGGGGCTTTTGGCCTCACCTCACTTTGGTGAGCTGGAAGAAGAATGTTTCCAGCTTATCAATCCGATTACTGAATATCGGATATGTTTATTACCTTCAATAGTCATCTGATTGTGGAAGGTCAATTGTGATTTCTCACGGCATGCGTTTGTCTCTTTTTTCCAGAGCTGCTTCATGGGAATGACTGTTTGCTTCGCGCCTGGCAGGAGAATAAATAAATCTTGCAGCTCTTTCCGCGTCTCTTTGACGTTCAAATAGGACTGGAGACCTTGCCTTTACGGCAGTCACAATGGGAGCTGTCTTTACACTAACAACGTCATCCCAGAGTTCTATCAGTTATAAACAAAACTACCCTTTTGATACTCTATCTTCTCTTTTATTGTAGGCAACGCCTGGGGAGAAATGGAAATAACTGTAGTGCACAGGCGGCTGGTCCCAGTTCGGTAGACACTTGACCATCCCTGGCGGCTGACTCTGCCACTCCGCCAGCTCTCCTTGTTTGGACTTCTCGCTGGAAATGTCAGCATGGTCATCGTCATATCCTCCACGCTCCTTCGTCTTCACGCCTTCTTCGCGAGGGTCTTCCCGGTTCCTCCCTATACGCATGATCCTTGGCAAGCAGCGTCGCTTCGACCAGATACCACCCCCCTTTCTTCGTTCTGCGGAGAATCAACTTCCTCGTCACAAACGGCGCCACACCGATCGACACCATCTTTCCCCAGCACGAATACGCCTGCAGCGGCTTGAAGACCTCGTACCTCACCCTGCTGGCGGGATCGCCCCAGAACAGCTTGTCTTTATAGCTCCACGACGCATCCTGCGGTATCTCGAGGAACAGATTCCCCGCCATGGAGCGCGAGATCCAGACGTCGTAGAACGCGAACCCGGAGATGATCCAGTCCAAGACTCTGGTCATGTGGGCGGACTGAGAGACGTGCTGGCACAGCAAACAGAGTTCGAGTTCATCCTCTGTACACAGCACGACATCGTTCATGAAGGTGACGATCGCATCCGATGAGTATGAATTTGTCTCTAAAGTGCCACTGTCGCGGTCGTCGAGTGGCGCCAGCGCCATGTTCTGCAGCTCAGAGAGCGTAGCGACCTCGTTCACACCCCGGGCTCCTTCCAAGGAGCTCATGTTGAGATGGAATCGCGCGCCTATCGACTCGATCCCGGCCCCGAGAACGGAGTGCATCTCCTACGTGCCGTCGTTGGAGCATTCCTCGTTCACAGATAAGGCGAGTACTCCGGATCCAAGTACCTCATCGTCCGGACGACGCTGCTCGTCCGACGTGGGGCGACCTCAACGGATTGGTGCAGGTGCAACGCAGAGAAGTGTTTTAGTTCAGTCTCCTCCTTCCTACTATGGGAATCGCGGCTTTCGCCGGTACGTACTGGGCCCATGCGCAGATTGCTATATCGTGCCCCGATCGACGTCGGGCACGCGAGTCGCGGGAAGGTTGTATTGTCGTCGTAGTTCACATGCTGGCGCGGATGTGCTTCGCCGCCTGCTCGGAGCTCATTTCTCCCCCAACTCGAGATTGATGGACTAGGGGCAGTAGCTGACTGCAGCTCTTTTGATTGAACACCATGATCATCAACTCGAACCGACATCTCGACTCGAATAGCCGTCCGAGACGGCCGTTCGTCACCATCTACAAGTATTTACTGATCCAGCAGTTTGAACCGAAACAACCCCGTCATCATCACCTTGTGCCAGTCGCTCGGCCGTGTTAAATCTGCACATCACTACCATGATTCTTATCCCGGTTCATATCATTCTCATTCACATGACCCCATATTTCATTCCCAAACCGCCTCACGCATATCTCGGTACCAGCGGATTGTGATTGTCACTGCTTAATTCAAATCACCAGTAATTGTCCCACTCCACTTGCTCGAGCTAGCTCGTGAATATGAACGAGACGCGAAGAACCCCCACACCCGCCCGCACTGCCAGGGTCCCCCAGGGTCGTTAGTTGCTCGTGGCTTATATTTCGTCGGATCTGAGAGTATATTCGTATTATATAGTATCATCTTGCCTGTCACTCACCGCTGGATGGGGGTCTGGTTCTGAAACTCTGGTGCTGCTTAAGATCTAGGGTAGCTACTCACATAACCTAGGTACATATATACCTATCTATTTATCTAACCTCCTTCAATACCTATTACCTAGTTCAGTTCTCTCCCTACAAGTATATGTGAGTAATTATTAGTAAATAATCGATGATCTGGCTCCGCGTCGTGTCGACCCGGAGTAACATCCGAGGCCACCCCTAGAACCCATCAATCCTAGTTAAAGTTATAAAAGAAGGGAGGCATCAGACGTCACATTCAGATGATTCCGTCCCTTGATTTCAAGAAAAAATGAGCAATAATATAAAAAGAGAAACCTGTTTGAACACAAAAAAGGTCAACGGAAGGTCCCACCGGGATTCGAACCCGGGCCATCGGAAGTTTTAAATCCACGCACCGACTTCACCGGTCTTTCGGCTGGTAGAAGTCACGTGATTCAAAATCCGAGGTCCTGACCACTAGACCATGGAACCGTCCAGTTGTTTTGGGGATTGATCGGATTTCTCTCAACCGGATTACGCCGGCGTACCTAATGTGTTAACCAGAACTCCAGGTGGATTCTATCCATCCATCCATCCATCATCCCCTTTGCTGTAATTCAAGGTGATCTTGATCTGAACCTGATTATTAAAGAGAGGAAGAAGGAAGTAGTGCGCAAGCATGGCGGATTTGTGTGACGCGACTCTCGAAAGCCCCGGTGGGAAGCAGGTAAGCAGGCTGAAGAGACGGGTGGGAGTGGAGGGAAGTGGGAAGGAATAATAGGGCGATGAAATAAATAACATGTATATTATACATAGACCAGAGTCTCATAAGAGAGTGAGGAAATCTCAGCGTGATGAATATACGATGGATGATATTGGAATGTGATACTTGATGTTGTGGGAAGCAGGAAGCAGGCAGGCTGACGCGCAGGAGGGCTATACATATATAGGCGAGGCTGCCAGCTGGGCCGGCTCGCTCCGACCGGGAATAAGCCATCATGAGCTTACCTGACCTGGGCCTGGCATATACGCAGTAAAAGGAAGAACCCTTCAGGTGTGGCTGACAAGGATGGAGGAACTCACACGTAAAAGGACATTGTTGAAGATGTTAATAAGGGTGATGGTAATCGAATGGTGCTGGAAAAGAAATAATGAAAATTCTAATAGTAGAAAGAAACCTGTTGAAGGGTATAATTACTCCAGCATCAGCTTCAACCAATGGTACGATGACTGACTGGGCCGTGTGAAATAGTCCGATAGAATGGCATTCGATTTTTTTTTCTCCCTTTTGCATATTGCCTGCTCTAGACATAGCCTCAGCTTCTGAAAGTACTAAGTATGTTCTGGACTTTTTTTAGCAGCATCTTAACACCATGAGAAACTGGTGATTCAAATGATATCGTGCAGTGCCTGGCAGAAATTAGATTGGCTTTGCTTTTTTTGGGTGGGTTGCTGTTAGAAGTTGGCTATTTCTACACAAATTGTCAATCTGGATTTGTACTTGGGCTCCATTCAAGCTCGTGGATCTGCAGCTCCGTCTCGGTCTTTCCTTCTTCTCTTATTATTGCACAGGTTTTGCCACGATCATCAATGTAGCCTCCTCCAATAAAAGTACTTCAACTGATCAGGGACACGCGTATTGTAAATATCATGGCCTTCTGGCAACCTCCTCCTCTGTACTACTTTCCCGCATCCAATCCACTCGATAAAAGAATTAGCCAACATGGAAGCCTCCTCCGAGTTCGAATATGGAAAATCGTCCAAAGTCTTGCCATTGAACAAGCTTTACACAGACACGGAAGCCGAGACACACTGTGCCGGATTATCTCTACGTGGCCTTTAATTTCCCAGCACTGCAGATGGTTCTCCAAAGGAGGCTCGATTCCCACATGGACCATGCAGCCAGAATCCCTGATAATTTGGTCAATCAAAGGTTGTACGTGCGTGTAGAGTAAGGTTGTGAAAGTTAGTATATTGTGGGCTTCTCCGTGCCACTGTGTTTTCATCAAGGGTCTGTAAAATTTCGGCCAGTAAGAAGTTCCACTTGGGTGACTGACTCCTGCTTTAATAGACTGGTCGACTACTTTGCAGTGGCAGGCACTATTGAATAGGACTCCCACAATCTTCCAAGTAGAGAGCAACTTGGCACTTGTCTTTCTCCTCAAGATAAGTTTAGCAAGTGTCTCAATTCCCTACTTGCTCCGGCTGGTCCACATATATGTCTCAATGTCACCAGAAGTAATGGTTAGTGCCAGAGAAAGCTCTCCTCCATTGCACAGCAGATCTTCCGTGTACAAGATCTGAGAAGATACATTTTTCCCCCTTCACAGTGCCTGCACAAAAAAGGAAACGTAAATCACAACAGAGTTGAAAGAAAGAAGGGAGAGATGCCTCTCTAGTCAGGGTCATAACTGCCGCAGATTGGAACAGCTCACCAGTTCCAATCTGTATTGCCGGTGACCATTTGTTTGCCCCCAAGGGTCCTAGAGGCCTCGCCCTCACATGATGTGATGTGAGGTGAGCATGACTGGAGTTCCCTCGGGACCTCACGACCCGTAGCTCCATCCCTCTTATCATCATCCAAGCGAAATATAGACCACCGGATCGTTGGCGGCGTAAACACCAAGAATCGAGCACACATGTCGTAGACGTTGCGGTCTGTGATATATCTGTCTGTGCGTCGTATAATCAAGCCTGGTTTTTTTTTGGATAATCAGCATCGAAGCGCTGAGAATTTTCTTTTTCTTTTTTCTTTTTTTTGCCTGTACATAGAATTAATTTTGCCTACCTCCAAGGGGATACGTCCGTCGTCATTGTACAGGTGGACGTTGCGACCCAAGGCAGGATTGGCTTGCTCCAGTGTCCTTGTTAGCATTGCGGCGGTGGATATATTATTACAAGTGTTATGATAGTTTGGTAGTTTGTATAATTGAAAGATGTAGGAATATGTACTGTACCTAGGTATCTGATGGCAATATCAGGAGAGGTTTTATCAAGAAAAAAATTAAGACATGCCCTTCACAAAGGCGATGCACGGTATACTACTAGTGGACCTAGATGGGTAGGTGAGTTATAGTAGATATAATGAAGTTCTCCAGTTAGTACGTCAAAACCCTTCTCCACTTTGTGATACTCTTTCTTCACAGCACATTAGTCTGACTCACTAGTCAAGTTAAATACATCATATAATGCAGATATCAAGTGAATCAAAAGCATCCATATTGCGCTAGCGGTCTGAAGCGGCAGAATTGGACGAGGTTTGATGAGAGAGTGTGTGCCTGGGCTCTGAGCTCGGGGAATATGGGGATTCATGGACATACGCAGGAAGGCATGAAAGTTAAAAAAGAGAGTTATGTATATACCTGATACTTGTAGAATTGGGCAGTCTCCCAAGGTTAGAAGACGGATGAAGAACAGGAGCTCCAGAGAAAAAAGTCTAGAGGTCACTATTTATGTTGAATTCTCCTCCTCTGACCTGCCCATGACTATTTTGGTCCTAAATCCTCACTGATTCTTCGACCTTCATCACAAAGTCCTACTTCCCGAAACCGCCTAATAAAGTTGGTACATTCCTTGACAGAACGGTTAGAGATCTCGGATCGGGGCATATAGAACCCTACAGCGGATCTATATCTGTGCAGGAAGCAGTAGATGGATGGTCATCACTTTGCCATAGCTCAAAATCTAATACCCTAACCGATAAATAATCAATTCCAGTACTGTACAGTAATGTGTACATGCATGTATTCCCCCCCCCCCCCCCCCCCCCTTCCTTTCTCCTCTTCCTCCACCCCACTTCTTTTCTCCCTTCCCTACCCTTCCAATGTACTCCTACTCCTCCGAACAACACCCTCCAGCACCCCCCTCGCCCACCGCTCCGTCCGCTCGAACCGCGCGTTGAACATCCGCGGCAGCACCCGCGCCGCGTTTGCGTGGTTGTCGTCGAACACGGGGCCGTCCCAGCCTTTCGCGCGGCACAGGGCCACGGCCTCCTCGAGCAGCGCGGTGCCGACCCCTTTGCGCCGGTAGCGCTGCTTGACGGTCCACGCGCGGATGAGGCCTGTCGGTGCCGGTCTTGATGATTGTGGTGGTGGTGGTGGTGGTGATGTTTTTGGAGTTCGGGAGGGGCGCTTTTGTAGGTGAGATGGTTCTTTTGATTTTGATGAAGAAAGCGATTCGGAATCCGTGGACGTCGATGTAGACGTAGACGCCCGCATCACCAACGCACCGATAACCTCCTCCCCGAACTTGGTGACGAGAACCACATTCTCCTCGTCGTCCTCCTTCTTCCTCCCGCCCTCACCATTCCCCCTTCCACTTCCACGTGCCTTTTTCCCATACCCATACAACCATACCCACGTGCCCGTCCTCTCCGCAACCTCCAAGTAGCCGCCCGTCGCGGCCCTCACGACCACCAAGCCCGCCATGACGCACCCGGCCCACGTCGTCCCGACAAGCGGCAGATCGGACCGATCACGGTAGAGGAACTTCCAGACCAGGCCCAGGAGCAGGGCCAGCAGGGCCAGGGAAACCGGGTGGAAGATGACGCAGCGCGCGGCGATCTGGCGCTGCTGGGCGACGCTGTCGGCGACGAGGCGGAGGGCGGCGATGCGGTCCGGGTCGGTGAGGGCGGGCGCGGTGGTGAGGGGTGGGATGGTGTCAAGGACGGAGTGCGTTGAGTTGTTGCTTTGCTTGGCTTCTTGTTCTTCTTTTTCTTTTTCGGGCATTGAGCTGTGCTTCTTGTTTTTTGGTAGGTAGGAAGAAATCGATTGCCTGAGGCAGTGGGAGGATGGAGAGAATAGTGAATAAGTGGTTGATTCCGAAGGAGTGTGGCCGAAATGGACTGGCTGGGTAGGAGGAGGTGCGAGAAGGAAAAGAAGTATCGTATTGCCAGACAGAGGGAGGACAAGAGAAGATTCAAAAAGCCGAGCAGTGACCGGGGCTCAGACTAGGTCGAATGGATCATGGAACCTCTTCCATGGGACATTTCTAGCTCATAAACCACGGGTCACTACAGCCATCGACAGACAGCACCGTCGTCTAGACCGGTCATTGTACAGTACAGTACATGGTGTTGCACTTCAATTTCTCATTCGTATTATGAGATATCTTCTCTATCGACAGTTATACAGAAATGGAAATACAAGCAGACGTCGAATTAAAGCCGATCTTAATCGCCCACACCCACCATCGTGTCGAAATGATTTAGGAAAGTACAGGTACAGTGAAAAGAGCGAGAGCGCCCGGATGTATCCACAAAACTATCAACGGCGACCTGCTCAGGGGTATACCTCCATCTCGTAGAAGATTGCCTATTCCGTCCCTCAGATTGCGGCGACTGCTGTCTTCTGGTCGTTTATTTGGCTCCACTCTTTCCCTCCTCGGCCAGCTTCGTGTCGTCCCCGTTGACAGATTCGCCAGCAGGCGTGCCCAGCTCCTCACCGGACAGCAACTCAAGGGTCTTCCGCTTCGTCTCCGGGATCAGCAGGCTGGTGAAGCATCCGCAGAGCATGAACAGAGCGAAGATCTGCATGACGTGGTTGAGCCATGGCGTGTCGGACGAACCCTTGGGGGCGCCCCTGTGCACCAACGGGCCAAACACGCACTGGGCGATGATGGCTCCAATCTTTCCAGCAGCGGCGCTGATGCCATGGGAGGTGGAACGGTAGCGCGTTGGGAAGCACTCTCCCGGCACGATGAACGTGGTGGCGTTGGGACCGAAGTTGAAGAAGAACTGCGCGATGACGTAGAGCGCCAGGAGGCCATTGTTGGAATTCTTCAACGGGTCATAGGCGAAACCGATGACGATGAAGAGGATGGTCAACATGATGAAGCCCACCAGCTGGATCGGCTTACGGCCGAGGGTATCAACCGTAGCGACGGTAACCCAGTATCCGGGGATGGCACCGGCGCAGATCAGAATCAGGTTGCCGACGGCGGACCGGTAGAAGTATTCGTAGACGTTTTTCCCTCCAGTCCATCCGATAGCCGACAGGATGATGCTGTTGTTCAGTCCAAGGCCGTAGAACGCTGGTGAATTGGTCAGTACCGGTGGCGGCGAATTAAAGGGCCAATCTATGATTGTCACATACCTACGTCCAGGAAGAACCAAGAACCCGCAGTGCCGAGGAGGACCTTGCCATGTTTCCATTGAAGATAGTATCTCCAGAAGTCACTCCAGCTGGCTTTCTGAGTCACGAGTTCTGCGGTCTGATTCTGGAGGATCGACGCACGCTGAAGCTCGTCGGGACGACCCTCACGCTTGCCTTCGATGTAGGCTCTCACATCCTCATCAGCCTTGACGATGTCACGAGCGACATCAAAGGTGTAGCGAGGGGTTTCCGGGATTGTCAGACGGTAGTAGAGCGCGATACAAGCCGGCACCGCACCAAAGCCGATGACCACACGCCACATCTTGTCGACGGCGAGTTGACAGACACCGGAACAGTGGCCCACCGTGTCTGCGGTCTCCAGGGACTTCTTGAAGCCTGCGGTCACGATGAGGGCCACGATCGCGGCGGCCAACTGACCAAACCCCTGCATGGCAAACACAGCGGCCATCATCGCACCTCTCCACTTGGTGGTAGCAAACCTGGCTCTCCGTCAGCACGTCATGCCAAAGAGAGTGTAAGCAGAAGGGGCACATACTCCGAGGTAATGATGGAGGACAGGGGATAGTCTCCACCGATTCCAATTCCCATGACCACACGCCAGAAGATGAGGATTCCCACGATGGACATGGCACGCGAGTCCGAGGACAGGGCCTGGGCCAGAGTCGAGAAGATGATGATCATCAGTTCGATGCCGTACATGCGCTTTCGACCGATGCGATCGGCCAGCCATCCGAAGAACAGCTGGCCGATGACCGTACCACCAGAGGTCGACACCTTGATCGCGGTATCCGCGCTTGAGGGGATCTTGCCGGCGCCGCTTTTGGCGTCCTGCCAGTAGACCACACCCAACATGGCCGAGGCCAAGTTGATGGCGAAGATGTCGTAGGAGTCCGTGAAGAAGCCCACACCGGCCACCACGACCGCGCGAACGTGGTGCCAGCCGAAGCGGGCCTTGTCGATCTCCGCAAGAGCCAGACGACGGCGCTCATTGGGATCGGTGATGTGAGCGAACTGGTTATTGTAGTTCTTGAAGGCGGCATTGCCGCCCGACGTGAGGGACGCCATGGGGCGGAAGAGAGAAGGCGATGGAGACAGAGGATGTGTCCAAGTGTGATTCTTGGCTCGGTTCTCTGCCCTCCAGGGAGTGCTTCTTGCTGGTGAATGAGCAGACTTCCGGACTCTCTTAAGAGTCTTTCGGGAGGGAGATCAGCGGCAGATATAGGATGCGAAAAAAGGCACGCAGTGAAGGGCGCATGGATGACCCAGCGCGGCTGCAGCGCAAGGAGAGGGCGCGGGATGGGCCTAGGCAGAGCCTTCCATCGCAACGTGCTGGACTCGATGGCTCTCACGAACCCAGGCCGGCGCGCCCAGATCCACCAGCGGACGGGCGTGATCAAAGGACCGGCTGGCAGGACAGGATCCAGGCCCGAGGAGGCAAGCACAACCACGAGAGACACACACATGGCTTCGTGGGATACATGGTTCGTTACAGAGTCGCATCTGAGGTGCCAGTGATCAAGCTTTTCCCCAAGCGTCCAGGGCTTGACGCCAAGAACGCCTCCATCCCAAGAGATCCTGGTCTCCGAGGCCGCGAGCGCCTCGCCCCCGCCATCTCGGGGCCTTTTGTCTGGGTTGCGCTGATGGTGGGCGGCGTTGGATAAGCAGGTGTTGCGGCCGTGGAGTCAATCGCAGGGCCCGACGGCGCCGCGTGCTCGCGCGGTGCCTGGCGGTTGGTCGCCCGCGCTGGCCTGTGCCAAGAGATCCGGGGAGCTTGGCGACAGGGGCCGCCGGCGGAGGGCGCGCGGAACGCGGGCTCGAGCCTCGAATCATCCGCGCGCACACGTCCACGTGTCTGTCGCCGCACGTGTGCTCTTCCCCGGATCGAGGTGGCTTGCCGCACGGACGGCATGCGACCAGGCGTGCGACATTCTTGTCAGCAACGATTTCCGAACAGCTGCTCTTGTCATCGCTGCACCAAGACCATGATCCCGTGTGTCGGCTGTCAGTCAAGAAATAGTCAAGACCGACAAGCAAAGGCGAAGCTTTGCGTGAGTGCAGGTTTCCTCTGGGATGAAGAGAGGCCAAGAGGCCAAGAAGCAGGGCAAAGAGAGAGGATGGAATAGAGAAGGGGAACAGGGAAGGAAATCATCAGGAGCTGGAACGGGGCACCACGTGCCCGCAGTGCGCGGAAGGTGGCCCCGAAGCGTTCAACGCTTATCCCGTATGCCATCTGGCAGGTCGAGGTCCCTGCGCGGGAAGGGGCCAATCATGTCTGCACGGTGACCTCCTCCGTCGTGAAATCTCGCGGCCGGGGCCCGTACGTGCACCTGCAGGCGCCTAGCCGTGGTCCCTAGGTCAGCTTTGGAGGCCCAAGTGGGCGCGGAACAGAACACCCGGGCGGCACTGTTACTAATCTTCAGCAGCTTCTCTCCGTGGCAGTGGAGTTAGTCGTATCCAGTTAGACAGGAGGCTGGAAGGACTGTCATGTCGTATATCGAGGGATTCAGTCCATAGATAGCAAGACGGGCGAGACTGCAACCTCGGCGCAAATAACGATGCCCATGGTTGCGTAGATATTGCAGAGGAACAAAGGAGGCTTGCCAATGTCCGTGTACAGCTAGCTGTATACATAGTAGACACGTGAAACATCAGGTGGCACTTGGCTGATTAGGTACCTATCTCCCTCCTCGTTCCCTTTTGGTTACTTGGGTTTTATTCACTCCTTGAACCAGGGATACCTAATTCTCCGGGGTATGTTACGACCGAATGTACAGGAGTACAGAGCACAGCGTACAGCAGGAGCCCATGAAGATGCCACCCGAGGAGTCAGGAGGTCAGAAGACCAGAAGCCTGAGCTGGGAGATGCCGTCATTCTCAATCTGGAGCGTCGAAGACAGACACACGTGCTTGAGAGTAAATTTTGCACGGATCTATCTTAATGGGGGTCTCATCAGCCGTTATCACCGCATAGAGACATTTCTGACATTAATAACTTCAAGATGTAGAAGTCCCATTTGCTGAGGTATGTCTCCCTATAGACCTAACCCTATTCAAAGCCAGTCCTAATAACAATAAAAAAATGGGACATGGATGAAGCAGTTTTGTCTTGTGAGCAGCAATAAAAAAGAAAATCTCGATACCGCGGAGCCGGATATGATACCGTCCTTCCTATCCACCAGAGCGCGTGCGAAACCAGCCAGGCCTGTCCTAATTCCGGGCAATGATAATCGCTAGGTACTGCGTACTATGTATCTAATGTCGCATTTCTGTCTCCGTGAAGAATCGGAACAGCTGTCCCTGTCAGAAGCTCCACCTTCAAGCACTAAGTTTTGGCTTCACTCGCTTAGAGTTCGTCCGTAAGCACATTAGCATACTATGTAAGACGAAGATACGCTGGGAAATAGACAAGATATGGAGTAAGGGAGACTTTGGGTTCGGTGGCAGTGGAAGGCCACTGGCCTTGAGCTGCACTATCATTCCAAGTCCCTGGTTACTGGGCGGATCTGGAGCCAGCAAGGATCAAGATTGTGGTCCATTGAAGAGCACATGTGCAAATTGTTCTATAAACTGTCATTGTCGTTTTCTATTTCTAGTCTGTTGCTTTTTTATATCTTATCTCTATTTTCTTAAACTTCTCAGTGTTTAATAGTTTCTCTAGACAGATAAGATAATAAGATACTTTAATATACATCCCAACAACCGTAATACAATAAATACACAGGAGGAATCCTCGCTTAGAAACTGTTAAGAATTATTAGATCTGAATGCATTTCTGGAATTCAAAATAAATTTATATCCACAACTTATTATTCTGCTTTACCATCTAAATTAAAAAAAAATAAATGATTCAGGGTTCATACTCACATGCCATACATTCAACCCACTCTGTGAGGCCCAGTACAGTACTGTCCATGTACAGTACATACATCAGCTCATTTTCACCTGCCTATCAGACAAACGGTCCACGTCTCCATGAGGACGACACACCTCCTCCTCTCCCATCACCACTCGGCGGTGGAGCGTCCACGACGAAACTGTGAACCCTCGCATCATATTATGTAGGAGAAGAGCTCGACTACGGTCCGTATATCTAACGCGGGGAGGTTTCGACCAAGATGAGAAACCGGAGAACGTCTCAGAGTCCTGAGTTTCCCTTGTACAACTGCATGGAGAAACTCGCCTCGTGGATTAGGAGAGACCACCGACACAAATCAGAAAACAGCGGTATATCCAACTCAACTTCCTTTCCTACGGCCAAGCTTACGAGGAGAGGAAAAAAAAATCTCAACAATGTTATGGCAGTCGCTTTTTTGCCAGAATGACCGATCAAGTCTGACCTTTTCAATGATGTCGAAAAGCATCTAAGACACATGACCGGGTCGATGGAGAGAGAAATGGTCAAGGCAATCCTCGGGATTTTGAAACGGCAATGTATCACATGTCAGAGAAATGTCGGCCTCCGGCGGACATCATGTGTGGACGTCTGCGGTGCTACCTGAGATTTATCGTGAAACTGCAACAGTGTTACATTGGGATGAGGTATCGGGGGGCTTTCTCTGCGCTATTTTTTGACGTATGTACACAGCCGCCAGCGCTTCTTAGCCAAACATACATCTGCACTGAAAAAAAAAAGAAGGAAAGGAAAGGAAAAGAAAAGTTGAATTGATTGGCCTAGACTTGCATGACAAGAGACACTCAGAATGGGGAATTATCTCGAAGCACGTTAGCCGACAGAACTCAAAGTAGATCAAGAGGCATACGCTAAGACCCGGAAAAGATGCAAACGTGATCATCAGTGGCGGACAATCATCATTGAGGACTGCAGTAACTCCGCATAAACGGTACAACCCAAGGCAAGAGCGATAATCGAACCAGCGCAAATCGCCCATCAAGCCTCAGAAATCCTCCGGGCTCTCCAGATCCTCAAGCTTCTGACTAAGGAATCGTGCTAGAGCGCCTGACTTGGATTCAAGTGCAAGCAAGATCGCGGGGGATGAGGAAAGGTTGAGGCTCGCTAGACGTGCAAGATCGTTGCTCCGGTCAATTTCATATTGCTTTTGGAGATTGGCATCAGGATCCACGTTGGGATCGGCGCGACTCTGGGAGGGAGTCACCGCGCCTGGAGTTGGAGGTCGCTGCTGAGGCTGGGAAGGAGATGGATCTCGGTGGGCGTTACGGCTGGTTGAGGCTGAGGCTGTACCATTTGCAATGGCGTTAGGTCCAGCGGAGGCTGCTTCAGCAGTTTTGGTATCGGTCCCTTCGACTCCAGCAGCATTGCTGGCCTCAGCTTCCCGCATTTCCTCCCTGATTTCCTCGTCTGGTAACCTTGACGGACCAACCACCGCGAGTAGGACTTTGTCGGCTATCTTCGTGACAACGGCAACCTGGTTGTCGTGCTCGAAGACAATCGATCCGACGTCGCCCAGTGAACAGGACTGGGCGGTTACAAATGAGGATGGGTGGCTCGCAGGATTGACACCTGTTAAGTTACCACTCGAAAGTGTCTTCGCATAAGACGTATAGGCCGCTCCGTAGGTTGCGCTTAAGTTGCGTAATTGGCGTGTCGGTAGGGGCGAGGCGTATGCGAAAATTGCTCCATTCGTAGCAAACACCCTGCAAATCGTCATCAGTATTTTGTGACTATTGGGTTAAAGTAATCGTACAGTATAGAAGTGATCTCGGGTGGCGAGAGGTTATCCTCTAGCAGGTCGCTGAGGGCCTCCGTGTCGAGCATTCTAATATCTGGAAGCTCTGGAGTCATCGTGTCGTCCTTGCCGCCGCTAGCGTTGTCTGTGTACTGGTCTTGAGGATCAATAGATTCGGGGTACCGGCTGTCCTTACGGGGCGGACAGATGCAGTCTTCGGGGAAGAAAAAGCAGTTGTCCTTGTAGTCCTCGTCGTTGTGGTCGTACTCGATCGGCTCGTCCGAGCACTCGAGCAGGTTCTGTGCGTACTGAACGTGACCCGTTGCCCAATATGGAATAAACGTGACTTCACCGTGACTGGCAGGATGCTGGTGGAAGGAGCCAGCCTGGACTGGATACTCATACTCAGCCATATTCGCAATATGAAGATGTTCCAAATCTCAAAGCGAGAATCGTCAAATGGAAACAAAAATATCCAGGGAAAGATAGCATAAGAGATGTCAAAACTTCTTGAGCCTGGAAATTGCGCAGAGGATGGGACACAGATTATTGTCCAGTGGCACAATAGCTGCACGGGGAGACGATATCCCAGGCGGAGGTTGAATTGAAGGGGAACGTAGACGACCGACATGTGTTTCATGTTGGCTGGACCAAGGAGACGCGACAGCCGCTGCCAATGCAATCATGGTGTGTTTTAGATTGAGGGAAGGGGGTTGATGCTGGCCAGCAGGTGGGGAGGAATGCCAGATGCCAGAGCTGTGACCCAGCATCAGAGGGACAAAACGGCGGTTGAAGAGTGTGACAGCGCATAGGGACAGCAGAATGAGACGCTACCAACCTGAACGGGAGGCTCCACAGAACGGCAGACGTGGGGGGATCGACTGCAGGCTGCTCAAGCCTCGTATACCGCGTTCGCCACGGAGGGCATCGGAGACGAGGGAGAGCGCGATGCTGATGCTCGCACAGGAAGCCCGGCCTGCGGGAGCGCCGCGCTGGGCCCAAACCACGGCCCGCCGGCCGCCTCCGCCGTCCCCGCGGTGTCCAGCCGTGTTGGCCCCCGAGGGCTCGACCACACACAGCTTTCCTTCCGGCTTCTCGTGCAGCTTACTATGGCCCGCGTCTTGTCTGGACTGGTAGCACGTTGTACAGCCTGAGCTGCGTGATCTGCTGATCAGGAAAGGTTCAACAAGACGTTGAAAATCCCGCCGGCATACCCGCATTTCTCCATCGCCAGATCGGATATTTACATTACATGTGCATGGATCCCCGCTGTCCGGGCTGACATCGCCAAGCATCCGTCGCAAGGATATCCTGTTTGATTTCAAGGCCGGAGCTGTCCATCCAAAAATAAACATGCCCTCCCTGTCCTGAATACATACTTTCAACCTCTGAGTATTCGCTGCTGAGCACTGTCACGTGATGAGATAGACATGGAATTTATATATCGAACTATAAATGGATTTGAATAGATTTTTTTTTCCTTCAATGATCTCGTCCAGGAGCGATGACTAGGTACGGTGCACAGAAAAGCATGCACCCTTTCTTCTGGGTGATGGAGTTCCCGTAAAATCATAGTAACCGACCTCTAACATCAGTACTATTTGCTAAGGACGAAGAACATCAGCTTAGCACTTTGTATTGTCACTCTGGTCCAAATTCTGCCATCCGATGCTTTCTGCGACAGCCCTGACAGGTTTACTGTTCTCCGTGCAGTACCTACATTGAGCACCTACATGCATAGATTAAGCACCAAGTTCCAATGAGGCCACCTACCGCATCTTGGTCCTCAGATACTTGGAAACTTGTATCGACTGTCATTGCTGCAGGGAACCGAGATTATCGCGCATTTGCTTAGGTATCCAGGTATTTACCTACTAAGATTTGGTACTAAGCCATCTGTTAAAAAGAAGATATTCAAGTTTCGATGGACCTACGGTTCGATTTATGGAAAAACATTGAAAGGAGCCTTGCACCTAGGACACAGCACAATGGAAGCTTCAGACAAATCAACCTTGGTTGAGTTTATATCGAGCCGGTAAGCGCTCGCTACGTTCGTTCCGGATCGGAGGTATCTACGCTGCATGGCGGCTTTAACAGGGCACAGTCGTAATTAGGAATCCATCATTCTACTCCGGATGATTTCTGAGATTTTGCAGATCATGCTGGAAGGAAGGTGAAGCTGGACTTGCATTATTAATCATCGCCCTGCTGCGGTCGCAAATCTCTCCGGGATTTTCATAGTTGGAATAGCGTCATAGGTTTACACGCACCCCACTTGCGTCTCGAGAGGGGTTCTCCTCACGTTGCCTGCTTATCCATCCTTTAGAAATCTGCCCCCCTCTCCGTTCCTCCATATATGTCCCTCAGCAGCCGCATCTTTCGCTACAACTCACTTTTCCACAAGGTACCCGTACCAAGCCTTCGCGTTGCACAAGGTACGTTGCCCTAGGGATCACGCTTCCCCACACCACTGGCCACAGGAGCTCACGCGTCGACGCAGGACCGCGCAGGACACTCGCAACCATGGCTGCCGCTACAGACACTTCTAAATATAAGCTCAATCGTGCGTCTCTGGTTCCCGTCTTATCTCGGCATTGGCACACAGGTTGCACTGACGATGGCGATGGCTCGGAGCAGATACTATGATTCGGGTAAAGGACCCGAAGAGATCACGTACGTGCCCGTCGATCCCCCTGCGCTTTCACTTTCCCCGCAGTTTGCTGACGCTAGCCAGTTGAGTTCTATAAGTTCCTGGGACTCAACCAGATCAACAAACTTGACTTTCCTGAGAGCAAGTTCTCGCTCTACTTCCTCGCCTACAACGGCCCCTCTTCTCTCCAGGGCGACCGCCACTGGACAGACCGCAACGGAGTCCTCGAGCTCACTCACAACTATGGCACCGAGGATGACCCCAACTACAGCGTCGTGAACGGAAACACCGAGCCATACCGTGGCTTTGGACACATCGCCATCTCTGTCGACAACATCGAGGCGGCGTGCAAGAGGCTCGAGGATGCGGGCTACCCCTTCCAGAAGAAGCTGACAGAGGGTCGGATGAAGAATATTGCATTTGTCAAGGATCCCGATGGATACTGGGTTGAGATCATCCGCCGGCACGATGAGGATGTCGGAGCGGCAACCGATCCAGCCACCTACAGGTTGAACCATACCATGATAAGGGTCAAGTCGGCGGAGACCAGCTTGAAGTTCTACCAGGAGGTCATGGGAATGAAGTTGCTGCGGACCTGGGAAAACAAGGACGGTGGTTTCAACCTATACTTCCTCGGATACCCCGGGTCGAACCCAAGTGTCAAGGAGGATGCTAAGAATCCCGTGGCGGAATGGGAGGGTCTGTTGGAGCTGACCTGGAACTACGGCACCGAGAAGCAGGAGGGCAAGGTCTACCATGACGGAAACTCGCAGCCACAGGGATTCGGTCACATCTGTAAGTTGAAGACCGTGACGTCTTTTCCAGTTGACTGTCTTCTAACCATTGCCTTTCCTGCAGGTGTCTCCGTGGATGATATCGAGGCCGCTTGCGCTCGTTTCGAGTCGCTGAACGTGGAGTGGAAGAAGCGCCTCACCGATGGAAAGATGAAGAACATTGCTTTCATCCTGGATCCGGATGGCTACTGGATTGAAGTGATTCAGAACGAGGGAATCAAGCGAACCACCGACTGGTGACTCTGTAGATCTAGTCTGTAGGTGGTCTATAGCGCCTTCCAACCTAAATTGACTTTCGAGTAATCTGCTCTTCGGATCAAGGGGAAGAGAGTATAGGCTAGAAATCGTAAAGGGCCAATGTAATTGTCGACGCTCGATTCATGGAGAAGATTTTCGTACCGTAGCTCCTTCTCGTCCGTAAGGTTGGTAAGTCCGGCCAACGTCCATCATATCGGCTTGACGGGAGACTCTGGAGTTGGATATGATGTGGGCATGCGTTCGCTGCCGAAATGAAGCAATCGTATCCTTCCAAGGTTGGATTGATGGCTTCCAGAACTCGCTCGGAATGACTCTCTGATAGCCATCCATGGATGACGCCCTTCCACGCAAAGACTTTGCCAAAAGCCGACAGCACTGGTCTTGGCGCCGACGTAGCTCCCGTACGTGACCCGTTCCAGGGCGGGAAGCAACGCCGGCTCCCAACGCGATTCGACACAGTTTATATAAATTTTTTTTCACGATTCACGTGGCCTCCGGCGCTGGCCACACCCTTCTTGTTTAATTCCAGAGATTCAAACAGCTGGCTGGGGCTGATTATTCATCAGCTTTTGGGCCTGCTCAGGCGTGTGCCGTGGTCATAGGCGAGCAGCTTGTCGAGTGTGGGTCCTCCCCGCCAACAGCGCCTCCCCGGTCCTGTGACCTACCTAAAGCTCAAAGACCGACAAAAGCCCCGTCGAACGTGTCCTCCGCCGCTCTGCGCACCGTCGCAAGATTGATCATGTCTTCGAAATATTCGCCCCCGGATGTGGGATAACTAACAGGGTTCGCGATCTTTCCCCCTCGGCAGACTCTTTGGCGCGTCGTCTGGGCCTTCTGGGCCGCCTGGCACCATGCAGGAGGCATCAGAACAGCCGAAGAAGGCGCCTCGAAAACATGTCACGACTGCTTGTGTGCCGTGCAGGGAGAGCAAAATAAGGGTAGGCTGGACCTCAGATGGGAATGCTTCGTGCACTAACTAATTGTCTTGTGCCCAGTGTGATGGGGGCACTCCCAACTGTCAGAACTGTCAGAAGAAGAGGAAGGAATGCAGGTATCAGCATGGAGACGATAAGAGGAAGTAGGTTTTACGCTCTACTTCCCACATCTTTTCTTTTGTGGACTGGTTTGAAGTGTCGCGGCATTTGTAACAAGAAAATCTTTCTGTTTTGGATTTTGGTGTCCATGCAGGCCTGCAGACGCAGACCCGAGTGTCCTACGCTGCAGGGAACCGTTGCTGACCGTGCCCCCTTGTCAGGGTGTCCCTTCGCGCTGCGACAGAGCTGTTTTCTGCAAGAATTGACCAGCTTTGTCAGTTTATCTATGATCATGGGCTGGAACCGCCTCCCATGAAGCCCGAGGAGGAAGCTGGGATGAACAAGGTGCTGGACACCCTGCAGATTCCTCGTCGGCAATTGAGAAAGAATCCCTCCACTAGCAGCAGCGGAGTCGTCTCTTCTCAGTCTCTAGCGCATTCATTCCCTTCCTCTGTGAAGGGGTCTGATCTGACTCTAGCAGGACAGTCGCATCGAACGAGTGAGAGAGATCTCGCTCAGTCTTCTCACGGCCAGGTTGCAAGTAAATCCTCTCTTCCTTCAGTGACAGCAAACAGAGATGTCAGAAGCGCAAGTGGAATGACTTCTGGTTTTAACAGTCACTACAATTCTTCCGACTGGGACTTCACTCTGCCAAACGCAGAGAGCCTAGATACCATATACGCTAATATTGATCGTTCCAGCAGTATGTCCGCAGACAGTGGTGTTGTGAGTCCTGATGGCATGTCTTTAGGGCAGGAGATGGCGCAGCCCCCAGGAGCTCGACTGGAACAAGCCCAAGGCGACGTGGAATATGACACAGATAGTGGCGATGAAGCGGAGAAGGAGCTCATTGAACAGCTGTCATCCCGCATGGGAACTCTGAAGCTCGCTGGGGACGGCCATCTACGCTATTATGGTCCGACTTCAAATCTCAACCTGATAGATGTTTCTGCGACGGAACAGCGTCCACGCCCAGACGCGCGAACCGTCCGCCAGGACGGTCAGGACATCTTGAACCACTTACGCGTTGGACAGGCTGTGGACCCGGCCCTTGAGGACCATTTGATTGAACTCTATTTTACATGGCAGAATCCTAGTTCTTATGTAGTTGACAGGGAGATGTTTATGACTGCCAGAGCTAAGTGGAGGAACGAAATGGATGACACTCCTTTTTACTCCGAGGTTCTGGCCAACGCAATGTATGATACAGTGATTTCAAATATATTAATTGCTCTCGGCTGTATTGCTAATCGAAGCAAACAGGTGTGCACTGGGAAGTGCATTCGAAGCACGTTATCATCCTACATTTGTTACGTTCCCAAAATCGCTTGCGGAGTTCTTTGCCGACAGGGCTAAAGCTCTTCTTGAGATAGAGCTGGACTCTCCTTGTGTTGCCACTGTACAAGCGCTAGTGATTCTCAGCTGCCATGAGGCAGCCTCAAATCGCGACGCTCGTGGCTGGCTCTATAGCGGTATATATTAGAGACTCATATTACACAAGTTGATAAATTTTTTAACTGAGACTAACTGATGCCGAAGGGATGTCAATGAGACTTGCGTTTGACCTTGGCTTACAGGTCGATATGACACCGTACGTCGAGAAGGGGCACATGAGTGCTGCCGAAGCTCATGTCCGACGAGTGGCTTTCTGGGGAAGCTATGCCGCGGACCAGTGAGTGCTGCTGGTTGGTTAGAATGTCCTAGGGACATGCTAACGCAGCGTAACTCAAGTTTCTGGGGCTTCTATCTAGGCAGGCCCTTCCGTATGAATGCTGGGGATATCTCTGTCCCTAAGCCGGCATCAGACCTTGAACGAGCGAAAGAAGAAATTTGGTATCCATACGGAATGACAGACTCTAGGACAGGTGCACACCATATGGGATTGAAGAATCCAAGCGAGTTGATCAGCAGGCAGTTTGCTCTTCTTTGGGAGATGATATCTCCCTTGGGTCATATTCTGTAAGGTTTCATCTATGCGATGACCTTCACCGAAGCTAACACGTTCGATAGATATGGTTGCTCCGACATTGCCAGGCATGATTTGCAAAGATTAAACTACAAAGTCACCGAAGATCTTTTTGCTTGGAAGGCCAATCTACCTTCCAATCTTCAAGTGGATCCGGACAATGATACCGTCCCTGTCTTACCACACCTTTTAATGCTACAGTACGCCGTGCAATTTTTTTTCTTCCTTCTGTCAGGTCTGTTTGAAAATCGCGGCGCAAACTAATCGAACGACAGTATGCAATACCACCAGATTATAATCTTTGTCCATCGACCTTGGGTATCGAAGAGCTACATCCAGCCCAATAATCCACGGCAGGGCCCGGGTTATCTTCACGCCCGGAGGATGTGCATCGAGTCCGCAGCCTCCGTTGCCAAGCTCCTTCGTATCTACGAGAAACACTATACATTCCGCCGCATCAATAACCAGGTTGTTGCCATCATATTTACCGCAGCTCTCATGCTCATCTTTGTGACTATATCCACATCTTCACAGGCCCCTGGCAGGACCAGCGGCGAGAACCAGAATGCAGAAATGGTGGCACATTTAAATGTCTGCTTCCGCGCCCTGGATGAGCTGGGGCAGTCGTTTGAGAATGCAAAACGGACTCGGGATTTCCTCGTCAGCTTGCAGCGAAGGTGGCAGGCCCGCATGCGCAAGTCCGGCAATGCTGCACCGAAGCGTCTGATGAGTGCCTCGCACTCGTCAAAGTCGCAGGCGGATTCTGGTTCAGGACCAGAATCGTCGTCGAGGAAGAAGTCTCGATTGGGCTCCTCTTCAACAACAAGTAGGCAGGACGTTGCTTCTTCTTTACCTCCATCGACGACGACGATTCCCATCTCCACGGCCCCTACCACTACGGCCCCGCTGGAACCACCACAACAACGAGCTACCACACAACATCAACATCAACATTACCAGCAGCGTGGCCACCCGGAGAGTGGAGGAGCTCCAGGAGACCTGAATTGGATTCACAACAACGACCTCCGGTTTCTTTCGGAGAACCTAGGAGGTGACGGGCTGTACCAGCCAAACCCTGGGGCATACACGGATAACAGCACCATGCTGCCTAGTCTCTCTGACATCGACGCGTGGTGGGACTCGCCGAATGCCACTTCGTTCGGAAGCTGAGCTGCGTTAGTGTCGTTGTGCATGCATGCATGCATTATCTTTTCCGTTGTAACCGATAGATAGAGGCTGGGAAGGAATGGCTCTGTATTATCTTTAAATAATCTATTTAGACTTGCGTGGATTTTTACCGGGATCTGCATAGAGTTCGATTCGACCGAGAGGGAATGGGATATCAAGTCGTGGTATATGTTTGTGCCGTTTGTCGAGTGACGATACCTTGAGTTGATTACCCTATTCTATTCTACTCGATCCTAATGATATATGTCAGTTCCACACGCAAGACACAGAGAATACACATTATTCAATAATACAAATCGCCGAGGTCGCAAGTCTAGCCTGACGATGCGGTCTGCGGGCCAGCTCGGCCCGGACAAGTAGCCGACCGGAGGCTTTCCCGTCGGAGGCCCAGACGCCTCCGCATGTCTCCCGCTGGGCAGCTCCGCGCAGAAACCCCATATAAGGCCTCCTCCCCGACACTCGCGGCCTGTTCCTTTCCACCATGCTCTTTGTCTCTTCTTCTCTGTCCTCTCCGCGCTCTCTACACTTTCTAAAGAGTCCCATCTTTTCAGTGTTGACACCCTCCGACACCCATATCGCATGAACCAGGTCCAGTGACCGCCCTACCTTTCCCCGCATCTCCAGAAACTCAAGCCTAGGTCCGACAACAACAATGGCACCCATATCCCCCGCGATCAGGGTAGCCCCCTCCGCCGCCTCCAGGGCCCTCAACCTCCTCCGCACCGTGCAGTTCACCCACCCGCCCACCTGCCCCTGCCACTCCAACCCGAGCCACCACCATCACCAGCAGCAGCAGACGCTGAACCATGTCCGGCGGCACCTCGCGACCCCCGTCGACCCGTCCCGCCAGAAGGAGTACGCCTTCGAGATGGCGGCGTCGAGCATCCGGTTCGGTCCCGGCGCGACCAAGGAGGTCGGGATGGACTTGAAGAACCTGGGCGCGAAGAAGGTGTGCGTCGTGACGGATGCCAATGTGGGCAAGTTGGACGCGATGAAGCAGGTCGTGGAGGCGTTGACGAAGGAGGGAATCGAGTTCACGGTGTTTGATAAAGTGAGGGTGGAGCCGAAGGATAGTTCGTAAGTTTATGCTGTTCAAGCTCTGCTTTCGTCTGATCTGGGATAACATGAGAAAGTGAAGAAAGGGAGCTGTTAGCTGACTGCTTGTAGAGTCAAGGAAGCAATTGCATTCGCCAAGCCTTACAATCCGGATGCTTTCCTTGCTGTCGGTAGGTTCAGACATCAAGAATACTGTTTCTACACTATTTAGATTAGATCTCTGATCTCTCCCAGGCGGTGGCTCCGTCATCGACACCACGAAGCTCATGAACCTCTATACCGTCTTCCCCGAGGCTGACTTCCTCGACTTCGTCAACGCCCCTCTCGGCAAGGGTCTCCCCGTCACTAAGCCATTGAAGCCGCTGATCGCGATCCCGACCACGGCCGGCACCGGCTCCGAGACGACTGGAACTGCCATCTTCGATCTCGTGTCCAAGAAGGCCAAGACGGGCGTCGCCCACCGCAACCTGAAGCCCACCCTCGGCATCTGCGACCCCCTCAACACGCGCACCATGCCCTCCGCCGTCCACGCCTCCTCCGGTCTGGACGTGCTCTGCCACGCCCTGGAATCGTGGACCGCGATCCCCTTCAACGAGCGTGTGCCCCGTCCCACGAACCCGATCAACCGCCCCGCCTACCAGGGAGCGAACCCCATCTCCGACATCTTCTCGCTGCAGGCCCTCCGCAGCACGGTCAAGTACCTGCCCCGCGCCGTGAAAGACCCGGATGACTTCGAGGCGCAGTCGCAGATGCTCCTGGCCGCGACGCTGGCGGGCGTCGGGTTCGGCAACGCCGGCGTCCACCTCTGCCACGGCATGAGCTACCCGATCTCGGGCCAGAACCCGGGCTACAAGCACAAGGGCTACGCCGTCGACCACCCGATCATCCCGCACGGCGTCTCCGTCGCCGTCACGGCCCCCGCCGTCTTCCGCTTCACGGCCCCGTCGAACCCGGACCGCCACCTCGCCGCCGCGGAGGCCTTCGGCGTGGACGTCTCCAACGTGAAGCGCGAGAGCGCGGGCGAGGTCCTGGGCGACGCGATCGCCGAGTTCCTGATCAAGCTGGGCGACCAGCCGCGCGGCCTGAAGGCGCTGGGGTTCAAGCCGTCGGACATTGACGGGTTGGTCGAGGGCACGATCCCGCAGAAGCGGGTGCTGAATCTGGCGCCGAACCTGAGTGGGGAGCTCGATGCGGAGAGGGAGGAGCTGAGGAGGCTCTTTGAGCGGTCCATGGAGTACTAGTTTAGTCGGTTTTGACGATTTGATGAGTTATTTATGCTACGTCATCCGTCCAATTTTGCATTTGTGTATATATATAACATGCATTCCTAGGGCGAGTGCCGCGAGTTAAGAGTCATAGCTTTTGGATATATGAATCGGTCATGAAGAATTTGATCTGCAAAGAGTGTACAAGTTTCTCAAAACATCGACAATGCTATCTACCATTAGCATGCCTGCCCGCCATATGTGGGACTGGTGAGTAAGAGAGAAAACCTCTTTATGCATGTTCAAGCAAGTGACAGGGACTTGGCTTTTGCGTGTCTCGTATATCTCATGCAGTGATTATCATAAATATATCTCGACCATCTGCTGTCGATGCCATCTTGCTGTCTGTTCCTGTCCCGGCACAGTTATATATATAGCTTCAGGCATCACTTGTGGAGTCCGCTGATCAGGGATATATGATGTCTAGAGAAGTAGACGGGGCAAGACAGTTTGCAGACTGTACCATTCTTCAGGACCTACTCGACAGTTACCTATGTAATGTACCCAGATATCGTCCCTTCTGTCCGATTTGGGATGGGCTCTTTGGATGCGGGTCCGCAAGTTTTGTGTGTGTACGCGCGCCTGAATAGGTCAGTCCATTATTTATTCGGCCGATAGAAAATGGCATGCCTGGGGTAGCAACGCTGCAGACCATCTTTCATTTGTGGGGAACTCCGGGGGAACTCCGGGGGAAGGGAGCTCCAACCCCACTGTCAGAGCGTGTGGGGCCTCTTGGGTCGAGATTCCTTTAGCTCGTCCATCATGTCATCATTTATTGCCTTGTCGGAGAAAAACTTATGTATTGCCCCCTAGGACAATTTGTTTTCCGTTCCCAGGTAAACTAAATCGACCGTTGCGCGTTGGAAAAAGGGTGTAATAGTATTAGCGTTAAAGTCGGATTCCACTACGTCCAAGTCAATTGATTACAACATATGGAAGAAATCAAATGATTAGGTAGTTAGTAGATTAATTATCGTCAATCGTCGATCTCCTCGATGACGGTTAGCACGGCACCCTTGCCCTTGCTACCGTCAGGATCGTCGTCGTCGTCTTGCAGCTCATCATCGTATACGATCTCCGCTCCCAGCATCCCCATCGACGACGCGATACGGTCCAGCCAGGTGACCATCCCAGGATCTGTCGCGTCAGATGTCTTCGACGGTCCACGACCGAGATCGGAGACGACGCGGAACGGGAGACAGAACGTCCTGGGCGTGTCGTGCACGGTGGAGACGGTCCGCGGACTCGACCCGGAGCTACTTGAAGAAGACGGTGATGACATTGATGGGGAGCCGAAATCAGCAGACGGTGTAGGTGAGGGGACCTCCTCGACTACTCGCGAGGACGAGCTTGTGCCCGAGGGCTCTGGCGAGGGGACCCTGATCGTCCGGAGCAGCTGGTCGAGAACCGCGACGGCGGTGTTGGCTCCACGCAGGAGGAGAGATGGATATGTTTCGGGAAAAACTGTGGGAACCGGTCCGACGAAGTTGCTGCTAGGTCTGTATACGAACCCATGCGTCCGCTGGCTGTGTGCGGCAATGCAGGACGCCAGTTCGTCGATTAGCACGACAAGCCTGCTGCGCGTGTCGCGGATGCGTTGGACAAGAGAGATTACTTCCTCGGGAGGGGTTAACGGGGTGATGGCGCGCGCTTCGCTCAGGTACCTCGGACACTTTGCCATCTCCATAAAGACCGATTCAGATACATTGACGAAGGCAGCCCACTCGTCTGGCTTCTGCGAGTCCTCCGCCCGCGTTTTCATGGACAATTCTTGCCACTCTTCCTCGTCTAGGAAGCACGGCTTCCCCTCCAGGAACGCCGCCGCGAGCAGGAATCCTCTGCATGCAAAGTAGCATAAACGGGCAAATCCGGACGCGTAGGCCTTCACACCACGGCTAAGCATCAGACGCTTGATCCCGTCGGCATGACGGATCCAAGCGTCTTTGGTCGTCCGCGCGTACATCTCGTAGATGCTCAGCATTATGACGGTGCTGAGAATGTCATCTGACATTGCCTCGTCCGTATCCAGGGCCCGGATAACCTCCTTCAAAGCTACTCCGTACATCTGCCGACTGACCCTGAGGAAGCGCGGGTCGTTGGTCAGATTTGCCAGGTATACAGCGCTGAGGCAGCAGACGCTCGCATCTTGGTAGGGATGGGAGCCGAATCTGTGCACAATGTGCTCTGGGAAAGACAGGTCAGTTCCTGATCGAAATTTGTTCTGCAAATAGAACGTAGGAAACGCTGCGGAGACGAAGTCTGCGAACATTCGCGGCTGCTGGCTGACGAAGGCCTTGCGGACGAGGGACGGAGAGAAGCTCTCGTCGATGGAGGCTGCAGAAGCCTGGAGCTTCATCAGCGCCATTGCATTCTCCTGAATCGTTCTCGTGGCGGACGGAATGGGTGCTCGACCGCCGTCCCCGCCGCTGTCCGGATGGACGCTGGATCGCCGTGATGACTGCTGATGCCGCCGCCGCAAACCGGGACCCTCGTCCCGGAACTTCAGGTCGCGGTTATATCCTGGACAGGGGGATCCGTATCTTCGACATTGTGTGCACTCCGGACGGCGCTCGTCACACTGGTTCGCCCGCAGCCGTTCATGGGCAGTGAGTCCATGTGGTTGTAGAGCGCATCGTTGAACGGACGCGAGATTCGTCTACTGACCTTGATATGCCTCTCGCGGCAGAGGGAGCAGCCTTTGCTGTAAGGAACGCCGACCATTGCGCCGTCATTCCCAAGCCCTCTGGTCGAAGCGCGGCCTCGAGGCGGAGGAGCTAGACCCGGGCATTGACGAAGACACTTTTGCTTCCCAAGGCAAGATCGGACGAGCCACCGGTGGAAAGTCGATGCGGCATCAACCAAGTCCAACCCAAGCTGAGAAAGGAGAGACGAGACGGGGGGGTTGAATTATTATGCAGACAAGAGAGGACTGCAGGGTGATAGGAAGAACGGAGAACGGGCGGACACACGGACTATGTACCTGATCGCGGATATGAGGTGAAAATGGGATGAAGATAGTAGCAGCTGTGTCGGGGTGACCGGACCTTGCCCGTGGTGGACACCGGCGTGGGCGGGGGATGACGGGAGCGGCGAAAGCGCGCCGTGGAGACGTCCACCGACAGCTCGATGTGCGGTCTTCAGTTCATGCCGGTGCTGGAAGACCGCTGGTCCACCTAGGCGTCGGCGATAGCTAAGCAGGTTCTGAGTTACCTAACAGTTAGTATACTTGTTTTCAAGTCAGCGGCGGGCAATAGTTCAAGCGAACCTGTCAATGCCATTTAAACGCTCAGTCTTTGTTATGCCGAAGTCGCCCAACAAGCCGAAGTAGAGGTCAGCCAGTCTCAGCTATGAGAATCGAGAAGATCCCCACCCTGGATTTGTTGCGTGTAGTATGCCTGACGGCTTGAGCCTCGTACTACGACAAATAGGCATGTCGCGCTTGCATCTCACAGAAGATATCTGTGGAGGTCGCACAGAGAATTTCAGCGAATTTCAAGGCAGCCGTCTGGCCAGCGCGGGCTGGGAAACGCCGTCTCAGTCTTACAAGATGCGTCAGCAAAGATGGCTTCAAAGAGATTACCATCAAGACAAGGAGACCAGGGGTCTTGGAGGAGACGTCGGTTCTATGAAAGTCGCCCGTGCCGGATACAGCCGTCTCTAACACAACAAGGGGAAAAGGTCTTCAGCGGTCTCCAGGGAGTATGTACTGCATCCATCATCCGGGAAGAGAGAGAGCTATGTACAAAAGAGGAAAACAAAAACGAAGAGGGAGGAGGGATAACGGATCGACACGAAAGGGCCATGGAGGGCCATGGTTCAACTGGGAGAACCAGAGGGAAATGAAAATAATAATATTTTACAGCACATACCCTCATTGCTTGCACTCACAGATAAATGGCTAAGTCTTCTAACTCCAACAGCTCTGGGCCCAACATATTGGAATTTGCGAAGAAGCGAATTTCGTCCATTGTTAAAGAATGTGGTTGCAAACAAACAGGCCGCATTTGTCTAACCAGGCCTTGATCCGCAGAACCAGTGAGTGGATTTACAGATCCTGCATCCTATGCAGCATTGGTAATAATTTCCTTGAAGATTAATATTAGAAACGAGACTGTGCTGACAACCACAGGTGACACATCCGTCCCGCGTCGGAAGAAGCCAGGAAAGGACATTGGGGAGATGGCAACTGCTCGAGTGACGGGGCTGCATAAGAGCCCGCCTGCCCTGCCACTATCGCCGTACAGTCGCATCGGAAGCACGTCGGGCTGTAGCAACCCGTGTCGAGATTGCCCTCTGGCCCGTGTCTTTGCGTGTTCGCTCTGCCCCTTCCTTGATGGATATCTTTCATTTAAATCGGAGGAGACATGAGCTAGCAGCAGTGCCTGCCATGTGTCCTCTTTTCACCGCTGGGATAGTATTTTTATCTGTTATTCTTACATGTCCTGCATGCAGCAGTAATCACCATGCCTCTCCTGAACAACACGCAGCGCTACAAGGTCCTCGTCCCGGAGAAGCTCTCGCCAGATGGACTCGCTCTGCTTCGAGGCGCTCTCGAGGTCCACGAGCGCAGAGGTCTGAACGCGGAGGAGCTGCTAAGGATCATTCCCGAATATGACGCTCTGCTCGTAAGATCGGAGACAAAGGTGACGGCTACCTTGCTGCAGGCAGCGAAGAAACTCAAAGTCGTCGCGAGAGCGGGTGTCGGAGTGGACAATGTTGGTGAGTGACCATTACGAACATTGTTCGACTCCGAGGACAGTCGGATTCGTTCTAATTTGTCATTTTAGACGTTGAAGCAGCGACGAAGCTTGGAATCGTTGTGGTCAACTCCCCTTCAGGAAACATCCAGGCCGCTGCAGAGCACACGATTGCCCTGATGATGTCAATGGCAAGAAATATCCCAGACGCGTGCAGCAGCGTCAAGGGTGGAAAGTGGGAAAGGAGCAGATTCGTTGGAGTGGAGGTCAAGGGGAAAACCCTGGCAATCATTGGCTTGGGGAAAGGTGCCAAAGTATCCTCTTGTACTCAGCATTCAGAACTGATACATTTGTGACACAGTTGGCCTAACCGTCGCGAGGCTTGCGAAAGGCCTGGGCATGAGCGTGACCGCGCTTGATCCATATGCCTCTCCTGCTGTCGCTGAGTCTGCTTCGGTAACCCTCGTCTCGTCCCTAGCTGAGCTGCTTCCAACCGCAGACTTCCTCACGATCCACACCCCGTTACTCGCGTCCACCAGGGGCATGATCTCCACTGCAGAACTGGGGCAGTTGAAGGCAGGGTCGCGTATTCTCAATGTGGCACGTGGCGGAACGATCGATGAGACTGCTCTGCTGGCTGCTCTGGAATCCGGACATCTCGCTGGCGCTGCTATCGACGTCTTTACTGCTGAACCACCGGCTCCGGACTCCAGCGCGGCAAAGTTGGTCGCTCATCCACGGGTGGTGGCCACACCTCATCTGGGTGCATCGACGGTGGAAGCACAGGAAAACGTTTCCATTGATGTCTGCGAACAGGTCCTCCAGATTTTGGAAGGTGCTCTGCCTCGTAGTGCAGTGAACGCCCCGCTAATCTTGCCGGAAGAGTACAAGAAACTGCAGCCATTTGTTCACCTCGTCGAGAAGATGGGAAGTCTGTACACCCAACATTACACCTCCGCAACTGCCGGACCAATGTATAGGAGCACGTTCGATCTCATCTATCAGGGAGAAGTCGCAAGCATCAGCAACACAAGGCCGCTGCTCGCAGCTTTAATCAAGGGTCTGATGACTCCAATCAGCGGCTCTGCGGGTGTCAATATCAACATTGTCAACGCGGAACTCATAGCACGCGAACGCGGCATTGTTGTCAACGAACAGCACTCGCGTGATCCTTCAACTCACCCATATTCTTCGCTTGTGACTTTGGTTGCAAGATCACCATCGCGAGCATCCTCGTGCATAGGCGAAGACTTTAACAAGGCAGTCCCGTCCCTCCGTCAGCAACATCATCATATCATCTCGGGTACTTGCTCTGGGTCACAGCCGCTCATAACCCGCTTAGACCGCTTTCAGACCTCGTTTGTTCCCGAGGGCACACTGCTCATTTGCGACAACTATGACTCTCCCGGGAAAATCGGGTTCGTGGGGAGCATTCTGGGCAGAGAAAACGTCAACATCAATTTCATGGCAGTCGCTCCGGTGTCGAAAGAGCTCACTATTGGGGCCAATAAAGGCACTCTCGATACGCTCGCGATAAGCTCTGCAAGTGCCATTCCCGGAAAGGTTAGCAAGGAACCAGAGTCTGCCAGAGAGGCCTTGATGATCCTCGGTGTCGATAGACCCGTCGAAGGACGGGTTGCGGATGACTTGGTACAAGAAGGTGGAGTGCTGAGCGCGAGCGTTGTCACTCTTTAGTGGTGACTACCTACTTGGAGTAAACACACCGAACACTGTATGATAATCCGTCGTTTGTATTAGGTATCATGGGGGCCTGCATAGATACTGTTCAACAAAACTAGGAGATGCACTAGTATAAGGACGACGCATCTCCATGGAGGCCCACTTGCCTGGGAATGCCACCAACTGGATGTACGACTGGATCTTGTCTGTTACGACCAACGCCTGGTTTGTCACTTGAGGTCAAGATGGGATCAACCCTTCACCACGTACTGCCAGGCGAAATAGACGTGTTAGTCTTTTCATGGACACCAAGGATATCAAGAATGAGATTTATGTAGCAACAGATCCAGATGCGATTCCAAGCCAGACAAAGCCATTCAAATTTAAAGTGTTACACAAAGAAGTAAGGTAAGTCTGTATGCTTGCGCATGGTCCATACGTTACTTGATGCCGAAGGTATCTATCGACTTAGTGACTGCTTGATCTTTATGTTTCCAATCAAGACAGGTATTCAGAGTTAGGGCCTAGGGCTTTTACCCCGTGACCCCTGAAGGCAACAGATCCATCATCCATCTTTTGGCTAGCTTGCGCGCCGCCGTCGCCCCTGACAGACTCAAAAATGAGCCATGCTCGATCACAGTGCAATCATTCTCCATTAATCGTATGGATTGAGCCCACTCGTGCAAGCTGATTCTGCATACGGCATCTATTGCGTATGCGTCGATAGGAGGAATCAGGGGCATGGAGTTCTCAGTGATGATGCCCGTGCTTTAGCAGGCATTACCCCTGTGAGTCTGACGCATCACCTTCCCTGAGACAAGAAGCGGCGTCGCTAACGGCCTTGCAGAACACAAGGGCTATTATTTGGACGTTGTTAGCTTTAACATCCAACAGATGATTTTAATGGAAATTTCCTACTGGCGCGACATCTTCAGAGACTACAGTACTGCCCGCGGTCGGGGCTTGTATCGTTTTGCGTTATCAAGCAGGTCCTTTTTTTTTCCAGTCATGGAGACTTGGCTACAATTACCAACAGACGATCAAGACAAGCCTCTATCAACCACTTAGTACCTAACAGTGGGAGAAAAACGATCGGCTACCTTGTTGTATGAATCCACCAGCTGATCCTTCACGCAGTCCAAGCTACTACACAGTACTGTCGTTGTCAGGTACTGTTGTTAAACCTGCTTCGGAACCCCGTCTATTGATAACAATATTCGGAGGCTATAGAACACCTTTTTTTTGTTATAGCGCCCAGAGACAATCTCGAGGAGCTGGCACTCATTTTAATCATCAGAAAAACAGGACCTTCTAGCCGGTCGCCCACCTTTATCAACTTGTATTAATACTACGGAGACATTGTCAGAAAGCTATTCTATGGTTCAGAATGGAGTATATTAACCCGAGACAGGGTCCAATGTCCATTTTCTCCTCTTTCCAAGTCAACTCGATGTGCGTGTTGGTAAATCTCGCGACCTAGATACCTCGTATCCTGGGTTGAACATAATTATGACAGACCTTACAACTCCTTTTAATTGTGGGATTGACGCAGTCGAAATCGACTCTGAAGTATGCCTGGTGTATGTCGCTCGATATACATAACTCACGCTTATTGGCGGCCGGATACAGGGTCCAGACTCGGATTCGGCGTACGGCGATGAGCTGTATGTTCCCATCACACATTCCCATCAGCAAATCTGATATCTAATTGTCTAGGTCGGGCTATTCCGAATCGCTGAGTTCCAGTGCCCGTGACTATGAGTGGAAACACGGCCGTCGCTATCACGCCTACCAATCCGGGAGTAAGCTGGAGCCCCTGGACAGCTGGAGAGGATATCGCAGTAGGTACATTAGTACATAGCTAATGGTGGGGGCGCTGCGTCTGAGGAGGTTTTGTATAATGGCCCAATGACGAACGCGAACAGAATTGTCGTCCATGTGGCGTTCGAGGGATAGCTTCACTTCGCTCTGACTGGAAACGCCGAAGGAATGCGGATACCCAATATAGGCACTGGCACGGGCATGTGGGCAACTGAAATGGGTGCGTACCGAAGGGCATAGATGAAGTACAGTGCGGCTGATGTTATCCAGGACCCCGTTATCCGTCCGCTGAATTGGTGTGTCCGATACCATTGTCCATATGCAATCACATGGAGATTAACAGGTGACAGATTTTTGGCAATGACTGAGCCCGATCCAACCGCGGTGGTAAAGAATGATAATTAATTTAGTCACTTTCATCCAGCAACTGATATTCGCAGGACGCCTCCAAACGTGAAGTTCATTGTTGACGATGCTGAGGCTGACTGGATATCCGAGAGGCTGTATGACTACATCCACTGCCGATACATGGCCGGCGCAATCCAGATTACGATACGCATCTACGTTCCGAAGATGGCACCCTCAAACCAGGTAATAAAGTCGCGGAAATGCTCGAGCTTCTGCATGTCGCGTTGGAGAAGGTCGGGCGCATTCTCAGCCCCGGTCCGCTGCTGGAAGGTTGGGTGAGAAATGCTGGATTCGTGAACGTCAACCATCTCCTTATGAGACTCCCCGTGGGTACCTGGCCGAAAGACAAACGACTGGTAAGTTCAGTATCTAATCAGTCTCTGTCTACGCCTTTCACCGGAAGAGGAATTTCTATTTCAAGTAAGATTTTTGAAGATGGCTGGTTTCCTGGCTAACTTGGTCCTTTTTAGAAAGAAATCGGAGCCTATATGACCCTTCTGTACACAGAAAGTATCGACGCCTTCACCAACGTACCCTTTACGCAGGTATTGGGGTGGAGTAAGGAGCAGCTGGAGGCCTTCAACGACGAAGTTCGGCGAGATGCGCTGAATTGGGAAGTCCACGCCATGCACTATTAGTGGGTTTTCCAGGCCCCCTTTCTTCCAACTCGCTTGTTTATTGTCATGCTGGACTGACTATTACTGTTTCCAGTCACATCGTTTTCGCGCAGAAGCCGATGAATTGAGGAGGTCTTTTTCCATCCGGAGCACCGTGTGGTGCATTGTCCTCAAACAGAACATAGCCTGGTTCTGAGAATCTGGAATATCCTGGCTCGCTCTCTCTCTCTCTCTCTCTCTTCAACTGTCTGATATAAAACTCCGCTTCGAAGGTACGTTTATTTAGTGTTGTTCACCTGCAATATCTTTTTAGGCCATCATCATCTTCTTCATCTCAAGTCATGTCCAGAGCTGTTGCCAAGATGAATGCAGCCTGTGACAAATTGGTTTTGTCTACACTGTGAGACCCCAGCTGACTTGTATGTACAGGTGCAGTCCAGCATGCATGTAATGTACATATGTCCATGCATGCATAATCACCACAATCCTGTCACTGACTCGCCTAATGCTAAGAGATAAATAATGTCTATTTAGATAATAACTAAGACTCCATCAAACTGTAATTACCTACATAATTCTCAATCCCTCTACCGATTTTAGTGAGGCATTATTTTGACGTGGAAGCAATTCTACTATATATCTGCCTACACATGTAGCTATAGCAGGTACCTACTTGCGTAGATGGTGTCCAGTGTATCTGGGGGTGTAGTGTAGTAGTTGTCAAGTTGCCAGGTCGCAAACTTATGGTAGGAAACAGTTACAGCTATAACTTACCTATATTCACAAGATTCGGGAAGTAGCTCTCCAGGTCGATCTTCCCACACCCAGGTCAGCTCGCCAGGTCTCCAGGTCGCCGAGTTATGAAGGTTCCAACCGGTACTTATCATCCCAGCTATACTGGGAAATAGTTCCAACTGTACCTTACCTCTATAGTCTCAGGACTTGGAGAGGTAGCTCGCCAGGTCGCCTGGTTGCAGCAACCTGGCGAGGTGCGACCTGGCGACCTGGTGAGAGAGGTGCAACTAGTATGCTAGTAGTAGTACTACTAAACACTGAGTGTTACCGGATTAGGTAGCAGAATATAAATCTCGCCAGGTACAATAGGTAGGTAGCGCTATGTAATGGTAGTTCTGAATAGTATACTTAAGTATATAGAAATGACCAAAGCGCAGCTGGGGCTGCAACAGGGCGACATATCTTGGAACAAGTAGTAGTTAATCATAAACTGTGAGCCACTCTTTAGGGTACTTCTGCCACTATATATTATTACCCAAAGTGCCTACCTAGCTAGGTACAGTACAAGTACCCCAGAGAAATGGAGTACCTACAGCGTGGAGTTAGGCGGATTCAAAGCCCTACTGTGTACTAATGCAGGGACGACATCGCGTGATGCAACCTTTTTTTTCATTACATCACGCCATTCCTTAATCTCACGGTACCTTACAGATAGTAATAGACCAAGGCAAGACGGGTCAGGTCAGGTCAGGTACCTGGAGCTTGTGTGTCGCGAGCATGGGAACTCGGAAAAACTCAGGTCTACCTAGGTACCTACCCAGGTGTATATAAGGCACTGTATGTCCATATATGGAAGTTTTTAAGTCTAGCATGTACTGTACCTAAGGTCATTGGTCCCTAAAGTTGTACAGCACATACGTACAAACTTCTACCATCCGTCGCATCAGCACTATTATATCCCTACCCATATATATATATATATATATATATATATATATGCCGGTAGCCATGAATGAAATTCTTCGCCTGTCTCGATGTGGGTAATAATTCATTTGTTTCGGAAACATTACGATCATGCGTCCGTTCTGTCTATCGGGGGCTACCAGTACAGTACCCTTTTCTCTTTTTTTTCCTTTTTGAGACCGTCCAGGGTGCGATTAGACGTGTAAAATACCTACGTAGGTATCTAGGTAGTCTACAGATTCTCTGTTGCTTTTGTTTTGTAGGAACAAAGATCAAGTTCCTAGGTCAGTTTCTTAATTGAAACCCGGAAAAGATTATTTTTATTTGGATAAGGACTATGTGGCTATTATGTAGACAAGTAGTTTGTATTTCCACTCTTTCCCCATTTCCCAGTCTCGTTCAAAGGGCAAAACAAAGTCGGATACAGGATCCGTCGCGAACAGCTTCTTTTCGGCTCAATTTCTCCGTCAAGCGCTCTGGTCGTGATACAATCAATTAGTGGGAAACGTAATCGGGAATTTTGTGATCGTTCACTGGTCTATTCACATGTGTCAGTCGTCGGGTTCTAGATGGGTTAAATAGCTGGGGTATCCATATTCGAAGATGAAAGGAACGGAAACGAACCTTGACCTCTTCTCGAGTTGAATGACAGGCCTCCAGCTCAGCAGGTTCTCAAGGTCAGATCCGTCGTCGACTGGCAGACCCTGACCTCGCTGCCGCCCGGCGGCACGCCATCCTCCCAGATAATCTCACTGCATGTGTCGTCCGACGGGACTATCTCCACCCGGCTCCCCGAGAAGGGGTCTCCAAAGACGTCCGACAGGTCGTACCAGACCCCATTGCCCTGGAGGTTGTACGCGAAGATGGTCTGCGGCGCGCCGCTGTACAGGCCGTTCTCGACGCGCGTGATCTTGAGCGCGATCCCGCCCGAATTGGTGTCGACGCGGAAAGGCTCCGTGTAGTTGGCACTGGGAGCGATCGTGACTTGGGGTCCGATGGTCGAACCGACGGACCAGAGGTAGATGGGTGCCGTGCAGTTGTTGAAGACGATGGCGTTGCTGGCTGCGCGGGCGAGGGGGGCAAGCAGCGCTGCCGTGGCAGTCAGGGCGGTGGTGAAGCGCATGGTTGCTGCTTTGAAGGAGTTCAAAGTAATTTTTGTCGAATATTTCTCGTCCGTATGTAAGCAGATTGTCAATTGGAAGCGAGATGAGATGTCTCTGGACGAGTACAGCCCTTATATATAGCCGTACGGAGCCGCCTCTCTGTTCTCTGTCCCACTCGCGAGTACCCGTTCCAGGCCACTGTCACCGTCTGTCAGGTCGTACAGCGGATCTCATGATGACCATATGACCGCTATGCTTCTATAAAAAACTGTCCTGTGATGGCGGTCAGCGATCTCCATTCGTGTTGTGCCTAAATCCGGCAGCGCGGAGCCCCCAACTGTATGTACTTTATGCCACGCAGGATGTCCCAATGGCTCCGCATCGGAGTCGAGCCAGAAGGACGGAGTCTCCAAGCACGGATACAGAGAGCATTGGGCCTTGGACGCCTTGTCAGAGAGACAGATCCGGGGAATAGGAAATGTCGAAAATAGGCTCATGACATCATCCCCGGCTGGCGGTGAGGCCACGAGAAAAAGAAATTCAATGAACGAGGCAGCAATTGAATGGCAGCGTACAGATCCTATGACCGAGTAAGACAGGCGTCCTCTCATCAGCAGCTGGATAGGTACATACCATGGTCGATGCCAAGGAGATCTGTTGTGATGCGGTTGGCCAGGTGTCTCTCCTAAGGCCTTCCGTTCAGGCCAACAGCCGTGTTTTTTCTCCAGTCGGGTGTCTCAGGAGAGATCTCGTATTTCTGCGACAAAGACAGACCGATGTGACTTGGCCAAGGCAAACTACTGAGCAAATACCCATTATCGTTGGACTGAAGACGTCACTGCCCAAGTTGGCGAGACATCGGACGAAGCGGTGCGGCGGACGGGCTCGCGCGGTCTTGGGCTTTGCTCCAGCGCAGGCACCGAATCCTCCAGCGCCTGGCTAGCGGGCGGGTAAGCGGCCGCCGGCTCGTATGGTCTCAAACCTCTCCAATAATGACACAGCAGTTGGTCTGGCTTGGTCGACAAAAGAGGACTGTGTTGCGAGGATGGAAACTCTTTGTTCTACTCCACGCCTTTACCGTGGCATTGGGGCTCGTCGGGCAGAGATCGACATACCACGGGTACCTGATAGTGATCCGAATTGAGTGGTACGCAGCTAACACTGGCAGATGTAACACTCAACTAGCCGCTAATTGTCATTATTGTTGATCACAGAAAGGGTCAGACGGGGTTTTAATTCCTAAAATTTCTTTCTGATTCTCTTATGTATGATGCCCTTTTCCCCAACCTACCTTACCAGGTAGGTTCCACTGCGGTGCCGGGCCGAATAATATTTGCTACCTCCGCGCATTACATATGATCGTTTGAGACCACGACTCTTTTTCTCTCTTTGATAGCTTCTATGGTTCTATTTTTTCCCCCTCCGTTTTGAAACGGCATAAACTATTTGAACAAGGTCATGATGGCAGTAGCCGGAGCGACGCTAACCCTAGATCTCTGTACTCCGTATACCATGGCTGGTTGATGCCCAATGCAGAAATCCTCAGGTATATTGAGTACATCGCTCAGGATGGAGAGTATGGCATTTGGGTATATTGTTTGCTGTACCACGCAAATGCGGGATTCCTAAGAATGCCCTTGTATTATTGACTTTTCCTACAGGCATACCTACACGTTGTTTACGGGACACAAACAGGCTCTACGACATCAAGTAGCAAATTAGGCAGGTGCTGTTGGGGGCGTCATTGCCATTTCTCCTTGCTGCACGATTTCCTTCCGAGTCATTGGTTCAAACTTCCTAATTTGGAAGGATTCACCCAGCGCCATAATCAAGTACTTACCCCCCCCCTCCCCTTCGTTTGGAGCGCAAATTGCAACTAGCAACTAAAAACTTCGTGTACGTTAGCTATTCAACACTTCAATTGTTCCTTTTATTGAGCCATTCATGAACTATTCCATGAGCAGTTTGATGTAACCAATACTTCAATAGCTACCTAGTAATAGCAATACCGCTAGGTATAGGCTGCTAAGCTCTTTTAACCTCCTTTGTGATGCGGTATGCAGTTATTTCCAAATATACTACATATTTATGCAGCTAACCATTATTAAGACCAGGATTATGGGTTCCGAGAGGATATCACGTGCTCAAGTACCTCGTGTACTGTACAATTAGTACTGTACTCCATCAAGTACACAGGACGCATGCAGAAAAGCGGATGGGCAGGCACTCGTTCCCACTGCCGAGACTGAATATATGGCAAATACCACATCTTAAACGATTGTAGAGCTGGAGTTCCTTCAAGAACAGTTGTCACTGCTCCGCACTCCATCCATTTGTGGGACGCATACTGAAATTTATGTTTGACTTCTATGCGTTTACTAGAGAAATTATACTTACATCCTTGTGAGCTCTGATGTTCCGATTGGAGAACTACTTATTCGGTGCTTCCCGGCATTTGATGACAAGAGCACTGCACATTTGTTTACTCAGCAATGCCCTGTACTTCCATTCACAGTCTCTGCTGGTCATGAGATGTTGATATCAGCGACGATGGTCATGAAATCCAACTCTCTGTGTCAGTCATTTCCTGAAACCGAAATTCCTCCGGGCTGAATGTCATCAATATCAATATGCAATGTGAAATGCTGCATCTCTTCTCTCACCGAGTTGTTACCGGGATAGTTTCTTTTGCTTCTTCTGTTAATTGTCCAGCTCTTTTGGTTTTCTGACATGTATTTAGCGTGAGCAAAATTATCATCACCACCTTGATTGCCTTGGGAAAATGTCATGGATTGGTGCCCAGAGACAAGCATCCGTGTATTCCGCAGCAGTTGACCTCAGTGAGAGATATCTTTCCGAAAGCTCATCTCAAGCAAAGCAAAAAGATATATAAAAGCCCTTCAACTATCTCCCTCGAAAATTCTGACCAACAGGAGCAGCACTATCCAGGAGCCATCTGATCCAATATCCAAACAAAACCACCTACCTACCTACCTACCTATCCAAAAGCCAAACAGCCACAAAATGCGCCCCACATCCATCCTTTCCTACCTCCTCCCAGCTGCCCGGAGAACAACGTGTACAGGGAAAGGGGAATTGCAAGGACAGAGTTTAGGAGGGTGAGAGATTGGCAGTTTGTCGTTGATGAGGGTGGTGAGGATTGTGGAGACATGGCAGGAGGTGCACTGACCGGACAGAGATCTCGTTGTATACATTCTTTTTAACTCTGTTCTCTTGTATGAAAGCATCTGAAAACAATACAATCGCTCGTTTAGCAACATGAAGATAATGTCAAGAATATTTGTGCAAACTTTCCGACATTTAACATAATGCTTTTGATATAAGATAGGGGGTCTGTGATCTTTTTCATTTTAAAGAAAATGAGGAGCATCCACAGAAAAAGGGTTCGTAAAGGGAATAATGACTATGCGCATTGCACTCATTTAAGGAAAGCAATGCAATCGGGAATGTGCCCTTTACAGGCCACAATTTAATGTTAAGACATGGGCTGGACAACCTCCAGAATGAAAATGAGCCACGATAGTGATGAATCATGGAGAATTAAACAAACATATTCTTTAAAAATTCTTATCGAGATCTATTAATGCAACACCATTGTACAGTACTTAAGCTTTTGATATCTGTGAGCTGCTGCCACTGAGCCAACTCCCTGGGTTGCGCCTTTGGGGAGCTTGTCAACCTACCCCACTCGAATATGTCGGTCCGACAGAACCCAGATCTGAGAACCCAAGGATATCTGGGCAGCGGTTTATCAGGTTCCGACTATCAGCACTGCTAAATCTGGGGATAACGAACCAATAGCGTATGATTCAACAGCCCCACGTCTCTTGTAAGTACCTAGAGGATGAAAATAATGCTTTGCGTACGGCCCGCGCTCCATGGATAATAAATAAGCAGCAAAGTAGCTTGCGCGGCATTGCACTTCTAGCAACTACCTCCTTCCTGTGCCAAGCAGCTGGAATATCCGACGATCGGCACCCAGCGTGACAAGTGACAAGGTGGTTGCTGTTTCTTTGGTCAAATCCGGGGTCATCTCCGCTCTTTTTGTGGGGTCGACGTGTCGCGTCCTAAATTCTCTAGTGCTGCGCTTATTCGACCCTAACTACGAAAACCAGAGTATCATTCTTACGCATCAGGTAGGGCGATGCAATGAGCATGACTCGGAACGAGATCGATATCCCAGCTTCCTAATACATTTCACCACGGGAGTACATGTTAGCTTGGTGTTGGTCTTCCCGAGCCGTTTGGAGCTAATCTGTGTTTCGTCAACATGGATCGAGCACGCAATTGTAGCTATCATTTGGCAATACACAACCAACCGCCAAGGCGCTTTGAGCAGGGATTCATCGAACTCCGTCGCAATGCAACGGTCTGTGACGCGCACACGCCCCCTCTTAGGATCTTTTCTCTTGTTGTGAGAGGCTGGTTGGTTGGCCTGGACAGCTCTCAAGGTGCCGCGGGCCGGGAACAGACGCCACGGGGCGTGGTCAAGCAACGCCCAGGTACGACAGATAGAAAACGCGGCTGCTATTCTTTGCAGATGGAGAGGGGCAGTGGACTGAGCTTTCACGTTTCGAATATCTTTCGCTTGGCCTTTAGCTGCCCGAGGTGACATTTAACCATGCTACTCCCTGGCGATGGAAGTCAACTATAACCTCTCTACCTCGGACTGATAATGTTCTTATTATCCGGGGCATTCGACTGTTCTGGTCTCGAATTCTAGTCGTTTGAATTCGGCTTGTCATTTCACTCTCTCGAGAGACCAGCCACGCAGTCTCGAAGGCAAAGCTCGATACGCCCCTCCGGTACTTTGATTGACGAGACTGGAATTGATGGGATTAATGTGCTGAGACTCTTTCAGGAGGGCGGATTGATATTCCATCTCTAATAATCAACCTCTGCGGTATCTGGAGATCTTAGGTCACTGCGGGAAAGATGGGTCGAACTCTCGGTCTCTTCAGGGCCGTCTACCTTGTCGCCATCAGCTGCATGGGCTCATTTGCTTTCGCCTATGACACTGGAGTAATTAGTACGTCAAGTTTGATTAATTTTGGATTGAATGTCCACAATACAGCATTGATGCTGACTTCTTCCAGGCGGTGTTCTCACCTTCGCATCATTCCAAAAGGACTTTGGCTACACTCAGGCCCAGAAGACTACTGTCAACTCAAACTCCGTTTCTATTCTCCAAGGTGGCGCATTCTTCGGCTGTTTCTTGATTTGGCCCCTCACATCCTGGCTTGGCCGACGGGCGGCACTCATTATTAGTTCCCTCGTCTTCACGGTTGGCACAATCCTGCAGGTGATCAACAGCCACGAAATTGGAACGTTCTATGCAGGGAGAATTGTCGCTGGGGTTGGGATTGGAGCAGCGACTGTTTTGATACCCATCTACTCGGCGGAAATGAGTCCTAAGGAGATCCGTGGTAGGCTGGGTGCTTGTTTCCAGCTTTTCTTTGCAACAGGTGTTATGCTGGCCTACTGGGTGACATATGCTGTGTCACTCCATCAGCCATCCGTAACGAAGCAATGGCAGATTCCACTGGGCCTTCAACTACTGCCCTCCAGTTTGCTTCTCATTGGCATGTGCACAGTCAAGGAGAGCGCACGTTGGCTCGCGACGAAAGGGAAAATTGAGCAGGCAAGAAACGCCCTGAAATGGGTTCGGGGAGGTGATGAAACAGAAGAGTTGCAGCAAGAATTCGACGGAATCCTGGCCGGTATCGAGGAGGAAGCACGTGTCAAGGAGAACTTCACGCTGAAAGAGCTTCTCCTCCCAGCCAACCGCTACCGCATCTTCATTGCAATCACCATTCAATTATGCGCACAACTCACTGGGAACACATCCCTCGCATATTATGCAAATCAGATCTTCGCGACTGTTGGGGCCGGGGACTCCAGCAAGCTCGTGACCGGCTTTTTCGGCGTCATCAAGGTGATCGGGGTCTTGACCTTCCAACTCTTCGTTCTTGACCGCGTCGGCCGTCGCACACCTTTCATGGTTGGCGCGTTCTTTATGGGCTCTTTTATGCTCATCATATCCCTTATTACAGCCACTCACCCGCCCAGCGCCCAGCAGCACGGCACATCCAGGGCTGGAATTGCAGCGATCATTATGGTGTATGCAGAAGCATTCAGCTTCAACATGTCATGGGGTCCGCTTCCCTGGTTATATTTGGGCGAGATATTCTCAAGCAGGACGCGCGATATCGGTGTTGCCATTGGTGCAGCTTCGCAGTGGTTGTTCAACTTCGTCATGTCCCAGATAACGCCACACGCGATCGCCAACATCGGATGGAGGACTTTCCTCATGTTTGCCATCTTCAACTATGCTATCATCGTGTATTCATGGCTGTTCCTGAGAGAAGTGCGTTTTCTGGTCTTCACCGTCTTCAATAACGTCGTTCAAGCTAACTTTGTTGCGTGCCTAGACTTCAGGTCATTCCCTCGAAGAGATGCAAGGCATCTTCGGAAAGAAGTCAGCTCAAGGCAAACCTCTGGAGGAAGGAAACGCTGAGCGCCAGGGAGCATCCGCAAAGGATTGAGTCACGGGGCAAGAAGTGAGACATCGCAGTGAGGTGGGAGCTGCAATCGCTCTCAGAAGGATTAATCTGCTATCTATCTATTTGGTCCGGTCAAGTTGGTGATCGGACCACCGAACGAGGTGGAATCTTACTGTGAAGCCTGAACAGATGGATACCCAGATTATGCCTGCGATCGGTTGTCCTGTACATAGGTACTGTACATACATTTGCTGATTGCATCACGATGGGATGAAATCCTTGAATTCAGTTGAATCAAAGTCCCCACTTAGTTGGCGCGAAATCCCTTTTTCCAGGATCCGGCAGATGATGTACTTGGCGGAGCCGAGAAATAGTAGTACTGGTCTGACGTTGTAAATTCGACCGACTAGGAAGCAATTGTCCTATCAGTGGGAAATTGATAGCATGTACCCGTGCCTACACGTGTCATCGTTCGTAGTTAGTATAATATCGCTACTTGCCGTAAAACTGATCCAGCGGCGCATGAAAGCAATCTGCTTAAGCAGGGGAGTAGCGAGCAGGGACGGATGATCGACAGGAGCAAGTCTTGCCTGAAGAGTATGTCAATAGTACCATGGTAGGCACTTGGAAGGCAGGCATCTTTGCGGGATCTCGCTTAACAATAATTAACTATAGCACAGACGGTGGATACGCATGAAGCATGAAATAAAGTTCTGACGGAGCAAAATTAAATAATAAAGGGAGCCGCTAGCCGCACACGTGATTGGCGGGAGCAGGTGATGAACAATATGGCGTGTCGATGCGCAGCAGTCATGACTCAGGAGGGCGGGCGCTACAGCCGCAACAGGCTATGGGTTCATGTTCGGCGGCGGGCTTACGTTCTTCCGGACGGAGCCCCGCCGCCCTCCCATTCGCCGCCCTGCGATTCGTCGGTGGCGGGGAGGGGCGGGACGCTGGATGTGCCGATGCGGGCGCGGGTTGTGGTGGCCGCAAGCGTCAAGACGCAGCGCCCTCACCGCCTTTTCCAGCACGCCGGGCCCGAGCGCGCTGCCCGTGATTCGGCAGACGTGGCTCCTCCTCGCTTAAGGCCGGGTGGGGGGTGTCGCACTTACCCCGACCGTAACCACGCTGCTGGGATCCCTGTCTGCGACATGCATCAGCATCCGATTCCTGAAGAAACAGTGACAATAATTGAGTCCCTGCAACATCCTGCGCGCTCTGGCTATATCCCAGCATCTATTCTGCTGTTAGAAAACAATCATGTCGCATGCTGGAAGCTCGCGCCATGAACCAATTGAAGTTGATCAGTCTGTCAGTACCTCCTCACGCGGTTCCCGACCCTGTACCAGTTTTTGGGCTCAATGCTGACCTTGCCAAGTCCAATGCATCCAACCTTTGGGATAATAACGATGACATGTATGACGGATACCCGACAGAGCAGCAGTCGATAAGATAATAGTCTTGACTGACTTTTTCCCCCAAGGTCCGTCTACACTGCCTCCTTGACCTCCAGCGTGGTTGACTACAAATGGAACCACGGCCGCCGCTTTCACAGCTATCATTCCGGAAGTAAGTTATCTGAGCACGGAACCTCACAGATTCGTCGTATCTGAACTGGAGCCTTTTTCTCCCTAGTATATAACTTTCCCAACGATGAACGGGAACAGGAACGCCTGGATATGTTTCACCACGTTATTCTCGATGTATGCGGAGGGAGACATTTTCTAGCGCCAATCGAGCCTCACGGTATGCGGATATTAGATATTGGCACAGGAACCGGTCTTTGGGCAATAGAAATGGGTGCGAATCCCTCCTCCTGCGGAGCATTACTGTTTGACTGACCGCTGGAGAAGGAGATCTATATCCAACTGCGGAGGTATGAAAGCGAAAAACAAAAAGGGCACTCTTTCGGACCGGCTCTAAAAAACCAGGTAGATCCATGGCAATGACCTCAGTCCGATTCAACCCAACCAGTAATAGCACGGATTGGACCATCGACAGAAGAGCTTTCATATCCCTAACAGCCTTTCAGGTGTCCCCCAAACGTGAGCTTCACCGTTGATGACGTGGAAGAAGAGTGGGCCGAAACCAGACCCTACGATTACATCCACTGTCGGTACATGGCCGGCGCAATCAGGGATTGGCCACGGCTAATACGGCAATGCTTCGAGTATGGTCTTCTCGTGTCCTGTCTGGTTGTTCGGAATCTTAACTCGGTGGTGTCCAGGAACCTGAAACCGGGAGGATGGGTCGAATTTCAAGACGTCGATACGAGACTGTATTCCGAGGATAATACCATTGGACCTGACAACAAGGTTCGCGAAATGCTTGATCTTCTTCGACATGCCTGTGACAGAGTCGGTCGAACACTCGATCCTGGTCCTCAACTAGAAGGCTGGGTCAGAGACGCTGGATTCCAGAACGTCCGCCATCGACGTTTTCCTCTTCCCATCGGCACTTGGCCTAAGGACCGGCGTATGGTGAGTAGTGCATACATAATCCGATCGGCATTCTCTCGGAGCACGTTGTCTGATCATGTGTATTGCGAGTTAGAAACGAATAGGTGCCATGATGGCCCTGCAGCATCTCGATGGAGTGGAAGCCTTCACAATGGAACCCTTCACCGAGATTTTAGGGTGGTCAAGAGAAGAGGTGAAATCATTTAACGCAAAGGTGCGGCAGGACGTGCAAAAGAAGGGCTGCCATATGATCCATGACTTGTACGGAGAATTCCCCCCTTCCCTCACGTGCGCGATGCGATGAACTAACAAAATCCAAGCCATGTCGTATACGCCCAGAAACCAGCGCCTCCCGAGGCAGGGTAATTCCTTCCTTGGGGAAAAAAAATCGAACGCTTGATCTCCTGGGGCTCCAAAGTTCCATACTGTCATTTTTATTTGCATCTGCATTTGCATTTAACGGGAGGGTTTCCAGCATCATTTGGGGCAGCTCGGGGCTAGGCACTGTATATACATGCATGCATACATATGACGACGATACCTCCGGAGCATTTTCGATTTCGGTACTTGGGGCGGGTTACGAGTGACCTCCATGCAGGACTGGATCGGTCATTCTCATTCGGGGTTCGGGGATACTGGCATAGAACTCATATATAGAGAGAGCAACGACATTGCAATAGCAATGATAGTCATATTATTAATTGAACAACCAAAAAGGAAAGGCTTGTGAACATCTTCTGTTCCTTCGTTCATGGATGTGACCCACAGGTTTAGCTCAGATATAACACAGACTAGTTCTGCAGCTTGTTGCAACTGGTGATCGCCTATCTGGCGTAGTTCTATGCGGGCCTAGACTCAGCGTGAACTGACCTCTGTCCATAACTAAGCGTTGTGCTGTCCAGGCGTTTTTTATTTTGTGTCGAGATCCGTACGGAGTACCTGTGCCGTACTGTACTGAACATGGACAGTTTGCTGTATCTAGAAACATATATAGATAGGGAAGCAGAAAGAGAGATTCTCTCTCCGTTCCGATTCTTCACTACTTGATACCTAGGTAGGAATAGAATAAATAACGAACAGACCCGGAACCGGTGATCTAGAGTCTGTTCTGTACTAGTACGTACGGGGTACATACATCTATCTGTATGCTAGGCTAAGCACTACACCCCTGCCAAAGCGTCTCGGAAAAGGAAAAGTTCCCTGATAGTTACTCCATTATTAGTGCTCGGACGGACACATCTACTGTGTACTCCGTAAATAATGTCTCGTACCCACTTAACTACCGGCCGGTACTTCCACTTGAGGCTCCCTCCGCCTCCGCAGATTGCCGACCGTCTCCATACTCCATGATAATCCAAGACATGCGGAGGGGGGCCGGGTAAGCCCCACTTTACTTTGTTCTGGAATGGTCACTGCCTCACCTACGATCGGATATCGGATGGTCCCGCTTTGCTCTTCTTGCTATCCACGGAGTACTTACGTAGGTGGGCTCCATGGTACTGCGTGTACGAGGAACCGTGGGTCCTGGTTTTGTATAAGTGATCTACTACTCCTAGCTAAGATGTTTTGATTTTTTTTCTTTCCCTTACATGTGCAGTCGGATTAAGATACAATTGAAATAAAAATAAGTTAAATAAAAAAAGATCTTTGAAGCAGGGTCTCCCGTGATTATGGGCGTTCTAGCTGTTCTGGTACTATGTACGGTGCATGTAGGTGCATACTAGTACCTGTATGAACTAATGGATTAAGCAATGGATTTCCTTTTTTAAAAAGAAGTCTTGAAATAGAGCGCCTACTTGATTCTTGATTTGATTCATCGATGTATTGGACAGAGTTGCTATTACCATACAATTTTGAGATTAGGCATACAAGATAACCTGCTGCGATGAGATGTCGTTAGGCATGCGAGGACTGCAAGTGCAACGGTTTTCGTCTTAGATATGCTTCTCTTCGCGATGCTGCCTCGGTCTTGGATTGGACTGGACCCGACTATGCTGCTTCGAGCTTGTACGATTGTCAGTAGGTAGATGGTTTTTTTTCAGGTGACTGTCCACGAGACTCATTTTATTACCTAAGTACCTATTGATTTCTTTTTTTCGGCAATGTTTCATCGAAACGCGGGGAAGCAGTGTGTAACCGACATGCGGGGTGTTTTACGATCCTGCCCGCGCGGAGAGATAAGGCGATTATTCTAATTCGTCGTGCGCTCTGGCTGCGACACATGGAGGAAAGGAATAATATCCGAGCAATACGGGCGAATTGGCGTTCTTCCGGAGATGTCATGCGGACTCGTGGCTAGATTTGTGATGCAGCGTGTCGTGTCGTGTATTTAGACCTACCATGTCGTCCACGGAGGGAGGTGGACAAAGACCAGCGAAATACTCTATTTCTACTAGATAGGTAATCTACTGAGGATACATAGGAAAAAAAATGGCCTCGGAACCTTTGTTTGAAATCCCCAAGACGCAGACGGCTGCTATCGTCCGTGAGCTCGGCGGGAAAGTCGAGTTTGTAGATGATTATCCTGTTCCCACTCCGGGCCCGAACGAGGTTCTAGCAAAGGTATTATATACTGGAGTCTGTCAGAGCGGTGAGTATGACGGCACCTAGAATCAAGCATAGCTATCTATTCGCGGACATATCCGAAAGGGCACTCCTAGGGCATATTATCTAACACATGGGTCAAACACCCAGATCTCCACACGAAGAACGGAACGGCCGCTGGAGCAGACGGAAATCCCATCACCAAGATCAAACTGCCCCACGTCGGTGGCCACGAGGGCGTCGGGCGTATCGTCGCGTTGGGTCCCGGATGCAGCGAGGATCTACGCATCGGCGGCCTCGTTGGCATCCGGTTCGCGAGTCGCGTGTGCAGACGATGCGAATTCTGCCTGGCTGGGACAGAGCAGTACTGCGTCAAGAGCACAAACCATCTGCACCATGAGGATGGGAGTTTTCAGGAGTACATCGCCCTCGATGCGGGATACTTGACGATCCTTCCGGATGACGCGGATCCCAAGGTTATCGGGCCGGTGCTGTGCGCGGGGGTGACTGCATACAAGGTGAGATGGGTCTTGTGGTCCATTTGGATATCTATTTACAGGGGTTAGGGGGTCCTGAATACCGATGTCAGAGCGGGAAATTGGCTGGTGGTGGTGGGTGCAGGTGGCGGCCTTGGACATTTAGCTGGTGAGTTCAACGAGACTGGAGTATCATGAACATGGCTGATAGGGCCCGGTACAGTGCAATATGCCAGGGCACAAGGAGCCTTTGTGATCGGGATCGACAAGGGCACAGAGAAACGAGACTTCGTCTTGTCCCTAGGGGCTAATGAATTCATCGACTTCAGCCAGACAGACGATATCGCGGCACGGGTCCGAGAAATCACAGATGGAGGAGCTCACGCTGTTGTTGTGGCCGCCGGAAACGGAAAGGCATTTACCCATGCCTGCGACATGCTCCGCGTCGGTGGCACACTGAGCTGCGTCGGGATCCCTCCAGGACGCCCTTTCATCGAGACGCCGATTTCCACCATCGTGATCAAGGGCCTCAAAATCACGGGAAGCCTGATCGGTTCGCTGAAGGAGTGTATGGAAGCAGTTGAACTGGTGCGACGTGGAGTCGTGAAGCCACACGTCATTGTCCGGCCTTTCAGGGAGTTGCCACTTGCATACGAGCAGATGGAGAAGGGAGATATCGCTGGAAGGATTGTGCTTCAAGTATCCAGTTAGGCCATCATTGATGGTCTCTGTTAATACGTACACCTCCACTCGTCATGGACATCCCGGGTCGTCTAAGAGCAGATATTGAATAAGAGGTATATACTAGGAAGAAGTCAGCGACCTGTCCAGGAAATCCCGCTACTGCTTTCTGTATTAAAATTCTACAGCTGCTCTATTCACCTAACAAATGCATCACTCTCGTAAATGGCTTCCTCGAATGTTGTGGACGTTCTCAGATATCCAAGGATAACTCCCGACTGTAGCCATGTTCGCCAACGACTTTCATCTCTTGCCTCGAGTTGTTTCAAGGACAATGGAAAAGCTTTCGACAGACATTGATGACGTAATGGGATTGACAGAGGGTCAAATATATTCAAAAGAAGATGATATCTTTCCAAACAGAAGCTCTCTTCCAGATAAGGACGCTGTTGGCCCAGATGGATGACGCTTTCAGAGATCGGTCTTTACCCGGAGCGGGGATTCTTCATGATCTAAGAAGCGATGCTGCAGGTCAGGAATCAAAGAGTGCGACAAGGGAGATGAAGACTCATTCGGGTGAGTAGAATGTGTAGACTCGACCGAGCGGCAGCTGCATGGCGCAACCCGTCAACTTGTACGCGCTGCCAACCAAGCGATGTCGTCGAAGGAGTGGAACTGGTCGGTCAGCTTGGAATAGCTGTGGCTACAATAGTGCGGTCCTGTCCATATGTCACCCATGTTAGCCTGCTTATTTCATCCAGATGCTCGTAGACATGAGTATTTCTCGCGTCAACTCACCAAGAAGACAAGGAACATGGCAAGATAGGACGTGTTCGATCTCGAAAATATTAAAGTAGTGATGGGGACCAATAGGTCTTCTCACTCCAGGCACGAGACGTTATAGACACCCTATACCTCATCTGCGTTTAGCAATATATGCCTATTGTCCCCGCTCTCCTGGAGCATTCCGCCTGGGCTGATGAGACAGCTCCTGCAGAGACAGCATAGTCCTCTTCAAGGCATCACCCGACCATCATGCTCCACACATGGACCATGCAACTGTTCAGCTATGAGCTTCTATACATCTGATAAATGCTCTGCCTGTCATGGACTCGGGACTGCAGGATCGTCCGGGACCAATCGGGCGCTTCGGGCATCGGACCCTAGAACCCCCATTGTTTTTCGGACATCATCATCCCTGACCCCGAGCCCGAGACGAGTGGCATTGTTGCTATTTGAACAAGTAAAGGACAGCGGATAGGTCCGCAGTGGATGACTTGGAAGATAAAGGCGCTGTAGAGAGTATGCTTGGGAACATTTAAGGAGATCGATTGTGGAGGAATGATCAACGGAAACGATCAGGATCTGCTACCAAGTAAGGAGTATAGATAATAGGTCTAGATTTCTAAATAATATGATAAGTATGTATAATGGCAAGAGCACTAATGAGAGTTAAAATCGGTCTTTCTTAGTGACTATCGTGTGGAATAGTTTCGTGTAGTGAAACTGTTTCTGGTCACCACAACTTTATTCCGCGCGCGGCTTTTGGTCTAAGAACCGTTACTATAACTGTAACAATGGTTCGAAAAGAAAGAGAGAGAGAGAGAACGCTTGTGTTTTACTACGGTGATCGTCTGGCTGCTTACCTAGGGAGTCACTGCTTGCATATGAAGAATTGGAGAACGGAAATCATACGTCAGGTATCCATTATGGAGAGTCCCGATTAGTTTAATCCATTAATCCATGTAAGTTTCATATCTTCGTGCATGGCGTATTCGGAATCTGCTGCCATCTACTGTCCTCAGCTGGGAGAACTCGTCGGATAAAATCAAGCCAGACTCAGGAAGCAAGGATCTCATCAAGCGTTCGATTTTTATCCAATTTGCGTTCCTTGGCTTGATGCAACTTAAGCTGCACAAGCGTGTCCAACTCCCTCTGTCCTTCCACGCTTAGTAGCTTCAAGCGTTCATCAACGCTTGTGAAACATCCAAAATACTTCTCATCAATGAACCGCCAGTAAGTGGCAAGAAACCCCAACTGGACCTTGCGGCAAGACAGAACCAGAAGAGTCCACTATCCATGGACTCTGCCATATGTTCAGACAGATGTTCTGATCCAAGAAATAACGTTCCTTGACTTATCATCTCATCCTCACACTGTTATAATAGCTCCATGAAGAGATCGTACCGAGGATGATATTGAGCTAGGAAGTCATCAAGACCACCTTCCCGATCATCCGGGCGTGCTAACAAGAACCATCTCGGAGGACAATGTGCGAACTCAGCCGGGGCCGGATAACAAAACTCCCAATTAATGACTGCGCGGATGTTGAGATCGGCGCCCACGATCACATTTGAAGGACGGAAGTCATCGCAGTAAAGTGGGAAGGACCCATTGCTGTATATCGAGGAGAATTTCTGTGCAATTTTGAGAAACAGAGCTCGGGCTATAAACCTCTTTCTGCAGTCTGCTTCATCAATGATTGCATCGTTGCGTTGGGTTTTGAGATGTCGCATGTGTTCCTCCGCGAGCGCAACAAAATAGTCAGAAGCAGTCGAAAAGGAATGTTGAGGGAGATCCTTGGGGGGGGGGTAGTTCCCAAGACTGACCAATTCATTCATGTTCCAAGTCACAGCCCGACGATCGCTGACGGACCAGGCCCCTGATTCATGTAGACTGACGCTCCCAATGCGTGGAAACTTGCATTGGTATAACGCTAGTATAATTCGCGCCATTTCATGGTAGGCCTTTCTGAGTGTTGAGGTGCCAACGTTAGGATCCAGAATGGTCAATCGCGTGCTCTCTGATGGATTTTTCAAATAGCCTGATAGCGTCTTTCCCTCGACAAATTCCATGACCATGTACGGCCCAACCGCACATGTGCCACTTCCTAGCACTTTTTAGAACGGGAATAGACGTATGACTGGCAACATATTTCATAACCGCAATCTCGCTATCAGTATTTTCCTTGCGGAAAATGACTGCCCAGGGCAGGAAGACGAACTACGACATCGGACCTCTTTTCAAAATTTACTCCGTAACAGCGATTAAAGGCGCCTTGTGCGTGATATGTGGCTTCGATTGGAACTTCACCGCAATGTGTAAATGCGAGTTTTGCTGCTAGTTGATCCGGGGCATTCTTTTCCAAATTTCGTGTCCATACCACGAACAGGATTTCGCTTTGCTTGCACGCCTCACTATCACAATCCATGGTTGCTTCTATCGTCATCGGATATATTGAGGCAAATCGAGTTGTGGTATAATTGAACAAAGCATGACATTAATCGATGTGCCTCAAGTTGTTTTGGGGACTCAGGGCCATTATCCTATCGCGCCGTTTGGGGTTCGAGAGGCGGTGAACCGGCGCCTGAGACTCTGACTTCATTGGCCTGTCTCCATACTTCTATTTTGTATGTCAAAGGAGCCATGCTGCCACAAATAGGTATTAGAATTACATAAAGAATAAAGGGAGAGATGGGACTTTCAACTGTCTCAGTCTGACACTTAGTCTCATTTCTATATAGTAGGTAGTCTGATAAGGTGGTTACAATGCTTGATAAAGTACAGTCTCGTTGGAGGCTATAACGTTGGTGCTCTAGGTTTCCGGCTGTACAGGTTCGACATATGCTATTCTTCATCCTTCAAAAGTTCTTACATCAGGAAAGCATTGGTCTTTGAAGCAATGCCCTGTCGTTCCATCTTAAACATACCGGACGGTTGTAGGTGTCTGGCCATGATTCGAAGAATCAGCTATGGACATCATTTTGCTATCAACAGGTACCTGCCATGTAACATTCGACAAGCTCTTCTCTAGACTAGCCGCTTTGCCCGTCGCTGTCGTACGTATTAGTTGTCTGATCTAGACCAAATTGTTGAATGTCACTGCTGCACCTATCTGCCCCTGTAGAAAATGTCAGAGCTAGAAAATGATCCATAGCATGATAAGAGTGAGAGAGAACTCAGCACACCATCCCAAGGCACAGGTACCAAAACAACCAAACAAAAGAAATTCATTTCCAAAGGAATCCAGAAACTGACCGAATACTGGCAAACTAGTCTGCACATTTCAGATTCAATGATAGATATGATGTCTGCGGATAAGAGCTTGGCAGGCACCCAAGAATAAATAGATCAAGAACGCTGATAGGTCCAGCTGCTGACTAGTCAACAAACCAACCAATCAACAACGTCACCCGTCACACCAAAGATCGAATCAAGTCAGGCTTCATCGCGTTGAGCTGCCTTGCAACCCATGCCCCGCGGAGGCCAACGAGCTTAATGAAACCAACAACCCCACCTCAGTCATCCATCCATATATATAAGGAATTCTACACCCCATTGAGCGCGCAGGCAGGTCAGATCACACGGAATTCCACCAACTACTGCCACTGTCGACGACATGGCTACCACGAGCGAGAACGCGAGGCCGCTTGCTGCGGCGTTGACAGATGTAAGTACCCCCCCCCTGCACGGTACAGTACCAACATTATATAATCCATACTCTACTACGCATGCGTGCATGCCTTTATCTAGAGCTATTACTTGGTTTGATTGGAATTGAATGGATTGCGTCCTTGCTGGATTCTCATGCTGGTCCTTGGCAACATTAGTTGACTTTTGTTTCATTTATTGAAGCCCCTGCTCGCAGTTGAGTTGGAAAATGTCCCATTACGTTTACCTTTATACAATTTGGACATATATAGAAAAAACATGAAAACGCATCCCCCCCCAACAAGGAAACATAACTCATTACTACCTAATATGAGAATCGAACACTAACAATGGATACATACAGCCCTCCCTCCTCGCCGCCCACGAATCCTCCCCCGCCGCCATCTTCCCCTCCTTCACAGCCGACACCGCCTTCTCCCTCGGCCTCGCCCTCCGCGCCCGCATCCTCTCCCTGCCCCCCTCCCAGCGCAAGCCGGCCCTGATCTCCATCGCCCTCGCCACGGGGGGCCCGCAGCCGCCGCACGTTGTCTTCCAATGCGCCACGGAGCCCGGCACCACGCCGGACAACGAGGTCTGGGTGCGGCGCAAGCGCAACACGGTGCTGCGCTTCGGAGCGTCGAGCTGGTTGATGCGGTGCAAGATGCTTGCTGCGACGGCTGCGGCGGCGGATGTGGAGGCGGCGTTTGTGAAGAAGTATGCGCTGCCGAGCTCGAATGGGGGGAGCGTTGCGGATGATTATGCAATTCATGGTGGTGGGTTTCCCGTCCGGGTCCAGGGTGTAGAGGGAGTTGTTGGGGTTATTGTGGTGAGCGGATTGAAGCAGGAGGATGATCATCAGGTCATTGTGGAGGTTGTCAAGGACTTTATAGAGCAGGGTGGGAAGTGACGGGGCGTATCATATTATGAGCTTGGGCAGGGCTGGCACTGCAAGCGCAGGCGTACACGATGGCAGCAAGAGAGCATCGACACCGAACCACAGTTTGAATACAGTACGGAGTTAACGGGGTCGTTCGTCAAAAGAATGTTACTCAAAGATAGACATGTTGAAATCAGTCAAGGTATCATATCATTGTTTCCTTGTTATTCCCGACATTTGCTAAAAACAGCCCATTGCTAGTGAATACAAAATAGGAAATCGTGCAAAAAACTAATCTCAAAACTCCATAATGCCCTCTAATTAATAATCCTACAGTTCGTCATGCCTGCTGGGTTCCTCATCATCCACCGGTCCAGAGCCATAGAGCTTGCTGGTAATGGGGTAGGCGACGTTGGAGAGCTTCTCCCGCTGCTCCTCGAAGTCCTCGGTGGTGGCAGTGGAAGCGTTCTCCTCCAGCCAGTCGGTAACCTCCTTGACGGCGTCGAGAATCTAGAAAAATTGTCAGCAATCGCGTTCGAGAGGTTCAGAAGGAATTTCGGGAAACTCACAGTCTGCTTGTCATCGTCATCAATCTTGCCACCCAGGCCGTTCTCGTCATTGACCTGGTTCTTCAGGCTGAAGGCATAGTTCTCCAACCCGTTACGGGCCTCGATCTTGGCCTTTATAGCCCTGTCCTCCTCGGCAAACTTCTCAGCCTCAGCGACCATGCGGTCGATTTCCTCCTGAGACAGGCGGCCCTTGTCGTTGGTGATAGTAATAGACTCCGCCTTGCCGGTGCCCTTGTCGTGGGCGCTGACCTTGAGGATACCGTTGGCATCCAGGTCGAAGACGACTTCAATCTGGGGCACGCCACGAGGAGCTGGCGGGATGCCAGTCAGCTCGAACTTGCCCAACAGGTTGTTGTCCTTGGTCAAAGAACGCTCTCCCTCATAAACCTGGATCAGGACGGTGGGCTGGTTGTCGGAGGCGGTCGAGAAGATCTGAGACTTGCGGGTAGGGATAACAGTGTTGCGAGGGATAAGCTTGGTCATAACACCACCAGTAGTCTCGATACCGAGGGTGAGAGGGTTGACATCCATGAGAACAACGTCTCCAGTTCCCTCCTCTCCGGAGAGGACACCACCCTGGACGGCGGCACCGAAGGCGACGGCCTCGTCAGGGTTGATACCCTTGCTGGCCTTCTTTCCGTCAAAGTACTCCTCAATGAGAGCCTGGATCTTCGGGATACGAGTCGAACCACCAACAAGGACAATGTCGCTGATGTCGGACTTCTTAACCTTGGCATCCTTAAGCACCTGCTCAACAGGCTTAAGGGTCTTCTTGAACAGGTCCATGTTCAGCTCTTCGAACTTGGCGCGGGTCAAGGTCTCAGAGAAGTCTTTGCCTTCGTGGAAAGCCTCGATCTCAATGCGAGTAGACATCTGGGACGACAGGGTGCGCTTAGCCTTCTCAACTTCGCGCTTAAGTTTGCCCATGGTCTTGAGGTCCTTGGTGATGTCGACATTGTGCTTCTTGTTGTACATCTTGACGAAGTAGTCCATGACACGCTGGTCAAAGTCCTCACCACCCAGGTGGGTATCACCGGCAGTAGCCAGAACCTCGAAGACACCGTTGTCGATCGACAAAAGGGAGACATCGAAAGTACCACCACCCAGGTCGTAAACAATGATCAGGCGCTCGTCACCAGTCTTGTCCAGGCCGTAGGCAATAGCTGCGGCGGTAGGCTCGTTCACAACACGGAGGACGTTAAGACCGGCAATGGTACCGGCATCCTTGGTGGCCTGTCTCTGGTTGTCGTTGAAGTAGGCGGGGACAGTGACGACGGCGTGCTTGACGGGCTTTCCGAGGTAGCCCTCCGCGATCTCCTTCATCTTTCCAAGGACCATGGCGGAAATTTCCTCGGGGGCGAAGGTCCTAGGAGAACCCTTGACGTCGACCTTGATGACAGGCTTGCCATCCTTGTTGGCAACCTGGAAGGGGAAGTTCTTGATATCCCGCTGGACATCCTTGTCATCGAATTTGCGGCCGATCAGTCGCCTTGAAAAAAAAAGGTCAGCAGCAGCTCAACGCAGTCGTTCAAAACTGTACTGCTTACTTGACGTCAAAGATTGTCCTCTTCGGGTTCGAGGAGTATTGGTTCTTCGCCGCGTCACCGACCAGGCGCTCCTCATCCGTGAAGGCCACGTATGAAGGAGTGATACGGTTTCCTTGGTCATTCACCAGGATCTCGACCTTGCCATTCTGCATAACACCGACACAAGAGTACGTCGTTCCCAAGTCAATACCGATTACTATTCGCAGAGAAAAACACCGTCAGCAACCTCGTCCCAAAGACCGAGAACGTATCATCTAAAGCAATGGACATACCAGTTCCGTAGTTTTCTTGCACACTGTCATTTTTCTCGGCGTGGGCGGTACCCAGAAGCGCCAGAGGGGCAATAAACACAAGTAGTAGGTACAGGACGGTCGTCCAAGTAAAGGACTTGGACGCGCCCTCGCGCCCCGACAGTCGCGCCATTGTGCGTCCCTGACGGGCGTGCGATGGGAGAAAAGAAGGTCGTCCTTGGATAAGAAGGACAGAGACGAGCGCTGGTGTCCGGTTCCCCTTGTTCAGCTAGCTGTCCAACTGCTCCTCAAGCTCTCGAGCTCTCCGTAGATAATTATTTCCCTCAAGAGCTTCCTGGTGTGGCGGAAGCACGGGGTATCACCAAACAAACTAGAGGGAAAAAGGAAAGACGAGAAAGGGCTGAGGGAGAGAGAGGAGAGGGGCGAAGGTGGATGGTAGAAGAGAGACTTTGCAAAAGAAGTCCAGGACAGGCGTTCTTGTATGGCCCTGGGCGGCGAACACGACGCTCCGGCCATGCTGGCCTTTTCGCCGAGCAGGGCGTTTAAGGTTACTTCTCGCGCTCCCATTGGCCCGCGCGAGCCACCAGATCGCGGATGACTAAGCCCGCCTTGGGGGCCCGCCGGCCACCAGAGTTGCGCCCCTTGGCATCTCCTCGCGATCGCTGCAACGGAGCCCTTGGTGTCCGCCTGGGGAAGTGGCCAGGACTCCGGTGGAAACCGCTAGAACCGGCGTCGCTCCTGTCCTTTTGCGATTTTGGCAGAATCAGGCAAAACCACGGTCTAGAGAGTGATACTGCGGCGTATGACGGCCCCATCCTGGACACACAAGGCAGGTGACATTCCGGTACTGTTATTTGGCTTGTTTTGCTACTACGGAGTACTGCCACCGTTCATCCTAGTCTTGCAGTGCAGCAACCTGTCTACAGTTGATATCTGAACGTCTGCACTGCTAGTCTCCCTGCCATCTGTCCCTGACGTCATTAGTAGAGCAGAACACTGATAATGAACTTGCGTCTAGTATTATTGAGTACTCATCAAGGCATCGTGGGAATCAATCTGGCACTCTTCATATTCTCCTATTTTCGCTACGACTTCAGCCACATGCGGCTTGACGCCATTAGTCAGCCACACGATTCCTTGTTGGGCAAGCTTCAACGTGGCGAATCGCCGGTGTCGAACGGTGGACCGGGCCCTCACAAGTCACATCGCCATGCCGAACCCTACATCCATGGATGAAGCGCCCCGCCTTCCTGGACTCGGCTTCCATGAAGCCATTTTTTGCCGTTGTTGTTTACTTGTCAACATTGGCAGAACTGAAAGCAATTCTCTCACGGCCAATGATAATACGTACAAACTGGACAGTAGACTATACAATTTCTATTCATTATTATCTGGCATTGGACCTCAGCGTTTCCCAATTAGGAGACTCTTATCACTCCAGAAGCCCAGCTGCTACCGTCTCACCAGCGGCACGCAGTACGATCCGCGCAGGCGCCTCCAGAGGCACTGCCTGCTCCAGCTCGACCCCGATTCTAGCCACCGTCCCTGGAGGGACAATCTTGGGCTTCTTCTTCACCGGAGCTCCCGACCCCTTGTCCAACGTCGCTACCAGGCGACTGATCCGTCCTGGGACATGCAGCCGTCCCCGATGGATGTCTACGAGCATCGGCATCAGATGCTCAAAGGCCAGCACTTTTGCAGTAAAAGTTTTGACGTTTTGAATCGGTGCTGCGGGGCTGCAGATGACGTCCCCGGAGCGGAGGTGGATGGGGTCGATGTTGGCAAGGTTCAGCACCACATTCTGCCCCGCCACGGCCCAGTCGCTGGGCTCCCCGTCTCTCTCCAGGCTCTTGATCAACGCCTTCTCTCCACTGGGCATCGTCAATATCCAATCACCAACCTGGAGGCTTCCGGAGTCGATCCGCCCAGATATCGAGAGGGGGTTCTGCACAGCGCCCCGGAAGACATCGCCGATCGTCATCCGAAGCGGTTTCTCAAGGGCATGTGTAAAAGGCTCCGACGTCTCTAATTCTTCGATGAGAGTACGTCCTGTGTACCACGACGCCCTTGCGTCTTCGCTCCGTCTGGTAACATTATCTCCCTCGATCCCCGAACACGGGACGAATGAGATATTCTTGGCCTGGAAGCCAGCTGTAGTCAGAAACGAAGATATCTGCTGCTCGATTTCGTCGAACCGATCCTTCGACCACTGAACCGTATCCATCTTGTTCACAGCGACCACAATTTTCTGGACACCCATGCTCCGTACCAACAAGGCGTGCTCCTTGGTTTGGCCCCTCAGACCGGATTCAAAGTTACCTATGCTGGCATCGATGACCAGCACGGCAAAATCTGCTTGGCTGGCGCCTGCGATCATATTTGGCACAAAGTCTCGGTGTCCGGGCGCATCGACGATGGTAAAGCTCGTCTTCTCCGTTTCGAATTTATTAGTCGCAATATCGATGGTAACTCCTCTAGCCCGCTCTTCAGAGCTCTGATCTAGTACCCAGGCTAGAGCAAATGACCCCTTTCCAATCTTTTCTGCTTCCCGGCGGTACTTCTCCAATGTCCGCTGATCTACGGCATTAAGGTCGGAAAGTAAGCGGCCCATGAGTGTGCTCTTTCCAGCGTCAACGTGACCTGCACCCTAGGGTTAGCAATGCTTAGACACACCCAGACAGAGTCGTCATACCTATCACTACGAAATTTGCTGCATTCTTTCGTTTTGATTTCTTGTACTCTGCCACAACATCAAGGTTCTTGCTCTTTACGTTCACTTGCTCTTCCACGGTCATGGCTTTCATGCCGCTAGCCAAGTCGGCTTGGTTCTTCTTATCTCCCGCTACTTTGGGAGCAGGTTGCTTCGGTTTGAGGCCTGCATATCATTAGGGGAAGCCTTCATGTGTGTCTGCGAATAGGCAAACCTTTAGAGGCGCTTTGTGCGTTAAGAACGACATCATCGGGACTAGGGCCTGCAAAGTCAAAGGCTTCAGTAAGATCCTGTCCATAGACTTCCATAACATCAAACTTCTTGGCAGACAAGTGGCTGGGCTGGGTCTTCATGGAACGCGTCGCGTCTCCGACAATGATCGCTGCAAAAGTAGACGGTGCTGCCCGAAGGTCGACAGGACTTGGAGGCTGTTTCTCCCTCCTACCATTCATCGGCCCTTCCGTCGGCAATGACGGGACAGCAGCAGCGCTTGGCTGTTCTTTTGGTTTGTGTGTCTCAGGAGAGGGCCTTCCTTGGGCTGCGCGATTCCCCAATCGAGGCCCTCTACTGAGGGCGCGCAGTCCACCACCGGCCTCAGTGGGCCTTTGTTCCCTGCCATTGGCAGACAATCTCTCAAGTAACGACAGGGAACTACTTTTAGGCTCACCAGGCGGTGCCGCAGGCGAGATATTCCCAGCGTCTGGTGTTTCGGATGCAGCCTTCTCACTCTCCTTCTTCTTACGTGCCGCCGCCAACGCCGCCAACTTTGATACCTTCCCACCGCTTTCAGGAGCACCACCCAGAAGCCCAAGCCGAGGATATAATGGTTCAATAAGAATGTCTGCCTTTCGATGCGATGGAACGTTTAACCACGGGGAGTCACGAAAGAATTCTGCGGCCGAGAAATGAATGGAGCATTGTGAAGAGACGGAGGGCGCAGGATATGCCGACACTGGTAGACCTGTTAGAAAAGCGTCCGTACTTATGAAACACTGTCAGTTTGCGTGTTAAGAAACGCAAAGATAAAAAGTCAGTACGCACCTTGGAGTGAGAGGCGCAAGCGCCGGTACAGGCAAAGGGTATTCCATAGACCCGAGCCCAGCCACGTCCGATGTGGAAGCAACTGTTCCACGAAAAGCGGAGACCATAAAGTGAGTATACTTACCGGCTGGCCCTTTCTGTTTCGCTGCAGGAGCGGCTTGCTTTTTCTTGGCTTCCTTCGCCTTCTTATCTATCACATAAAATGGTCAGCATTACAGTTCAACGATCAAACGCAAGCCCACACATCCTTAATTTGCTATTCAAAATAAGACAGAATACCGCAACGTACTTCTCAAATAATTCACCGCTTTCCCCACGTCATTGTAGTAGTGCCATAGCGCTTCCTGTACCTCCTCTCGCGATGCCGTCACGGGGGACTGTCCCGCGCGTAGCTGACTGAGCACCTCTCGGGTGTATTCCTCTAGTTGTTCCTGTTCCTCTGGATCAGGTGAATCGTAGTCATCGTAGTCATCGTCGAGGTCATCCTCGTCGTAGCTTAGTGACTTCATGCGATGTCGAGACATGGTTGGTATATGATGACAGGGTAGTCGGGCTGAATGAGGGGCGGCGTCGTGGTCAGAAAGGCTGCAGGCGTCCGTAAGATCTAATCTCAGAACGTGGCGTATCTCCTGCCCAACTCTAGAAGGGCTCTATGATAAAGAGATATTGAAAAATACACAAATCCAGGGAGCCTTTCAAAATCTGAATTTAGACAGCGGAGGGGTAGACCGAAGCTGCGGGCGGTGGAGTTCAGAGACCGGGCACGGCGTCACGTCACTGCCCGCCCTGAGCCAAGACTGAGATTCACTCCCCTCTGCTTCTGAGCCGAGATATCTTTTGTCTGGAACAACACGAACGCTCAGTCTCCTTACATCAATGACAGCATCTCTAATTCTGTACTGACAATTTTTGGACTCTTATCTTCTTGCATTTGTAGCTGTTCTTCACCACTTGCTCAGGCAAGAGGCGCAGTAAATGGCGGGTTGACTTCGGTTGCTGTCTCAAGAGTGACGGTTTATTCCTCGCGATACAGGGCGCAAAGGCTGCTCAATTAATCAATTTACTATCTTTCACAGCTAATAAAGACTTTATCTGCTCCTTCAACGTCGCTATGCGAGATATGTCCGAAATCACAATGGCATTTCCACCGCTGTATTGCGACACGGAGTTGCATGTATTGCATTCCAGGTTACTCTATTGTTTCTTCACCAACCCCATTGCTTCATTCTCCTTCTTGCTCCTTTGACTCCACTCCGGCGCTTCATCGATGCCTTCTTCTTCCTCCCTGTCTCCCTGCGCCTTGTCACGGTGCACGGTTGTCGGCGCGTGTTCCGCCGGAGAGTATAGAGTATAGAGTATCAGGGGCGTAGGGCCCGTGTTGATGAACTGGTGCCGAGTACCAGCGGGAACGATGACAAGATCTCCCGCTTGCACATCCTGGTCTTTGCCCGAGATGGTCGCACGGCCAGTGCCGGAAGTGAATGTGAGCGCTTGATCGACGGTATGGATCTGACGAGAAGTCAGAAGCTTGAATAACGGATAGGAGTCTTAGTCGAAGACAGCTGGGACTCTCACCTCGTCACCAATCTCCCCGCCCACCGGAACGTTCATGAGAACAAGCTGCGAGTACAAGCCGGTCCAGAGAACACGACGAAACTCCCCATTCTTTGAGGGATACGACGTTGTCATTTGCGGGAAGTACGCCATTTCATGCTTTGGAGGATCCTTTGACGGCGTTGGAAAGGTTGCCATTTTTGCAGCGGTCGAGCTGAAGGGTCTTGGTGGAGAATTTGAACTTTTTGAATTGACTTGACGGGAAGAGCCGTACGACACTGAAGTGGTTGACTTGCTTTCAGTTAGACTGAGGCGATAAGAACCTCTAACTGAGAATAACAGGGTCCGCGAGCTTTTGAACGGACGCATAAACGCAAACATAGATAAAGCTCGACTCGATGGCTCCCAAGCCCCGGATGTACACACGTACCCCAGCAGACTAAGAGTCGAGTGAATACTGGACCTTGGAACCTGCGGCCGGGATGTTTTTAAGTCCCTACTTGACAACCTCCTACGGTGCAGGATCCTATCCACTGATCCTATCCATTGAATCCGACGGCATCAGTTCAAGCAGGCTTGGTCGGAGACCTGCATGCGTCCCTTAGACGTCATTGATTACCGTCGACGTCATTACAACCGGCCAAGCCGACATCTCCCTCATTGGTCATTGTTCCCTGCTCTTTACCATCAAAAAATAATCTCAATTGATGGATTAGGTACTTACCATCCAGGTCCGAGATTGTGGGCTGGACAAAAGATGACAAGCTATAGCTCTCGATGCGGGGAGTAACTCCGACTCCGCGCGCAATCTTCCGAGCAATCTCCGCTTGCGGAAAAGGACCAGCTTTCCCATTTACGAGATGTTGCTCATATGTGTCATATGAATTGTCTAGCTGGAGATGAACGTGTTGAACAAGCCTGGCTTGCGGTCCAACTAATCTTAAATCAAGAGGGCCCTGATACAGTGGATACGATTTATCTCACAGATTATCCATTTGTCACAAAGCTGATAAATTCAAACTACTACTAAATATTACCTGTGTGGCAACAAAAGTTGCCGGAAGCAGGAATTATAACAGGCACTGAAGAAAAGAGCAAAAGGTACGTGATCAAGGACTACATGCACAAAATTCATTAAAGCGTCCAGCACATTTTGTTGCCCGTCAAGGTGCCCCCCGAAGCATTAACTCCCACACCATATATATGTGAACCAGTCCTCAAGGACTACAGGGCTGCAATGATTGCCAAAAGGGCACCGGCGATACCACCTGTTGTACCGATAACGGTGGCGGCTCCGCCTGTAAAGAGACTGGTGCTAGTCGCAGTGATACTAGGCTTGGTGTATGTAACTGTCGCGTTCTTTGATGGCACTGGCGACGTTACCCCGGTGCACGAAGGCGCAACAGTGACGGCGGATGAGCCAATAGTGCCAACGGATGAGCTTCGAGCAACAGCAGTGGTTGAGCTTCCAGCAACGGCAGTGGATGAGCTTCCAGCAACGGCGGTGGACGAGCTTCCAGCAACAGCAGTGGATGAGCTTCCAGAAACGGCAGTGGATGAACTCCCAGCAGGTACAGAAGACGTGGGTTGCAAAACCGAAGACGGACTAGAAGCTGGTGAGGCTGTCGATGAGGTCGAGGAATCCGTCGTTGGGGCCGCTGTCGGAGTCGCAATCGCAGTTGTCGACGGGCTGTTGGCGCCGACAGATGTTACACATGCGCATACTGCCTCGGCGGACGCTTGAACTTGAAGGGCGGTATTGATACCACAAGCGCCAACAACGCAGTTCAGCGCTCTGGATTGGATTGCGGCAGACTGCGAGCTGCTACACTGGCACGCGTAGTCGGTATACGCGCAGCCGACGGCGGATGCGGCAGATGTGATGCAGGAGGTCTGCAAGTGCAGTCAGTGTCGGTCTCACTGAACCCTATCGCGCAGGATGGAGTATGGGGTACTGACGCCGCAAGATGGTATTGCTGAGGCCACCGGGTCGCATTGGGACTGGGCGCTCGCGAGAGCAGCCAGACCAAAAACGAGGAAAATGGGTGTGCTCTTCATGTTTGTGATCTAAACGAGTGTGTTGATTGGTCTGAATGAAGCGAGAGAAATGTTTTCACTCTAACGAAGGGCTGAGGGCCAGAGCACGAGACGGGACAAAGAGCGTCTGAGCAGGTATGATTCCTCGACCGGAATACCCGTCCTGTTTTTATATGTGGCAGAGGGCAATCCCAGCCAGGAGGGCGGTGGCTCCTTACAATTCACATGGCTCAGGGGCCTCCCTCGGTTTATGGTACTGCTTAAGTTCTCCTAAGCTTGCCGGTTCACGAGGGAGGCCTCTTTTGCGTTTCCTTAACTTTGGTCTATATGCTCTAGAGCAGAAGCGTACGCCACTGATCAATCAGAACGTACTCAGAGACCACTCGAAGGACGCAAATGGAGGCATCCCTGTAAGCGCAATGCACTTGTGTGCGCCTCCGCGACATGGGAAGGACTAAATATGCATATAGTCAATCAGATGATCCGGGTCAGATCCATGCTTGGCCAGAGTTTACAGTAGCATCCGGCTAAACACACGGTAGCATGCCGAATACCTAGGTGTGGGTATTATTCCGTACTCTGTACATAGCACAGGAGCGTTGGCATGAGGAAGTGCAGGAGCAGAAAATAATAGGTATCCGGTATTTTAAACTGGCACTATGACATATCTAAAGGATTCGAACATTTATACTGTTCGAGGCTTCCAACCACATGATCTAACCAGTTCTCTCCGTTGACGGTTAAAATCGTCTTTATTCGATGCCGGTGGGGATCGGGTTGGTGTCGGTTTATCCCGCCAGCCTTGTCTACTTCATATATTCGCTCGGATGCCACTTGTAAATTAATACGCAGTATCCATGCGGGACACTGATAGGGTGACGCATAAAAATACCAAGATAGTCATATCGTCCGTGCCCCTCCCCCTTTATTTGTCTCTTCCCCCCGCAGACGGCTCCAGAAGAGCCAAGTTGGCTGTGGGGCGCATGGTTCCGCCTCCTTTTTGCAAGAAAAGTCAGGCCAAAAAAAATCCGGGGTATGACGTCGAGTATGCAGTTTTGGGGAGTCTGATCCCTGTGAGGTTGCATGGGTGTTTTTCCGCAGAGGGCCTGAACCCCTTAGCTTGAAGGATCCTACCTAGGACGGGGACGTCACAGTAGCATTTCCTGTGTCTTAGACGCGGGATGATTAATATATACTCGAAGGCATAAACGGTTCTCCCTTTTTTCGTATTAGTTATTGGGAGCTCCCATTTCTGTGGCTAGGATGGAGATACCTCATTGTTGCACCTTCTAGAAGCAACGCCTCTTCTCAACATCTTTTGCCCGGAGTGGCGTGAGGAAATTGGAACATTTGAGAGCAAGGTCGCTCTAAGACTGCTCCAATAATAATATCTTGTTGCCACTATTTCTTCAGCGTTAATTTTTGGAGACCTTATCTACGATAACGTGTACGCTCACCAAAAATATCTTAATTAGGCTTGTAGCGCGCTCTCTCACATTTGAGCATTATATCCAATATCCATTTGATCTGTCTCAAGTAATATGCGGAATACATTAAATGCCCTTATCATTCAATAAGCATAATGCTTGAACCCTTGTGGCTCCTCTAGTCACGATCCCAAAATCTCAAGGCATATATATATGTATAGTTCCGGATAGTATGGCTAAATGATGAGCACTCCCGGGCATGTTCATTATATCTTCCCTTGTTTAAGACCATTCCCAGATACACCGTCATCGAGTTTATTTGGATGATTGAACGGCTTCTGCGCGAGCAACGATAAGCGGTTCCAATAGTACTCCCCTCCGCGCTTTGAATCCTCCATCATATCCCGTATGGCCTCACGCCATTCGGGAGCCGTGGGCTCCACTGCTCCCCCAGACTCTAGTTGATCGACAATCTGATAGCTGACTTCCATGAGACTTGTCAGATATGTGCCTGTGCACAGCGGAATGGCTTCTGGTCTAAGAGTCCGGGGGCCGGTGTAAAGGATTTGCAGTCCGGCTTCGACCAAGAGACCGGGCAGCTTTTCGACCCAACTGTGTTCGCCTGTTAGTTTTTCTGGACTATAGTTCTAATTTAGAATTGGAGAACTGACTCCATTGTGATTCCGACGTGAGACAGGGCCTTCAGTTCCATCGGTAGAAGTCTAGCGGCCGTATCGCCTACGGCAACTGTGTTGTGTAGATCGAATTCCTCCCACTGGATGTATCCTCCCGGTTCTGTTTGAGATGAAAAGAAGGTAATTTAGTACCTAAGATAACAATTGCCCTGATCAACAGGTCAGGATGAAGATAGGACATACTAAGTAACTTGAGGGCATGTCGGATCAGCGGTTTCGGGTCACGATTCTTCACCATGGCGGCCCAGAACCGGAGATGTACCACGTCGTACCTGCCGACAAGATCTTCCGGCACATCGCCAAAGGCGTCCAGCACGGCCAGGTTGACATTGTCCGGCCAGTACTTCTTCGCGGGGTAGTTCCCGTCCGCAACGTCGAACCCGTCCAACTGGCATGGCTTGGGAAGACTTCCAGCAAGATCCATGAGCCAGATACTATGCATATAGAACAGAACGTCTTCAGTAAACGGAGATTTCACGTGCAAACAATAGGGGATAAACAGGCTCACCCTGTTCCGTGCCTACATCGGCGATTTTCATTCCTTCCACCACCGGGATCGAGGGACGCAGGAGATAACCGGTCTGCATCTTGCTCACAAAATGCTGTGCGTCAAGCCTTGGAAGCGAAACGACAAACAAAAGTATCAACACTTAGGCCCAAAAGCCAGAGATTTAACTAAATAACAACCCTACAGTCTTACCGGAGTGACCCAATCATGTCCCGCTGTAGGATTTCAGACATTGTGAAAGCTCTTTTCTTTTCCCCCCTTCAATGAGGATAAACAGGCTCTCGGTGCGTATGTATAGGAAAGTGAGTCCGCAAGTATTAGCAACGCATTAATCATTGAAGCTTGTCCCGTATGCCAGCCACACGAAAAGATATCTGTGGAAGGTGGGCGAGTTATCTCTCTCTTATATAGAATATAGAACTTATCCCTAAGGATAAGCAGCGGTCATGAGAACCGTGAAAAGGCGCAATACATACATCATTACTGCCAGGGCTTAAAGCCTCTATAGAGAAACAGGGCATATGCTATCTCCAATAGGAATGTCAGTGTCGACGGCGGAGAGATATAACAGTTTATTCTACAGGGTAATCTAGACCAATTATGTTCCTCGTGAGCTACTTAGTAAGCTTATGGGGGGTGTGAGGATTTTCGTATTCCATTCCCCTCTGCAGGCTGAATAATACCTAATGGTAGAGATTGCGTCTGTCTTAGTGTGATGGGCAGAGGTCTGGATTTTTTTTAACTCCATTAGTAGTACTTACTCCTATCGGAATATGCGATACTGTAGTGGGAGTTCAAAGTCCTTTTCTGCATTGACCTCGAAGCATGATGAATTTCGAGTTGCTCATATGTGAAGCATTCAATCTACGTAGTAGGATCAAACTGCCTTGGATTAATCTGGTATTTACATTAACTTGCCGAATGACGCAAAACGAATCGACGAAAAGCCCACAATGTGAATACTCAGATCCTGAACCAGTACAGCTGGAGATATCAGGATTCAGAGCATTGAAATCTAGAACCAATGATATTGCACATGTGACAACTGATCAGTTAATTGCTATTACATGTCTTCTCTTTCCTCGCTGAAACTGACCATACTATGACCTCTGCTCTTCCACCCAACCTCCAATGGAATTAGGAATAATAATAATAATAACAATAATAATAATAATAATCACAGAGAACTAAGCTTCGTCGGAACCTCGTGACTACTTGGAGTATGTGCTCATGCAGGGATCATCCCGAACACGAGGCGGCGTCATAAGCGGAGCTCGTAAAAAGGCTTGTCTCCAGCCCCTTGTGGGGGAAGGGGGGTTGCATGTAGCGAGAAATACGACTCTGAACAAGGATTTGCTGCGTGCAGATGTACACTTGGGTCCGCACTCCGCTCCAACCTGGTGGTATTATCTTGCTCCCAAGCTAGCGATGCGGACAGTATCATCGGCAGCGCCTAATAATTCTCGCCATGGTGGTTTGTCGATCGGAATGATGAGAAACATCATGCAACAGTTGGGACTCTCTTCTTCTGAATGTCTATTTACTGCATTCTGCAAGGTGCCTAGATACAAAGGTATCATTGACAATGGACACGACATATATTCAGGGCAAGGTTCCAAAAGCAACCAAGCAAGACAAGTAAAGTAGAAAAAAAAATCCAGGCCACACAGCTATACAAAGATCCCCCATCATTCATCCAGGTCATGCCATAATCTGAAAAGAAAACCAAAGCCATGATACCGTAAGCCAGTCAATCCCATTCATAAATAAAATGAAAAAGACTAGGAATTATCTATCTCAATGGGCTCCCAGCGAAGAAATCACCTGCTCCAGGCCCGGTAAAACTACCGCTACTGGGAGTCAAAGCGATAGACCGCCTGAACGCCTGCCTGGGCGTCGACGGCGCACTTACACCTCCGTTCAAATTTCCCGGACCTACGTCGGGAGTATTGCGACCGCTATTCGCAGCGGCAACACTGGTTCCAGGTCGGACGATACCCGTCCCATTGCGAGGCGGGGGCCGGAATCCGAGCTTGAATCCTTCGCGGAATATTTCTTCCAGCATCTGCGACACGATGCCTGCGTCTTCATATTCTTGGAACTTCTTCCACAGGCGCAGTGCCATACGAGCATCTTCGATCGAGTCATGGCCCTCCACCACATCTGATGTTTCCTCCTGGATATATTCCTTGAAAACAGCCCAGGCCAGATAGCGGAGACTCAGGCGGCGGTTCTTTCCCGGATGGAAGAAGAGGTATTGCGTATCCACTGTCTGTGCCTTGGGAACCTGTATGTTGATCTTGCGGAAGTCGGACGCAAGGCCATGTCCAACGAAGACGCAACCCAAATTCAACAGGAGCCACAATTTCTTGTATGCTACTTTGAGCGGGACGAGGTTGTGTTCGCTAGTCCTAGGGTCCAAGTCTCCAGGCTTAATGCCGGAGTATTGAGTAACGTAGTCCACGATTGGTTCTTTGATTGTAATGTAGTCGTCGATGAAGGGGACCCCTTCGTTGACTCCAGAACCTCTGAGAACAGAGACACGAGCCAGCCCGCTCTTGCTTGGCCGAATTATCTCCTGCGAACCGTCCGCCTTCACGTCAATTTCAGCCTTCTCCAGGTCGACAAATTCCGTATCGAGCGCAACAGGAGTTCCAGGCTCCGGTTTTTCTTCGTGTGTAAGCACACGGAGAGACTTGATGGGACGGCCACCGCTAAAAGACACAAGTCAGTACAGCACTACCCAACGTTCGAGGACGCAACTCACTTCATAGACCACTCCCGGAACAACAGAGAGATGTCAAGCGCATCTTTCCACGAATCGTCCACGGTATTTCTGGCACTCTTCACCTGGTACGCCAAGACACATGGCACCTTCCATGGCTGGTCGAACTTGAGTGCCTCATCTTTGTCAACTTCGGTGACCAGGAAGTCGTTGAAGAGATGCCAGCTGCTCTTTTCCTGCGGCTCACGCTCAGAGATGCTGACGTCGATAAATGACACCAGATGCGGTTTCTGGTGCTCAATATCAACCTCAGCCACGATTCCTATGAGCTCATACACCACTAGACCGGGTGTATTATTCTGCAACCGTGTTCGAAGATCTTCGCCCTCAAAACATAGCACCTGGCCGTTCTCAACCATGATGCCTACTTCCTCGGGCAGCCATCCGGGTATCGCCCATAATTGTCGATAGATAGGGTTATTTAAAGCGGCATTTAGCATTATAACATGGGGCATGCGGTGTATAGTCTTCCTGATCGCTACCTGCTGATAGCGCCGGCAGTGATTGCACCACCCTCTGTTCTGTGTCTCCCTCTCAATGCTCGCTTTCAAGATACTGGAGAAACGGAAAGCCGGATTCCGGCGCGCTTGTTTGATGTCAATGGCCGGGTAGATCAACTCATTCACGAATGCGTTTCCAGGCCTGACGATCTCATTCCGGCAAAACATGCAACGGATATATTCGGATGCAACGGTGGCGAGCTGCTGCTCAAGATCATCCGAATCTGGCAAGATCGTACGATAGTCATGCGCGATCTGATTAAGGAAGAATCGGTTCACGGATTGTATAGCAGAAGAGAGCGCTTTGTTTGTTAGATTCTCCTCGAGCAGCCCTAGATTCGAGGCTTCGCGGAAACTGCTGAACGTTCTCAGAAGATTCGTGGCTTGGCAGTTTTGGCCATTCGCCTTTTCCAACATGTCGAAAAGATAACCCATCTCACAAAGCAGGCAGTTCTCGGAGATGCAGCTACTTGCAGCATGATGGAGGGCTAGATTTCGGACTAGAGGGATAAATTTGAACAGCTGAAGAAGTGCGTTTGCAAAGGAATTTGCGATATGCGTCTCCAGGCCTGAATATTTTGTTTTGTTGTAATACCTATGTGCTGCATTAGTAACCTCCAAAATGAAAGCTCGAATAATGATATGGACACGAGACGCAGTAAACTTACCTGAAATCGAAATCATCAACCCCAAATTTGCTATACTTGATCTCGACATTACTATATTTGAGCAGCGGGTCCTCCTCCGCCTCCCCATTAAGTTTCGCACCTGCAAGCGCATCAGCCGCATCGTCGACTGAGCCGTCTGACTTCCCTCTGCTTTGTTCTCGCGCCTTCTCACTCAAAAACTTTGGCGCAGCGATGGCAGGTTCTGTAGAGGCCAGAGCACGCGTATTCTCCACCTGGTATCTACGCGTCTTCTTCGGGTTTGCAGCATAGTGCCCCAGTTCAGCCGGGCGAAGATATGGAATGATGGATGGATCGATCGGAGCGGGCGGACTGCCGACGTCGAAGACGAGGTGGCTAGGCCATGCAGAGAGGAGTCGTTCATTGTAATATGGCATACCTATTATATTCAGAGGCGTATCATGAGACCAGTCCATCATAGGTGGTCGCACGGGGACATCGGCGAACTCTGTCTCTCTGCTCATCTCATTAAAATGGATCTTCGCAGGAGAACCCCAGAGGTGGATCGAGCATTCTGCGTCATTGATAGCTAAAGCTTCACCCGACGGCGATATCTCAAGGCCAAGCATAAAGGTAACATTCGCTTGACGGAGATTAATCGTATTCGGATTCATCAGATCAACGACCTGAAGCTGCCCAGTCTGCGACGCCACGAAGCTAGTTGTGTGTAGCTTGGGGTGCATGCGCACATAAGCAGCACCTGCGTGAAAGGGAATTGGAGGCAAGGGAGTCAAGGTTTTAAGATCATACACGTTGGCCAACGGATCCACGATCGGCGACCCCAGATGCCGGACCGAAAAGCCACAGGTTACCAGAAAGTCGTTGCGAGCATCCATATCATTGATCGCAGTGCCGTGTGCCTTCCAGCTCTTAACAACGCTGTAGTCGTTCAGGCTGAGAGCGTTGACGGAGCCCGTGTCCGTTGCGGCGCAAAGGTACCGGCTCTTTTTCATGATCGTGTAGTTGTATTCGGTCGGCAGCTTGTCAACAACCTGGCCCTTCTCCACATCCACAATGAACATGACCCGCTGACAGCCCGCCACAATGATCTTGTTCGGTTGAGCCGTGAAGCTCATGCAGCGGAGGTCCGTCATTTCCTCGTGCGTAAGGTGCCACTGAGTCAGGCCCCGACGAGATGTCATGTGCACACTTTTCGACGATAACGAGATGACTCCCCTTTCATGGAACAGAATCTGCCGCACAGGTCCCTCAGTGACAGGGTGAGCCCTGACGGACGTATATCTTTGCAGTTCGGGTCCGTAGAACGAGGTAACTCTACCCTACATGTCGCCACAAAAACATCAGGTCAGCGACGAGTTAATACATAAACGCCGTTCCCTGTCAAACTCACATATTCATTGCCCGCCCACAATAGCTCCTGGGTGTCGTCAAATGCAATCGCCGTCGCGATCGTAGGCAGGACGTGCGGGCCCGGAGGAGGCACCGCGATGCGCGACACCTCATCCCAGTCGGCCTCCATGGCTCTTTTGAAGCCCTAGAACAACCACAATCCCTGAAACTAGAATCGTATTTCCCTACTCGATTGATTCAATATAGCAGGACTCAAATAGCTCTACCCGTACGGGAAAGGAGCGAACTCCTGCACCATCCTCAGCGCGAAGACGCGAACGCGGGGTAACCTTGTAACGTTCCAGGTCGCTTCACGCACACTTGGGCGCCGGTGAAAAGAACAAGGATAGACCGGCTGACACTGGCCTTCCTGCAGGTTGATTAACTGTCTAGCAAGAAAGTATGGTCCGAGGGGTCCCAGGACGACGCTTGATGCCTCTCCCACCGGAGGCAGAGAGAGGACGGTTGGGATACCCCGATCCCAGTTGACACGTCATCACGTGACGATACCATCCCGGGACCATGGATACAAGAGTACTGTAGATGGTTGCACAGTGCATCCACTAACCTTACTAGGGACATCATAGTCTAAAGTAACCGGAAAAGATATTATGACACAATACATTAAAAGATGGATATAGTAAATTAATCATAAATCTGTACCTGCGTTGAATACCCCTTTCGTCTCGTACAACGTGAACAAACGAGCAAGCTGTGAAGCGCAGCGATGCCAACACTAACATTTCCACACGAACTTGAGTCATCGCATGTGCCGTGTGATCTGTCGCTAGGAGAACAAGGAGAGAATGGAAGTCATAACTACTGGGCCGATACACTAGTTTCAAATTCCCACCCAGTGTTTTATTCTTTCCGTTGATATCCCAATCCATAAGTGTCTCGCAGTTCACCGTTTTATCGGTAATACGAGGCTGGGTTCGCATCAATAGAGTTCGCATGTGGCTTGTAAGCCTGATAGCCGCCTCCGGCAGACTGACCAGCATTCAGGGACGGATATGGAGTGGGCTGTTGGCTGCCAGTCGGAATTGGGGGAGGTTGATGCATAGGCGGTGGTGGTTGGCTGGTCGGAGGAGCCGTTGAGGCTGGGTATGGCGGCTGCTGCTGTTGCGGTGGTAACTGAGAGTGCGGTGGAAGAGCGGTACTGGCGCTGGAAGGCGGTTGACCTCCGTCTTCGGGTGAGTACGCAGATGGTGAGTAGTCCTGCTTCTGCTGCTGCTGCTGCTGTTGTTGTTGTTGTTGCTGCTGTTGGAACTGCTGGTGAGGAGCCTGTGGCTGCTGTGTACCTGGATTGTACGGGTAGCGCTGCTCAACGGGCGAGTCGTAAGCAGAAGTCCCCAACTCTTGCGGGTACTCGTAAGTAGACTGAGGATGATGTACGGGTTGATAGGAGTCAGGAGGATGTTGTTGCTGTTGCACAAGAGGCCGACCGCCAGATGGCGTACGGTTTCGGAGATCGGGAGACTGTGTGGTAGTGGGGTATGGAAGACGCGTCTGCTCTGTACCGTAATAACCGGCTGGGCTAGGTAGAGGTGGTTGTGAATCTATAGGCAATTTCATATTAGATTTGATCAATTTTGGCCTTGTTGACATTACAGACCTTGCGGACGAGGAGAGAAATATCGCTGAGGCTCATGCTGTTGAGGTCCATGAGGATATCCATGGGGGCCTGCAGGTCCAGGATAACCATACGCCGGTTGGGGAGGTCTGCCATATTGAGGTTGCACTGGATGGGACATTGATGCCTCAAGCAGGGCCTCGTAATCTCTTCGCGCTTTTATAAATTTCTCATTAAGCTGCGTGAATTCATCTGTGTCTACGTCAGCAACGGTGAAGTAAAGATGTCCAAGAGCATATACCTTTCTTTTGCGAGTACTTCGCGATCAATTCGATCAGTTTCGGCCGAATCGCTAGCGTCGAGTGGTACAGAGTCGTTATCTCTTCATTATCCTGAATGTTAAGTTCTGAACTTCTTGTGCTCAGAAGCGTCAACAACTTCTCAACATTTTTGATTTGTCCAAACACTTCCGCCTCCATCTGAGCTTCCCGTTGCAGTTCTTCCGGCGTTGGATCTGGTAGCTTTTCGACATAGTTCAGAGGGAAAATCCCGACCTGGCCTCTCAGCGAGCCCTTCCACCAGTCTTTGTACACGGATTCCAGGACGGCGATGATATCGCCCTTCCGGAATTGAAGCTCGCCTGGTTCGGAAGGTTGGAAATCATACAGTGCTCTCACCCGCGAAACTGTGGCCGCGGATGTGCCCGAAGGAATTGCCTGAGAGGGTGCGGCTTGTTCCTGTGTAGCTGGCGCTGAACTGGACGAGGCGGTAGTTTGAGGCTGTGTCGATGGAGCTGTAGCGCCCTTGTCCTTTAACGAGAGCGCAAGTGCCATCTGGAGCTCCTCCTCCTCCTTCTGCCGGTCAAGCTCCGTGATCTGGCGTTTCGTAGGTTTCGAGGGAGGTTGAAGGCTTGGATCTGAGGAAGAGGTTAGTCGGGATTTGATTGAGGACACTTCGGTTAGGGCACTCACTCTGAGTCTTTAGTTTCATGTAAGCCTGCTCCATGATTCCAAGTTCAGGATTGCTCGAAAACATCTCCGTCCACTCTTGCATGCGCTCCAGTATCTTCGACTTGACCTGCTGGTGTGTGTTCTATATACCACATCAAAAAATATCAGCACTTGCCTTGCTTGAATCGTGTTTCACAAATACGAAAATGCGATTGGAGACGGTAAACTTACACGATCGTTCGCTAACCGCAGCAGCGCATCTGTAAAGCTCCTCGATGCCAACTCGCGATGTGCTTTCGGGCCGCAGTTCTGCGCCAACGCGTTGGAGAGCTAGTAGGCACAAGGGGTTAGCCAGGAAGAGCAATCCCAAAGAAATATGCATCACCTGGTCGAAGATTATACCTCCAACGTGTAAAGCTGCACATTCGCGTTCCTGTGCGCCAGCCTCTTGATCAGTGCGGCGACAGCATCCTTGGCCCTACACATCCACATACTGACATCAGCGTGTGTCCCTTCTTTTCCCGTCACGAGGAGCAAGGCGATTCCATACCCAGATTCCTCTGCGGAAACTTTATCGCAGACATCCTACACCATAGCAGAGAACGCGGTTAGCTTCTTCGTGTGAGGAACGGGACGCGGGCAGGGGGTAAAGGAGACGAGTATCGCATCATACAAGGATATATTCCCAGTTCTCGGAGGTAAGGTTCTCATCCGTCGCCTTGGCTGTCAGAGAAGAGGAGCGTCAGCAATCGCGTACATTCTCTTGGAAACTCTCCCGCGCAGATATCTCACGGATATGCTGGCCGTCCGAATCAGTCTAATCAATAAGGAAAAAAAAGACTATACTCACCGACGATATCATCAAAGGCGTTCTGTTGTGTGCGAAACATGGCTGGCGTCTCTGCTTGCTCTCGGGTTCAAGTCTCACACCCGGTTCAAACGCTCGACGGCTCGTTTGCCGGTCCGCCAGTACCGTTAACTATATTCCGACACCTAAATGTACGGGAATAAGTCTATCGTCCTGCCCTAGATTCCAATATCCGCAAACGCGATAAATCTGGGTCGGTATCTTAATCGCTTGGAGGGTGAAGACGAGAACGGTCACGGATGCGGAGACCTTCCTCCCCTCGTTCGCTCACTCGGTCGCGGTGACACTAGGTTGGACCGGATCGCTTCGTCCTCGCTCGGGGAGTGCGCGCTCAAGAACAATAAAAGAAATAGCTCCAGGAACCTTCCCTTGTAATATGAGGAGCGAAGGGAGCCTCGCTGAAATCGCGATCGAATGCTGCGCTGCGACTTGACCGAGCGGGCGAGCGGGCGACGATCATGCAGGCAGCGCAACTGCTGACTGGCTCGCGCGGAGGTGAGTAAGCTGACTTGGGAGAGCTATGACGACGGCCCGTCCCACCAGGCGACGAGAAGTTCTCCGGAACGAGAACACTCCTCGGCATCACCTCATTCTCTTAGCCAGAGATCGAAAGGATAAAGTGTACACCCATAGTTGTTTGGTAGCTTGTGCGTTCATTATATACCGAGAAGTACGTTGAGCAGCTGTGAACATTACAGGAGAGGCATCCTGATGCTGTGCCCTCAGTTCCATCTACTGTGTACGTACGCTCCGTGCAGGCTACTGATTTCTTCACACGACTATTGGCTCTTCTGGCAATAAAGAGATGTGATCCTCTAAGGGGACCAGGTCCTTTATGTGGATGTGAAACCCACTACTGTTTATGTCTGTGTCCTTTATTCAGACTGCCCATTTATAGATCCTTAAGGTGTCATCACCCCTCCACAACCTGCAATTTTTCAATTGATCGAGTAAATCAAAGGTAGAAGAGGTTTTAGCATTCAGTTAACCCATAAACCTCTGTCAACTTACACATAAGTACACCAGGCATGTCCATTAGTGTTGCACATACGATTGCACTTCATTATTTTCATATGCACAGTCAAATTCATGGGAAGAAGAGTTGATGTAGGATCTCGGAAAATATCACAGGCTTTTTTTTGGTTGTTATCTACACCGCAAGACATAGAAGTGTAGAAACAGATAAGCAACAGACAAGAGACTGTGTGTTAATTCCCATAGAATATTGAAAACATTGACAACCATGAAAAAAGAATTAGAATCTCGTGAATAACCCATTCCCATGTTAGGGCTGCAGAAACTAAAGAAGACAAATTCCTTTGACATAAAGTGGCCTCCCTTTAACATATTGACCCTAAGACAAGTGCATGGCTTTCAATCGCTTCTTCCAGAGCCCGCCTTTGCCGACTGCTTTTTCTTACCATGGACTGTGGATATAAAGTGGAGGAATGATAATATGAAGCGCATAAAAGAACAGAAAAGGGGTGAGGTAAAAAAAAAGAAATAGAAAAAATAAAAAATAAAAAAGAAAGAAAAAGGAAAAGAAACAAAAGGGAAAAAAAAGATATGCTGGTATCTCGGACCACATAGATGCTAACGGATAAAACCCAAGACACAAGCTAGTAGGAGGCCAATGTTAACAGAAGGGTAATATCGGACATCAAGGGAAGATGAGAAAAGCCCGCTTTGGTACATAATAGTCCATATCATCAATCCATAATCCGTCGCCATCTATAAACTCGAAGGGGTAAGAAGAGAAACAAAAGACGGGGGAGCAAGAGGAGAGGATAAAATAATGTTTCATGCACTGAAAAATATGTTGATGAATGAAGCTCCAGTAGTGAAAAGGACGCGTTGGGGTATAAAGGAGCCTGGACCATATATCAAAGAGCGGGTAGACATATAAATCGAATTCGCTTAGGCGCCGCCCCTCTGTGCCTTCTCTTGGGCGCGGCTGAGTCGGGCAGCCTTTACAAGAGGAGCTAAGCTGGAGAGTGGTTCGCAAAGATCCATGAACGGATGCTGCGCGATAAAGTATTAGTGAAAGGCAACGAACTGAAAACAGACGCTCAGAAATACCTTGAGCAAGTCATGAGCTGAAGCTCTCTTCTCCGGATCTACCCTCAGGGCAAGATGTAGAAATTCCCGGAAGACGGGTGACAGGTTATGTTCGTCCTTGATCTTAGGTGTGCCGTTCGTAGCTATCAAATATAGTGCGCGGAGAGGTGACTCCGTAAGATAAGGTGGTTCGCCCTCAATCATCTCGATGGCCATGATGCCCAGACTCCAGATGTCAACCTTTCGGCCGTACTCTTTCCTTGTGACGACCTCCGGCGCCATCCAGTAGGGAGTGCCGACCATCGTGTTGCGCTTGTTTTGCGAATCATTGATTTGAGCACAGAAACCAAAGTCCGCTGGATAAAGTTAGAGGAGCCAGAAGTTTGATATAACCTATGCAAGACTTACTCAATTTTATATCACCCTCCATTGACAGCAAGACGTTGTCAGATTTTATATCCCGATGGATGACGCCCTTGGAATGGAGATGCTGCAAACCGCTGAGAGTCTAGTGGCTATTAGTTTCTCAGATACCAAATAATGTTCTCTCGACCAGTAGGCTCACCTCTCTGCAGACGACGGCGATTTGCCCTTCACTCATCATATTGAAGGTAACAACATCCGTGAGACTGCCTCCCTCCATATATTCCATGACAACCCACAGATCCACGCCATGCAGGTAGCTATTAATGAAATTAACAATGTTCTTATGCTTGCTGTCCTTCATTACCAAGATCTCGTTGATGATCAGATCCTTCTTCGGTTGCAGATCCAGGTTCATCTGCTTGATAGCCACACACCTATTGGTACCAGCCTCGTATGCAGTGTACACACCACCTGATGCACCCTGGCCGATCTTGGTCAGGTTGTAGTATTTCGTGGTCGGGTCGCCAGCCGTACAGATAGCATTTAACCGGGCCCGAATGTCCATAGTACTACTCTGACGGGCCCGCGGACGTGGCCGTGGTGCCGGTCCGACGCGGGCATGCTGAGAAGGTTGGGGCACCGCAGATGGGTCTGCTGTGGCAGCATATTGTTGTTGAGGTGCTGGTTGCGCCGTCTGCTGTTGTTCTTGCCGCGGCGGCTGATATTGCTGCGGCTGTTGGCGCTGGCTGCGGCTGCGGTCAAGCTGTTTATCTGTAATTGCTTGCTGAGCTGCAGCTATTGCCTGCTCCTGCTGCTGCTGGTATTGGGTTGGGGAGCCAACGACACCAGGTGGCATCCGTGTATTTGCCATTCCATTGGTCTTCGAATTTGACCTGCTGCGTTGAGATTCGGCTGGCAGCGGTCCCGTTTCCGGAATCGGTGGTGTAGCAAACGAATGTCCCCCAGAATCTTGGGCCACTCTTCCTGGGCCACCGGCGTGCGGACTCACGGTAGGGGGTTGAGGTGGTGGACGAGTAGGAATCAAGTTGCTTCCACCTGTAGTCGGAGGCTTGGGAGCCGGCCTGTTCGGAACAAGACTGCCTATGGGCGGAGTTGTGGGAGACAGAGAAGAAGCTGGCGTTGTGCGTGGAACAGGGGGTGGAGCTCTGGGGTTTTCAAAGCTACCCTCATGATTTTGCGGGAATCGGGGGCTTGTTGGAGGAGATGGTATTGTTGGCAGAGGGGTGTATGTTGAGGGACTGACTCCGCTGGGCTGAGATATATGCTGGAAATCTGGCTGTGGCGGACGCGTACGATCGAATTTGATAAAGACATCATCGTCATTGCCTCCAGCAGCATTCTTCTCATAGAACCTCATGATATCAACCATTGTTTGTGGATGTTGTTCTTGCTCCTTCTTTGAGATTCCGCTCTCTTGCAGTATTCGCTGCCAATCTTTCGGAAGGCCCTATATCAAATAAAGTTAGCAAACCTGTTAATCTCTGGGATTGTTGAACAAACATGATCTCTGCCGGCCAATTAAATGATCATATCCAGCTTACTACCC